>JACCED010397092.1_pt1 | contig 17492 bp, 16 predicted proteins | sample 7455021 | NCBI WGS metagenome assembly JACCED01 (sample SAMN15323456, study PRJNA562643) | freshwater metagenome | isolation source: river surface water | place: USA:Blue River Watershed | collected 2017-08-19 | reverse complement strand
TAACTATCATGTCTGAACAAGTCGAACACCTTATCAAAAAAGAATACGCGGCGGGTTTTCATACCAACATCGCCTCTGAAACTCTGCCTCCCGGCTTAAATGAAGAGGTTATTCGTTTTATTTCCGCCAAAAAAAATGAGCCCGAGTGGTTGCTGGAATGGCGTTTGAAAGCCTATCAAGCCTGGTTGGAAATGAGCGAGCCGACCTGGGCTCATGTGAAATACGATGATATCGATTTTCAGGCTGTTTCCTATTACTCCGCGCCTAAATCCATGGACGAAAAACCCAAGAGTCTGGATGAAGTGGACCCCGAGTTGTTGCGTACCTACGAAAAGTTGGGCATTCCACTGCATGAGCAGGCAGCATTGGCTGGTGTTGCGATGGATGTGGTGTTTGATTCGGTTTCAGTGGTGACTACCTTTCGTGAAAAATTATTGGAAGCTGGTGTTATTTTCTGTTCAATCAGTGAAGCAGTGCAAAAATACCCTGAGCTAATTAAAAAATACCTCGGTTCAGTAGTGCCCCAAAAAGACAACTTCTATGCCGCATTAAATTCAGCGGTGTTTTCGGACGGCTCCTTTGTGTATATCCCCAAGGGTGTGCGTTGCCCGATGGAATTGTCCACTTATTTCCGCATCAATGAACAAAATACGGGTCAGTTTGAGCGCACCTTGATTGTTGCTGATGAGGGCTCACACGTGAGCTATCTGGAGGGTTGCACAGCGCCCATGCGCGACGAGAACCAATTGCATGCGGCAGTCGTAGAGCTAATTGCATTGGATAACGCTGAAATTAAATACTCCACCGTACAAAACTGGTACCCCGGCAACGAAGAGGGCAAGGGCGGTATTTACAACTTCGTAACCAAGCGTGGTGTATGCCATACCAATGCCAAAATTTCCTGGACGCAAGTGGAAACTGGCTCTGCGGTTACCTGGAAATACCCGAGCTGTGTATTGCGCGGCGATAACAGTGTTGGCGAATTTTATTCGGTAGCGCTGACCAATAATTATCAGCAAGCCGATACCGGCACCAAGATGATTCATATCGGCAAAAACACCCGCTCCACCATTATCTCAAAAGGTATTTCTGCGGGTAAAAGCTCGAATGCCTATCGCGGCTTGGTGCGTATTAATCCCGGTGCCGAGGGCGCGCGCAATTACACGCAGTGTGATTCCCTGTTGATTGGCGACAAGTGCGGCGCTCATACGTTTCCATACATCGAAAGTAAAAATCCGACTGCTGTAATCGAACATGAGGCAACTACCTCCAAGGTGAGTGAAGACCAAATGTTTTTGTGCCAACAGCGGGGATTGGATGCGGAAAAAGCAGTATCCATGATTGTGAATGGTTTCTGTCGGGAAGTATTTAAAGAGCTGCCGATGGAGTTTGCCGTAGAGGCGGGCAAGTTGTTGGAAGTTAGCCTGGAAGGCTCTGTAGGCTGAGTAACGTTTTTGATTACTAAAATATTTAAATTTACCGTGTTGAAAATCTGCCGGATCTGAAATTTATGTTGCGCATTACTGATTTGTTCGCCCGTGTTGAAGAGAAAGAAATTCTTAAAGGTTTAAATTTGACGGTAAAGCCGGGCGAAGTGCACGCCATTATGGGGCCCAATGGTGCGGGCAAAAGTACACTGGGAAATGTCTTGTCAGGCCGTGAAGGTTATGAAGTGACTGGGGGTAAGGTCGAGTTCCATGGCAAAGATTTGTTTGAATTGGAAATTGAAGAGCGCGCCCGCGAAGGACTGTTTCTTGCGTTCCAATATCCGGTAGAAATTCCCGGTGTAAGCAACATGGAATTTTTGAAAGCGGCAGTGGATGCGAAGCGCAAGTACAAAGGCGATGCTGAATTGTCGGCAGTAGAATTTATGAAAATGGCACGCGAGGCCAGTAAGCGCGTAAGCCTTGATCAGGCATTCTTGAAGCGCGGAGTGAACGAAGGTTTCTCCGGGGGCGAAAAAAAGCGCAATGAAATTATGCAGATGATGCTGTTGGAGCCAAGCCTGTGCATTCTGGATGAAACTGACTCAGGTCTGGATATCGATGCACTGCAAGTGGTGGCTAATGGTGTTAACGCGATGCGTTCGCCAGAGCGCAGCTTTGTGGTGGTGACACACTATCAACGTTTGTTGGATTACATAGTGCCAGACTACGTGCACGTATTGGCGAATGGGCGCATTGTGAAAACGGGTGATAAAAACCTGGCGTTGGAGCTGGAAGAAAAAGGCTATGCCTGGTTGGAAGGTGAGGCTGTATAAGCATGACTGATTTTCAACATCAAGCAATTCGCTTGACTGCATTGCAGCGTCCGCTGACATGGCTGGAAAGTTTGCGCACCAAAGCGACCGATGAGTGGTTGGCACAAGCCTGGCCGACGCGCAAAACCGAACACTGGAAATATACTCCATTACAAGCATTGCAAAAAACAGTATTGCACGCCTGGGGGCGTGAAGAGGTCCCCCCCCTGGATGCACCGATCAAAGATGAGCTGATTCCACTTGATGCTTATCGCGTCGTACTCATTGATGGTGTTTTTGACGCTGCCAATTCGAGTTCGCTGCCGGAATCTGTTGTTCGCTTTTCGACTGCTTCTGTGGCCCAACAAGAATTGATTCAACAGTATTTGGGTAAAATTGTTGAAGGTGAGCGTCATTTGTTTGCTACCTTAAACAATGCCTGGGTGGACGATGGGCTTCTGATTCACGTACCACGTAATCAGGTATTGGATAAGCCAATTTATATCGTCAATATTTCGTCTGCCCCTGCAGTGAGTGTTAATCAGCGCGTACTGATTGTTCTGGAAGAAAATTCTCGTGCCGATATTGTCGAGCACTATTTTTCTGCATCCTCTGAATCCCGCGGTTTTGTTAATTCGTTGACTGAAGTGCACGTCGCCGACAACGCCAGTCTTTTTCATTACCGCTTGAATATGGAACAGGAGCAAGCGCAGCACATTGGTGCTGTGCATGTGGATCTGCAGCGCCATGCACGTTTACGTGGTTTTGCAATTGCCTTAGGCGCTAGTTTGATGCGTATTGATTACCAGTTGAATCATCGTGGTCAAGGCGCTGAGTTGGATTTGCAGGGCGTATATGTTCCGCGCAATAACCAGTTGGTGGATTATCACACCAATATTTGCCATTGGGTTCCGCACTGTACTTCCAATGAAGTATTTCGCGGAATAGTGGGCGATTCTGCTCAGGCTATTTTTAATGGTCGAATTTATATTCACCCTCAAGCACAAAAAACTCTGGCGGAATTAAGCAATAAAAATTTGTTGACCTCCAATAAAGCGGAGGTTAATACCAAGCCGGAACTGGAAATCTATGCGGACGACGTGAAGTGTGCCCATGGAGCTACGGTCAGCCAGTTGAATACTAATGCCCGTTATTATTTGCAAAGCCGTGGTTTGTCGCGTAGTGAAGCCGAAGTGATGTTGAGCTTTGGTTTTATTAATGAATTGCTGGAGCAAATTGTCCAGCCGGGTGTGCATGATTATTTGCAACCGCGTTTGGCGAAGCTGTTTGGGCGCGATTACAGTTTGTCTCAAGCCGCTCAGCTACTGGGTGACGGTAATGAGTGATTCTGTATTCAATGTAGAAAAAATTCGCGCTGACTTTCCGATTCTTCATCAGGAAGTCAATGGGCAGCCATTGGTATACCTCGACAATGCCGCAACTACCCAAAAGCCAAATGCAGTAATCGAGGCAATCGGCAATTATTATCGCACTGATAACAGCAATGTTCATCGCGGTGCTCATGCTCTCGCCGATCGTGCCACGGTAAAGTTTGAAGCCGTGCGCGAAAAAGTCGCGCAATTTTTAAATGCAGCGTCTGCACGGCAAATAATTTGGACGCGTGGCACTACAGAGAGCATTAACCTGGTTGCAGCTAGCTGGGGAAAAACATTTTTGCAAGCCGGCGATCGTATTTTGGTCTCGGCGATGGAGCATCACTCCAATATAGTGCCTTGGCAATTGGTTGCTGCCGCAACCGGCGCAAAAGTAGAGGCTATTCCGGTCGATGGCAACGGCAATATCAATATGCTTGCGTTTGATAGTATGTTGGATGCCCACGTAAAAATGGTTGCAGTAGGGCATGTCTCAAATGCAATGGGAACTATTAATCCCGTCGAGAAAATTATTACTCTGGCTCACGCTGTTGGTGCGCGAGTGTTAATTGATGGTGCTCAGGCGGTGAGTCATTGGGCTGTGGATGTGCAGGCGCTCAATTGCGATTTTTATGTTTTTTCCGCGCACAAACTGTTTGGGCCGACTGGTTTGGGCGTGCTCTATGGCAAAGAGGATTTGCTCAACTCCATGCCGCCCTATCAAGGTGGCGGTGAGATGATCGAAACCGTTAGTTTTGCAGGCACTACTTTCAATCAGCTACCTTATAAATTTGAAGCAGGTACTCCGGATATTGCTGGTGCTATAGGTATGGGTGCGGCTATTGATTACCTCAATGGCATTGATCGCAAGGCTGCTGCTGCTCATGAACAAGCTTTGTTGAATTATGCAGAGGAAAAAGCGCGCTCAACAGCGGGCTTGAAATTGGTGGGGGTTGCCGCACATAAAGCCTCGGTAATGAGTTTTTTACTTGAAGGCGCACATCCGGCGGATGTAGGTGTCCTATTGGATAAGCAGGGTATTGCGGTACGCACCGGCAATCACTGTGCGCAACCGATTATGGATCAATTTGGTATACCTGGTACCGTGCGTGCCAGCTTTAGTTTTTATAACACCTTTGACGAAGTTGATCGCTTGTTTGCGGCGATTGAAAAAGCAAAAACGTTTTTGCTTTGATTTTTTTGCGAGTATACGAGGAGTTGATCATGAGTATCGCTTCATTTGATCCACAACAACAAGCAGTACTGGTGACGCCAGCTGCAGTTGCGCATTTCAAACGTCAGTTGGATAAAAGCCAAAACAAAGCAGTGCGCCTGAGTGTTAAACAAAGCGGGTGCACGGGCTGGATGTATGTTGTGGATTTGGTAGATGAACCCAATGCCAATGATTTGCATATGCCTCTGGCTGAAGGTGTTGAGTTATTGGTCGACTCAGAAAGCCTGTCAGTTGTTGGCGGTACCGAAATTGATTATGTGATTGAGGGTGTAAATCGTCAGTTGAAGTTCAATAACCCGCGCGTAAAAGATTATTGTGGTTGTGGTGAAAGCTTTAGCGTTAATTAATTGACCGTTACTTAAATTACTCAGAGTCCCTTAATTTGTTGGCAGGTACTTGGAGTATTAACAGTTGTTTCAATTACTGGTTGTTTCAATTGCTGGTGGTTACTTAACGCATTAGGAAATGAAATTTATGTCTGAAAGACGTATGGTGGTGGCACAAGCTGATTGCCCCGCGCGGAGGGTTCCGGACGGTACACCTCTGACTATACCGGAAGGAACTTTCGTGACTATTACTCAAGCCCTTGGTGGTAACTACACCTTGACATACCACGGGCAAATGGTGCGGGTAGACGGTACAGATGCCCATTTTCTTGGCTTGGAATCTGAACAGCTGGAATTTCCGGCGCCTATAGATGAGTGTATTCATGAAGATCAAGTATGGCAGGCGCTCGGCACTGTGTTTGACCCGGAAATTCCTGTCGATTTAGTGAATCTCGGGCTAATTTACAACGTGAATGTGAATCAGGCGTTGCAGCAGGTGGATATCCAGATGACGCTGACAGCGCCAGCGTGCGGTATGGGCCCAGTTCTGGTGGGGGATGTGGAATACCGCGTGCGTAAAGTGCCCAATGTTAAAACCGTTAAGGTTGAGTTGGTATTTGATCCCCCTTGGCAGCGTCATATGATGAGTGAAGAAGCCCAGTTACAAACTGGCATGTTCTATTGAGTTTGTAGTGAGAGTGTTATGACCCAGTTTGGCATTGAAGTAACCACTGATGACATCATTGATAGTCTTGGCTTTTTTGATAATTGGGAAGAGCGTTACAAGTACATTATCGATTTGGGTAAGGAATTACCACCGATGCCAGAAAGCTTTAGGTCTGAAGAGTTCTTGGTGCGTGGCTGTCAAAGTCAGGTGTGGTTGGTTGATGAACATCACGATGGGAAGTTATTTTTTCAGGCAGATAGCGATGCTTTCATAGTAAAAGGCTTATTGGGTGTTGTTTTAGCCGCTTTTAACGGCAAGACTCCGGGGGAAATTCTCGGGTTTGATGTGGATGCTTACTTTGGTCAGCTGGATTTGCTCCAGCACTTAAGCTCAACCCGCGGAAATGGCCTTAAGGCAATGGTAAACCGTATTAGGGACAAGGCTGCCGCTGTTCACTGAGGGTGATTTGGTGCCAGTTTGATAGCCGATTTTGTTTATTAATCAAATAGCTAGGATATAAAAATCACGTAAACCCGCGTATAATTCGCGGGTTTTGTATTTTATAGGGTTGAAAACTGCCATTTTTGGCAGAAAAAACCCTCTCAACCAAGAATCGGTGCGGAGTTCCCAATGGCTGTTGAACAAACTTTATCCATTATCAAACCAGATGCAGTAAGCAAAAATCATATTGGCGAAATTGTTGCCCGTTTTGAACAGGCAGGTTTGAAAATTGTTGCCCAACGTATGATGCTGTTGAGTCGTGCCCAGGCAGAAGGTTTTTATGCAGAGCACAAAGGTCGTCCATTTTTTGATGGCTTGGTAAATTTTATGACCTCCGGCCCGGTGGTTGTACAGGTGTTGTCGGGTGAAAACGCGATCGCACTGAATCGCGAATTGATGGGTGCTACTGATCCAGCCAAAGCTGCACCAGGAACCATTCGTGCTGATTTTGCCCAGGCGATCGACGCCAATGCTGTTCACGGTTCCGATTCACCCATGTCTGCTGCGCGCGAAGTTGCATACTTCTTTGCCAGCAGTGAAGTTGTTATTCGTTAATCCAGCCAAACCCGAAAGTTTCATAGGTGCAGAGCCATGACTGAAGTAACCAGTTCCACTTCTTCCGCGAATGCGGTCATTGCAGAGGGCTCTGCAAAAATGAATTTACTCGGCTTGCCCGAAGCAAAGCTGATTGCGTTTTTTGACTCTATTGGCGAGAAGAAATTTCGCGCAATTCAGGTGATGAAATGGATTCATCAATTTGGCGCCGAAAATTTTGATGATATGACTAACGTCAGTAAAGATCTGCGCGCGAAACTTAAAAATATTGCAGAAATTCGTCCGCCAGAAGTTGTTCAACAATTCGACTCTACTGATGGGACGCGCAAGTTTTTAATTCGTGTTGCCGGCGGCAATGTAATTGAAACTGTATTTATTCCCGATGGGGATCGCGGCACGCTCTGCGTGTCCTCGCAAGTTGGTTGCTCATTGGATTGCAGCTTTTGCGCAACAGGAAAGCAAGGTTTTAATCGCGATCTGACCGCCGCAGAAATTATTGGCCAAGTGTGGATTGCAGCCAAATCCTTTGGTCAATTACAGCCCAACGGTCCACGCATGGTTACCAATGTAGTGATGATGGGGATGGGGGAGCCGCTGCTGAATTTCGATAACGTTGTCGATTCTATGAATTTGATGATGCATGACAACGCATACGGTATTTCCAAGCGACGCGTAACACTTAGTACCTCGGGCGTTGTGCCGCAGCTGGATCGTTTAAGTCAGTTTACTGATGCGTGCCTTGCGATTTCCTTGCATGCGCCTAACGATGAGTTGCGGAATGAGTTGGTCCCGATAAATCGAAAATATCCCATTGCTATGCTTCTGGATTCGGCCAAGCGCTACATCGAGGCGATGCCAGATACACATCGTAAAATCACCATTGAATATACTTTAATTGATCAGGTAAATGATCGGCCTCATCATGCGCATGAATTGGCGGAGCTCTTGCGCGATGTGCCGGTCAAGATCAATTTGATTCCGTTTAATCCATTTAATTTGTCCAACTATAAACGTGTCAGCAATAACGCGCTGCGTAAGTTTCAGGATATTTTAATGGAGGCAGGATATATAACAACGGTGCGTACTACGCGCGGTGATGATATTGACGCAGCTTGTGGGCAGTTGGCTGGGCAAGTGAATGATATTACTCGTCGCAGCGAACGCTACCGTGCTCAGTTTGATGATGTACAACCAGTGAAAATTGTAGGCCAGTAACTCTAATAACGATGAGGTTGGTAATGCAAACAAATAATCTGTTGAGATTCACGCGGTGTGTTTTGTTGGTTGTAGTTGCGGCATTATTTGTAACTGGATGTGTATCTGACGGAGGCAAACCAAAGCGTCCTGTCGATAAGGTGAAGTCACTGGATTTGCACATCCAGTTGGCGCGGGGATATATCGACAGGGGGAATCGTGAGTCAGCTCGTCATCATTTGCGTAAGGCGGCCGACATTGATAAAAACTCACCTGAGGCTACAGAGACGATGGCCCGCCTTTATCAATTGGAAGGTGAGTCAAAATTAGCGGAAGAAACCTTTAAAAAAGCAATTAAAGCAAAGAAAAATTTTACGCTTGCACGCAATGATTTTGGAGTTTTCCTTTTCGGCGCAAAGCGTTATGAAGAGGCGTTGGCACAGTTTGAATTAGCTGCATCTGATCTCGATTATGATGGCCGCGCTGGAGCTTTGGTTAATGTTGGGCGGACTGCTTTATTGTTGGGTAAAAGCGATCGGGCAAAAGCTGCGTTTGAACACGCATCAGTATTGGATCGTAGTTCGGCAGATGCTCATATAGAGCTTGCCGATATTAATTTTCAAACGAAGGACTACGCAAAAGCGAAGGATCATCTGGATCGCTTTCAGGCAACTGGTCAGCAATCACCGAGAGCATTATTATTAGGTATTCGTCTTGAACGGGTTTTTGGCAACAAAGATAAGGAAGCAAGTTATTTGTTAGTACTTAAGAATCGATTTCCCTATTCAAAGGAATATCTGGAATACAAACAGACAATGATGTAAATAATTTAGCGTTTTTTTTGATAGGCGTTCAATGGTTTCCGATGACGATAAAAAGACGACTGAAGACAGTCGTTTTCGCGAATTATCTCCCGGCAAATTGCTGGTGTGGGGGCGTGAGCGCGCAGGCTTATCTCAGGAGCAGATTGCAAAAGAACTGTATATGACTCTGACTAAAGTGCGCGCGCTTGAGTTGGATGACTACCGTCATATGGGCGCAGATACTTTTACCCGTGGTTATCTTCGTTCTTATGCCAATCTCGTGAAACTTGATGTAGTGCAAGTGTTGGCCGCTTATGATCGTCATGCACAAAAATACGGTCTGAACGAGCAAGTTTTGCCTAAAAAGCAGGAGTCGGTCACTAAGCCACTGTGGCAGTTTGTTGCATTAATTGTGGTTGTGTTATTGGTGCTTTGGTTAATTTCTGTCTGGTTTTTTGATAATCGGAAAGAGCCTGAGTACGATTTGCCCGTAGCGATTGTTCCAGCAGTTGAGGTTTTTTCAAGTTCGAGTGTTGCTGAATCATCAATGGCGACTGAGTCTTCTGCGTCTGGCGGTTTATCGCCAACAACTTTAGATGAGGTTTCAATACCTGCTACCGATATGGCTAACCAGTTCAGTTCATCGTCAAGCTCAATTGTTGGTTTAGTTGCAGAGAGTTCAGTGGGCATGTCGAACGAGAATACAGATTCCAGGTCTTCTTCATCGATCTCAACTGGCAGTTCTCGTGTTGGAGTGTTGGATGAAATTGAGTTTACATTTACCGAAGAATGTTGGTTGGAAGTAAGTGACTCTAGCGGAGATGTGTTGGTTGCGGATCTGCAGGCTGCGGGTGTGCATTTAGTTTTGCAGGGCAGGGCTCCGTTCGATATAAAGCTCGGTAATGCACCAGCCGTGCAGATTGAATTAAATAACGAACAAATCACATTGGTTCCGGCAATAGGTACTAATGTGCTTAGCGTAAAGGTCGGCAAGACACCTAACAATTAGGTGATACTCCGAATTAGGAAATTTTATGCATTGCGAATCCCCGATTAAGCGCCGTAGATCCCGTCAAATTATGGTGGGAAATGTTCCTGTAGGTGGTGATGCCCCTATTTCTGTACAAAGTATGACGAATACTGAAACTACGGATGTTGTTGCGACTGTTGAACAAATAAAACGTATTCAATTGGCGGGCGCAGATATCATTCGTGTATCTGTTCCCACTATGGAAGCAGCGGAAGCGTTTGGTGAGATTCGTAAGCAAGTCACTATTCCTTTGGTTGCCGATATTCACTTTGACTATCGTATTGCGCTACGTGTTGCTGATTTGGGTGTAGATTGCTTGCGGATTAACCCAGGTAATATCGGGCGTGAAAAGCGAATTAAAGCAGTAGTTGATAAAGCGCGTGATTTGAACATTCCTATCCGAATTGGCGTTAATGCGGGTTCACTCGAAAAGGACTTGCAAAAAAAATATGGTGAGCCCACTCCTGATGCATTGGTTGAGTCCGCGTTACGTCACGTGGAAATTTTGGATGGATTGAATTTTTACAATTTCAAGGTGAGTGTTAAAGCATCTGATGTATTTATGGCTGTGGCCGCTTACCGGAAGCTCGCCACTTTGATTGATCAGCCGTTGCATTTAGGAATTACCGAAGCGGGCGGTTTGCGTTCGGGTACGGTTAAATCTTCTATCGGCTTGGGTGCATTATTGATGGATGGTATCGGTGATACTATTCGTGTATCCCTGGCGGCCGACCCTGTTGAAGAAATTAAAGTGGGCTGGGATATGTTGCGCAGCCTGAAGATACGCAGCAAAGGTGTGAACTTTATTGCCTGCCCAAGTTGCTCGCGTCAGAACTTTGATGTGATTAAAACCATGAACGATTTGGAACAGCGAGTTGAAGATATTACTGTTCCGTTGGATGTCGCTGTCATAGGTTGTGTTGTTAACGGACCGGGTGAAGCCAAAGAAGCAGACTTGGGGTTGGCGGGTGGTACGCCTAGTAATTTGATTTATATTGATGGCGAACCTAACCAGAAGTTAACCAATGAGAATCTGGTAGATAACCTTGAGCGCCTGATTCGAACCAAAGCTGCACAGAAACAGGCTCAGCTTGATGCTGATGCAAAGAATATTATTGCAAGGGCCTGATGCTCAGTATTTTGATTAAGGGTTTCAATTGAAAAAAATTCAAGCAATTCGTGGCATGAATGATTTATTGCCTGCTGACTCCCCTCTTTGGCAATACGTTGAAGGGGTGGTCACTGATATTCTGGCCCGCTACGGCTACCAGGAAATTCGCTTTCCAATTGTAGAAGCGACCGAACTTTTCAAGCGCTCTATCGGTGAAGTTACGGATATTGTCGAAAAAGAAATGTATACCTTTAACGATCGCAACGGCGATAGCTTGACCTTGCGCCCTGAAGGTACGGCTTGCTGTGTGCGAGCTTGCGAAGAAAATGGTTTGCTTTACAACCAGACGCAACGACTTTGGTACATGGGCCCAATGTTTCGCCATGAGCGTCCGCAAAAAGGCCGCTATCGTCAATTCCATCAAATTGGTGTTGAAACGTTTGGAATGCAAGGACCTGATATCGACGCAGAAGTATTACTACTGAGCGCGCGGATTCTGCGCGAACTTGGCGTTGCTCCTCATGTTCAATTGCAGATTAATTCTTTGGGGAGCGCTGAAGCGAGAGCCAACTACAAAGAGGCGCTAGTTGCTTACTTAAATAATGTGCAGGATCAATTGGATGAAGATAGCAAGCGTCGTTTGGGTGCAAATCCTTTGCGTATCCTTGACTCCAAGGATCCCACAACTCAGGCGCTGCTCAATAATGCACCAGTTTTGCTTGATTATTTGGATGAAGAATCGCGTGCGCATTTTGACGGTTTAAAACAGTTACTGGATGCTGCCGGAATTGTTTATCAGGTTAATCCGCGTTTAGTGCGCGGCCTTGATTATTATGGTAAAACGGCGTTCGAGTGGGTAACTGACAAATTAGGTGCACAAAGTACTGTGTGCGCCGGTGGCCGCTACGATGGACTGGTTGAGCAGTTAGGGGGAAAGTCGACACCTGCGGTAGGATTCGGGATAGGCTTGGAGCGACTGGTTTTGCTGGTACAGGCGGCTGAGGTTGTTCCTGAAAAATTAGACCAACAGGCGGATGTTTTTCTGGTGGCAGTTGGCGATGTCCAGTCCGTGGCTATGCAGTTGGCGGAGCGCATTCGCGATGAGTTACCGTTTATTCGCCTGATGGTGAATTGTGGTGGTGGTAATTTTAAAAACCAGTTCAAAAAAGCGGATAAGTCAGGTGCTGATATCGCGCTGGTATTGGGTGAAGACGAGGCCAGAGCCGGCAAATTGGCTGTTAAGTTTTTGCGTGTAGAAGCCGAGCAACAAACCTTGTCATTTGATGAGGCAATTGTTTGGTTGAAGACACTGGAATAACGCTGGTTAAGTTATATCTGAGTAAAAAAATAACGTTTTAAATCATTCATTTTTTTTGGGGCATTTCGCCAAGGTTTACAGGAGCCAATTGTGAGCGTACATCTTTCAGAAGAAGAACAACTAGAATCCCTTAAGCGCTGGTGGAAAGATTACGGTAAATCCGTTATTACCGCAGTGGTAATTGCGTTGGTTGCCTATTTTGGTTACACCGCTTGGCAAGACCAAAAGCGTCAAAAAGCAGAAAAAGCGTCAGAGGTTTACGAGCAGTTGTTAAAGCTGGTGAATGTTGAACCGGGCAAAACACTAAGTGATTCTGATAAAGCTACTGCAGCCCATTTGGCATCCGAATTGAAAGATGCCAACGCCAAAAGTATGTACGCCTATAGTGCGGCATTCTTCTTGGCAAAAATTGCGGTAGAAGAGAACAAACTTGATGCAGCAGTTACTGAACTTAAATGGGTTTTGTCTGCCAAACCGGATACCGCAACTGAGCAGCTTGCCCGTTTGCGTTTGGCTCGTGTATTGACCGCACAAAAAGCATATGTTGATGCATTAGCACAATTATCGCCCGATCCTGCCGCAGCATTTACAGCTGAATATGCGGAGGCGCGTGGTGATGTTCTTAAATTACAAGGCGATTTAGATGCTGCGCGTACTGCTTATGAGAAGGCGCTGGCGGCAACTGATCCGCAACAACAAGAGCGTTTTATGTTATTGCAAATGAAAGTTGATGATTTGAAAGTAGATTCAGCACCACCGGTGGCTGAGGAGAAAGCTCAATGATGCAAGCCCCGGTAAGACGTCTATGCCGGCTGGTATTGCTGTGCGCATTCACCTTGTCGGGTTGTTCCTGGTTTAGCAAAAAGACTGGTAATGAACCCTTGGAGTTGGTTGATTTTGACGAGACCATCGATCTGGATAAAGTTTGGAGTCGTGGAATCGGAGAAGGACAAAATCAAGGCTTCAGTCGTCTTACCCCTGCCTTGGATGGCGATGCAATTTACGCTGTAGATTACGAAGGTCTGTTGGTTGCGACCGATGCTACGTCCGGCAAGAAGCTGTGGGCGAAGAAAATAAATCAACCAGACCTAGGGTTATGGGGATGGTTGAAGAGTTTTGCGGTTGATGGGGACCCCAATTATCAAATTGTTGGTGGTATTGCCGCTGAAAATGGTTTGTTGTTGGTAGCAACTTATGCGGGCGAAGTAATGGCTCTCTCCAAAGAAAATGGAAGTGAGCTTTGGAAGACTCGAGTGCCTGGTGAGATTGTTTCTGCTCCGCGGACAAATGGTTCGGTTGTTGCTGCACAAACTGTAAATGGAAAGTTGTTTGCATTTGATGCTAAGACTGGAGCTCAACTCTGGTTTTACGATAATCCGCCACCGGTTTTGACTTTGCGCGGAACGCCATCCCCGATAGTGACAGATACCGCTATTTATACCGGGTTTTCTAATGGGCGGATGATGGCTTTCAACCCTAATAACGGGTTGATCTTATGGGAGCAACGTATAGCCCTCCCTAAAGGTCGTTCGGAACTGGAGCGGATGGTAGATATTCATTCTGATCCGTTGGTGAAAGACGGAGTTATATACGTCGGAACCTATCAAGGCCGTATTAGTGCATTGTCTCGCGGTACTGGCAGTGCTCTTTGGGGGAAAGATGGTTCGACCAGTGAAAATCTGGCGCTCTCGGGTGACAAAATATTCGTGAGTCATGCCGATGGAAAGGTCGTTGCTTATAACGCAGCTAACGGCGAACAGCTTTGGAGTAATGAAAAAATGCTGCGCCGGGGCTTGAACGGACCACAAGTGTTTGGAGATTATTTGGCAGTCGTTGACTTTAAAGGTTATATGCACGTGCTGAATCAGGCCGATGGTGAATTTGCGGCCCGTGTAAGAGTTGATCGTAAAGGGGCTCGCGCTCCTATGCTGACAAATGGAGAAACTCTTTACGTGTTTACTAATAGAGGTAAACTCATGGCTTATCAGGTTAAAAAAGCCAAATAATTTTACCCTTCACGACTGAACCAGCCGTCTGAATTTGCTCTGGTATTAGAGTAAAATTCCAGTCGGCTGGTTTTGTTTTTTTGTTATATCTTGATTTTAACTTGCGATTTAAAATCGCTTTTCATCAATAGCGTAATCGATACTTCTATGATAATCCCTGTAATCGCACTAGTTGGTCGCCCGAATGTGGGTAAATCAACGCTATTTAACCGCCTTACGCAGTCGCGCGACGCATTAGTGGCTGACTATCCTGGCTTAACTCGTGATCGCAAATACGGTGAAGGTATTTTAGAAAATCGTCGATTTATCGTTATTGATACCGGGGGTATTAGCGGGGAAGAGGAAGGCATTGATAGCATGATGGCCGGGCAATCGCTGTTGGCGATTCAGGAAGCCGACATCGTGTTGTTTATTGTTGATAGCCGCGCGGGTTTAAATCCCGCTGATGAAATGATTGCAAAGCACCTACGCGTAAATAACAAAAAGACCTATTTAGTTGCTAATAAGATTGACGGAATGGACCCGGATATTGCACTGGCTCCGTTTTATGAATTGGGCTTGGGCGAGGTCCACCCCACCACTGCGAGCCATGGTCGCGGAGTGAGATCGCTGATGGAGGAAGTGCTTTCTGGCGTGCCAGAGCTTCCAGAGGATTATCAATCCGAAGAAGCCACCGGGATTAAGATCGCCATAGTCGGTCGTCCTAATGTTGGTAAATCGACTTTAGTAAATCGTTTATTGGGTGAGGATAGGGTGGTTGTCTATGACCAACCCGGAACTACTCGTGATTCGATTTACATTAACTACACACGTTTTGATAAACCCTACACAATCATTGATACGGCAGGTGTTCGGCGGCGAAAAAATATCGATTTAATGGTCGAAAAATTCTCCATTGTAAAAACCATGCAGGCAATTTCTGATGCTAATGTGGTTGTATTGGTGATGGACGCCAGCGAAGGGGTGGTCGAACAGGATTTGCACCTAATGGGAACTACCATCGAGGCAGGTAGAGCCTTGGTAATCGCTCTGAATAAGTGGGACGGGTTGGATGATGCCCATAAGCAATATGTTAAAAATGAAATCGAACGCCGTTTAAGGTTTGTGGATTTTGCCACTATCCACTTTATTTCAGCGTTGCACGGTACTGGGGTTGGCAACCTGTACAAATCCATTGAGTTAGCTTATCAATCGGCAACGGATAAGTTCAGTACTAACTACCTAACGCGCATCCTGCAGGATGCAGTTCGCGAGCATCAACCACCGATGATTCAGGGGCGTCGGATCAAACTTCGGTATGCACATCCTGGTGGGCACAATCCCCCAATCATCGTGATTCATGGCAATCAGACTAACGAAGTTCCCGCGTTTTACACCAAGTATTTGGAGAAAACGTATCGACGCGTTTTAGATCTTCATGGTACACCCATCAAAATCGAATACCGCAACAACGAAAACCCTTACAGTGAGCGCAAAAAGAAAATGACTCAACGTCAATTAATTGAAATGCGCCGTAAAAACGAACGTGACAACAAAAATCCCAAAAAGAAATGACGTTTAAGTTGTAAAAAGCGCGTAAACTATTTTTTCTCGCCGAAGTCGCTAAGTCTTGCGGTCGCCAGAATGAAAGAGTAGTGTTACGCGCCTTAGTGGTTTTACATAAAAAACTCTATCAATTGACCGAGCTTAAGATGACATCTGCAAGCCGAAAGCTGCTTATCATCGATGACGATGCCCTTGTTCGCCAGAGTATTGTGACTTACCTGACGGACAGCGGCTTTAATGTCTCTGCCGCTGCTGATGCCCCTTCTGCGCTTGATATTCTCTCCTCTGTTGAAGTTCCTCCTGATCTAATTCTGACTGACCTTCGTATGCCTAACGGAGATGGCTTGCAGTTGTTGCAAACATTACAAGACCGTTATGACGCCATTCCGGTGATTGTTATTTCAGGGGCAGGGGTGATGAATGATGTGGTAAGTGCGTTGCGTCTGGGGGCACGTGATTACCTTATAAAGCCAGTCGTAGATCTCGAAGTACTGGTTCATTCGATTAATAAAGTGCTGGATCGTGAGGAGCTCGAAGCCGAAAACCGTCGCTACCGAGAGCAATTGGAAGAGGCTAACCGGGAGTTGCGTGAAAACTTGCGGGTTTTAGAGCGTGACCAGATTGCAGGCCGCAGGGTTCAGCGGAGGCTAATGCCGTCGGGTGTTACGACCGACGGTGGCTATATTGCTGCTCACACTATAATTCCGTCGTTGTTCCTCAGCGGCGACTTTGTCGATTATGCCCATATCAGAAAGCGTTATTTAGCGTTCTATCTGGCAGATGTTTCGGGGCACGGCGCTTCATCCGCATTTGTCACAATATGGTTAAAACATCTGGTTAGCCGGATGGTGCGGGAAGAGGGGTTGTTTGGCGATGAAAATTCATTTGCCCAAGGGGCAAATCTTATGCTGCGCCAGATAAATCGGGAGTTACACGAAACCCGCTTAAGTCATCATCTAACACTGTTTGTTGGCGTTATAGACACTCATACCAATCAAATGCACTACGTTGTCGCCGGGCATTTACCTATGCCAATTTTGGTAACGCCTGAGGGAGCAAGTTATCTAAACGGGCGCGGTAAACCAGTTGGCATATTCAAAGATGTCGAATGGGAGGTCTATGAATGCACTTTGCCGGAAAAATTTGGTTTGGTCTGCTTCTCAGATGGCGTTCTTGAGATAATGCCGGACCAAGAACTGCAACAAAAGGAAGCTAGTCTTTTAAAACTAATTTCCTCTAGTAGTGGCGGTTTGGATTCCGTCTGCAATACTTTAGTTATAAAGGAGATTCGCGATAACCCTGACGATATCGCAGTCTTGTCTATATCCCGAGGTGTTAGTTAATGAAACCCGGCCAGATTCTCGTCGCCGACCACAATGGTGTCTACGTTATCAAAATGCTTGGTGACGTGCGCCTGACGTTATGTATTTCTTTTGATCAATTTATTGACTCCATGTTCAAAAGCGCCGATTTTACGTCGGTGCTTTTTGACCTTTCCGAGGCCGAGGCGATTGATAGTACGACACTAGGGCTGATGGCGAAAATATCTATCCTTGGTCAAGAACGGCGAGGAATTATGCCTGTGATCCT
>JACCED012272419.1_pt1 | contig 17494 bp, 17 predicted proteins | sample 7455021 | NCBI WGS metagenome assembly JACCED01 (sample SAMN15323456, study PRJNA562643) | freshwater metagenome | isolation source: river surface water | place: USA:Blue River Watershed | collected 2017-08-19 | reverse complement strand
TTTTTATCTTCTTTATATTGTTTAATTAATATAACTTTTTCTTTTAAAGTATTATGAAAGTATAATAAAGTCAAAATTATATAAAATATTAATAATATAAAAAATATTAAAATAAAAAATAAAATAAATTTAGTATTTCCATATTCATCATTTCGAGAAAGAAATGATAATAGGTTTTCCGGAAAAACATATTTAATTAAATTGGTATAAATCATGTTTATATAGTTTTATCTATATAATAATTAATAAAAAAATAAATTAAATTTATTCAAAAAAATTTATCAGAACTATCTATAAATTCTTGAAAAACTTTAATAATTTGATTTTTTAAGTCTTTAATATGTAAAATTGTTTGGAATTCATGAACAGGTGAAGAAAGTAAATAAATTAATTTATTTTTATGATATCTTAAATATGATATATAATGATATTTATGAATTATATATTCTTCTTCTAAATCACATTTTTTACCATTTTTCATATTTTCTAAAAATTCAGCAAAATCTTTTTTAATTAATTTATCACTGTTTTGGTATTTTTCTATTTTATGATTATACATCTTTAATATAATCGTTGATTCAAAAACATTATTATTTTCATTATTATCTTCATTATTTTCGGATTCACTATCATAATCATTTTCAGTAAAATTTAATTCTAAATTAACATAATTTATATTTTTATTTGCATTTTTTCGTTTAATTTGGTCTTCATCTAAATATATTTGATATTCAACAAACATTTTTATTATTCTATTTTATATTATTTTTTTTTAAATCATTTTAAACCAAAATTTACTCTATTTTTTTTTCTATTTTGAATCCAAATAAATAATCATATGATATAAATGGTAAAAGAGATAAAGATATAGGCCATGTTATTCCTAATAAAATACCGTCAAGTGTATGATTTAACATATGTCCAACTAAATTTATAAAAGGTCTATCTTTATATTTAAATTGATTATATCCATAAAGAAAACCTAATATTGAACCTCCATATGTACATAATAAAAATCCATTTTTATATATTTCAAAATAATTAATTTTATTTAAATTATTTAACATTTTATTTACTAAAATTATTATTAATTATTTTTTATATTATTTTTTTTATATTAAATTATCTTCAATTAGATTATTATTATTTTTACTCAATAAAACAAAAGCTAACATAAAAAAAATATTTGTATCATTTCTTTGTAAATTCATTCTATTAAATCGATTATATTTTTCTGTTAATGTATAATTATCATTATATCCACATTCTTTTTTAGTAAATTCAAATAATTCTTTTTTATCATAAAAATTAGCAATTTTTATATTATCATCTGTTATTTCATATTTTGAATAATTTACTTGATAATTACAATATATAACTGTATTTAATTTTTTATTGATTTTCTTTTCAGTATCTTCAATAAATTTATCGATTTTACTTTGTTCAGGTCTTTTTCCATCTTCAAAATTTATTATAACATATTTTAATTCATTACTAATATTTCTATTCAAATATATATTATTTACTATTATTACTTCATCTTCTGTTAATCCTAAAAATTTTAAATAAATAAAAAGAATTTCACTAAAATTTAATGTTGTCACATTATTATAATATGCATTAGATCTTTCCATTTCTTTATAATCCTCTATTATTACTCTTTCATAATCATCTTTGAAAATATTATTAACTACTTTTATAACATTATCTAAATGTTCTTTTTTTAAATATTTAATTAAAAAATTAGCATAATCATTTACTTTTTTAATAAAATCTTCTTTTCCATGTTTATAAAAATTTATTTTTTTTGAAATATTAATATCACTTCTAGTAATATAATATTCATTAATTATATCATAGACAATAAAATCTTTTAAATTAATAATAAAATATTTACATGTATTAAATTCTGTAAAAACTATATAATTTTTTCTTTTAAACAAATTTTTATCATTTAAATATTTTTCACTAATTAAACTCATAAATAACTCATCATCATCTATTTTATATTTTTTTGAATATAAATATTCTTTTAATTTTGTTTTAAATGTTATATCTATCCATACATTATAATTATTTAACATCATAATACCTTTAATTATTTTTTTATTTTTTATATCATAATCAATAACTCTAATATCACTAATAGACGAATTTAATATTAAATCATCTACAGTACTGATAATTTGTTTATTACTCATTTATATTTTATTTGTTTTATTTGTTTTATAATTATATAAATTTTTCTTTAAATTTATATTTATTAAAAATATTTTTGAATTAAAATTATTAATTATATTTATTTATTTTTTTATTATAATAATTATTCTAGATTAACAACAATATAATTCATTGTAGTTTACAGCATATACTCTAATTTAATTTTTAATTCAAAAAAAAGTGATTAATTAAACAACATAGTACGTTGTAGTTTACAGCATATACTCTAATTTAATTTTTAATTCAAAAAAAAGTGATTAATTAAACAACATAGTACGTTGTAGTTTACAGCATATACACTAATTTTATAAAATAATTGTTAAAATAAAAAATTAAATATATTCATATAATTGATAACAAATATCATAGTTTGAATTAAAAAAGTCTAATTTTTTAGATATTTCTCTTTTATATATAATTCTTTTACTTGAATGAGATTCTAATATTTTTTTTTTTAATAATTGAATATTATTAATAACAAATTCGGAATCCATTAAATCAATAATACGAATAATAACTTCATTCATATTTTGTTTAAAAATATAATCAAAAATACTTATATTTTTTTTATTACTTTCCCACCATTCAACTCTTTCATCTTTTAAAATCATTAAAGCTATATCATCCATATTATTTTTACATGCATGAATTAAAGCCTGATCATTGATATTTGATTCGATTAAATATGGTAAACAATCATAATTATTTAATAATTCATATGATAAATTATATAAATTATTATATGTTGCCCAATATAATATAGTTTTATTTTGATCATCTAAATGATTTGGTTTAGAATCTTTTTTCTTTAAAATTTCTATAGCTATATCTTCCAATCCTTCTCTAGAAGCTACTAATAATGCTGTTTCTTTTTTATCATTAATAACTGATACATCAATATTTTCTCTTTTTAATAATTCTAAAGCTACATCTTTAATAGATTTTCTATCACAACATAAAATTAAAGGTGTTGATTTATCATCTATTTTATGGTTAATATCAATAGTATCATATTTTAATAATTCTAAAGCTATTTCTTTTTCTGATTCTTGACAGGCATAAGTAAATACAGTATGATTTGCATTATCTTCTTCTGTAAAATTTACTTTTCCTGTTTTTATTATTTTTAATGATAAATTTTTCATATTATTAAAAATACTTAACATCAAACAATTAGAATGATTTTCATTTTTAAGACTAAAATCAATTTTTTCATAAAACAAATCAAAAAGTTTATTTGATACATTTTTTAGATTAAGTGATATAGCTTGTAAAAAATAAGAAGGTTTAAATAAATTAAAACCTTTATCTAAAATATTAATTATTTCATTCTCATAAGCTGCATTTTTTAATAAATGACATAAAACAGTTTCGTTTTTTTCATAGTCATATGAATTAACATTTAATTTTTCAAATGTTAACATTTTTTTTATTAAATTTAAATTTTTATTTTTACAAATAAAATAAAATGCATTATATCCTTCATAAATTTCATTTTCATGATTCAAAGTTTCTATATCAATTTTATCTAATATTTTTTTTACTAAAAACATATTGCTATTTTTGATTGCTAACAATAATAATGTTTCACCATCACCAAAAATAATATTATATCCTATATCTTTATCCAAGCTAATTAATTCGTCTATTATATTTATTCTTTGATTTTTTAATAAATAGTATATTCCACTGAATTCATTTTCATCGATATAAGTAAAATCAATTTTATTTTTATTTTTAAATAAAAATTTATTGATTTCTTGTAAATTATTATTATTACATAATTCAACAAATTTTTTATTAATTATATCTGTATTTTCTATATCAGATTTATTAAAATATTTAAATAATTCATAAATTTTATATATTTTCTCATTATTAAAATCTTTTATTTTTTCTAAATCATCTGAATCTACATAATCTGAATCTGATTCTGAATTAAAATCATCATTGGATATTGTATTAATAACTTTATTTATTAACTTTAAATATTCTTCAAACTCATTTTCATCTATGTTGTTAAATATTACCTTTATTCTTCTATAAATTTCCAAAAATCTTTTAGATTCATCTGATTTTTCATTAGATGTATTCATTTTTTTTATATATGTCTTATTATTAATAATTCAATTACTCTTACTAAATTATAAAATTAAAAAAAAACTAAAAATTATTATTTTCATTTTTTATATAAAAATTATTTACGTTTCAGAACTCATGTATCTGGTGCTTCGCTTTGGAGCAGAGTGATATTAGTTTGAGTGGGAAAACCTATTCAATTTCTTCATCATTACCGTTAACTATCTTTTTATCAATATATACACTGTTTACGCTAACATAAATTCCATATAAAATAATTAAAAACATTTTATCTTATTATATATTCATATTTATTTATATATAATTTTTGTAAAAAAATTGTTTTATACTTATTTTTTTCAATTTTTCTTTTCAATTATTTTTTCTAAACCTAAATGTAAAAGTCCATGTATACCTAAATATATACCTAAAGCTATCAAAATCATAATTTTATTATAAATATCTAATTTTTTAACTAAAGAATAGTTACAAATAATAATAATGATAATAATCAAAAATAATAATCCATTTATAATATTTATACTTAATATTGATATAGTGTTTAATTGAGTAAAATCCATTCTTCTATAATTAAATATAATTTATTTAATTAAAATAAAAAAAAATATTTATTTAATAATCATAATCTTCCTCAAATTGATCCTCGAACTCATTTTTTATTATATTATTTTCATTATTTTCCATATTTTGTATAAAATAATTATTTTCTTCAATTATTGTTAAAATATTAGTCATATCTTCTATTATATAATCATTTGATAAAATTCCTTCATTTATTTGATTCGTTATACAATTATTTTTTATTTCTTCAATTCTATTTTTAACTTCATTTATAGTATTATTATATGAACTCATTTTTATTTTATTTGTTTCAATAAATTTCATTCTTTCATATTTAATTTTTTCATATAATTCGTTAATATTTTCATATTTTGTATCATATAATTCATATATTATATCATTTATAAAATTATCATAAATACTATTATTTTCTTTAAATTGTTCAATTTGTAAAATAAAATTATCTTTTACTTCTTTAATAATAAAATTATCAGTATTATTTAATATGATATATTTATAAATTTCTTTTTCTTCTTCAATTAAAAAATTTTCCATTTTATTAATTTTTTATATATGATTTTATTATTATTTTTTTAAATTCATTTTTCATTTACTTTTTTTTATTTCTAATATTATCTTAAACATACTATAATTTCTATTTATATCTGTCATTGCATTAAGTGGATTTGAAAAAGTAGTTTCAAAACCTATTTTTACTATATATTCATCTCCTTCTTCATTATAATACCATATGGTTTCTTTTTGATTAACTTTAATCTCCTTAATTTTACCTAAAAAAACTAAAATTTCATTATATATTTTTACATATAATATATTATTATCTTCACCTTGATTAATATAACCTTTTTTTGAATAATATTCAAATAATTTTTCACGTTTAATACTTAATATTAAATCCATTTTTATTATCCATTTATTTAGATAATTTCTTTAAGTTGAATTTATTAATTATATAATATTATAAAAAAAAAATAGTACGTAAATCATAAATAAAAATGAATAATAATTCAATTTAAAAAAATGTATATAATTTAATACTTAATTTAATTCAAAAATGGAAAGAGTATTAGAAAATGATTTAGAACAAGTTAAATTTTTAATTTTAATAAAAAAAAAGTTAATTATGGAAGATTTTAAGCAAATAATATATAATGAAAACTATGAAGGTTTAAGTTATATAGTCGAATATTTTGAATTATCTAATAAAGATAAAAATAAAGAATATGAAAGAATGATAGATGTTATATTAGAAAGTTTAAATCCGGATATTATTAAATTTTTTCATAATATAGGATTTATATATCCCGAAAATTCTTTTTCAAAAATATTAAAAGTCAAAGAAAAGAATATTGATGAAAAATTAATGAATCAAATCCAAGCAACTTTTATGAATATGGATATTGATGAAAATGATGTTATAGAAATCATATTTGGTTTTCATAAAAATTTATTTGATTATATACCATTATATGGTAAATTTTTAAAGATCTTGCCTAAAAAAATGTGTTTTGATAAAAGAATAAAACATTGTTTTAAAGAGAATGAGAATGATGGATTTGAAAAAAATAAAGATAATGATATTGATATAACTTTTTTGAATAAAATTTTATTATTTTTACAAAAATATAGTTATTTTGATTTTTTTTATGAAAGACTGTATATGTATTTTTTACAAACATATATTGATTCATATAATGAAAAATATTATACATTTTTTTCATTTGTTTTAAATTTTATTGAAAATAATAATATAAAATTTAGTACATATTTTTATTCGAATATAAGTTTACATGATAAATTAAATATTTATGATAAATTTTGTATTAATATTTTGTATTTATTAAATAGTACTAAACCAGATATATTAGATTTATTTTATGGTAAAAATAATAAAAATAAGAATTTGATACCATATTTTTCTATTTACTTTAATAAATATCAATTAATTACCAGTAGTTACTATAAAAAAAATATAATTAAATTCGGTTTAAATAAGATAAATCATTTTAATGATTTATATCAATATTTAGATTACTGGGTTCAAATAGTTTCAAAGTATCCTAATTTATTTAAAGAACATTATGTGATAGATTATATAATTCAAGATATAGAATTTAAATTTAATAATATTCTAAAAACAGGAAATGAAAACAAAGATCAAATAAATAAAATATTATTTATGTTTAAAAAAATAATCTATACTTTACCTAATTTATTTACTGATAATGATTATTTTAATATTTTAGAACATATTGCATATCATAATTTACATAAATATAAAATATTTGATATGTTACCTGAATTTAAAGAACCTAAAATATTTTTTGAAAAACATTTAAATAATTATTATTATATTGAAAATTATTCAGAATATACAATATCAAAAATTATAGAAAAATCAAGCTTACAAGGTATATATAATTTATTAAATTATATATTACATATAATTGATAATGATTATTTCATGGAAAAAATGAATTATTTAAAAAATGATAATAAAAAAGAAAAATATTTATTTGTTATTAGACATCGTATTGATATATTTAAATTAACATTTGATATTTTCATTATGAAAATAAATGAAAATAAATCTATGATTAATTATTTAGAATTAAATGAATGTTTAAATGATATATTAATTCATTCAGATAAATTAATAAGGTATTTTGAAGATATTTATATTGAATATTTTTTTGAAAAAATAGAAAAAATAAAATATTTATATTTGATTGAGTTTTTGATTGAATATGCTAAAAGTGAAAGAAAAATAGAAAATTTAATTATTAAAAATATTCTTCAAAAATGCGACAAACAAATATCTTTTCCTATGTTATTATTTTTACTAAATAAATAAAAATAATTAATTTATAAAAAAAAAACAAAAAAATCTATAATACATATATATATTCAAACATTAATATATTTAATTCGTTTGGTATATTAATGTTTTTATAAATTTTTGAAGATAAAAATGGTTTTGTTATATCTATATTTTTTTTAGCCATATAATTTACATATTTAATGATATTATTGCTATTTTTTATAAAATAATTATAATTATATTTTTCAATAATTAAAATAACAACTTCTACTAAATTTTTTTCACAACAAATTTTTAAAGTATCATAATAATCTTTTTTTATAATTTTATTATTTGTTTTTTTATTTTTTTTTGATTCTTCAATATTTTTTTCATATATAATTTTTTCAAATTTTTCATATATTAAATCAGGTGATAAATTTAAAATTTTTATAGCTAATTGTTCCATATTATTTTTACAAGATAAAATAAGTAAGTTATTATTTGCTACATCTTTATATCCAAAAAAAAGTAGATATTTAGATTTTTTTTGTTTTTGTATATATTCAATATATTTTAATGCTAATTCTTCATTCTTTGTTAAAATACAATAAAAAATGGTAGAATATATTAGATAATTATATTTTTCAAGAAAAGAGGATTTTGCATTTTTATAATATAAATCTAAAATTTTGAAAGATGTTTTTTTTGAAAAATATAAAATAGAAAAAGTTAAAATATTTAAGGGATTATGATTTAAAAAACTTTTATATAAAACATCTAAATTATTTTTTTCGATAAAAGAATTTATATTATAAGTAGAAAAATAATATATAGGCATCATAAATTCTAAATTAAAATATTTTTTAGAATTTTCCATATTTATAAAATAATTTATTAATTTTTCATAATCTTTGTTTAAAAAATCATTTATTTTTAAAGAATTTTCATTTGATTTATCAAATAAATCATCAATTGTAAATTTATAATTTTTAATATAATTAATTAAAAAATCAGAGTTTGTAAAATTATATCTTTTTAATAATATTTTCAAATTTTCCAAACCATCTAGAGATTTATTAATAACACCTTTTTTTTGATAAATTATTTTTTTACTTATATCTAAACAATTATATTCTAATAAATTATTTAAAATAGATACATATGAATCATCTACTATTTGAAAATCAATATATAATTCAAAATTTTCAATTAAATTTAAATAAAACTCAGGTTTCAAATTATATTTTACAATAAAATAAATAATATTTAATCCTTCATTATTTTTATGATTCAAATATTCATAATATTTTTGATAGTCTAATTCTTTTATATTCAATAAAATTTGTGTAAAAAATAAATCTAACATATAATATAATTCATTTTTTTTATTATTATTTAAAGATACATTTTTAATAATATAAAATAAAATATTATTACCTAGTTTATCAACTTCAAATATTTTATTTATATCATAAAAATTTAATAAATTTTCTAAGATTCTATAATTTTTATTTTGTGCCAAAATCATTAATAAAGAAGTTTGATTTTCATCATAATAATAAATATTTATATTTTCTTTATCAATTAAATATATTAATTTCATTAAATAATCATGATCATTATTTAAAACTGCATTTATAAATTCATTATTATAATTAATATTATTTATTTTATTGGTAAATAAAGATTCATTTAAATATTCATCAAAATTTATTTCTGAATTTATTTTATTAGAATTATAAAAAAATAGTTTATAAAAAAATTTTTTTATAAAATTCATTTTAATGTAAAATTGTTTAATTGTTTAATAGTTTATTTCTATAAATAAATATATATAAATTTATAAAAATTATTTTAAGTTAAACTTATATTTATTTAAATAATTTCTATAAATTAATTTACTTTATAAGGACTAGCTAATCCTAAAAATATAACAATACCGTCACCTCCAGGATTTAATTTAACATCTTGATAAAAAGGTGGTTTCCAATTATTAATAGCCCAAATATTACCTGCTGCATCAACTCTAGCAGCGGTTAAACGCATTAAAGGATTAAATGATTTTTCATTAAGAGGATAATATAACGGTAAACCATTGTGAAGAAGAACTTGACTTCCTCCTGTCAAAATATTAAATCCAGATGATGGTGCTAAAATATTTCCATCACTATCTAATTTTGATATACCATAATTTCTTTCTAAAATTAAATCAAAATTAGCTACCCATACATCATCATTTCCATCAACAGACACACTCCATGGTGTATTTATACTAGAATCACTTATTTTTTTTAATATTTCACCATTAGGACTTAATTTATAAATACTAGAGTCTAATGATGATGCTACAAATATGTCGTCTTTAGAATTAATTGCTATTCCTATAATTTTTTTACCTACTTCAGTTATAAAAATAGGAATAATTTGATTATTTTCAATTTTTAGTTTAACAATAGAAGAATTTTGTAATTCACTTCCACTATTAGATAATACTACATAATCATCATTTTTATCTAATTGTATATCAAATGGATTTGTACCTAATTCAAATTGATAATATATACTATTATTTGGATCTCCATTTAAATAAACAACAACTCTATCATTACCATTACTTGCCATCCAAATATTATTTTTTCTATCTACTGTTATTCCTTGTACTCTAAATGTATCATTAATAAAACCTTGTTCACCACTTAAAGGTACACCTTTTTGATTAAATTTAGCAATTCCTCCTTCTTGAGGTAAACTTTCACCCCAACCAAAAATACTAAGCAAAACATTTTTATTATTATCAATAGCAACACCAAATGCAGAACCTAAAATTCCTCCTCCAAATAATAAGGAAGGAGGATTTCCATTTTTTCCAGATGATGGTTTACCAGCAGCATCTAAGACTATATCAAAATTAGATGAATTAATGGTACCTTGAACTACATTATTAGTAATCCATCCGTTACCATCTTTATCAAATACTAAATTACCAGGACCACCAAATAAATAATTATCATTACCAGTATAATTTACTTTAACAGCAATACATAAACAATCTGGTTTTTGATATTGAGTTAAATAAAATCCATAAATAAATTTAGTTACATTTAAAGTTAATTGAAAAATATCGTATACATTTTTACCTGGTTCTAGTACTATATTTAAAAATAATTGAATAGTATTTTCAGGTTCTTTTATATAATAAATAGTTGATTTTAGTTGATTATATTTATCTAAATTTTCGGAATTAATAACGTCACCTAATAAATTTGATAAAGAATTTAATAAACGCATTGAATTAGTTTCATCTGCATTTGGTGAAGACTTAATGACTTCACTTAATTTTCCATTAAATTGAATCAAATTTAAATTCATTTTACTAATAACTTTAAGAGCTAATAAATTTTTATTACTAATAATTATATCTTTATTAATATCATAATATCTTGCTGAAGTATAAATTGCTGCAATAGTACTACGTTCATTAATAATAATATTATTAAGATTTATAGAATTTAAATTATTATCTAAAATTAACATTAATTTTTTATATTTATTATTTATTTTAGTTGCAGTTAAATAAAACAAACAATAATTTTCTTTTAAATATTTTAAATTTTTAATTTTTAAAGAAAATTTACCATTTATATCACTTAGAGTTTCACCTAATAAAAATGTTTCAAATTCACCAACATAATATAATTCAATAAACATATTAGATAAAAAAATTGTTGACCATTCAAATCCTGATTGGACAGTACCATTTAAAATAGTTATATTGTTTTCACATTTACATTCATATTTACAATCTTTTTTGCACATAATTTTATTTATACTAATAAATATAAATATAATAAAATAAAAAAATAAATAAATTAAATAATAAAAATAAATTCTTCTTCATCATAATAAATATTTTCAACAAAATCCATCATTAAATACATAGTATGTATAATAAACCAAAAAAATAATATAAATTTAATTAAATATCTGTAATAATTATATTTAATAATTCTTTGACAATATGGACATATAATTGATACATTTAAATTATTAATTTTCAAATAGGATTTTTCATAGTACTTCCAACATTCCATATGAAAATAGTGATAACAAAATTCACATTCAATAATATTTGTATTTAAATCGACTTCTTCAAAACAAAATAAGCAATCAGATTCTTCCATTCTTAATCATTATTTATCTTACTTTTTTACAATATTTATTAAAAATCTATTTATTTTAATTTATTTTTTATTTATTATATATAGATAAAAATAAAAATGGAATCAAAAAAATCAATTAAACCATATAAACCAAGTTTAAGAGAAAAGGATAAAGCTAGAAAACTTACTAGAATCCGTTCTCCTCGCTCAGCAAAACATTTTACAAAACAAAAAAATATATTAGAAAATTTTAATGAGAATAATAATGAATATAATGAATATAATGAAAATAATAAATCAGAATGTATATTAAATATAAGAAATTCAAATCAATTTATTAATAATTTATATGAAAACATATCAAAAAATATTCTAAATTCTTTATGGAAAAATGAACAAGATTTAAAATATTTTTTAGAAAAAAAAATAAAAAATTATGGTTTTACAACAAGAAAATGTTCAGAATTAAATACAAATGAATATTTATTAATATCACATGGAGGTGCTAAATCTACATTAAACAAAGAATCATTTAATTTACCTAAAAATGTTTATTTAATAACATTAGAAAATGAAGGTTATTTATATACTTCAAAAATATTTGATTATTTAACAATAAGAATGGGTTTACAAAATATGATAAATCAAAACTTTATTGAAGCATTAACAATAGAAATGATGAATATTGAAATAAATAAATTAAAAGAAATTATACGTGATAGAAATCTACATTTAGAAACTCAAAAATTTTACCAACCTAAATTTTTTAAAATATTTGGACCAAATTCAGAATTTACAGATTATGCATTAACATCTGAGGAAGAAAAAAAATTTTATACTGGTCTATTTAATTTACCAATGAAACCTAGTATAATTGACAAAAATGGAAATGAAATTATATCAGAAGAAGAATATTTTAATTTATTTGTAAATGTACCATTACCATCAAATATAAATAAAACTTACATTGATAAATTAGAAAAATGCATAACACCAAGTGATTATGAAAATGAATATTTAATACAAAATAATGAATATTATACTTTTCATAATAATTATTTAAAAAAAATAAAAAATAATTCTAGAATAAACAGATATACTGAGAATATGTTTTCATTTGATGAACTAAATGTAGATTTAAAAACTTCAAGTAATAAAACTAAAACTAAAAAAATATATCTAAAAAATGTTATTGAAAAATTAATTGAAAAAAAAAATCCAACTAATAGAGAACCATTAATTATATGTTGTATGTTTTGTACTACAATAAAACAAAGTAATTATATTCAAAATAGTATAATAAATTTATTTAATAGTCAATTAAATAATGAAATAATATTTAATAATAATAATGCTGAACAAGTAAAAAATAAAATTAAAGATAATTTCAATTATAGATTAAGATTTAAAAATATTATATCACCATATTTTTTAGAATATAATTATAATAATAATTATGGATATAAAGAAAATGAAAGATTCGATTTATTTCCAATAGAAATAGGCATTTTAAAGGAAACACTTGATAGAATAAATTTATTCAAAATAACATTTAGACCAATTATATCTCAAATAAATAATTCTTTAAATACAAAATTAAATATAAGTCATGAAAATAGAATATCTATCAATCAAATTTTAAATAATTATTCGAATAATTATAATGAAAATCCATTAATAGAAAAATATATGCAAATTAAAGAAAATATAAATAAATTTGATGAAAAACTTTTTAAATATTTATTAATTTTATATTTAAATATTTACAAAGTATCGGGATACGAGAAAGTTTATGAATCATCTTTAATTTCTAAAAATTATAATCAAAAACAAAATATTTTGTTTAAAACTTTTATAATAGAATATTTTACTTGTTTAAATAATTATTTGAGAGAATTAGGTATTAATGATTTAGATAAATTAATTAAATATTATGATTTTATTATTGATTTGTATTTAGACTTTAGAGGAGGAATATATTTTGATAAACTTTTTATAGATATATATAAAAATATTTATATTGTTTTATTTATACTTTATTTATATTTAAGTAATTATAAAATATCATATTTAGAAAAAAAAGATATTATAAATAAATTAAATATTAAAGGTTTTGAAAGTTTTGATAATATTATGAATTTTTTAATCAATCTGTTTAGTGAAAAAAAAAATAAATATTTATCAAATAATATTGAAAAAAAATTAAGATCTAAATTAAAAAAAAATGTAAATATGAATAATGATAAATTTTTTTTATCTTTCAATATTTCATCACGTTCTATCTGGGGTGATAATGAAAATAAGAATGAAAATAAAAATGAAAATGAAAATGAAAATGAAAATGAAAATGAAAATGAAAATGAAAATGAAAATGAAAATGAAAATGAAAATGAAAATGAAAATGAAAATAAAGAAGCTAATAGAAAAACTAATATAAAAGCTAAAGAAGAAGAAGTTAAAGTAAATAATGAAGAAGAAACTAGAGTAAATTATCAAGAAGATGACCAATTTGAAAATTTATTTGCAAAATTATCAGCATCAAACGGTAAAAAATCAGGAGGAAAAAATAAAAATAAAAATAAAAAAAATTAATTAAAAAAATCATTATTTTTTAAATTTTGTATTTTTTCAAATAATTCAACTTCTGATAATTTATAAGAATCATTAAAATCAATAAAATCAGTGTCATAACTTAAGGTTAACCATAATTCTTTATTTTTACTAAAAGAACTACATATATTAACTTCATTTATTTTATATGAAAATCCTTTTTCATTCAAAAATATTTTTTTCAAAAAAATAAAATATTTATCCAAATTATCAATTTTTTTATTTTGTATATCATTCCATGTTATAATATTTTTATATTTTCTTTCTTCTTCAACATTTTCTATATATATAGTTATTGATATTCTATCTTTTTCAATAGTCACAATATATCTTTTTTCATTTATAACAATATAATCATATATATATTTAATATTTCTCGTTTCCATTTCTAATTATTAAAGATAAATTTAATTGTAAATATATAATTTTATAAATAACTAAACTCATTTAAAGTCGAATACCAAAAAAATTAGGAGATTCACTATATCTATAAGCCTGATATTCGTCTATAATAACTTTATCACTATAACCTAATCTTTTTAAAAAATTAGTTATATATAACTTTTGCTGTGAATTTAATTCATTCCATTCTTCATTAATTTTTAATCTATATGTTTCATCCATATAATATTTTGCATGTAAAAGTTCATGTTTTAATCCAGACATATTGTAAAGTCCAATAACATATTTACATTGTTCTTTATATTTAGTCAAAATATGATTATTATTAGGAATATAAGAACTAGGAAAATTATGACCTTCACGATTAATTAATATACCTTCATAAGCATTAGATAAAGGATCTAATAATTCATTCATATAATGTTTATTTTTAAATCTTAAAATAAGAATAGCATTTTTAATTTGAGCTTGCATAGATTTTATATTTTATTTATAATTAACTAAAAATAAATAATTTAAATTCTTTATTTTCAATTTTTTTAATATAAATATTATACGTTATAAAAATAGAATAATAATTGCTATTTTTTAAGATATTATAAATTTATAAAAATCCAACGAAGGTCTTAATGATTTTTTTATTTTTTTTTATTAAAAAGAATTTAAAATTCTGAAAATGATTTTATTTTATCATTTATATCATTAATTAAAATATTTCGTTCGTCAATAGTCAACATTGACCATAAATATTTTGCTTCTTTTTTTAAATATTCAATTTCATTTTTATTCTCATTATTAGATAAAAAAAATTTAATGATTTTTTCTTCATTTAGTTTAAATATAATTGAACGTGATTTCATTAATTCAATAAAATCAACATTAAGACCATTCATAAATCCATTTACTCCCGTTTTATCCTGAATAATTATACAAATATTATTTGTTAACCATCCATAAAGTTCAAATTCTTTAATATTTTCATCATAGTTTAATAAATCAATATATTTTTTATATAAATTTTGTATTAGATCGTAAGAATCATAAAAACTATTTATATCATTTAGTAAATTATCACTTTGAGGAGAATGTGAATATTTAAATGTTTCGTAAATAATTTCTTGAGGAAGTTCTTTAAACGTATCCATTTTATATGTTTTATTTGATATTATATATTATTAAATATATTTTTATAAATAATTAATCAATTTTTATATTAATTAAAAAAACTGATTTAAAAACATTCAAATATTAAATATTAAGTTATATATAATAAAGAATAAAGAATAAGTAAAATGAACTCTATTTTAAGCTTTAACGTTCAATATATTAAACCTCAACAGCATGTTGATGAATCAAAATTAAGAATTGGTTCTATTGTTATTCAAAAATGCAGATTTTTTCACGTTATACATAAAACATCAAAAAAATATTTTAAACAAGTTGATTATGATCTAAAAATGGAGATTGTTGGTACAAAATATAATGGATTTGATTATTATTTTTTTTTATATAAAATTATTGATTTTTCACCTTATGAATTTAAAGATGAATATTATATTAATTCAAAAGGTATAAAAATTCATAAAGAACCATTTATATATGGTTTTAAACAAGCTGGATTTCCTGATTTAATACATAGAATTGTATATGAACCTAAAAATATTGTTATTAAAAGATCTAATATTAAAACAAATAGAGACAATGAAAAAAGTACATATAATCTTAAAAATAATATCGCTTTACAAATTAAAACAGGTATTCAAAGAACAATTGATAACTATTACACTAAAATAGATAGTCCTTCAAAAAGAAGTTTTGATGAAGAAAATTCACCAAAAGATATTATAGTTAAAAGAAGAAAGAGTTTAGATGAATTTGATGATGAAAATAATAGTGAATTTTTAAATATTCATAAAGAAGATAATTTTATTGAAGATTTTATTGAAAAAAGTAAATTAACAATAGAAAAAAAAAAACAAGAATCAATAAACCAAAGAGTTGAAAATAAAAAAAAAATTGATGTTAAACTTTTATATAAACAAATTTTAGCTAAACATGGTAGGTCATAATAGACTTAAGTATTTATAATTTAAAAATAAAAATAATTTAATTTTTTTCAAAATTTGATATTAAATAATCAATTGTGCAAAAATATCTTTCATTCATTATTTTGTATAATTCAGAATCTTTCATAGTTTTTAATTTAATATCTTCAATTTCTTTTTTCTTTTCTATAATACAAAAAGAATATCCATTCTGAATTTTTTTATTATCAAATGGTATATGAATATTATTTTTTTTATTAAAAGGTTTATTATTATTAATATTAAACTTCATTATATATGGTTCATATTCTATTTTTTTAATTAATTTTTTTTCTTTAATAACTTCATTAATTAAATCATAATTAAATTCTTTAATAACTTCTTCAATTAATTTACTATTAAATTCATTATTAATTTCTTCAATTAATTCTTTATTATCAACTTTTTCATTATTGATTTCTTCATTATTAATGTTTTCAATAATAATTTCTCCATTATTTATTTCTTCATTATTAATGTCTTCAATAATAATTTCTTCATTAATAATTTCTTCATTAATAATTTCTTCATTA
>JACCED010734356.1_pt1 | contig 17495 bp, 20 predicted proteins | sample 7455021 | NCBI WGS metagenome assembly JACCED01 (sample SAMN15323456, study PRJNA562643) | freshwater metagenome | isolation source: river surface water | place: USA:Blue River Watershed | collected 2017-08-19 | reverse complement strand
TCGCCCCTACCTTGAAACTCGCTATGGCACAGCGCTTGGCGCGACGTCTCTGTCCGGGTACCGGGGAACCACTACCGGTTGAAGGAGCGGTTAAGATGATGATAGATTCTGAATTTTCAACGCTCCCTGAACGGTACCACAACCGTATCGTACAAAGTGAAACGATGATGCGCCCATTGCCATCTCCAGGTTGTACCTCAGGTACTAAGGGGCGCGTGGCGGTTATGGAAGTGCTCGAAATCAATGAGGCAATTCAGGAACTTATTTTGAAAGGTGGATCAGAAGAGCAGATTTACAACGTTGCCCGCAGCCATGGCTTCATGACTATGAAAGAGGATGCGATTAACAAAGCATTGACCCACCTTATTCCGTACGAAGAGGTGAGTGCCTTTGGGACCAACATCGGTGAAGAGGTCTACGCAGGTGATGCCACAGAAGTAGCTGCAGAGGCAGTAAGTACGGAAGCTACTGAACCAGTAGCTGATCAACCTGTCGATAACCAAACACCAAACGATTTTGGTACCGTATAATGAAACTATGAAGATACTTCTTGTTGATGATGACGCATTTTTGCGTGATATGTACGCTACCAAGTTTTCTCAATCGGGTGACACCGTTGAGGTGGCGGAAGACGGCGCAACTGCTCTTTCCAAAATACGAGCTGGGGAATTCGACGTTATCCTGATGGATATGGTCATGCCTAGCATGACTGGTCTTGAGCTGTTGGCTAAAATCAACGAAGAAAAAATTAAGCGTACGTCAAAGTGCATTATTCTTTCAAATCAGAGCGAGTCAACCGATCTTGAGGCTGCGAAGTCACTGGGCGTTGACGGGTACATTGTAAAAGCAGAACTCATCCCGAGCGAAGTGGTAGACCAAGTGCATACAATCGTTCAGTAGCAAGCATTAACTTTAACTATTATGGCAACAGTCGACTATAAAAAGGAACTCCGTGATTTGATGGATATCGTCATTTCTGAAACTGGATCAGACCTCCATTTTTCAGTAGGGTCCCATCCAATCATCCGAGTAACGGGCTCACTCATTCCGCTCGTTCGCTTGCCTATATTGACTGATCAAGACGTAGAGGGTTTTGCTCGGGTCCTGATGACGAAGGTGCGCTACGAAGAATTTTTGACTGCGTTCGAGATGGACTTCTCGTACGGTCACGCTGACGGGGTTCGTTTCCGCGGTAACGCGTTTTACCAAAATGGTTCGATGGCGATTGCGCTCCGGTTGATTCCCAACCAAATTCGCACCATGAGTGACCTTGGCCTACCACCAATTCTCGAGAGTTTTGCGCAGCGTACACAAGGGTTTTTCCTCTGTGTGGGTCCGGTAGGGCAGGGTAAGTCAACGACGCTCGCCAGTATTGTTGAGTACATTAACCAAAACCGTGCTGAACACATTGTGACCATTGAAGACCCAATTGAGTATATTTACGAACCAAAGAAGTCACTCATCGACCAGCGTGAAATTGGTGTCGACTCAATGAGCTTTGAGCGCGCGCTCAATTCCGCCTTCCGCCAAGACGTTGACGTTATCTTGGTTGGAGAAATGCGTAACTCAGCCACTATCAGTACTGCGGTAACAGCGGCAGAAACCGGCCACTTGGTACTCTCAACCCTCCACACAAATAACGCCGCTCAAACTATTGATCGTATTATCGACTCGTTTCCAGCTGGTCAGCAAGACCAGATTCGCGTCCAGCTTTCGTCATCACTCGCAGGTATTTTCTCACAACGCTTGATCCCAAAAATTTCCGGTGGCCTTGTCCCAGCGTACGAACTCCTCATTAACAACAACGCAGTCGCGAACCTTATTCGTGAACGGCGGACGCATGAAATTCAAACGCTGATTGAGACAGGTCTCGAGCACGGCATGATTGACATGAACCGAAGTCTGGCTGAGCTTGTGAAGCGGGGTGAAATTACTGTAGAGAACGCGTTTGCGTACTCAATTAATCCAAAAGGCCTCGAACGCCTTATGTAAGCTATGCTTTTTTCTTATCGAGCAATTGATCAGCGCAACGCCCCACGAGAGGGGACAGTGGAGGCGGCTAATATAGACGCGGCTATTCTCACCGTACAAAAGCAGGGGTACACGGTGATTTCAATGGACCCGATTGAGAAAAAAGGCTCTATTCTTGAAATTGAGTTTGACTGGTTTGGGCGCATTACCAACAAGGAGGTGGTTATCCTCTCGCGCCAGATTGCGACTCTCTTTGAGGCGCAGGTATCGGCGCTCCGTGTCTTTCGCTTGCTCGCATCTGAGGCTGAGAATAAGCAGCTTGCAGGTATCCTCAATCGCGTTGCCGACGAGCTCCAGGCAGGTAGCTCTATTTCGCGAGCACTCAGTGGACATCCAGACGTATTCTCCTCTTTTTATGTCAACATGGTTCGCTCGGGTGAAGAGACCGGTTCACTCGATAAGTCGTTCATGTACCTGGCGGATTACCTAGATCGCCAGTACCAGGTAATCACGAAGGCACGTAATGCCATGATGTACCCAGCCTTCGTGATTGGTACCTTCTTCCTCGTGATGGGGCTCATGCTCACTTTGGTGATTCCGCGTATTGCGCAGATTCTTACCGACTCGGGTCAAGAGCTGCCAATTTACACCAAGGTTGTTATCGGCCTCTCATCATTTGTTTCAAACTACATCGGTCTTATCTTGGTGCTCATGGGTGTTGGTGGCGTATTTCTCTATCGATTTAAGCAGACAGCGGTGGGGCAGCGGGCACTCGATGAGCTCAAGATATCGATTCCGTACCTCGGCGACCTCTACCGGAAGCTGTTCCTTACGCGCATATGCGACAACCTTTCCACTATGCTTACGAGTGGCATCTCCATGGTGCAGGCGCTCGAAGTTACTGCCGACGTAGTAGATAACGCAGTGTACAAAGAAATCATGGAGTACACGCTCGCCGAAGTAAAAGGTGGCCGTTCGTTTGCTGATACCATTGGTGAATACCCAGAGATTCCTGGGGTGCTGGCTCAGATGGCGAAGGTGGGGGAGGAAACCGGTAACCTCGGCTCTATTTTGACTACACTCTCAGTTTTCTACCGGCGAGAAGTTGATAACGCCGTTGATACGCTCATTGGGCTCATTGAGCCGATTATGATTGTGGCGCTCGGTCTCGGTGTCGGTGTACTCTTGGCTTCAGTGTTGATGCCAATCTACAACCTCACGAGTGCTATTTAGACGGATGGGCAGAAAATGGGCAGGAACTTGTTTCCTGCCCATTTTTTGTCCACAGTAGACAAATTATTAATTATCGGAGGCCGTATAATAAAGTAATCCACACAACGTGGACAAGGAATTGCTTTAAGCCATTCAGCTGGTGACTGAAAGTAGTTCATTACTTAACTATAAATACACAACACATATTATGACGATTAATTTTAAACGAGGTTTTACGCTCATTGAGCTCCTCGTCGTGATCGCAATCATCGGTATCTTGGCATCGGTGGTACTTGCGTCACTCAATACTGCTCGCGCAAAGGGTGCTGACGCATCAATCAAGTCGAGTATCAATAACATGCGTGCCCAGGCTGAGTTGTTCTATGACAACCAGACGCCAGATTCATACACTGGTATGTGCTCTGACGCAACTATTGCTGAAGCAGTTGCAAACGTTGATTCAAACAACAGTTCAGGAACTGTTCGCTGCAACACCAACGGTACTGCGTACCTCATCGCTTCACAGTTGGTATCAAACACAGGGCAGTACTACTGTGTTGACAGTACTGGAGCATCAACAGACGTGACGGGAACTATCGTTGGTGCAACTACGTACGTTTGTCCGTAAGCACTGAGCGGTATGTGTAGACAAAAAAGCGACTCTGTCGCTTTTTTGTTGTCCACACAGATTGTATAAGTTATGTGTCTCCACGCTATAATACAAGTATCCACACATCATGGAGACGAACACATTTGCAGTCATGTGGCTGGTGACTGAAAGTACCAAATTAAAACTATAAATATTACATTATGACGATTAATTTTAAACGAGGTTTTACGCTCATTGAGCTCCTCGTCGTGATCGCAATCATCGGTATCTTGGCATCGGTGGTATTGGCGAGTTTGAATACTGCTCGAGATAAGGGGGCTGATGCTGCTATTAAGTCGAGTGTCAATAATGTTCGTGCTCAGGCAGCAATTTACTATGATGATAACTCCAACTATGACGGTTTTTGCGCGACGTTAACTGATGCAGAAGCTGCGGTTGATAATGCTGGTGGTGCCGGTAGTTGGGCATGCAACACAGATGCAGTGACTGACTCAACGACGTACGCAGTTTCAGGACAGCTCAGTGACCCAACTGAGTACCACTGCGTTGATTCTTCAGGGTATGGTGACACAGGTGCACTCGTGGCAACTGCGGGCGTCTGCTCATAAGGAAGCTCTCATCCAATAGTGATACACAAAAAACTCCCACGTGGGAGTTTTTTGGTATCTGGTACTAGCTTTCAAAAGCTTAGTTACCGTGGTTCTGCTGCGATGTACTAGCCGCCTGTACCCACTAATTTCTAAAGATTACGCAGCAGTGGGGTACAATAAGCCATATCCTATGGAACTTATTTCACTTCTACCACTGTGGTACCAGTACGTGCTTGTGACAGCGTTGGGGCTCGTTATCGGCAGTTTCCTCAATGTGTACATTTACCGCTTTCATACCGGCCGCTCACTCTCTGGTTCGTCGCACTGTCTGTCCTGTGCTCGACCACTGACGTGGTATGAGCTACTACCAGTGTTCTCGTACCTTGCGCTTCGGGGAAGGTGCCGTACCTGCGGCTCGTATATTCCGTTTCGGTACGTACTCGTGGAGCTACTGACAGCGGCTCTGTTTGTGTTGGTGTATGCCATAGTGCAGCCGTCACTCATGCTTCTTCTGTGGTTTATACTTGTGTCACTGCTCGTCGTCATCCTTGTCTACGACCTCTACCACCTCATAATCCCTAATGAGCTAGTGGTAGCGGTCGGTATTGTCTCTGTGGCGATGTTTTTTACCGCGGCACCATTTACTGGTATTCCGGCTGTGCTCATCCTCCATGCTGCCGCTGCGCTCGGCGCCTTTGCGTTCTACGGTGGATTATGGCTTGTGTCAGGTGGGCGGTGGATAGGGCTCGGGGACGCGAAGTTGGCGGTACCACTCGCGTTTCTTTTGGGACCATGGGCAACTTTTTCGTTTATCGTGCTTTCGTTCTGGATTGGTGCTGGACTATCAGTGCTGCTCCTTCTGCTCCAGCGCCTCCTTAAAAGGGGACAACATCGCTTATCAAAGTTCGGGGTTACCATTACAATGAAGAGCGAAGTACCGTTCGCTCCGTTTCTCATTGTGGCCTTTCTTGCGGTGGCGCTGTATCACGTTGACGTCTTGGTACTCTTCGATCACCTGTACGCCTAAATTATGATATTTGCTTTTGTTCAGGGCATGAAAACAAAAAACCACACCCGCGGTTTTTCGTTGATTGAACTGATGGTTACCGCGGCAATTGTTATTTTGGTAACCGGCGTATCGCTTGCTCGCTACGGCTCGTTTAATAACTCAGTGCTCTTGAATTCGCAGGCCTATGAACTAGCACTCGATATCCGTCAAACGCAGCTCTACGGCGTGAGTGTGACGAGTCAAACCGGTGACTTCGATGAGCCATTTGGTATTTACTTCGACACATCAACCAATACCTACGTGCTGTTTCAAGACGATGGCGATTATACCTACGAGTCGGGTGAGCAAGTGGGTGAGGGCTACACCATTGATCCTCGGTTTGAGATTACGAGTATTGGGACAAGTTGCGGTAGCGCCGCAACAGTAAGCAGCATATCAATAGTGTTTGAGCGCCCTGACTTCGATGCCATCATGCGGGTACCTGGTTGCGGTAATGTTGCGACAGTCAATGTGCAAATTGCTGCTGTAGCCGATGCAGTAGAATCCCGCACCATTACCATTAATGCGAGTGGTCTTATCTCGGTACAATAATGTATATGCATCGTGCACGTGTCAGATCTGTCCCTTCAGCATACCGTGGGTTCTCACTCATTGAAGTTTTGGTGTCGCTCTCTATCTTTGCGGTGGTTGTTACTATGGCAGTTGGTACACTGCTCGTACTGATTGATGCCAATAGCAAAGCGCAAAACACCCAGCAGAGCATTAACAACGTGGCTTTTGCGCTTGATGCCATGGTGCGTGACATACGCACAGGGTACTACTACTACTGTAGTAATAATCTACCCAACACAGGCGGTACTATGTTTAGCTCAAACAATCCTTCAGATCTTCGCCGCGACTGCGTATCGGGTGCAACTGGGTTGGTCTTTACCGAAACAGGCGGTAGTTTGACTGGGGTAGATGGTGGGCGTATTGGATTTCGTCACAATGTGGTAGGAGGCAGAGGGCAGATTGAACGTCGACTCGGGAATGGGAGCTGGCAGGCAGTAACGGCGCCAGAAGTCGATATTGAAACCTTCGAGTTTATCGTCAATGGAACTAACGTCGGTGCAAATGATGTGTCGCCGCTCGTGACCATCTTCATTGAAGGCCAGGCTGGTACGTATGCGAATGTGAATTCAAGTTTCGAGCTACAGACCACGGTAACCCAGCAATCACTTGACTTGTAATATGTATACCGAAAACACAAAAGGATATTCATTGGTCGAAGTGCTTGTTGCTGTCGCTATTTTACTGTTGGCACTCATTGGGCCAATGACTATTGCAGCCAAGAGTTTGCAGAGTAGTTACTATGCCCGCGAACAGGTGACAGCGCTTTTCTTGGCGCAAGAGGGCATTGAGCTGGTCGTTGCCATGCGTAACGACTCTCTCATATCTGCCGTCAAGGGTGATCTCGATGATGGGTGGGATTGGACCGACGACGTTGATAACGATTGTTTTTCAAGCAGTGGCTGTAACATAGCGCTCAATAATAGTGGTAATACAAGTGTGCTCAATCAGGTCGACATTGAAGACTGTAGTAATCCTGAGCGTTGTGTCCTTAATTACGATGCAGGTAACGGTCGAGCACGGTACACCCTTTCAAATGGAGAACCAACAAAGTACACGCGCGTCATCACGCTTGAAAATATTTCGGGGGGTGATGGGGTACTGATTACCTCTACGGTGAGCTGGGAAGCGACGTTGTTTGCTGGAAATAACCTGCCGGTCGTATTAACGAGTGCAGTGTACCGAATCTATGAATAAACAATCTCAACAATCAGGCGGCTTTGCCTTACTTCTAGCACTCATTGTTTCGAGTGTGGCGCTTTCGATTGGTCTTTCGCTCCTTGATATCACGGTGAAGCAGCTGACGCTTGGTGCAACCGCACGTGAGTCCGAAGTCGCCTTCCAGGTGGCAGCAACCGCTATGAACTGCTTACAGTTTGCCCGTAATACCGACCTGACTCGTTCGCAAACAAATGGGTCTAATTTCACTATTGAATGTGTCGATTTGCAATTTACCTTTAGAGATACCAACAATTCAAACAGTATTGTCTACTACACCAATGCAGCGGGTAATGATTTTGATGTTGATGGGCGCAACCGCTGCGTGCAGTACGATATGTACGTTCTCTTGGCCACTGCTGGCGATGTGAGTACAACCAATCAGCACGGTGACACAATAACTTGTGATGGTGATTTGGGCGCAAACGTATGTACGTACGCCTACGCCCGTGGCCACAATCGAAGCTGTAGCGATTTGAGCGCTGGTAATAGCTTCATTGTACAGCGCGAGCTAACTGCAGAATTTTAAGCCAAAATACGGTATGATGGGCCGTATCTACTATGGCCACACAGAATCATAAAAAGCGTATTGCTGAGCTCGGGAAGCTGATTGCCTACCATCGTGAGCGGTATCACCGGGACGATGCTCCGGAAATTAGTGATGAAGCGTATGACTCACTCGTAGAGGAGTGGCTTAGGCTGTCGGGTAAAACCGCTGAGGAGTCTGACGGTGTAGTTGGGGGGCAGGTGAATGAGGCTTTTTCTAAGGTGACCCATGCAGTCAGGCAGTGGTCATTTGGCAACGTGTTTACAGTAGAGGAACTAGCTGACTGGGAAGATCGCCTGTACCGATTTTTAGGTACAACGCCAGACGAAACAAAGCTCACCTACATGGCTGAGCATAAGATTGATGGACTGAAGGTTATTCTCACCTACGTAAACGGAGTCTTGGTACAGGCCGCCACCCGGGGAAATGGTGAAGTCGGTGAGGATGTCTCACATACGGTACGCACCATCGCCGATGTGCCACATACGCTTAAGGAAAAAATTGACCTCATCTGTGTCGGAGAAGTGTGGCTGAGTGCGGAAGAATTTACGCGAATCAATACTGAACGGACGGCGGCAGCCGAGCCGCTCTTTGCCAATCCTCGCAATGCCGCCGCAGGGACACTGCGTCAGCTTGATGCTGAAGTTGCTGCCGCGCGCAAGCTCTCAATGTTCGTCTACGATATTGATGCGCTCGATACCAAGGCAACTAAACGTTCGGTACCTACCTCTCAGCAAGAAGAACTGGCGCTGTTAGCGAAGCTTGGGTTTAGGGTGAATCGTGACTCAACCTACTGCGCTTCACTTGCCGAGGTGGCTACTTTTTATGAACAGTGGAAGGGTCACCGACATGATTTGCCCTACGGCGTCGATGGGTTGGTAGTTAAGGTGAATGATGTGCAACTGCAAAAAGCCCTCGGCTACACAGCGAAGGCGCCTCGGTTTGGGATTGCGTTTAAGTTTCCAGCACAGCAGGCGACTACTGTTGTAGAAGACATTCAGCTCCAGGTGGGCCGAACAGGTGTAGTGACGCCAGTGGCGCACCTACGGCCAGTTTTGATTGATGGTTCAACGGTCTCGCGTGCTACCTTGCATAACGAGGATCAGATCGCACGGCTTGATGTACGAATTGGGGACACCGTCATTTTGCAAAAAGCTGGTGATATTATTCCTGAAATCGTGTCAGTGCTTATGGAACTGCGACCAAAAGGAGCCAAGTCCTATCGGTTTCCCGAGACTGTTGCGGGCTGTGGTGGAGACGGTAGTATCGAACGCGTCCCAGGTGAAGCAGCCTACCGCTGCGTGGTTCTCGACTCCAAACACTTACTGCAACAGCGACTTTACTACTTTGTATCAAAAGGGGCGATGAATATCGATGGTGTCGGTCCTCGGATTATTGATGTGCTCTTAGAGCACGGCCTTATTGCGAATGCTGCCGATCTCTATACGCTCACGGTTGGTGACCTTAAAGATTTACCAGGCTTTAAAGAGAAGGCTGCACAAAATGTCATCGACGCAATTGCTGCCGCGCGTACTGTCCCGCTCTACCGGCTGCTGGTGTCGCTTGGTATTGAGCAGGTAGGGGAGGAGACTGCGCGCGTTATTGCCGAGTACTTCGGAACGCTCGCGGCAATACGCAGTGCTACGGAGTCTGACTTAGCGGCTGTGTACGGGGTTGGTGAGGTTGTCGCTCGGTCACTCTATACGTGGCTCCATACAAAGCAGAACGAAGTGCAACTCAATGCGCTCCTCGCGCACGTGACGGTAACTGAAGCTGTTACGCAAACTAGCGGTGCACTCATCGGTAAGACGGTTGTTTTTACCGGAACGCTCCCAAACCTTGGGCGCGACGAAGCAAAAGACTTGGCGCGAAAGCAAGGGGCCAAAGTGGCAAGTTCTGTCTCTAAGAAAACTGACTACGTCGTTGTAGGAGAGGATGCTGGAAGTAAAGCTTCGGAAGCAGCCGCACTTGGTGTGCCGCAGCTCAGCGAAGCTGATTTCCTTGCACTTATTTCGTAAGCGAGCGCTCTGTGCTAGTATACGCCGTATGGAAAAAGCTGATATTTTACACCTTGGCCGTCTCGCCCGTATTAAAATTACTGATGAAGAAGTGGCTGGGTTACAGCGTGATATTACCGCTGTTTTAGACTACGTGAGTGTAGTGAATGAAATTGCTACCGATGGTGCTGTGAAGGTGCCAGGGGCGGTGCATAACGTATTTCGGGCCGATGTGGTGACTACTGCTGCGGGTGCGTACACCGAAGCGCTGCTGAGTGGAGCGCCACAAACAGAGCGAGACATGTTGGTAGTTAAAAAAATTCTCAGCAATGACTAATATGACAGCACATGAACTCCGTGCCGCATACCTCAAGGGAACAACCACCCCTACTGAAGTTATTGCAGAAGCACTTAAGACTATCGCCGAAAAAGATGGTGACGTGCACGCATTTTTGCATGTCTATGAAGATGCGCTACAGGAAGCTGAAGCTGCCACCGAAGCCTTTAAAAAAGACGGGGACCGGACACCTCCCTAACTGGTATACCCGTAGCACTGAAGAATAATATTCTCACAAATGGGCGCATTGTAACCGCTGGTTCAAAGATGCTCGAGCACTATACTGCGACGTACGATGCAACTATCGTGACGCGTCTCAAAGAAGCTGGGGCAATTATTGTGGGGGATACCAATATGGATGAATTCGCGATGGGTTCTTCAACTGAGAACTCTGCGTACGGACCGAGCAAGAACCCGATTGACCTACGTCGAGTACCAGGGGGTTCTTCTGGTGGTTCAGCGGCAGCGGTAGCGATGGGTGCAGTGCCGGTGGCAATTGGAACTGATACCGGCGGATCTATTCGACAGCCAGCCAGTTACTGTGGTCTTGTTGGCTTTAAACCTACCTATGGTGCGGTATCACGCTTTGGTTTGGTGGCTATGGGTTCAAGTCTCGATCAGGCTGGACCGTTGACGAACTCAGTGGCTGACGCAGAGCTTGTGCACGGTATTATGGCGGGAAAGGATCCACTCGACAGCACGTCTATCGATGACACAACGTATCCAGTAGTCCCTCTGAAAGAAACCTACACCATTGGTATTCCACGAGATTTTCTCGGGAGCGGCATTGATGCCGATGTGATGGAGGTCTTTGAAGCACACATAGCGTCACTCAAGGCAGCCGGACATACCATTGTTGACATTGCACTGCCACTGTTTGAAAAAGGTTTGGCAGCCTACTACGTATCGATGCCTGCCGAAGTGTCGTCTAACCTCGCGCGGTTTGATGGTATTCGCTACGGACACACAGCCGCAGGCGCGTCGCTACTTGAAGTGTATGAAAATAGTCGTGGAGAAGGCTTTGGTCCTGAAGTGAAGCGGCGCATTCTGCTTGGCACCTACGTGCTTTCAGCGGGGTACTATGATGCCTACTATGGTAAGGCCGAAGCGGCACGAGCGTTGATGCGGGCAGAATTGGCGGAAGTGTTTACGACTGTTGATTTGGTGCTCACACCAACCGCACCAACGCCGGCATTTAAATTTGGTGAACTCACCGACCCGGTCTCTGTCTACAAGCAAGATATTTTCACGGTACCGGTGAACTTAACGGGCGTTCCGGCGATTTCTTTCCCCGGCGGACGGGTAGAACGTGACGGTGTTTCGCTACCGGTTGGGGTACAATATATAGCACCACACAGTGGTGATGCGCGCCTTTTCGCTTTTGGAAAAGCGGTCTACGATACGACCCTCCGGTAGCTAATTCGCGCGTGGACTATTTGCCATGCAACCAGAAGATAACGATGTTCTCTACAATGAATACGGGGTAGACCTCCTCGGACTTTTGCAGTACCTGCTTGAAGGTATTTTGGGTATTGGTCTCACGCAGGGAAGTGTCGGCGACTTTTTGGCGACCGCTTGGGATATTTTTTCACTCATTTCTTTTCTCGTCTCACTCCTTTTTATAATCGGCATTATCTACGCCTACCTACGTATCAGTGAGTACACTGGCCTCATTAGTGAGCGAATCGAATTAGCAGAAATTGCCTGGCGTGAGGCACATGGTCCAAAGACTGATAATGATCGATGGTCAGAAGTGCTTCGTCACGTTGGTTCAGAACGGCCAAATGATTGGAAGCTCGCCATTATCGAAGCCGATATCATGCTGGCAGAAGGACTCAAAGAGCGGGGGTACGCTGGCTTCTCCATTGGTGATCAATTGAAGGGACTGGTGCCGAGTCAGTTTGCGAGTCTGCAAGACGCCTGGGATGCGCACCGTGTCCGTAACCGTATCGCGCATGAAGGGAGTGACTTTGTGTTGACGCAGAGCGCAGCGAGGGAAGCTATCGTGAAGTACGAGCGGTCGCTCCGCGAGCTTGGCGTTATCTAATGTCTGACGTTGCTAAGAAGTAGGTATTGCCTTCGTCGTCAAACCCAAGAAGCTCACTGTCTTCAGTCCATTCGGTCACAATCCAGTAGTGGTCACCATTCTCTGTAGTTACGTACCCTTTGCCAGTGGTACCGCGTGTATTAACACTGCCCTCAACGTACGTCCCGTACTCATCCTCTCCTTCAACGCGGTAGGAGTACGTGTTGCTGGTACCTTGGTCGCGCGGGCGAATGTATTCGTACGTTGCGTAGCGATCAACCGTGCGCTCTCTGGCTTCGTCGTCGCTTTTGCGGACAGTAGCGGGCCGCAGTGCTTCATACGAAGAGTCGTTATTGATTTGCGGTGTTTTGTCTTCTAGAGGTCTGTCGGTAGATGTTTCAGTGTTGCGTACGGTTGCGCTATTATCAGTTCTTTCGTGCGTGCGTGTTGAAGCACTACCTACCCATAAGTTCAGGGTGAGTAGACCTAAAATACCAAAGACGATAAGTTTTCCGGGTTCCATAAGGGCGTAGTATACGGAGGGGATAGAGCTGCGTACACTTGAGGGGAAGGAGTTTTTGTGGTTTGGGTAAAGTGATAAAAAGAGTGTATTGAAAGACAGAGTCTCGTGGGCCCGGGCCCGGAATCGACATCAAGTCACTAAGTATATTCCTTCGCTTCGCCTGGAATCTACTAAGTGCTTGTTGGCTCGCCTCGCTGCTCCTCCCGGCTTAAGCCGGCGCAACTGCGGCCGTTCGATTCCGGGCCCCGCGCAAAAGCAACAGAAAAACGCACCGAAAGCTTTACAAAATTCCGTGGGCCCGTAATCGACATCGAGTTTCTAATTCGCTCACGCTCATAAGAACTCGTTGGCTCAGCTCGTCTGTTCTTGCTCTACGAAGAGCAAGAACATGACTCCGCTCGTTCGATTCCGGACGGACGCAAAGCAGTTTGCGTCCTGCCCCACAACAAATACAAAAGGTCGCCACATATGTGGCGACCTTTTGTATTTGTTGCGGGGCCCGGAATCGAACCGGGGTCTGGAGGTTCTGTTCTTCACATACTTTCATACGTGCATGGACTATCCCACGTTCCTTATTGCGATCTACGCTAAGTCGGAACTCTTCATTATAGTCTCTGAACCTTCCGAGTCAGACTACGACTTGGCTTGGCTGCCGATTGCCGAATCCCAACTTTTTTAAGGCCGTCACGGTCATCCTTTCGGATCACGTTGTGGCAAGTTGGGCTCTAACGGTTTTCCAGCAATTTCGAAGATTTTTCCACACGGCATTACTGCCATGGGTCACAGTTTCCTATGAGCCTCCCGAGGTACCTCTCCTCTACCCCGCTGTATACATAGTAGGGGAGTAAAAGCGTTACTCCACCTACAGCGCGCTCTCGTTCATAACGATTCGAGCAGCCGTCACTTTACAACATTACGGCTAATTATGCAAATTTTAACGAATTATGGTGCTGCGTAGTATACTAGGGGTATATGCAATGTGTTATTTTGGCGGCCGGAAAAGGGTCGCGTCTTCGTCCATTAACCGATGATTGTCCAAAACCGCTCGTTAAAGTGTGCGGAAAGCCCCTTATTGACCATATCGTTGCAGCCTTTCCGAGTGCCATCAAGGAAATCATTATGGTGGTTGGGTATCGCGGTGACATGATTCGCGAGTACTGTGGTGACACTTTTCATGGTCGACCTGTCACCTACGTTGAGCAGGTCGAAATCAATGGTCCAGCAACTGCGCTCTGGCTCGCGAAAGACCTCATCCGCGGTCGTTTCCTCTTTATGTTTGCCGATGATATTCATGGTAAGGACGACATTGCGCGGGCCGTCTCGTATAGCCGTTCTATTCTGGCCACCACGAGTGATACTCCCGAGCGCTTTGGCGTAATTGTCCGTAACCCAGACGGCACTATTGCTGAGATGGTCGAAAAGCCAAGTGCACCATCTTCAAACTTAGTGGCTACGGGGCCAATGGTACTTGATCAGCACGTGTTTGATTTCCCGCCTCAGGCACCGATCAATAACGAATTCTTTATGCCAGAAATTATCATGCGCTACAAAGAAAAGTATCCGATTGCGGTGGTGGAGGAACAGCTGTGGCTGGCGATTGGTTACCCGGAAGATGTCACGCGCGCCGAGGCAAAGATTTGTCCGGCGGTCTAAGAAACTTCTATGCAGTGTGTCATACTCGCCGCTGGAAAGGGGACGCGCATGCGTCCGTTAACCGAACATACACCGAAGCCGCTTATTCTCGTGTGCGGTAAACCGTTACTGCAACATATCGTTGAGGCCCTACCTCCAGAAATTGATGAAATCATTCTGGTAGTTGGGTACCTCGAAGAACAAATCAGGGCATACTGTGGGAGCAAATTTTGTGGGCGAAACGTGATATACGTAACCCAAGATAATTTTTCTGGTGGGACAGGTGATGCCCTCAAAAAGGCAGAACCACATATAACTGGGAGGTTTCTCTTTATGTACGCCGATGATATTCATGGCGCAGCTGCGCTTAAAACAGTGGTCTCGTACCCGTACGCGATGCTGGCCGCTCGTTCAAGTACTCCATCGCTCTTTGGGGTACTGGAACTCAATGCTGACGGCACACTGGCAGCCATCGTTGAGAAGCCGCAGGTTCCACCCTCAAACCTCATCAATATTGGCGGTATGGTGCTTGACCTAAGTATCTTCTCCTACGATGTACCGGTCTCTGAAAGTGGTGAATTGTACGCCACTGACATGGTGACCGCGTTTGCGCAGGATAATCAGGTGGCAGTGGTAGAGCAATTACTCTGGCTTCCAGTGGGGAAGCCAGAGGATATTGGGGTTGCTGAGGGAGTGTTGTGTCCAAAAATATAAAGCAAAACTGCCGCATGGCGGTTTCAGTGGTAGTATTGGTCGGTCTCGTCCTGACGGTCACTAACGTATTTTATTTCCTTGCGTTATAAAATACGAAGTGCCGCGGGACACGGCTCGCTCGTCGCGAGGCGATATCACTCCGCCGATCGTTCCCTCACGTGAGCAAAACTATTTGCTCACTCCATCGACACAAAACAAAGAACCGCCTAATGGCGGTTCTTTGTTTTGTGTCGATGGGAGGGAACGATCCTCCGACCTCAGCTTTATGAGTGCTGCGCTCTAACCAACTGAGCTACATCGACAAATGAACGGCAAGGCGATTAGCCTTGGGTTATCTTCAGAAAACTAAGTGCGGAAGCTTGCTTACGTATCTAGTTTTTCTGGAGATAAGCACGATGACGGTAGGCATCTTTCGTGAATGCCGTCGATGCAAGCTCTGCTTACAGGGACACCTGAAATACAAACTTCAGGTGCCTCACAGACTACTACACTCAGCACTTTTTTTCAACGGCAGTATAGAGAGTTACTGCTTTGGCCACCACGGAATAAACACACTGGTAGTCCGTTTGTACTCAGCAAATTCAGGATGCTTGGCAAGTCCCGCTTCGAGAAGTGGGATACCGGAGACAAAGAGAATGAGACCGGTGATGGTGAATGGACTCACTAGAGCTAAGGCAGAGAGGGGGAGGGGAAGAATCATGAGCCAAATACCCCACCACATGGTGACTTCACCAAAGTAGTTTGGGTGGCGTGAGTACTGCCAGAGTCCGTAGCGCATGAGGCGACCTTTGTTCTCTGGATTTTTGAGGAACGTATCGAGCTGTGCGTCGCCAACACTTTCAAACCAGAATCCAATGAGCCAGAGGATACTACCAGCAATGAGGAACGGGATACTTTCAGGAACTGCAATCGCATAGATGCTCGCATGAATAGCACTGTAGCCGACGACTATCATAAGTGCACCCTGGAGGAGGTATACCTGAAGATAGCTACGGAAGTAAAAACTACGCCCCCAGTCTGCCCGCCAGCGTGCGTAACGAGCATCCTCACCTTTGCGCTTGTTCTTGCGGTAAATGCGTACACCAAGCCTGGTGGCCCAGATGCTCACGAGACCAAGGACTACGAGTGTTGTTGTAGTGGCTGGTTGTCCAGCAAGGTACCAAGCGCTCCAGCTAGCGAGTGCTATGCCCGGGCCCCAGGCAACGTCAGCGATATCATTTCGCTTAAGCCATACAGAAATGATAAACAACGTTGATACGAAGCATATAATAACGGCACTGACCCCTATGAGAATGCTTAGCATAGTTTAGTACAAGAAGGTCTTGCCGAGGTAGTAACTAACAGTTGCCACAGAACCCGTTAACACCGTGCCCCAAATAATATCAACCACGACGACCAGCACCGGCCAGTCTTTGAGGGTAGCCAGGTTGGTGAAGTCATAGGTGGCGTAGCAGAAGAAGCCAAAGAGGGCGCCGAGGATAAGGGCTTTTTGCCATGAACCAGCCTCAAGGCCAGGGATGACGGCAAAAATGAGAATACCAACAATGTAGATAAGGTAGAACACAATGGCAGCAGTCCAATTAATTGGGCCGAGCAAGTGGTACAGCTGACTTTGGTAGAACTTGTTGGCTACAAAGCCAAGCCAGATCATATCAATAATAAAGAAGGCGGGCACGGTGAGCAGGTATAAGTATATGTATGTCATATGTTAATCATACCTTATAACTGGGGAATTAAGTGATTTAGGCTAATAAGTGTTAGGGTATAATACTGTCATATGCCGATACTTAGAAATTACAATCGTAGCTTTTTCAAAACCTGGAGTGCTGACATGGCATATATACTGGGTTTTCTGTTTGCTGATGGTAATATCACGCAGACTAAAAGAGGTACACATTTTATTGCTTGGTATACAAGTGATTTGGAATTACTTGAGTCAATGAGGATTGTGTTGGGTTCAGATCATAAAATTTCAGCCCGTTCAGCTAAGAGTGGTTTGGTCTACCGATTACAAGTTGGGAGTCGTGAGTGGTTTGATGATGTAACAAAATTTCAATTAACACCAAATAAAACGAGTCGTATGCGTCTACCCCAGATACCTAAAAAGTACTCTGGTGATTTTATTCGTGGTTTTTTTGATGGTGACGGCAACGTCTGGTCAGGGCATATACATAAAAAGAGACTGACTACACATCTTTCACTGCAGGTAGCGTTTACCAGTTGCTCACACGATTTTCTGGCTGATTTGTGGCAGCTACTTAAGGCTAATGGAGTAAAGGGGGGTAGTCTCAATCAGGGCAAGAGCAAGACCTATAGCCGCCTTAGTTTCTCGAGGGCTGATGCTTTGACAATTTATAAAATCATGTATAATAGCGGGCACAAACTTTTCTTAGACAGAAAGAAGTCCGTCTTTGATACGTTTGTTAAAGAAAATGGCTAAAATGAAGTTTTCTTTATTCGCAGCAAAAGACAATACAAAGTAAACTTTTGCATTGCTCCT
>JACCED010087409.1_pt1 | contig 17500 bp, 23 predicted proteins | sample 7455021 | NCBI WGS metagenome assembly JACCED01 (sample SAMN15323456, study PRJNA562643) | freshwater metagenome | isolation source: river surface water | place: USA:Blue River Watershed | collected 2017-08-19 | reverse complement strand
CAATTGCTCTCGACCCCCCGTTGATCATGTATGACGAGCCTTTCGCTGGGTTAGATCCTATCTCTTTGGGTATAACGGCACGCCTCATTCGAGATCTTAATGATGCTCTGGGCGCAACAAGTTTATTGGTGACGCATGATGTTGAAGAGACCTTTGCTATTGCTGATTACGTGTATTTCATTGCAAATGGTCGTATTGGTGCACAAGGCACTCCTGAAGAATTAAGAAAATCTACTGATGCTTTTGTGAGGCAGTTTTTAGATGCTGCACCTGATGGTCCAGTGCCATTCCACTATCCAGGGCAAAGCCTTGAGGAAGATTTTGGAGTGAGGACCTAATGACTGCACTTCATATATTGCTCAATCTTTTTGGCGACCTTGGATTTTTCGTTCGGCGCAATCTCACCAGTCTTGGTCTTGCCGCGCGCATGTTTATTGCGGTGCTTTTACGATCCGGATCTTTATTGCGTCGACCACGATTAGTGATTGATCAGATTTTATTTGTAGGCAACCATTCGTTTGTGATCATTGCCGTCTCCGGTTTGTTTGTGGGATTTGTTCTAGGTCTTCAGGGCTATTACACCTTGAATCGTTATGGATCTGAGCAAGCTCTTGGTTTGTTGGTGGCGTTATCTTTAACGCGTGAACTAGGGCCTGTGATTACTGCCCTCTTATTTGCTGGGCGTGCTGGTACTTCACTCACTGCAGAAATTGGCTTAATGAAGGCGGGCGAACAATTAACGGCTATGGAAATGATGGCAGTCGATCCATTAGGCAGGGTGATTGCTCCAAGACTTTGGGCGGGAATTATTTCAATGCCACTTTTAGCCACCATCTTTACAGCCGTTGGGGTTATGGGCGGTTATTTTGTGGGTGTTCCTCTCATTGGGGTCGATTCCGGAGCATTTTGGTCCCAAATGCAAGGTGGTGTAGACCTCTTTTCTGATATTGGAAATGGCCTAATTAAAAGCCTTGTATTTGGTGTCGCAGTGACTTTTATTGCCCTATATCAAGGCTATGAAGCTAAACCAACGCCTGAGGGCGTTTCTCAGGCAACCACTAGAACAGTAGTGATCTCATCTTTAGCGGTCTTGGCATTAGATTTCTTGCTCACCGCAATGATGTTTTCAAATTAGAAAGAATAAACTGAGGCTCTGATGAAAAAAAGCGCGATTGATATTTGGGTAGGAATTTTTGTTGCCATTGGTCTGTTGGCGGCGCTATTCCTTGCATTGAAAGTGGGCAATATGAATGCCGTTTCATTTGCGCCCACCTACAAAATTTCTGCACGTTTTGACAATATAGGCGGCTTGAAACCACGCGCTCCAGTTAAAAGCGCTGGTGTAGTTGTTGGACGTATTGCCAGCATTTCTTTTGATGACAAAACATATCAAGCCACTGTGCTAATGACCATTGATGAGTCATATAAATTCCCTAAAGATTCTTCCGCAAAAATTTTGACCTCCGGGTTGTTGGGTGAGCAATATATTGGGCTTGAGGCCGGTGGCTCTGATGACATGTTGGCTAATGGAGAAAAGATTACTCAAACTCAATCAGCCATTGTTCTTGAGAGTTTGATTGGCCAATTCTTGTACAACAAGGCAGCTGATAGCGGCCAAGAGAAGAGCGCAGCAAAATAATGTTTTTTGCAGTAACACTCTTTAGCAAAATAAAGAAAGTTATTTTGCTAGTCGCTACTGCTACATTAGTGGGATGTGCGTCTATTCCAGCAGGCGTTGAGCCCTCACCGCATGATCCCTGGGAGTCATTTAATCGTTCAGTGTTTGAATTTAACGAAGGATTGGATGCTTATTTGCTTAAACCAGTGGTAGCTGGGTATCGATTTATATTGCCAGAGTTTGTGCGGCAAGGAATTTACAACTTTTTCAGTAATTACAGTGATATTTACACTGCATTATTCAATCTTTTGCAGGGTAGATTAGATTACGCATTTAATGATCTTATGCGTGTAGCAGTTAACACCACTATGGGTCTTGGAGGTTTGCTAGATCTTGCTACTCCCGGTGGACTAGAAAAGCATAAGGAAGATTGGGGTCAGACACTTGGGGTATGGGGCGTACCTGCGGGTCCATATGTTGTTCTTCCTTTCTTTGGGCCAAGTAATGTCCGCGATGCTTTTGGTACCGTTGCAGATCTCGAGTCAGACTATTTATTCAGATTTTTACCTGATGTTGCCCTCAGAAATAGCGTTACAGGCTTGCGAGTCATTAATGCACGCAATACTTATTATGAGGCTGGCGATCTATTGGATGGTGCTGCAATTGATAAGTACAGCTTTATGCGCGATGCTTATATTCAAAGGCGTCAATATCAGATTAACGAGGGTCGCGATGGCGAGGAGCCTGAGATGCCCGTTTACGAAAATCCCTACGAATAAAAAATAGCCCGAAGAGCTAAAATGAGCTCTTATATACCGATATTGCTAAGTGGACTAAAGATGATGATTTGCAAATGGATTTTTAAATATCTGTTGATGGCTTTTATGGTTGCAGCATCATCAGCTTTTGCGCAAACACCCGATCAATCAACGCCTCCAGATGCCTTGATCAAAATGGTTGTCACAGATGTAATGGCTTCTGTCAAAGAGGATCCAGAAATTCAAAAAGGAAACATTCCTAAAATTGTCGACTTGGTCGAGAAAAAAATTGTTCCTTATACCGATATGCGACGTACGACAGAAATGGCAATGGGACCTAATTGGAAAAAAGCCACGCCTGAGCAGCAGGTTCAATTGACCTCGGAATTTAAAAATTTATTGATTCGTACTTATTCTGGAGCGCTCAGTCAGCTGCGTGATCAGACTGTCCAATTCAAAGCCTTGCGGGCCGCCCCTGACGATAAAGAAGTAGTAGTTAAAACTGTAGTGTTGGGGCGCGGAGATCCTGTGCCATTGGACTACCGTCTGGAGAAGACCGATAAAGGCTGGAAAGTCTATGACATGAATATCATGGGTGTCTGGTTAATTGAGGCATATCGCAATCAATTTGCAAATCAAATCAGCCAAAATGGTATTGAAGGTTTGGTGAAGTTTTTGCAAGACCGCAACAAGCAGCTAGCAACGGCTAAGTAATTTTTTACAGATACTATCCATGACTTTTCACTTGCCAGCAACTGTAACGCAAGCGAATGCTATGCGACTTGAAAGAGATGGCTTATCGAATGTTGCCGCATTGAAGGTGATCGATTGCTCTGTCTTAAAAGATTTTGATTCAACCGTTCTGGCGGTGTTATTGGCGTGGCAAAAACGCTTACAAGCAGATGGTATGGCGTTAAAAGTTGAGCATCCCCCAGAAAAGCTCAAAGTATTGGCAAATGTCTACGGCGTCTCCGGATTGCTCGGCATTTAGAAGTATGCATTCAGCAATTTCAGTAAAAAATATTTCAAAATACTACGGAGCTCTTCAAGCTCTGGATGATGTCTCATTGACAATTGAGCCCGGAGAGTTTTTTGGTCTGTTGGGCCCCAATGGCGCTGGAAAAACCACATTAATTTCAATCTTGGCAGGCCTAGTGAAGGCTGATAAGGGTCATGCGGCTATCCTGGGCTCAGATGTACAGAGCGCATTTCGCGAGGCGCGTCGCATGCTAGGCGTAGTCCCGCAAGAGTTGGTTTTTGACCCCTTTTTTACTGTACGGGAAACACTCCGTTTTCAGTCAGGATATTTTGGCATTCGTCATAACGATGCTTGGATTGATGAGATCATGGCAAATCTTGACCTCACTTCTAAAGCTGATAGCAATATGCGCGCCCTGTCGGGCGGCATGAAGCGCAGGGTATTGGTTGCTCAAGCGCTGGTGCATAGACCTCCTGTCATCATCTTGGATGAACCAACGGCAGGTGTTGATGTAGAACTTCGTCAATCCTTATGGCAATTTATTAGTCGTCTTAATCAAGATGGTCACACAATCGTGCTAACCACTCACTATCTAGAGGAAGCCGAGGCTCTGTGTCAGCGCATTGCGATGTTGAAGCAAGGAAAGATTGTTGCATTAGATACCACAGCAAATTTATTGACTCGTTATGGCTCCAATAAAAAAGATGGTGATGGTAAGACCGATCTCGAAGAGGTGTTCGTTAACATCATGTCGGGAGATATTCGTTGAGCAAGATGTCTAACAAAGCTCTGTCAAAGCCCAAATTAGAATATGGCAGTGGTTTTCCAACGCTTTTATTTAAAGAGGTTAAGCGGTTTTATAAGGTTGCTTTTCAAACTATCGCTGCGCCAGTCCTTACCGCTATTTTGTATTTAATGATTTTTGGGCACGTATTAGATGGCAAAGAAGTATATGGTCGTCTGAGTTATACCGCCTTCTTGATACCAGGGCTGGTCATGATGAGTGTTTTACAAAATGCATTTGCCAATACTTCATCATCACTGATTCAATCCAAAATCACGGGAAATTTGGTTTTTGTACTATTGGCACCATTAAGCCACTTTGAGTTTTATGCTGCTTATATTTTGGCTGCTGTATTTCGAGGGGTAGTAGTTGGTTTGGGGGTCTTTTTTATTACCCTATGGTTTGGAATGCCTTCACTAGAGTACCCATTATGGATATTGGCATTTGCCTTTTTGGGTGCCGCCATTTTAGGAAGTCTTGGTCTGATTGCTGGTATCTTGGCCGATAAGTTTGATCAGTTGGCAGCATTCCAAAATTTCATCATCATGCCAGCCACAATGCTTTCAGGAGTCTTCTACTCCATTCATTCTTTACCCTCAGCATGGCAAGCGGTGTCGCATTTCAATCCATTTTTTTACATGATTGATGGATTTAGATTTGGATTTTTTGGCGTATCAGACGTTTCCCCATGGAGTAGTCTGGCTATCGTAGTGTGTTTCTTTGTCATGGTTTCAGCCATTGCTTTGCGTTTATTGCAAAAAGGCTATAAGTTGCGTCATTGAATTGTTAAACCTGATGGATTGTTTTATTTCGCTTTGTTAGGAGAAAAATATGCTGCCAACCCCTGAGCAAATCGAGGGCTATATCAAGCAAGGTATTGAGTGCACCCATATTCAGGTAGAGGGTGATGGACAGCATTTTTTTGCCACAGTGGTTAGCCCAGAATTTGAGGGAAAGCGCTTAATTCAACGTCATCAATTGGTTTATGGAGCTATGGGCGACCGCATGAAGGCGGAAGTACATGCACTTTCAATTAAGGCCTACACACCCGAAGAGTTTGCAAAAAATCCCAATACATGATTTTTTGGATACATACATCGAGATTACTTTTAGAAGCGTTTTTACTGGAATTGGTTTATGGATAAATTACGAATGGTAGGCGGCTCTCCGCTTAAAGGTGAGGTCAAGATTGCTGGAGCAAAAAATGCCGCATTACCAATTTTGTGCGCCTGTCTTCTCACTGATGAGCCGATAGTGTTACGTAATTTGCCAGACTTGCAAGATGTACGAACAATGCTCAAGCTCTTACAAGAAATTGGTGTAGAGGTTAGCTTTCCAAATCAAGATGACCGCAATCATGTGGTCCTCAATGCGGCAGTGATTAAGAGTTCAGAAGCTACTTATGAAATGGTCAAAACCATGCGTGCTTCTATCCTGGTATTGGGCCCTCTACTGGCTAGAATGCACAGTGCTAAGGTGTCGTTGCCCGGTGGCTGTGCCATTGGCGCACGCCCCGTTGATCAGCACATCAAGGGCCTAAAGGCGATGGGCGCTAGTATCAAAATTAAAGGTGGCTATATTCAAGCGGAAACGAAGCCGCCGACAGAGCGCTTAAAGGGCGCCTCCATTCTGACCGATATGATTACGGTGACTGGTACAGAAAATTTATTAATGGCTGCCACCTTGGCATCCGGAGTAACTACTTTGGAGAATGCTGCACGTGAGCCTGAGGTGGGCGATTTAGCGGAATTACTCGTCAAGATGGGTGCGAAGATTTCCGGAATTGGCACTGATCGTTTAGTCATTGAGGGTGTTGAAAAATTACATGGCGCTGAACACTCAGTAATTCCTGATCGTATTGAGGCGGGAACTTTTCTTTGTGCTGTAGCCGCAGTAGGAGGTGAAGTTCTCATTCAGGATTGCCGCCCAGATACTTTGGATGCGGTCATGGTGAAATTAAAAGAAGCGGGTTTGCAAATGGAAGTCGGGTCTGATTGGATTAAGGCAACTATGCAGAAACGACCCACACCTGTAAGTTTTCGTACTTCTGAATACCCAGCTTTTCCGACAGATATGCAGGCTCAATTAATGGCTGTCAATGCAGTTGCCAGTGGGGCCTCAACGATTACCGAAACTATTTTTGAGAACCGCTTTATGCACGTACAAGAGCTAAATCGCCTTGGTGCTGATATTGCGATTGAAGGTAATACGGCGATTGCACAGGGGGTGGAGAAGCTGTCTGGCGCAACGGTAATGGCAACAGACTTGCGAGCATCTGCTAGTTTGGTTATCGCAGGCCTTGCAGCGCAGGGTGAAACGCAGGTAGAGCGGATTTACCATTTGGATCGTGGTTATGACCGTATGGAGCAGAAGTTAACCCGTTTAGGCGCTCGCATTGAGCGCATCAAGTAACTGAGCTCCTTATCTGGGTGATAATAAAGTCATGAAATTGACTTTAGCCCTTTCAAAGGGCCGTATTTTCGAAGAGACAGCCGAGATTCTTGCTAAGGTTGGCATTGTGCCTAAAGAGGATCCTGAGAAGTCTCGCAAGCTAATCATTGAGACATCGAATCCAGATGTGCGCTTGATCATTGTGCGTGCATCTGATGTGCCCACTTATGTTCAATTTGGGGGTGCTGATTTTGGTGTTGCTGGTTTAGATGTATTAATGGAAAAAGGCACTGATGGTTTATATGTGCCTTTTGATCTCAATATTGCGAAGTGCCGAATGTCTGTTGCTGTACGTGAGGGCTTTGACTATGCAGCAGCTGTTCAACAAGGCTCACGGTTAAGGGTGGCAACCAAATATGTTAATTGCGCACGCGAGCATTTTGCGAATAAAGGCGTTCATATCGACACCATTCAACTGTATGGCTCCATGGAGCTTGCGCCTTTAGTGGGATTGGCTGATGCGATAGTCGATTTGGTTTCAACCGGAAACACATTAAAAGCGAATAGCTTAGTAGAGGTTGAATCGATTGCTGATATTAGTGCCCGTTTAATTGTCAATCAAGCATCTTACAAACGTAAGCGCGCCCAATTACAACCGATTTTTGAGTTGTTGAAATAACCTATTCAGTATTGGTAATGGCTAAAGTAAAACGTCTGAATAGTCAGGAAGCAGGTTTCAAAGAAATTCTGCTGTCTAGCCTTTCATTACCGCTGGCCGATGATCAGGCTATTGATACAGCGGTAGTCAAAATTCTGTCAGCGGTAAAAGAGCAAGGTGATGCCGCTGTTCTTGAGCTGACTCAGAAATTTGATCGATTAAATGCAAACAGCATTTCTGATCTCGAAATTTCTCGTCAAGATCTAGAGCACGCTTATTTGTCGTTAGCGCCCGAACAAAAAAATGCTTTGGACATCGCTGCAAACAGAGTGCGCGCGTATCACGAAAAGCAAAAGACTGAAGCTGGCTGTCACTCTTGGGAATATGAAGAAGCAGATGGAACTCGTCTTGGCCAAAAGGTAACTCCCTTAGATCGCGTGGGAATATATGTGCCGGGTGGGAAAGCAGCGTACCCATCATCGGTTTTAATGAATGCTATTCCAGCAAAAGTAGCTGGGGTGCCTGAGGTCATTATGGTGGTGCCAACACCTGATGGCGCGCGCAATCCATTGGTATTAGCAGCCGCATTTATTGCTGGCGCAGATCGTGTCTTTACGATTGGCGGCGCTCAAGCTGTTGGCGCTCTTGCCTTTGGTACACAGTCCATTCCTTCGGTAGATAAGATTGTTGGACCAGGCAATGCATATGTTGCTGCAGCAAAGCGCAGAGTATTTGGTACGGTCGGCATCGATATGATTGCAGGTCCGTCAGAGATCTTAGTGATATGTGATGGTACAAGTAACCCTGATTGGGTTGCTATGGATTTATTCTCGCAAGCCGAGCATGACGAACAAGCACAGTCGATATTGCTTTGTCCCGATTCCGCCTTTATTGATCAAGTGCAAGCCAGTATTGATCGTTTGTTGTCTGAGATGCCTAGAGCGAATGTGATAGAAGCATCTTTGGTAAATCGTGCCCTTCTTATCAAAGTGAAAGATATGAATGAGGCATGTGAGATAGCCAATGCAATTGCTGCAGAACATCTTGAAATTTGTGCTGTTGAGCCCCGTCTATGGGCAGAAAAAATCCGTCATGCTGGCGCCATTTTTATGGGTAACTACACGAGTGAATCATTGGGTGATTACTGTGCAGGCCCCAACCATGTATTACCAACCGCCCGTACTGCCCGTTTTTCCTCCCCATTAGGGGTTTATGACTTTATTAAGCGCTCAAGCATGATTGAAGTAAGCGAAGGCGGAGCTCAGACCTTGGGCTTAGTTGCCAGTACGCTGGCGCATGGCGAAGGTTTGCAAGCCCACGCTCGGGCAGCAGAAATGCGTCTCAAGAAATAATTTCTTTAAGTGCAAAGACGAGTTCATTGCACTGCTCATCGGTTCCGATAGTGATTCGTAGAAATTCTTCAATACGCGGTAATTTGAAATGGCGCACGATAATGCCGCGCTCTCTCAATAATTGATACAGTTTGCTGCCAGCATGTTTTGGATGTCGCGTAAAAATAAAATTAGCAGTTGAAGGTAATGTCTCGAAGCCCAATAATCGGAGTTGGTTTACCAACTCAGTACGGCTGCGCATCACTTTAGCGCTCGTTTCTTCTAAGTGGGTTTGATCTTCAATAGCGGCAATAGCACCTGCTTGCGCAAGACGGCCAAGCGGATAGGAGTTAAAACTATTCTTTACACGCTCCAAACCTTCAATCAATTTGGGATGACCGACAGCAAAGCCAATGCGTAGACCAGCCAGAGCTCGTGATTTTGAGAGGGTATGAACTATCAATAGATTTTCTGGGCAGCAATCTCCCTTCAACAAAGGAATGCTAGATTCGGTTCCATAATCGACATAGGCTTCATCAATAACCAAGACCGAATCGGGATTGCTTGCTAGCAACTTTTCAATTTCAGAGCGAGGTATAGATCTTCCTGTGGGCGCATTCGGATTAGGAAAAATAATTCCACCATTAGGTTGTTTGTAATCGTTAAGATTGATCTCAAAATCGTTACCCAGCGGAATGGTGGTGTATCGAATGTCAAATAGTTTGCAGTAGACAGGATAAAAGCTATAAGTAATGTCCGGAAAGCACACAGGTTTATCGTGCTTAAGTAATCCTGCAAATACATGAGCCAAGACTTCATCTGAACCATTCCCAACAAAAATCTGATCTGGGTTTAAGCCATGCAAGGATGCAATAGCTTGTTTTAGTGCTGTGCTTTCTGGATCTGGATAAAGGCGCAGATCGCTATTGACCTGCTGAGAAATGGCAGCTAAAGCCTTTGGCGATGGGCCATAGGGGCTCTCGTTGGTGTTGAGCTTCACCAATCTTTGCATTTGCGGTTGTTCCCCCGGGGTATAGGGGGTTAGGGTTTGAACGACGGGGCTCCAAAAGTGGCTCATGAGGGTTCTCTGCTCTAAATTCAGAAAGAAAGCGGGTCTTATCAGTATTTCAATATCTTGTAGGAATGATATTATGAGGCTTCAATCAACACTTCGCCTCGCGGCGTAATGAAGCATGCGGCAAGCCGACGTCACACGAAACACCTCGGAAACGAAAATTCAAATTTCCATCAATTTAGATGGTACTGGTAAGGCTGAACTGGCCTCAGGCGTACCTTTCTTAGATCACATGCTTGATCAGATTGCTCGTCATGGCATGATCGATCTGAAAGTGGTGGCAAACGGAGATACCCATATTGATGATCACCACACTGTTGAGGATGTGGGCATTACTTTGGGACAAGCTTTTGCAAAGGCTGTTGGGGACAAAGCGGTCATTACTCGCTACGGACACTCTTATGTACCTTTGGACGAAACTCTCTCTCGGGTTGTTATTGATTTCTCTGGCCGTCCTGGTCTGGAATTTAATGTTCCATTTACACGTGCACGGGTTGGCGATTTCGATGTTGATTTGAGTATCGAGTTCTTCCGTGGGTTTGTTAACCATGCGGGCGTGACCTTGCATATTGATAACCTACGCGGTATTAATGCGCACCACCAAATTGAAACCGTCTTTAAGGCATTTGGACGTGCATTGCGCATGGCTTTGACTATTGACCCACGTGCATCTGGTGCGGTTCCATCTACTAAAGGCAGCCTCTAATCTAGATTTTCTAGTTGCCCTTTTGATCACTGCAAAGATAGGTTAAATTTTGGCGCAAACTATTGCCATCGTTGATTACGGAATGGGCAATCTTCGATCTGTGTATCAGGCTTGTCATCATGTGGCCCCAAATGACAACGTGATCATTGCGCATCAGCCTGAAGAGATTCGAGGTGCCGATCGAGTTATTCTGCCTGGACAAGGCGCCATGCCCGACTGCATGAAGCATCTTGAAGACTCGGGTCTTCAAGAAGCCTTGCTCGAAGCATCTAAAAATAAGCCCCTGCTGGGAGTTTGTGTTGGGGAGCAGATGTTGTTCGACAAAAGCGCCGAGGTACGACCCAGCGAAGAGTGGACGCCATGTTTAGGCTTGATTTCAGGTGAAGTGTTGCGTTTTAATCTCGCCGGCAAAAAGCAGGCCGATGGATCTGCATTTAAAGTGCCACATATGGGCTGGAATCAGGTGCGTCAAGATCGGTCACATCCCATTTGGCAGGGAATTCCTGATTTAACCAGTTTTTACTTTGTGCATAGTTACTATGTAAAACCACACCATAAAAACGATGTTGTGGGTTCAACAGAATATGGAGAATGGTTTACTTCTGCTGTTGCAAGGGATAATATTTTTGCAACGCAATTTCATCCAGAAAAAAGCGCAGAATATGGATTAAAGCTGTACCAAAATTTTGTTTCTTGGCAACCTTAATGATTTTTAATGTTTCACTATGCTGCTGATTCCTGCAATTGACCTTAAAGATGGTCACTGTGTTCGATTAGAACAAGGTGACATGAATAAAGCCACTGTCTTTTCTGAAGATCCTGGTGCAATGGCTGCTCACTGGATTAGTAAAGGCGCTAGACGTTTGCATCTGGTGGATTTGAATGGCGCTTTTGCTGGAAAACTCAAAAATGAATCCGCGATTAAATCGATTTTGAAAGCGGTAGGTGATGAGGTACCGGTTCAGCTAGGCGGCGGCATTCGTGATTTAGAAACAATTGAGCGTTTATTGGATGACGGCATTAGCACGGTCATTATTGGTACTGCAGCTGTAAAAAATCCTGGTTTTGTGCAAGATGCTTGCACTGCATTTCCTGGTCATGTAATGGTGGGCTTGGATGCACGTGATGGGAAAGTAGCCACGGATGGCTGGAGCAAAATCACGGGCCACGAAGTAATCGATCTTGCAAAGAAATTTGAAGACTGGGGTGTAGAAGCCATCATATATACCGACATCGGACGCGATGGCATGCTGAAGGGTGTGAACATTGATGCGACGATTAAATTAGCGCAAGCGATCCGAATTCCAGTGATTGCAAGCGGCGGTTTATCAAACAACAAAGATATTGATGCACTTTGTCAGGCAGAGGAAGAGGGTGTGATGGGCGTCATTGCTGGCCGATCAATTTATTCTGGTGATTTAGATCTTGCTGCCGCTCAAAAATATGCTGATGAGTTAACACTCAAGTACAAAAAGAATCTTACCTAGTGCTAACCAAAAGAATTATTCCCTGCTTAGATGTCACTGCGGGACGCGTTGTTAAAGGGGTGAATTTCGTAGGACTACGAGATGCCGGTGACCCGGTTGAAATCGCCAAGCGCTACGATAATCAAGGCGCTGATGAGCTGACGTTTTTGGATATCACTGCAACGTCTGACGGGCGAGACCTCATTTTGCACATTATTGAAGATGTAGCATCTCAGGTGTTTATTCCATTGACCGTTGGTGGTGGTGTGCGTGCTGTGGCAGATATACGTCGTTTATTGAATGCTGGCGCAGATAAAGTGAGTATGAACTCTTCGGCAGTCGCTAATCCAGATTTAGTTTCGGATGCGGCAGCGTATTACGGCTCCCAATGCATTGTGGTTGCAATCGATGCAAAACAAACCGAGGCTGGAAACTGGGAAGTATTTACTCATGGTGGTAGAACCCCCACTGGAATTGATGTCGTGCAGTGGGCAACCGAGGTGGCCAATCGGGGGGCAGGCGAAATTTTATTAACGAGCATGAATCGCGATGGCAGTAAGGGTGGGTTTGACTTACCCCTCACTGCTGCAGTAAGTGATGCAGTCGCAGTGCCCGTAATTGCCTCTGGTGGAGTTGGTAATTTGCAGCATCTGGTCGATGGCATCACTCAAGGGCATGCGGATGCAGTCTTGGCAGCAAGTATTTTTCATTATGGAGAGTACACTGTCCAGCAGGCAAAAGAATATATGGCGGCGCAGGGAGTGCCAGTTCGTATTTGAGGTCAATTCACGGTAAAGTGCTGTTATGACCCAAAACCAAAATCAGTTCAAAAGTACTTTTACACCGATGCCGTCCTTGCAGGTGGGGACCTGGCTAGATGCTGTAGCTTGGAATGAGCAAGGTTTAGTGCCAGTCATTGCACAAGAATTTGGTAGCAACGATGTTTTGATGATGGCTTGGATGAACCGCGATGCACTATTGGCAACTTTGCGCCTTGGAGAGGCTGTGTATTGGACGCGCTCACGCCAAAAATTGTGGCATAAGGGCGAAGAATCTGGCCATACGCAAAAAGTGAAAGATATTCGTTTAGATTGTGATGGCGATACGATTTTGCTCATTGTTGAACAAAAAGACGGTATTGCTTGCCATACTGGAGAACACAGTTGTTTTTTTCAGCAATGGGATTCCAATGCTTCTGGTTGGGTTGATGAGTCTCAGATTAAAAAATAAAAGACATAAAATACTCCCATGAGTGGCTCAACTAATAAACCTATCAATGTAGATTCCGCCTTGGCGCATTTAGCTGATGTGGTGGACCAACGCCGAGACGCTTTTAAAGCAGGTGATGCCGATCCCAAGACATCCTACACTGCCTTATTGTTTTCAAAGGGTGATGACGGCATTCTGAAAAAGATTGGCGAAGAGGCTACTGAAACAGTGATGGCCGCTAAAGATCTTCGTGCTTCCAATCTAGCGCCCGAGCAACAAAGGCTTTTGGTCGGTGAAATGGCCGATCTCTGGTTTCATTGTTTGATTGCACTTTCGCAGTTTCAATTGCGTCCTGAAGATGTCATTGGAGAATTAGAGCGTCGTTTGGGAACATCGGGGATTGAAGAAAAAGCAGCCAGAAAAGCGGCTAATAAAGACTAAAACATTAAAAAAGTATGATTCACGATCCTAATTGCCTGTTTTGCAAGATTTCTCAAGGTTTAATTCCATCTTCAAAGGTGTATGAGGATGAGGAGATTTATGCATTTAAAGATATCAATCCTGCGGCGCCAGTACATTTTTTAATGATTCCCAAAAAACACATCCCAATGTTGGAGTCAGCAGAGAGCGCAGATACCCCTTTGCTAGGTAGAATGATGGAATTGGCGCCTCGTCTGGCGAAAGAACAGGGCTGTCGACCTGGAAAGGACGGTGGCTTTAGATTGATGGTGAATAACGGGGCAGATGGAGGGCAGGAGGTTTATCACCTGCATCTGCATGTGATGGGCGGTCCGCGCCCGTGGAAAAAGTGATCTAAGGATTGCGGGGAGATTAGAAATGGGTTCATTTAGCATTTGGCATTGGTTAATTGTTTTGGTTATCGTGATGTTGGTCTTTGGAACCAAAAAGTTGCGCAACATTGGTCAGGACTTGGGTGGCGCTGTAAAGGGTTTTAAAGATGGCATGAAAGCATCCGAAGAATCTAAGGAGCAAATTTCACAAGCCACTACATCCACTGAAAAAACAGTTGATGTGCAAGCAAAAGACGTTAATAAATAATTCGTCTCATTTGTTCATTGCGCAAAAAGAAATTCATGCGGTTTTTCAATGATTGATTTAGGGGTTTCAAAACTTGCGCTTATAGCGGTAGTTGCTTTGGTAGTCGTTGGTCCAGAGCGCTTGCCAAAAGTTGCACGTATGGCGGGTAACTTATTTGGCCGTGCACAGCGCTATATGGCCGATGTTAAATCTGAAGTCAATCGACAAATGGAGATGGAGGAGTTCAAAAAATTCCGCGAAGAGAGTGTCTCCGCATTCAAAGAGGTTGAAAGCAGCATAAGCAGTGTCGCCAGCGAAGCAAATGCGAACCTAAGCGATCAGGCTGATACATTTGATACCCATTTTGAAAAACTGCCTCTTGACGAAAAAGAAGTGCTGCTAAAGTCAAAACGGCAAGGTCGAACTAGCTGGGGTGTAAAACGCACTGCTAGGCCGGTTTGGTACAAGCGTTCCGCTGGAATACGTACTCGCGTACAGTCTGGTGCGGCACGAATGAAGCGTTTTCATCATAGCTCCAATAAATAATAGAAGACCCATTCCTTAGATTTCATGACAGAAAATCAATCCCCTGAAGATTTGGGTCAGCAAGAGTCCTTTCTATCGCACCTATTTGAATTGCGTGATCGCGTAGTCAAATCTGTTTTGGCCATTATTGTGGTATTCGTGTGTTTGGTGTACTGGGCTCCAGATATCTTTCATCTTTTCGCTCAGCCCTTACTACAAGCGCTTCCTGCGGGAGGAAAGATGATTGTCACGGATGTGACAGGATCATTCTTTGTGCCCATGAAGGTGACCATGTTGGTTGCCTTCCTCATTGCATTGCCTGTTGTGATGTATCAGTTGTGGGCCTTCATTGCGCCTGGTTTATATCTTCATGAGCGCAAATTGATTTTGCCGCTAGTGATTAGCAGTTACACCTTATTTTTAATTGGGATGGCTTTTGCATACTTCTTGGTTTTCCCAACGGTATTTAAATTCATGGCAAGTTATAACGCTCCATTAGGTGCGGAAATGTCCACCGACATTGATAACTATTTAAGTTTTGCCATGACAACCTTTTTAGCTTTTGGCATTACTTTTGAAGTTCCTGTGGTGGTTGTGGTTTTAGTTCGCATGGGAATTGTTTCTTTGGCGAAGCTCAGAGAGGTTCGTCCTTATGTAATTGTTGGTGCCTTTGTGATTTCTGCAATCGTTACGCCACCAGATGTGCTCTCACAGCTATTGTTGGCCGTTCCAATGACATTGCTATATGAATTAGGTTTGCTGATAGCCCGACTTTACGTGCCCAAGACTTCTGATGTAGAGGCTGGCCCCGCTGCTTAAGCAGGTTCACGATCCTTCTGTGACTCAGTATTTTTAGCAAAAGTATTGGTGAGCCAATTGGTGACTTGATCAAAGCGATAGCGACGCTGGCGCAAGTTCCCTTCAATCTCTTGCCCAGCGCTTGCAAAAACTTTTCCAGCAGCCAAGAGTGCGCGGCGTTGTTGAATCGTTTCAATTTGAATCAATCTAGGTAAGATTTTCGGTAACTCCCAGCGAATATCCACTACTACGCAGTGCTCATGCTGTAGCTGACCGATTTCAGATAACAACAACTCCGCTTTACTGAAATGGAATTGATTCGCTACGATGATGCGATGACATAGCAAGAGCCAATCTTCGCTTAACTTATATTCTGCGTGATGATTTAATGCCTGTTCAGCAAATCTAGCAAGGTCAAGCCAATCATTTTTTTGAGGGTTCGGATGGCTGGCTAAAATTTTTCCGAGTAGTGTTTTTGCTTCAGCAACGCCTTGTTGTTGCGCCTGCCAGACCCAGTAAGACGCTTGCAAGCCGCGTACTTTTTCATCGATCTTTTCACGTTTGCGCCACAGGTTCGCACCTTTTCGATATTGTGCTTCTGGGTGACCAAGATCTGCTGCTTTATCAATACAGCGATCACTCTCTTGAGCGTTGTATCCCGAGAATTGAGGGCGACGATAAATCTCGCCTAGCGCAAACCATGCATCGCGATCACCATCTTTAGCTGCCAGTTCCAACCAATAAGCAGCTTTTTTTAATGAGGCATTGGATTTTGTATCTGAGGAGCCATCCAACTGCGCCAAGCGTAAACCGAGGGTCAGTTTTGCTTTTGTTAAGCCAAGCTCAGCAGCCTGCATGAGTGCATCTTCATTTTCTTGTTCCATCCAACTGGTCCAAAGCGAAGAAAGCACTTCATTTTTTGGTTGCAAGTGAATCAGCAATTCTTTTGCTTGTGCTGCAAAAGGGGATTCGCCATCTGCGAGTTCTTTTAAATAGCGACGTGCTGTAGATTGCAGTGTATTGAAATCTTGATTGAGCAAGGTTCCGCCTACACTTGACCTCTGTTTATCAAGCCAATGCATTAATTGCGCTTGTAGTTCTTGATGGCTGGGATTCACTAAAAGATTGGCTAGCTGCCATTTTGCAGATTGAGCAATGCTTGGGGCAACCCCATACTCTGTCATTTGCCAAAATAGTTGCCAACCAAATAGAAATGCCGGAGATGGAAAGGTCTCTGCTAAGGGCAAATTGGCCATTAGGCTAAAGATATAGGGCAGGTTGTTTTCTGCGGGGGCATCATCCCTGGTACTTTGATTTTGAGCCGATATAAAAGATTTTTCTAACCAAATCAATGCGTTAGAAGGTTGAATAGGAGTTTTGAAGGCACCGGTAAGATAGGCTTCGGCCAATTTTTGTTGCGCCAAAACATCACCAAGGCGGGCTGAACTAAGGATTTTTAAGAATTCGCGGCTTGCCATATGACAATTTTGGCATTGAGGGCCCATAAAAGACAGAAAAGTCATCCTTTGTTGCCGAGATACAACGAAGAAAGCCAAAAAACTACCTTTTGACAAGCAAAAAGAGTCGCTAAATGCTCTGACTCCCAGTCTAGCTAAGCAAAGCTAGGAAAATTCACTAGTCCCAGCTTTATTTGGGCATTACTTTCAATTTATGGAGATTTACAGAATGAAAAAATCGCTATTAGCAGTTGCAGCTATGACAGCTTTTGCTGGCGCAGCTCAAGCACAGTCCAGCGTGACTATCTACGGTGTTTTGGATGTTGGTTACATCAACCAAAAATCTGATGGCGCAGGTGCATCAGCTACAACTAAAGCAAACAACAGCTTCATCGGTTCTTCTGCTGAGCAGACTAGCCGTTTGGGTTTCAAAGGTACTGAAGATTTGGGCGGTGGCTCATCTGCTTTCTTCACAGTTGAAACAGGTTTGCAACCAACTAACGCGACAGCGTCTGCTTGGAACAACCGTCAATCTTTCGTTGGTTTGAAAAAGAATGGTCTTGGACAAACTACATTGGGTACTCAATACACTCCAGTATTCCAAGCTTTGGCAGCAACTGACGTTGGCCAAACTAACAACATGGTTGGTTCTGCTGTTTACCCACAACAGTCAGCAGCTGGTAACGGTAACCCAGGTACAGCAGGTT
>JACCED011584363.1_pt1 | contig 17505 bp, 13 predicted proteins | sample 7455021 | NCBI WGS metagenome assembly JACCED01 (sample SAMN15323456, study PRJNA562643) | freshwater metagenome | isolation source: river surface water | place: USA:Blue River Watershed | collected 2017-08-19 | reverse complement strand
ATTTTGATAATTTCATTTGTTCTATAATCTTTAAAAGCATCATAGGTCTTTTTTAATATATCATATATTTTTAATTCTTTTTTTAAATCATTGTACATTAATATAAAATTATTTATAAATTCTTTTATTTCATTAATTCTATAATGAATTAATTCAAGTTTTTTTCCATTATATCTAAATTGAAATTTTTTATTTTCAATTAAATCTGCAACCGCTTGTAAAGGAGTCGCCATTTTAATTATTCTTTTATTTATTATTAATATTCATTTTTTCAATTTTAATTTTACATGGAGGTCACTGTTATGTAAAATTAAAAAAAATGTTATCATTGTAACAATTTATAAAAATAATAGTTTAAAAAAATATTTATAGAGAAAAAATAATGAGTAATTCGAGTAAACATTTTTCTAATTTATTAAAGTTTCTCAATGAACATCGGGTAGAAAGAGGGGCAAAATTTACACATACGTCATTGAATAATCCTTTAGGTAGTTTTTATATTGATGAGAAAGAAAATACAAAATTTTACAGATTATATCGTAATGCATTAGAAAATGATGTTGATTTACATTTAACAGAAAAGCATAAAGCATTTGGGCCAATTGTAATAGATATTGATATGAAATATGATAAGGAATTACCATGTAGAATATATCAAAATGTATTAATAGAGATAGTAAGAATATATGTAAATGTAATACAAAAATATTTAAATGTAAAAGATGAAGATTTCATGGCATTTATATTTGAAAAAAATGAACCAACTAAAAAAGAAAAAGAGTATAAAGATGGGATACATATAATGTTTCCATATATATGTGCAATAAATCAACTACAACATTTAATGAGACGCGACTTTATAAATCAAGTAAATGCGCTTGATTTATTTAAAAAATTACCATTAATAAATGAAGTTGATGATATTGTAGATAAAGCAGTAATTGAAGCAAATAATTGGTTATTATATGGTAGTAAGAAACCTAATTCACCTAAATATGTATTAACAAAAATATATGATAGAGAATTAGAACAACAAGAAATAGATGAATTTAATGAAGAGGATTTATTATCATTATGTTCAATAAGAAAGTTTGAAGAACATCAATTAACTTCATATAAAGAAGGATATTCAACAGATGAAATAGTAAGAAGATATGAAGAAACACAAAAACCTAAACCAGTAGAAGGATCAGGGAGTTTAGGAAAAACTACAACTGTAACATTAGATGATTTAAGAAGAGTAAAATGTTTAGTAAATTTATTAGATCCTAAAAGAGCAGATGACTATCAATTATGGTTACAATTAGGATTTTGTTTATATAATATTGATACAAGTTTATTAAATATATGGGTAGATTTTAGCAGACAATCAGACAAGTTTAAGGAGGGAGAGTGTGAAAAATTATGGAATATAAATTTTAGAAATAATGATTTTACAATTGCATCATTGTATAGATGGGCAAGAGAGGATAATAGTATTGAATTCTTTAAATTTTTAGAATCTGAAGTTAGTGAAATTATTAAACAAAGTATTAAATCACCTTCATTTGGTACTTCTTATGATGTTGCTAAAGTTATTTATCAATTACATAGATTTGATTATGTATGTGCGAGTTTAAAACACAGTGATTGGTATGTGTTTAAAGGACATAGATGGGTATCAGAAGAAAATGGGTATTCAATTAATAATATAATAAATGAAAAAATATATGATGAATATTTAAAAGTATCAAATTTATTTCACCAAATGGCGTTAAATGCATCAGGAAAAGAAAAAGAAGCATTAATAGAATTACAAACAAAGACATTAAATTTTACAAAGACATTACATACAACAAAATTTAAAAAGGATGTAATATCAGAGTGTGCTGTTTTATTCTATGATAGAGATTTTTACCAAAAATTAGATGAAAAGAGAAATTTATTAGGATTTGAAAATGGTGTATTAGATTTAGATACTATGAAATTTAGAGATGGCTATCCTGAAGATTTTATTACTTTTAGTACTAAAATAAATTATTTACCTTATGATAGATCAGATGAAAGAATCAAACAAGTTGAAGAATTCTTTGAATCTATCCAACCTAATGAAGATGTTCGTACTTACGTTTTAAAATTTTTAGGTACTTGCTTACAAGGTCATGTACCTGACGAAAAATTTTACATTTGGACTGGTGGTGGTGGTAATGGTAAATCCTTAACCGTTAAATTATTATTAGATAGTTTAGGTGATTATGGTACTATTATTCCAGTATCATTGTTAACCAGAAAAAGAGGGGCATCAGCAGCAGCATCACCTGAATTAGCAAAATTAAAAGGAAAAAGATTTTGTGTTTTCCAAGAACCTGAAAATGATGATGTAATTCAAGTAGGTTTAATGAAAGAATTAACTGGTAATGATAAAATCCAAGCACGTCCCTTATATGGATCACCTATTGAATTTTACCCACAATTTAAAACATTATTAGCATGTAACAAATTACCAGAAATTCCATCAACTGATGGTGGTACATGGCGTCGTATTCGTGTAGTACCATTCGAAATGAGTTTCGTAGATGAACCAAGCGAACCCAATCACAGAAAGAAAGATCCTGATCTAAGAAGAAAGATGGAAACATGGCATGCAGCATTTATGAGTGTATTAGTAGAATATAACAGAAGATTCAAAACAGAAGGTAATTCTGAACCCAGAAAGGTTAAAGATCAAACAAGTGAATATCAACAAAAGAGTGATCTTGTTCTTGAATATCTTAATGATAGAACTGAATCTGATGAAACATACAAAGTACTTGTTACTGATTTATATGATGATTTCAAATGGTGGTGTAATGATAGCAAGAATATCAAAGTTGCATTTGATAGAAAAGGATTTGAACATGAAGTAACTGTAAGAAAATTACAACCAATTAATGGAAGATATGATGGTTTTAGATTGAAAGAAAGAGGTGGACAACAAATGGAACATGATAATTAAATAATTAATGAATAAATTAATTATTTAATATTGAATAGTAATATTATGATCTCTAATAATTTTTTTTAAATTATTTTTATTAAGAATATTTTCAGAATCCAGTAATATATATGGGATCATTATAATTCCAATTGCAATATAATATAATACATCATTTTTTAATTTTGATATATACATTGTATAAGCATAATGACAGAAAAATATAATTATCCAAAGTGTAATAAACTTATTCATATTATATTTCTATATTTTATTTATATACTTTTTTAAGTGCAAATGCATCATGATAATTTTCTTTATTATTATTAGAATAATAATCACTTTGATCATTTCTATACTCTATATAACTTTCCGCAAATAATTTTCTTGTACCATTTAAATAAATTGATACTATATTATCATCAGGTCTCCATTGATATTTCAATGTTAATTCTTTAAAAAAGTCTTTACCATATTTATTAAAAAAATGTTTTGTAAAAATACATGGGCCAGTTACATGTAATACAGTATTATCATAATTTTTTGTTTTTGTATTATTTATTATATTATTTATAACATTTAAAAATAAATCATTATTTTGAGGACTAGTAAAAAATGTATTTTGTATTTCTATATTATCATCTCTACAATAATTAGACAATGCTAAGGTAAAATTTGTTATTCTTTCTTTAATTAATAATATTATTGGTATATAAGTATGATACTTAATATCTATATAAACTCCACCATTTTTATATATAATACAATATCTCCATAAATCAGCCTTAAATGCTCCTGGAATTAGACTATCATATGCATCTAATACTTCTGAATTAAAATTATTTTTTATAAATTCTCTACGGTCATTTTCATCATATATATGTATATCAAATTCAGGATTTAGTGATTTTAAAAGCATTATATTATTATACATATTAATAGGTAAATTATATGAATCCCATGATGTATATATTTTTAATGGTAAACCATTGTAAGAATCACCGATATTATTAGTTTTGGGAATAAAATTAGGTACTTTATAATAATCATTATCAATTACTTCATTAATATTATCAAAAAAAGAATAAGAATTATAAAAATATAAAAATGCAATAAAAATTAATAAAATTATTATCTTCATAATTTATATAAATAAAATAATGCCTCCTAAAGATTATTCATATATTTATTGGATTCACATTTTATTCGTTGGTCCCCTTTTTTTATATATCGGTTTTAATAAAGAAAAAACTCCAGATATTGTTTTTAATAGTATGATAGGATTAGGTTTTATTGTACTAATCTATCATTCTTACTTATTGTTGAAATATTACAAATTTATAAATTAAAAACCGCATCAATTCTACCATCTCTTAAATATGAAATATCAATATCATCAATTGTCTTTTTTGTTTCATTTGATGTTAATATTAATATTACATTTTGATAAAATATCATATCATCCATAAATCTATTAAATGTTATTTTATCATGAACAGCTATTGGTATATTTTTATGCATTATTATTAAATTATCTGTAATTTTTCTAATTAATATATTTGCTTCATCTAACATTAATATTAATGGCTTCTCTTCATCTGGTTCTACTTCTTTTATTAAATTTATCATATTATCTCCTGGATCTGATGGATTAAATGATCTACATAATTTACCATTTAATTCTTTAGCCAACAAAAAACCAATCATACTTTTTCCTGTTCCAGGTTGTCCAGATATAAATATACTTGCTCGGTTTTTTTCTTTATAAATATTTTTAATTTGACTTATAATTAGATCTTGATTACTATTTGCATTATATTTGGTCATATTAAACTTTCTTTTATCATAATACAATCTCCAATATGCACCCATTCTTTCATATACTTCAATGTCTTTTCTTACTTGCATTTCATTATCTATTACTACTTCTATTTCATTTGTATCTTCAATTAATTTATTAAAAATCTTTACTGACGTAAATAAGTATAACTCTCTCTTAGGTTCTCTATCATGTATTACATCATGATACATACCAATATATTTCCATCCAATAAATAATCCTGTCGGTTTCTTTTTTCCATATTCATATAATGTTATTGTACTCTTTGTATGTTTTTCTAAATTTTTTATAATTTCTGTAACTTTTTTATCATCATTTTTAATAATAAAATAGCCTATACCAATACATCTTAAAAATAAAAATGGTAATGACCATGCTAAAGTCCATATTTGTTGGAACATCGATATTATAAACCCACCAAATACGAAGCTTCCAGCAACTTTGTCCATCTCGATTCTTTTAATAAGATATATAATTATTATTTATTATATTATATATTTCAATTTTAATCTTCTGTCGTTTCCCTTACATTTTCTAATCTAAATTTCTTTACTTCAATCCATGGAGATGCATCTCTAAAATGATATATACCTTCACCCCTTATAGTATTAAATTTAGATACAGGATAAAATCCCCATAATACACAATCATAAAATATATTATTATCAACACCTATAGTTACAAATGTTAATTTATTATGTTTTTCTTCTTCCTTTTCTGTATACTTTGTTTTATCTATTGTTGTTATATTTGGTGCTTGTGTTGTATTTGCATATGTTCTATATATCGCTATTAATCCCCTGAATTCTATATTTTTTACCATTTTATTATTCTCTGTTATTACTTTATTATCTATACTAATATACATATTTGGCAAAAAATCTGGTTGATTCCAAAATCCATATGTATAAAAATCTTTGATTTTATTATTAAATGTATGCGCCTCTTTTTCTACATATAAATTTTCACCATCTCTCTTATAATATCCACTCCCATATGGTACATTTAATCCATTATTAATTGCAGCTCTATAATGAACCCAATTACGATATGATGAATGAGCATAATTTAATGTTGCTGTCCAAAATTTTTTTGGATTATATAATTTGTGATATGCAAGTGCAAATGTTAAAAGTGCATATGAAAATGCATGACTTTTGCAAAATGTATAATCTTCTAATTGTGTTAATTGAAATAATAATAACTCTTTTTGTACATATGTGTATTTTAATTCATCTAACTTTCTTTTAAACTCATCTTGTAATTTCTTCCCTCTCATTCCCTTTGTAAATGCCCTCCTTATTAAATCCGCTTTACTTTCATTAGTTCCCATAATTTTTTGTATTGTTTGAATAGCATCATCATCAAATACTATTATATTTTTATCATCTTTTGGCATATATGAATTATAAAAGTTTCTTAAATAATGCCCCTTATTACCTGTTGCTGTTGCTCCTGGTCTTATAATTGCTAAACAAAATGCTAAATCTTGTATTGATCGTGGTTTAACTAATCTTAATACTTTTTTCATAGCAGGTGATTCAGCATGAGTTAAACCAATATTATTACCATCAGATAAAAATTTCCAGACATCCAAGTCTTCCCAATCATATTGATTTAATTTTTTCTTTGAAATAACAGATAATTGAGATAAACCTCTATTAGATAGTATATCTATTTTAATTAAATTAGCTTCTTCGGCATCATCCTTATTTAATTTAATCTGTGTATGTATCGTTTTATTTTTCTTTTCTAATTTCTTTATCTCTTTTTCATCCTTTATTAATTTTAAATCTTCTGGTACTTCTTCATCAAATATTATAATACCGCCACAATGTAATGAATATCCTCTAAATGTATCTTTTAAATCATCCGCTATACTTATCGCCTGTTTCACCTTCGTTTTATCCTCAAATATCTTATTTAAATTAAAATCACGAGGAACAAACTTTCTATACCCACATTGTCTTATTGCTTCTCTTATGGCAGATTTAGGCTTATAATATAGATGATTACTTATCCTCGCTACTCTATTTGGATATTGTTTATATATCTTTTCATAAATATCTTCTCTTAAATGTGATGGAAAATCAATGTCTATATCAGGTAAATCATTTCTATCTTCATGCATAAATCTAGCTAATGAAATATTAAAAAGGATAGGATCGATAGTAGTTATACCAAGTAAAAAACAAATAAGGGAAGATCCAGCACTGCCTCTAATTACGGTAGGAATAGAAGGATCAATTAATTTTAAAATTTGGATAACTTGTTGAAATACTTTAGTGAATTTTTTAGAATGAATTAAATTTAGTTCAGTTAGTAAACGATCATAATATTTTTTATCATTTGGAGGTAAAACAATAATACTATTAATTAAATCATTAATAGAATCATTTTTTAATATTTCAACATCTTTTAATTTATAGTTTGATTCATAATATGACTTGATTATCTCTGGTGCAGTCATTTTTACTAATTTTATATATCGATATTTTTTTAAATAATAAATATATGTATAATTATTTAAAATATTTTAATAAAATTTTATTTATTCAAAAAGGTGGCTCATTTCCATCTTGGTGGGAACCCGTTTTAGCTGAATCTAAATTTTTGTTCGATGAATCATCTAAATATGAAAGTTATTTTACACTTTTAATTACTGGATCTGTTGCAATTGTATATTATTTAAATGAATTATTAACTACTGATATTGCAAATATATCTGAAAGTGATCAGTCTATTTTAAGAGATTTTGTTATACATTTAAAAAAACCTGATGATTTAGATATATTTTATCCATTTATGTTTCGTGAAGGTAGTTATATATTTTATGATGTAACTACAAAAATATTAGAAGAATATAGAGCAGCTAAATCAGCAGCCAAACCAGCTGAATCTGGTTCAAGTGCTGTAAGTGCACCACAATTAAGTTTAGGAATGTCATTAGGATTATCATTAGGACTTTCAATTAAAGATAATCCTGAAAATGATGTAAAAACGTGTGAAGCGTATTTAGATATAGGTGCATTTAGACAGTGTGCAGCAAATGTAAGACAGGATATAACATTTGAAAGAAGGCCAGATTATGAAGAAAGGGGATTAGTAAGTGTATTTGAGAAAATAGATTTTAACAGATTAAAGTATAGGGATGAAAATCCGTATAAATATGTAGAAATAAATGGGGTGAAAATATTAGGTATAAAAAATTTAATAGAGTTATATAGATTAACAGAAAGGGGAGTTGATGCAACTAAAATTGGAATATTAAATAAATTAATAGAAATAATTAGTAAGAATGATGAATTAATAAAAAAATATAAATTAGAATAATTTATTAAATAATACAAAAATCCTTTATTTTTCTAAATAAATAATATGAAGTATATTTACATATTATTTATAACTTTAGTTTTTTTGTATGTTATTAAAAGAACTTATGACAATTATACTAATTTAGAAATAGAAAATTTTGATCCTTCCTTAGTCCCTGTTTCCTCAATAGTAACTCTTGCAAAAGTTGCCCAGAAATTAGTTGATGGTGGTGGTACTTTAACTAATCCTGGTAATTTAAAAATTACTGGTAATCAAGAAATTAATGGTAATCAAGATGTAAATGGATATGTATCTACTGGTTCTCATTATCAATTTAAAGGCAGAGATAATACTAATGGATTTTCATGGTATGCTCAAAATAGCGATGAAGCAAAATTATGGTCAAATATATCAAATAGTGATGTATTAAAAGTTAATAAAAATGGTGATTCAACAATAACTAAAGATTTATATGTAAATGGTAATACAACTGTAAATGGAAAAATAAATAATTTAGGTATATATCATACAATGTCTTCTCCTACATGGAATAAAATTCAATATGGTGATGGCACAGGATGGGCAGTAAGATTCGAAAAGAATGGTGCCGAACCAGCAAGTCCATTTGTTAATATATATGATAACGGTAAAATAGAAACTACCAATAATATAACGGCTGGTAATAATACAACACTGAGTGCTGGTACTAATACATTAACAGTAAATGGTCAATCAACATTTAATGGGCAAATGAATATAAATGCAAATCAATGGCATAAATCATCAGATGGTAAAAATAGATTTTTTTATGGAAATAATGATAGAACATATTTTGGTAGCGGTAATGGATATGAATTTAGAAATAGTGATGATGGTTATATTGCACAAATAACAAATGATAATAAATTTTGTATTGGTAATACATGTATAGATGAAGGATTACTAGCAAATCTTAAAGAGTTTACAAATACTGGTAGAAATTTATTAGATGAAATTAACTTTTTAAGTATAACTAGTGCAGCAAGAGGTGATTATGCTCCATGGATGCGATATATTTATCAAGGAAAAATTGTGAATTATACTCAATGTGTTGATCACCCTGATATATATAATTGGGCAGGAGTAGGTAATTTTGATGATCAAACTGGTGATGCAGGCTTAAATAATACTAGATATACATTATGTAAAAAATTCTTTACTGTTGCAGATTATAATGCAGGTGATACTGTTGATAAAAGAAGACAATTTTATAAATCATATATATTTTAAAAATTTATTATTTCTAAATAAATAATATGAAGTATATTTACATATTATTTATAACTTTAGTATTTTTGTATATTTTAAAAAGAAGTATTGATAATTATAAAAATATAGATGTTGAAAATTTTGATCCTTCATTAGTCCCTGTTTCCTCCATTGTTACTCTCGCTAAAGTTGCCCAAAAATTAGTTGATGGTGGTGGTACTTTAATAAACCCAGGGAGTTTAACAGTTACAGGTGAAATGAAAACAAAAGGTATAACTACAGGTTCAGATTATATATATGCAGGTGCTGATAACATACATGGACATGAAACAAAAACTAGAATTGGGGAATTATACGATGGTCCCGGTATATTAGGTGACTCAACAGCAACACCATTAAAAATAATGTCAACGAGTAATAAAGTACAGGTTGGATATGAAAGAATACCTAATGATTTAACTGTATATGGATCTCAAAATGTAACAGGTGCATTAAATGTTGGACAAAGACTACAAATAACAGGTGCTCCTAATTCAGTAGGAGATACTTTTACTCATTTTAATCATTCAAGTGGAAGAAATTATATAAGAGGTGATACAAATATTGATGGTGCAACTAGTATTAGTGGTGCAACTAATATTACAGGTGCAACTAATATTACAGGTGCAACTATATTACTGGTGAAACAATGATTAAAGATAATAAATTAACAGTAAACCATGGTGGATATAATACAATAATAGGTAATGTGTATGATTCTGCTGGTATATATGCAGAATCAGGTGGTTTAAAAATTGCATCTCAAAATGGAGATATTCAAGTAGGTCAACCAGGTGGTACATATAATTTAAAAGTAATTGGTAATGCAAATGTATCAAATGAAGTATATATACAAAATAAAGCAATTTATAATGAAATAAATGAATTAAGAAATTATATATCTGCATTAGTTACGAAATTACAAAAAGGGTGTTCAGATGCTGGATGTAGTACTGTTGATTATGATGTTAATGTTATTGGAAAAGTTATAAGTGGTGAACTTAATAATTATTCAAAATGTATTATTTATTTGGATGGATTTGGTAGTTATTATAGAGATTTAAGAGGTTCTATTTGTAGTAGATATTTTTATAATGATGGATATAATCCTGCTGATACTGCTGATAAAAGAAGACCTGAATTTAGGTAAAATTATTAATTTATTATTTTATAAATTAATAATTAGTTAAAATAAACTAAATTTAATTGAATTTATCAATTGAATTCATCTTCCTTGACCTTGAGTCTTGGTAAGATCTGGATACTCATTAATTCTTGCATTAATAACTTGAATGCATATGGTAAAATTACTTTACTTACTCTCGTTGAATTCTTACAGCTTGGGCAATGATATACTTCCTTCTTAGGTATCTTATTAGCGAATAAACCGCAGATATTGCATACATAACACATATATTTATCTGATGCCTCTAATAACTTCTCTCTCAGTAAGAATGCACTACCATGCGCAATACCAACATCACGTTCCATTTCACCCCAACGGAGACCACCATCACGTGCTCGACCATCTGGTGGTTGACGTGTAAGGATTTGTTTAGGACCAGATGCACGTGCATGCATTTTGTCCATGGCTAAGTGTTTCAATCTGAGATAATATGTAGGGCACATGAAAATTCTTGCTTCCATCTTTTCACCAGTGTATCCACTATATAATGTTTCCATACCATAATCTTCAAATCCATATTTTCTTAATATTTCATTAGCATCTTCAATATTCGCATTTTCTTGGAATGGTGTACCATCTATGTAATTACATTCTAATGCACCTACTTTACTAAATAATGCTTCTAATAATTGTGCAATAGTCATACGAGATGGGATCGCATTCGGATTGAGAATTACATCGGGCTGTATTCCTGATTCCGTAAATGGCATATCACATGATGTTAAAAGTGCACCTGTTGTACCTTTTTGACCGTGTCTGGTAGACAATTTATCGCCTATCTGAATTACACGCTCAGAACGTAAACGCATATTGTACATTTCATAACCATCCCCATTATATACTTGATATACTTTATCAACCGTTGCTGGTACAGTTGAACGATATACATTAGATTCATCTCGATAAATTTTATTAGATTCATCTTTTTGGATAGGTGATACTTTACCAATTAATACATCACCATTTTCTAATACAGTTTCTTCTTGTACAAAACCTTTTTCATTTAATTTTTCATAATTTGCATCTTTCATACCAACTGTCTTGCTCTTGTCAGGACGCATGAAAATATCATCTTGAGATGTTGTTGGATTCTTTTCGATAGATTCATCTTCCTTCTTTAATGCTGTTGCTCTTAATAAACCTCTGTCTACACCACTCTTATTTACTAATTTAGAATCTTCTTGGTTAAAACCAGTGTAGCACATAATTGCTACAACGCAGTTTTCACCTGCAGGAATATCTTGAGTGTGTAACCATTTTGCTGCTTTAGTAATTACTAATGGTACTTGAGGATGATATAAAATATATGAGATATCCGTTCTGTATCTGTAGTTAGTCGCATAAATACCCATAGCATGTCTTGATTGAGAGAAGAAAAGAATATTACGGTTACCATAATTGTGATTTGCATAAGGAATATTAGATGAGATACTACCTAACATCATTGAAGGATGAATTTCACAATGTGTATATCTCTTATATAATTTATCATTATATCTGTTAACTGCTTCACCTGCTACATGTAATTCTTTTACAGGCATTAACATTTTTTGTCTTTCTTCATTTAATTCATCAAATGTCATTGATATCATAATACTTTCTGTAGATTCTACATCTACAAAATCAAATACATCAGGATATTTTTGTAAAAAGTCACTAAATTTACTAATTTTCTTACCAGTAATGTCATCAGTATCGATTTCATTTAACATTTCTGGTTTTAATACTAATTCATTTTCTTTTACCTTTAATAATGGTCTTACTAAACGGCCACCATCACAAAATATTTTTAATTCTTTTGTATTATAATTCATCATAATACTTACAGTATAATCTAATTCTTGATCTTGTCTCTTTTGTAATAAGAAATTATATAAATCAGGTGCATTATCAGACATACCAATCCAGTCACCATTTAATATAATCTTAACATGTTTTTTATAGTCAAATGGTGTCATATCACTTAATTGAATCATTCTACCATCTAATAATTTCTTAATAATTGGAATTTGTGAATATAATGTCATTGTCGGATTTGCAGTTAATGCCATACCCTTAACTAAACCGATCTTTTGCCCTTCTGGGGTCTCTACTACACATACAAATCCTAATTGTACATTGTTAACTTGACGCATACTAGTAATCTTATTATTAGATGCATCAGGTGAAGGTGTAATAATTCTTCTGTAATACGCAATTGTCTGTAAATATGATAATCTCTGGAGTAATTGTGCAACACCTTTACTACGTGCTGACCATGTACCAGTAAGTAATGCTGATTTTAATCCATCTTCAATAATACTTGGTTTAATTTGATTAATAATTTTAATAGGATTATTATCATCATTATTCTTCTTTTTAAAGAATTTAGTAATATTATTAATCATCTTTTGATAAAATTGTTTGAATAATTGACCTAAGAGTACACCAGGTAAAAATAATCTCTTGTTTACATAAGAATCTCTGTCATCTTCTTCAATTCTTCCTAAATAACAATTTAATAATTTATTTACCATATATCCTAAATAACATGCCTTATTATATAATCCACCAGTTACATGTGGTAATAATTCATTTTCTAAGATTTTCATTACGTGAATTTTCTTTTGTTGTTCTCTTACAACAGCATCAGTTTCACTATATTTCTTTGTATTCTTTAATCTAGCAATTAAAAAGTTAATTGCATCTTCTTGTGTTCTAATTTCTTTTGGTTTTGCTTCTTCTGAAATTTTGGCATATAATCCTTCATCTAATGAATATCTTAAAATGTTAATCATATCACTATCTGATTCATCATATGAACAAAAGTTAATAATATCATAATCAGAAATAATACCAAATGCTCTGAATAATACAAACAGAGGAATTTCAGCAAATTGTCTGGTTAAACATACAATTGAATCATTCTTATTCATTCTAATTGTAAAAATATTAACCATACCTAAAATATCAGGTGTTTTTGAATTTACTGTAATTTGATACATTTTTCCTCTTACATAACTTGGATCCCTCTTTGTACTTACTAATGACTTATTTTCACATATACGTTCATGTGTAATAATTACTCTTTCACCAATATTGCCACTAGAACCAACAATGAAATAACATCCTGGATCAAAATGACATTCAGTATTTGGAACATCTTGACGTAAAACAGTATTACAATATCTTGATTTTACCATGATAGGAATTCTTGCAATAGGTACCTCTTTATCTTCTGCAATTACTTTAGTAGTAGTATTACCTGTTTGAGTTTCTACAATATCTAATACTTGTCTTACATTTGATATTAATTTACCAGAATATGATAAATGTTTAATTCTGGCATCTTCAGGGAAAATTAATTCATCATCAATTTCATTAACAGGTGGCTTTAATGCTACTTCTGAAAATTCTAATCTATGTCTATAAATTGTATCCTGATATATATTTTCTGCTATAATATTTGGACTTTCTTTCAATGTAGGAAAAACTATATCATTTATAAATTGATCATATGAATCATGATGGAATTTATATAAAGGATCACTTGCAAAGTAAAAGTCAAGTAATTTAAATATAGTTTCCTTATCTATATTTTTTATTATGTCCTGTCTTTCGTGATTTTCATTTTTTTCAGGAGATTCCATTTTGGCAGATAACATATTATATCTATATAAGAAATTATGTTTATATGAATAATAATTAAATTTTTCAATTTAAAAAAAATGACATATTTTTATATTCCCCTTTTTTCTATTATTACTGTATTTAGATATGGATTTAATTATAATATACTATTATCAATACCAATTAGTATTTTAGTATATATAATAATGGTAATATATTTAATGGCAAAAAAGAAGTTAAAATATGTGAATAGTATAATGGATAAAACATATGTATTACCAATGATAGAAAATGGAACAAGTAAAGTAGTAGTTAAATTATTAGATATAAGTTGTATGAGAATAAGAAATCAAAATTATGATACATTTAAATTAGAAATGAAAGTAAAAGTTGTATTAGTGATAGCTAATTTATTAAGTAGATATTTACCTGATAGTGGAATTGAAATTCCATTAGAAGAAGACTTTGACAATGATCTAAAAGCAATTGCAAATAGAAATAAAGGATTTAAAGAAAGAAGAAAAAGGTCGAGTAGCCCAGAAGAAAATAAAAACAATTAAATATACATAATACTTTAAGTAGTATAAATTAAAATTGAAATAAAAAAAATGAAATAAAGAGATAATTTTATATATAAAAAGAATAGATAAATGGAAATTTTAGATATAGATAGTGCATATTCTTTTTTAAATAACTTTCAATCAAATTCAATAGAAAATAGTCAAGAAAATGGGCAAGAAAGAGGGCAAAAAAATGTATCAGAAAGAGTGAAAAAAACCTGTCCTGATTGTGGTGATCGTAATATTATCGATGACCAAATGCGAGGTAGATGTGTTTGTGGAAATTGTGGTAGAGAATTAATGGAATACTTTGATAATTCGATAGAGATATCTAATTGGGATGAAAAAAATGACAGTGATAGATGTGCTCAACAGGCAAATTATTTTTTACCACATGCTTCTTTAGGTACCAGTATAGGTGGTGGTAATAGTAAACTAAAACGTTTACATATATGGTCACAAATGCCATATGAAGAAAGAAGTTTGTATGATGTATTACAGGAGATAGAGACCAAATGTAGAAAAGAGAATATTCCAAAGGCAGTTATAGACAATGCAAGAAACTTGTATAAAAAATTTACAGAACAAAAGAATAAGAATGGAAAGAAGATAATTATAAGAGGAGATAATAGAAAGAGTTTAATTGCTGCATGTGTATTAGAAGGTGCCAAGATGCAAAAATTACCGAGATCACATAAAGAAATTGCTAAAATATTTGATTTGAAAGTAAAGCATATTACATCAGGATGTCGAAAATTATTTGAAGTGATGGACTATAATATATATGATTGTATAAGATCGAGTAAGCCAGAAGATTTTATAGATAGATTCCGAGGAAAATTAAAATTAGGAGAATATGCGGATTTAGCGAAAAAGATAGTAAGAAACATTGTGAAATTAGATATAGCAACTGATCATCAACCGCCATCAATTGCAGCATCAGCAGTAATGTTAATCTATCAGATATATGAGATAGATTATTCGATACAAAACTTATCAAAAATTTTTGATATATCAGATGTGACTATAACAAAAACATATAAAAAAATAGTACCGTATAGAAAATATATAATGAATGATGATGTATCAGAAAAGTTGTATGTAAATATAAAAGAGAAGAATCATAATGAATTTATTGAACAGGCATTAATAAAGATAGAAAAAACGATATTTGATTATACAATGTTAATAGAGAAAACAAGATTTAATATAGATATGTTTCAAATAAGTTAATCAGTTTAAAAGAGTAGAAAAAAATAATTTTCTATAAAATGGAGAATTTAACATTTTATAGAAAAGTAGCAAATAGTAATATTGATTTATTAAAAAAATATAAATCATCATATTTATTAAATTTAAATTTAGGAGAAATTAAAAATATTTATTTAGAAAATAATATAAATTTAGAGCAAGATATAATTAGATACAAAAAATTTTTACAAAAGAAGGAAATATATGATAAAAAAATAATTGTATTTTTTCATATATTTTATACAGATATGATAGATGAATATTTATTTTATTTAAAAAATATTAAAGAAAGTAGTTTTAAATTTGATTTATATGTAAGTATTTGTAATGAAAAAATTAATAAACCAATAGAAGATAAATTAAAAAATTTTAAGGAAGATGTTATAATAACAATATGTGAAAATAGAGGAGCTGATATAGGTGGTTTCATAAGTATATTAAATAATCAAAAAATAGAATTAAAAAATTATAATTCATGGTTATTTATACATACAAAACAAAGTAATCATTTAGAATTAAATAGAAGTATATGGTGGAGAAGAGCATTATTAAATGATATATTATTAAATCCAGAATTAGTAAATATTTGTGTTAATAAAATAATAGATGGTATAGGAATAATAGGTAGCAGTCGACATGTAGAATTATGTAGAACATGTTTAGATAATGAAAATGAATTTAAAAGGGGGTGTAAATTAGTAAATGTAAAACCAGATATAGAATCCTTATTTATAGGCGGTACTATATTTTGGGCAAATATGAAAATATTAGAAAAAATAATAAATAGTAATATTTCAATAAAAGAGTTTGAAAAAAATTTTGAACATAGTGGATTACTTCAACATGGATTTGAAAGAGTATTTGGAGTAATATCAAAACATTTTAATTTACCAGTATTAGGTATTAAATTAAATGTACAAAATAAAAATTATTATAATAATTTGAAAAAGTATGAATATGTTGATAATATATTAATAATTAAACCTAGTACAAATTTTAAATTTTATGATGATAATATAATTATAAATGAAAATAGTAGATTAAATATATTAAATAAAATTAATAGATATAAAAATTATAATTCTAAAAAATAATTAAAAGATATTATATCCAAATATTTATTAAATTTATTCAAACCATTATTACCCATTTCTAATCTTTTGTTTTTATTTTCTATTAATGTTTCTAATAAATTTTCACATTTATTATGTTCATTTTTCTCTATTAAATACCCATTTATCCTATCCTCTATTAATTCTGATACACCCCCAACATTTGTTGCAATTACTGGTTTTTTACAAAAAAATGATTCAATAATATTTAATGGTAATACTTCATTTAGTGAATAACTAACAATTATATCACATAAATTAATGTATGGTAATGCATTTGGGACATTATCAGTAAATATAACTTTATCGTAATTTTTTAAATTAATATAATTAAAACCAATTAATATTAATTTAATATTATTATATTTTTTTAATAAATTATTAAAAACATT
>JACCED010784976.1_pt1 | contig 17536 bp, 18 predicted proteins | sample 7455021 | NCBI WGS metagenome assembly JACCED01 (sample SAMN15323456, study PRJNA562643) | freshwater metagenome | isolation source: river surface water | place: USA:Blue River Watershed | collected 2017-08-19 | reverse complement strand
TATTATATATTAGAAAAATAATACTATTTTATTATAATAATTATTTTTTTATCCAAAAACTAACAAATAATAAAGTTATTAACATAAGAATCATCATTATAAATAACGATATTAATGTAACATAATGCGGATAATATTTTCTATTTATATCTTCTAAAACAGGCTCAATAATAGTTTTCATAATTTTATCTCTATTCTTTTTCTTTTTTACATGTTTAGTAACAAGATCAATAATATTGTCTGTAATTGGAGCAACATATGTATCCATTATTAAATTAATAATGCGAAAAAAATAAATGATAAAAATCACTATATTTTATATAAAATAAATTATATGAGTAAGATTCAAGATATTATTGAATTAAATAGTAAAGATTTAAAATGTGTATTAAAAAATAAAAAATTTATTAATGTTTTTTGTCCATTAGAAACAATAAGAATAAAATTAGAAAATGTATTTATACCTTTTGGTGTTGAAAAATATAATAATAAATATATATTAAACTTAGAATTTGAAATAAAATCTAATATACATAATAATTATATATCAATTTTATCTAATTTAGAAAATAAAATAGTAAATAAGAAATACGAAACAGAAGTAAATATAGAAAGTTGTTTAGTTAATAAAAAATTTATAAGTAGTATGAAAACTAGTATATTGGGTCATATATTAAGAGCACATATATCAGATACAACTGATGTATTTATTTTAAAAAAAGATTCAACTCATATGTCAATAGATAAAGAAAATTTAAAGGGGACAAATGTAAATATAGAATTAACACTAAAAGGTGTGTGGATAAATGATGATTCTTATGGATTCTATTGGAATGTTGGAAATGTTCAAATAATAAAGTTTAATTAAATGAATTAACTTTCAGTTGAAATACTTAATGTTTCATTAGAATTTTCCATTCTCTTTAATTTCTTCTTAGTTTCTTTTTTAGAATCTTTCTTTGGTTTTTCTTCTTTCTTTTCTTTCTTTTCCTTCTTTTCTTTTTTTGGTTTATCTGAAGTTAAAGTTTCACTTGAAATAGGTAAAGTAGGTTTTGTTGATTTTGGTTTTGGTGTATCTGATTTTTCACTAAAGTATTTATCAATTTCTTTGCTTACTTTTTCAATATTAATTGATTTTAATTTTTCTTCAGTAATATTCTTTTCCATTTCAACTGATCTATCATAATTACTTAATTCAGGATGTTCTTCCTTAATCAATCTCCATACAGCTGCTTTATAATAACGTGCAGTTTTATTATCTTCAGGATTTTTTAAATCAAGATTTAAGATATGGGCTATTTTTTCAATAGTTCTTTCATGAATATCACTTGATTGTCTAGCAATATTACGTGCCATTTCAGATAATTCTGATGTTAATTTTTTATCAAATTTATCTTCTTCATCTGATTCTTCTGATTTTTTAGAATTTTTCTTTTTATCTTCAAATAATTCTGCTGTAATTTTATTATTTGCTTCTTTGAATTCATCATCTGTCTTAATAGGGTCGCCTAAAGAATTTTCTGTTCCATAAGATAATTCTGAAAATGTATGTATTTTTCTTTTTCCTACTACACTCTTTTTAGTTTTCTTTCCACCTACTAATTGTGATTTATATTGAGGATTTCTTAATCTATTTATCATCATATCCGTAGTAGGGTCGTTATTCATACTATTTAAGCTAAGAACATATGGTTCGCCTGCACGAGGACCTACAACTAATTCTGGAATTTGTTTTACTCTCCAACTATCTTCAGGAACATCATCTTCGTCATCATTATTTTGTGAATTTTGTTTATTTCTATTTGATGATTTTAATTTATCTAAAATAGCCATAGCAAAATTATCAGTATCTACATCATCATTATTATGCATTTCAGATTTAATATGTTTAAGTGCACTAATACTATTGTTATCAGTTAATAAAGCATTTCTGTCAAATTTAAATGTTTCTGAATCATTAGATAATTGTGAATTTTGTGTTAATTGTGAAGGTTGTGAAAATGCTCTTACTATTTTTTCAAGAGCAGAATTAATTTCTTGAGCAGATAAATTATTTCTTCTTCCATCAGTATCATTTATTCCAATTGACATATTATCATTATTTCTTCCCATAAATACATCCGACATTGATAATTCATTTAAATTGGATATACTATTCATATTAATACTAGTTGAATCTGTTATAGATGGAGATTTTTTCATTAATATTACTAAAGATTTTAATTTAGGATTATTATCGTTATCATTATTGTTATCGTTATCGTCATCTTTATTATTACAATCAGTTTCATCATTCATATCATTAATATCATCATATTTAACAATAATTTCATCTTCATCATCATCGCAAGAATCATCTTCTTTTGCTTTTTGAAAAGAATTATTTTCTTTATTCTTTAATGCAGGATTAGCACCTTTTTTAATTAACATTGAAGAAACATCATTTAAATTAAACATTATAGAATAATGTAAAGGTGTATTACCCATTTTGTCTTGAACATTTAAAACACTTTTTAATTTATTTTCAGAAGTATTTTGTATTATAGAATTTAATAAATTTCTTAATGATTCAAACCCATAAAATATAACTAAATAATGTATTATATTTCTATCATATCTATCCAATTTATCAATATTAATTTTTTGTTTTGTTTGTTCAACTATAAAAGCAGCAATTTCGGGTTTTCTATCAGAAAAAGCCTTTAATATCAATTTAGAATAATCAGTATTATTATCATCAGTATAAGTATTAGATAAATTACTCATAATTATATATATATACTCAATAATATATTTTTTAATATAAAAATTTATATTATAATTTTATATTTTTTTATCTTTGATTAATTATATATTATGGCTCTATCCAATGAAAGAAAAATTTTGATATTCCTTGCAATTATTATTGTTGTTGGTTATTTTCTTTACAATAACAGACAAAAATCCGTTAAAACTGCCGAACATTTAGAAGGTGATGTATCAAATAGTAATAATGATGACGATAATTCATCTATGGATAGCACAGAATCAAGTGCATCAGACGCATCATCTGCATCATCTGCATCATCCGCTTCAACTGCATCATCTGCTTCAACTGAATCATCTGTTTCAGGTAACACAAATACTGTTGAACAAGCTGCTATTAAAGTAGCTGAAACATCAGCAATTAAACGTGGCAAAAACGCAAACATGGAATCAACACCAAAACAAGTTTCATACAAAGATGGCAAACGCGGTGGTCCAGGTGAATTAGATAAATTTTTCATCCAAGGTAATTCCGAAAATGCTGCTGAAAACGCAGAATTTTCACCAGCTGATTACGTATCTGATAAATTAGCTGCTTATGCTCAAAAGAAGACTGATGAAGGTTTATTACCAGTTGAAGAAAAAGATTGGTTCGAAGATGTTACACCAACTAAAATCAAGAATCGCCATTTAATTAATATCTACAGACCAGTCGGTGTTAACACCATCAGCACTTCACTCAAGAACCCATCACTTGATATTAGAGGTGCCCCAGCTAACCCCAAGACTGTTATCTCACCATTCTTAAACTCATCAATTGAACCTGACCATAACATCAGAGGTTTATGTGTTTAAAAATTGATTTTTATTATATTTATTTAGTTAAGAATAAATATAATATATTAAATTAATAAAATGACTGATAATACTGAAGATAATCAACATCTGGAAAATTTAGAACATATATTAAATGTATATGTTATGTATTACAAAAAAGCATTTCCTAATGAAAAATTAAATAGTTTTTTTGATAATATTAATAATTATGATGATACTAATAAAATGATGGAACATTTTTATCAATGTCTACAAGATTATAAAGCATCAAATATGAAAAATTCAGTTGAATATAATGAAGATAAATTAGAAGAAATAGATGAAAAATATGTATTGAAAATTAATGATGAAAATAGATATATGTCTGATAATATTATATCTCTACTAATTGATATTATTAATAATGATTATGATAATTGGAATATTATAGATATTTAAAAAATTTATTTATATATTATATATTATAAGTATGAGTGACGATAAAATTCAAAAAATGAAATCAATATTAAGAAATAATAATCAAAGTAATAATCAAAGTAATAATCAACCTAATAATAAAAGTAGAGATAAAATAAAAGTAAAACAAGATTCAAGCGATATTAGTAGTTATGATTCAGATAATGATAATATGACAAACGCTGATATACAAAAAAAAGCTAAACAAACATATATGCAAACTGAATTATTTGAACGCATCACTAAATATGTAAAAATAGATAATACAATAAAAGAAAAACAAAAAGAATTGAGAGAATTTACACAAACTCTTAAAAAACAAAAAGAAGAAATGGAAAAATATATATTAGCATATTTAACAGAAGTTGAACAAGAATATGTTAAAATAGATGGTGATGGAAAGCTTACTAAATCAATTAGTGTTCGTAAAGGAGCAATTAAACCAGAAATTGTAAAAAAATCAGTTTTACTTGGTTTGAAAAAAGAAAATATTAATTTAGATGAAAATAGATTTAATGATATTATACATTCTATTTTGAATATAGTTGATGAGAATAGACCAAAGACAACAAAAACTTATATTAAAAGAACATATGAAAGAAAAAAGAAAGATAATAAAGAACAAAGCAAAAAAGATACAAAGAAAGATAATAAAAAAGATAATGATAGTGATGAAGAACTTCCAAAATATAAATCTAAATAAATTTACAATTTAGGATTATAAATATGAATGTATGGCATAAGTGGAACATTAAATGTTGGTGTAAAGAATCTTGTTACACGATAAATAGTTGGTGTATAATTCCAATAAACAATTGGTTGATTCATTCTCTTGTATCTGGTAAAATTAAAGTATGAGTCGTCATCGTCTGAGCTTGAATCATCTGATTCAGAAGATTTTGATATGGATTTAGATGAGGATGATAATGAAACTGATTCACTTGAATCTTTCTTACCATCATATCTCTTTCTTCCACCAAGTTGTGATTGGATTTGAGCATTTTTCTTTTCTTTTGTTTCATTTACTTTATTTAAAAAATCCATTTCTTGTTTTTTAGTTAATTTAAGTTGAACTTCTTTGATTGAATAGTTAGCTAATTTAGAACCTTCTGATATTTTTTCTTTAATCTTAAAGTGATGTAAACCACCACTTTGTTCTTTTAATGTAATATACATAAAAGGGAGATTATTAGTAAGGTGTGGACTTAAATCATTCCAAAATTGTTTTGCAGCATCTATTGAACTTGTAACATCATATGTTGAATTAAATTGACCTAAAATACTTGGATTTACTAATTCGTATTTTACCATTTTTATACTATTATAAAAGAAAAAATTGATTTAAATATATTTATTATAAATTCCTTTTTTTATTATCAAATTTTGACAATAAAAAAATTGATTTAAATATATTTATTATAAATTCCTTTTTTTATTATCAAATTTTGACAATAAAAAAATTGATTTAAAAAAATTTTGAAAAAAACACATATAAAGTTTTTATATATATTAATCAATTATCTAAATATCATGAAAGAAGACCGCATCGTTGAATATAAGATTGAACATACTAATACTGGTAACTTTAGAAACCTTTTTGAAGTTCTTGGTCAAGTTTTACATGAAGTAAGACTAACTCATATTAAACCGCTTAAACCTGTTCGTAATGATGAAGATTCTAATTCTGAATCAGATAATTCTGATACAGATGATGAGAATAAAGATGATTCAGATAAAGAACAATCAACTGAATCAGAAAGTAATTCTGAATCAGAATCAGAATCTGAATCTGAAAAAGACCCTAAAAAGAAAATAAGTGATAAGAAAAAAGCAATCCTAGGTAAAAAACCAATGCAATGGGATAATAGTAAAAAAGACCAAGGAGGTATAAAAATTCTAGAAATTAATGATTTTAAATCAATTATTGTGCATGTTAGATTACATGCTGAACAATTTTATAAGTTTGATTGTAAATATGATTCATATACTATTGGTTTAGAACCACAAACAATGTTTAACTTTATTAAGAACATTGATAAAGAAGGTGTTATGACAGTTTATATTAATGAAAATAAAAAACAAATTATGAATATTGAACTTAATAACCAAGAAAAGAAAAACAAATCTACATATGAATTTAAACTTATGGATTTAAATGAAAACAAACATGAAATTCCACCACCACAATTTGATGTTATTGTTGAAATGAAAACAGATGAATTTCACAATATGTGTAAAGAAATGCATACACATGGTAAATACATGGCAATTGTTTGCACAGAGAAAAAGATAGAATTTCGTTGTAAAGGTAATTCTGGTGTTATTAAGAAAGAATTTGAAAATGGCGGTAGTGTAATGATTTCACTAAAATCTGATGGAAAGAAAACAAGCGAACCTAAAATTATTAGTGAAGTATATGATTTACAAAATATTACAGCATTTAATAAATGTCGTTCATTATGCACATATATTCAACTACTCCTTAAAAATAAATATCCTATGTTTGTTCGTTATGAAGTAGCAACACTAGGTGTTATGCAAGTTGGTTTTGTTCCAGTTAATGAAGATAACATTAATAAGAATATGAATTATAATGAAAAGAATGATCAATTCTACACAGAACCAACTCTTAAAATGAAATCTATTTAATTAATTCCTCTTACTTTATTTAATTTTTGTAATAACAAATCAATTTCATCTTTAATTTTTTTATTATTAATATTATAATTTTCAATTAATTTTTTCATTTCTTCTTTTAATTTATCTCCTGTATATTTAGTATTTAATGTTTTAGTATCTTTTTCTAAAATATCTTCTAATTCTCCTAGTTTAGTTTCATATACTTCAATACCATCTAAAATTTCTTTTTCTTTCTTTTTAATTTCTTCATACTCTTTATTTTTTTGTTGTTCTAATTGTTTTATTTCATTTTGAGTAAATTGTTCTTTTAATAGTTTTTTGTGTTGTTTGTTCATTTTATACCATAAATAAATAGCTATTGCAGCTAAAAATATTGCTATTATTAATAATTTATTCATAATTAATAATATTATGTTAGATAATTTTATTTAATATAATTATATACAACATTATCATTAATATTGTCATTAATATTTATATTTCCTGAACAATTATAAATTAAACATATTTCTTTTGTATGTTCATGTAATCTGCAATTATATGTTTTTTTTATTTTTTGTTTATTTATGTTTAAATTAATATTTATATCATCAACTATATCATCACATATTCTTTTTTTATTATTAATATATTTATTATCTAATATTTCTATTTTGTTAAATTTATTTATTATTATATTATCTAAATCTTCCTCAAATTTTCTTTTTCTATGATTATAATAATTAATATTATAATCTCTTTTTCTTTTTCTTGGGCAACTCGAATAATATTCATCAATCTGCATAATATTAAATTAAAAATATATTTATATTTCTTTTTATAATCACATATTTATTTTTTTCTTGTTACAACTGGTGGTGGACCGGCTATTGCTGTTATGTCTGTATGTTGTGATTGTTGTAATTGTGCTTGTTGTTGTGGTTGTTGTGGTCTTGGCTGTGGTGGTTGTGATGGTTCTAATTGTGCTTGTTGTTGTGGTCTTGGTCTTGGTTGTGGTGGTTGTGGTTGTGGTTGTGGTTGTGGTTGTGCTTATTGTTGTGGTCTTGGTCTTGGTCGTGGTTGTGGTTGTAATTGTGGTTGTTGTGGTTGTGGTTGTGGTTGTGGTTGTGGTTGTGGTTGTGGTAGTGGTTGTGGTTGTGGTTGTGGTTGTGGTTGTGGTTGTGGTTGTGGTTGTGGTTGTGGTTGTGGTTGTGGTTTTCGTGATATAACTGGTGGTGGACCAGCTCTTGTAGTTATATCTAAATATTGTGATTGTGATTTTAATGGTTGTGTAACTGATATTATTTGTTCTAATTGTGGTTTTTCTTGTGGTTTTTCTTGTGGTTTTTGTTGTGGTCGTGGTGGAGGTTGTGGTTTTTCTTGTGGTTTTTGTTGTGGTGTTCGTGATATAACTGGTGGTGGGCCGACAGTTCTAGTTACATCTACATTTTTGGATTCTTTAAATATTGCTTCTTGTTGTGGTCTTTGTGTTGGAACTTGTGGTGCTATTTCTGGATTTCTCACAATTTCTGTTCTTGAACCAATATTCTTATATAAAAATACATATCCTCCAGTAATAATGTGTTCTAATTCATCTGGTCTAACAGGATAATCGGCCTCATCATTATATGTTCGTGATGGCACACCATTATGATAATCTATATATACATAGTGACCAACATTAACAGTGCCCATATGTAAACCACATCCCATAATTTGATAATTTCTATTATGAATTCTTATAATTGGATTAACCTGAATAGGATCAGATATTTTATATCTGGAAATTGCTCTTCCAGTAGCATCTCTATTCACACCAAATCTTTTTAATGTAATTATATAATATTCACTTGAATTATCTAAGCCTAAATTTGTTATACGTCTTTCTCGATGAGTAGCTATTCTATCATTATCAACAATTTGTCCAGCATTATTTGTTTTAATACAACTTTCTAATAAATTACCGTCAGCTTCTTCTATTTCTGTTCTTTCTTGATAACTATTTATCAATTCTTGTATATTATTACCTCTTAATTCTAATTGTAATAACCTATCTAAATTTAATATTTTACCTTCTTGATTTTCAGTTTCTTGATATATATCTGATATTCTTAATTTTCCATTTCGACAATATGTAGTTAATACTTGATTATGTGTTATTGAAATAATAAAATTTCTTATATCTTCATTGTTGTATAATGATTCTAAAGGTGAAATTAATCTTGTTAAAAATTCTGGCATATCTTCTTGTGCCCCACAAGTTAATCCAGTAATTTGTATTAATGTTGTATATGCATTTCTAATATTTCCTATAACTAAAGTATTTAAATCAATTTCTCTATCTCCTCTTCTAAATGCATTAAATACTGCTTTTAATATTCTTACTACATTTTTACTTTTGTCAAATTCACGTTGAGTAACATGTGGACTTTTTTGTAATGTTTCAACATTAATATTTTCTAATGCATGTCTTAATGAATGTATTCTGTATAAAAGTTGTAAAGTTGTATTTAAATAACATGAATTATTTCGATTAAATAAAGTACCATAATTACGTGGAAGAATTATATTTTGTGGTGCTTCATTTGCACCATGTAATCTTGTTACTTGTGCATGCGGTGTTGTTAATACTACTGTTTGTGCTGGCGCAGCAGGTGCAGCAGGTGCAGCATTTCTTCTTTCTACTAAATGTGGCATAACAGCAAATTTATTTGGTATTGGAACTAATGCATTGTATAATAATGATACATTATATGTTTTGTCAGTTGGTATGACTCGAGAATTATGAATTATAGCCTTATAGTGTGAATCATTATATTTATTACACCAAATATTTACAACTGGAGATTCAACATTGTTATTAAAATCTTTAATTAATAGACTATTACCTTGTGTCATTTCAAGAAATGTTATTTTTATTTTTAATAATCTGGCAATATACGTTATAGTTAAATTATCAAATACATTACATGGTGAAGAATATATATCTTGATCTAAAATATTATCTATACGTGGGTCTACTTCAATTAATTGACTTCTTACTGTATTATCTTCAGATGAATGTAATGATTTTATGGCTTTTGAAAAACTAATATTATTATATGTTTGAATTGATTTATCTAAAAATCTAAATGTTGGATATGATCTTTGTAATGTTAATAACAGTGAATTAAAAAAACAATTTTCACTTTCTGAAACATCTACAATCACTTTATCTTCGTATGACATATATAATAATAATTTAGATTATTATATATGAATTTAATATAAATAAAATTATGCATTTGATTCTCTTCTACTAATTTTCCAACTTTGAGCTTCTTCTAATTTCTTCTGATGTGATTTAGTATTAAATGCTAATAATTTAACTCTTGTTAATGTGTCTGAATATTCTTTAATAAGTTTTTCTTCTTCTATTTTTTTTGCAGCTTCTTCTTTTTGTATTTCTGATCTTCTTCTAGTAGTTGGTGATGTTGAATTTACGGATGTTAGTTTAGCTGCTGCTGCAGCTGCTGCTGCAGCTAAACTTGCACCTGTATTTGCAAGAGGATTTCTAAGTAAAGATAATGGGTCACCTTTTTCACGTGGGGAAGATTCTGGTGCAGGTGAAGTTGTTGTAACAACTGGGGCCCATTTTTTTGCTGGTGCTGGTGCTGCTGATGATAATTTTGATGAATGTAGTGGAGGTGGTGGAGGTGGTGGAGGTGGTGGAGGTGGTGGAATACCAGATAGTGTGGCGTGTTGAGCAGCTTTGCGTCTTATTTGTTCTTGTAATAATTCTTGTTCTCTTAATCTTTGTCTTTCTCTTTCTCTTTCACTTTCTCTTTCTCTTTCTTCTTGTTCTAACTTTGCTTTCTTTGCAGCAGCTTCAATTTCTTTTAGTCTTCTATTCTCTTCTGGTGTTTGAAATTGTCCTAACTGTGCGAGTAATTTGTCTCTTAATTGACTTACAGAAGGGGTTGATGCGGGAGATGTAAGAGCATTATCAAGAACATTTTGTGCAGACGATGGTAAACTAACACTGACAGGACTTCCTGATCTTGAATTTGGTTTTGGTGCCACTCGAGGCGCATGTGTAGCTGGTGTAGCTGGTGTAGTAGATGTTGTTGTATCGCCATTACCACCATTACCACCGTTTAATATATAATCGTATATTATTTGTCTTCTTTTGTATGGATTAGTCGACATAATGTTATAATATAACATTTAGAAATTAAATAAATTTATATATAAAATTATTTAATTAATATCTAATTAATATCTAATTGTTGTCTAATATTTTCCATAACTAAATCATAAGATTGAAGTGAACCACCTGTTTTATTACCAAAAAGTTTATTAAATTTATCTTTTAAGTCACTAAATGATTCTTGTGAATTTCTACCAGTATTTATTGGTTGTCTTGGTTCTGTTGGTTCTGCTGGTTTTGGTTCTACTTTTTTAGCTAATTGTAATACAGATGATTTTACGTCACTAGGTAAATTTCTTGCTGGATGTTGTGATGGTGATGTTGGTGATGTTGGTGATAATGTTGTTGTGGATTTTGGCGATTTTGGTGCTGGTGTTGGCGATTTTGGTGATGGTGATGGTTCTATTTCTTCATAATTAGTATAATATTTGTCAAAATCATTTGTAATTTTGTTTAATAAAAATTCTCTTAATTTTATTTTTTCTTGTTTTGTTAATTTTAATTCCTTAGAATTAATATTGTCTTCAAATATTTGTCCCTTAGTTTGAGTTTGAAAGGGTTGATATGCTTTTATTACTGTTTGAATAGGTCTTTTTGATTCAAATCCTAATCCAGATGACATAAATATTATATATTTATATAATATTTAATTTAATTTATTTTATAATATAAATAAAGTTCGAATTTTGATTTGAGAAAAGAGTAATTCCGGTTTTCCCAAATTAAAATTTGGTAAAATCTTCGTTTGAGTTCTAAAAATAAAAAAAGCGCAATTCGAACATTTAATATACTACGCATATTAAAGTTCAAATTCCGGTTTAATCTGCTTATACTGAATACTAATCTTTCCATCATTGTTCAATACATTTTTACTTTGCTTCTGCATTTCAACATTGAATTTATTCATAAGTGGAACTGGTAAATCTTTGATAAAGTCATGCTCAGGTGAATATGTTTTTGTCCATACTTTGATAAGTGAACTACGTTTCTTTACTGAGTATGAAATACCATTAATCTTCTTATCTTGTGCTACAAATGTTTCATTCATAACAAGTAGTGAGATAAGATTAAATACTTCTGTTGATAAATCTGTTCGCATTCCCTTTTGAATTGAATCAATCTTAATTGAACAGATACCACCAAACTTATTATTAACATCTTCCCAAATTGGTGCTACTTCTTCGCGCATAATAAAAATCTGATTCTGATAAGTATTATATAGTTGAAAATTATTAAAGAATCGCCAGAATGAACCAATTGAATTAATTACGTAAATCTTTTGATAACCACTTAGTGTCCAATCAGTTGAATTAATCTTGTGAACCCAAACTGTCCAATACGAATTTAGTTTCTTATCATTACCAATCTCGCCATATGATTTATTTTCATCATAAATTTGCTTATTCTCTAGTAGTTTATCATCACGAAATACAGTAGATGAACCATCACTATTATTATCATCAAACTTCTTATTAAATTTACGATATGGTTTCTTTTCAAAAATTTCTGGTTCAAATGGTTCTTCAACTTTAGTTTCTTGTTTAACTTCTTCTTTTATTTCTTCATCAGCTTCTTCAGCTTCTTCAACCTCTTCAACATTTTTTTCCTTTTCTACCGGTGGTATAGGTGGTGAAAATGTTGGAGCTGGAGATTCCGGCTTTGAAGTTTCAGGTGCGACTTCTTCATTATCTGTGTCATTATCACTTGATTCAACAAGTAAATTTGAAAAAATATTACGGTGTGACATACTCATTAATAATATTTATATATTAATGTATATTGTCTTTAATTGATTTTAAAATAATTTAAAATCAATTTTTTATAGATTATATTTGATATTTATAAATAAAATGCAGCTACAAAAGATGATATTAGTAAAGGTTCAGAAACAGTAATAAATGTATTTTGTTCTAAATTCTTTAAATTTAATACTATTTTTGAAAATTTTTCAACTAATATCTTATTATTTATTAGTGCATTCATCATTTTCATATGTATCTCATTAATAATATCAAGTAATAAATATTGATTATCCATAATAATTTTTTCAATATTATCTAAAGCGATTTCATATGATTTAGTAAATAATATATTATATATCATATCTATCTCTTTTTGTGTAGGATAACCAATACATTTAGAAACATTATCATATGTAATATTCTTATATGCCATATATATAGATTGTAAATTATTCAACACTTTACGCATATCACCATTAGATATTTTTATAATCATATTTAATCCATCTTGTGTATATTTAATATTTTGTTGTTTACAAATATATTCCATTTTTTTATAGACATCAGTTGGATTTAATGGAGCGAATCTAAAATTAGTGCATCTTGATTGAATTGCTGGATCTATATTTTTTAATTTGTTACAGATTAAACAGAATCGAGCAGTTTCAGTAAAATCTTCTATCATACGACGTAACATACCTTGTGCACTAATAGTCATTGCATCTGCTTCATCTAAAATTACTAATTTAAATTGTATTTTCTTTGGACCAAAATTCTTTGTCATTACAAAATCTTTTACTTTATTTCTAATAACTTCAATACCTCTTTCTTCTGATGCATTAATATGCATTGTCATTACACTAAATGATTCTCCATATAATTCTTTTGCACATGCAACTATAACAGATGTTTTACCTGTTCCTGATGGTCCACAAATTAATAAATGTGGTAAATATTCTTTTTTTACATAATCTTTTAATGTAGATATAATTTCTGTGTTAGATATAATTTCATTCAGTTCTTGAGGTCTAAATTTTTCAACCCATGGTAAATATTTTATATCTTTTTGCTTTTCAGGTTTAGTTGTAGTTTTAAAATCATCAAATATATCAAAATCTCTTTCAGTAAATTTAGATTTATTCATAATCATTATTTATGTTGAATTAAATATATTAACTTTACTTTATATGTTATAAGCCTATTAAATAAATAATTCAATATTTTATTATTATGAATAAATTTATAATTCAACTTTTATTATTTTTTAAATTAATAAAGGAATGTTTTACACGTCGTGTGTCATCATATGGAGCAAATATTAGTGTATTTAAAATTACAGCCGATTATAATGATAATATCGACATTAAAAATGTTAAAAAATATTATTTATTAACTAAATTACTTTTTAAATGTTTTAATATAGAAGGGGATTTTTATTGTATAATTCATAATAAATATGGTGTATCTAAAACAATATTGAAAAATACTAATCTAACTAATATTGCTAAGATACAACCAACATTAAATATTACTGAAAAAACAGATAATTTATATAATAATAAATTAATTGATATAATTAAAATAATATATGAAGATGAAAAATTTTATGATTTAACTAATGATATTATTAATATAGATAAAAGTTTGAATTTAAGTTTTGAATACTTTTTAATATTAAATAGAATTAAATATAAAGATAAAGACATAATATATATAAAATATACTGATTGTGAAACATTTGAAGATGATATTATAATTGATAAAATTGATAATTTCTACTTAAAAAGTATAAATGATTTAATTACTTAATTTATATATATATTATTGCTTATAATCATTATATTCTTATATTTAAAAATAAATATAAGAATAAAAAGACTATAAAAAAGTGAATTTCAAATAGTTTAATTATACATACTTAAATTTATATTATATAATAATATTATCAATGGATACCCCTATATTTGCATTTGATCGTAATGTTCGCCCAATTGACCATATTGAATTTGACGTTTTAGGTAACGATGAAATTAAAGGTCGGTCTGCTTTGGGTAGAAATACGCATGGTGTTGAATTTGCGGAAATACATGAAAATAATGAAGCCAAAATTAATGGTTTAGCTGATGCACGTTTAGGCACAGTAGATAATAATAGTATCTGTGCAACGTGTGGTTATAATACTAATTTCTGTCCAGGTCATACTGGTCATATGGATTTAGTTGAACCGTTTTTTCATATTGGTTTTCTTGACCATATCAAAAAGATATTAGATTGTATTTGTCTTAAATGCTCCCGTGTGTTAATTCACCGTAATGAAACTAAAATAGAAGATATATTAAAAACAAAGACAGGTAAAGCACGACTTATTGAAGTTGCTAATCTTAGTAAATCTGTAAGTTTTTGTTCTAACTGTGGTTCACATGTTCCAAAAATTAAAGTAGAAGTTAAAAAATCATCTGCTACTATTTCAGTTATTGCTGAAACAGATTTAGAAAATATTAAAGATGAATCTTTACTAGTTGATGGTAAGAAAAAAATTAGTCATAATTTAACTCCTGAAATCGTTTATGAAAAACTTAAAAATATTTCTGATGATGAATGTCGTATTATTGGTTTACAACCAGAAAGAACAAGACCTGAATATATGATTCATAAAACATTTTTAATTCCACCTATTGCTATTCGTCCTTCTGCAAAAGGAGATTTAGGAGGTGGTGCTGTAATGGAAGATGGTTTAACCCATCGTTTAGTAGATATTACTAAATTTAATTATAAACTTTTGAAACAAAAAGAAACAGGTGGTGATGCTATATCTAAATATAGTAAGGACCAAACAACTCTCCTTCAATATCATATTGCTGGATATTTTGATAAAGATTTAATCTCAACTCCAAAAGGTAATGAAGATAAATATCGTTCTCTTGCTCCTGGTATTAAAGCTAAAGAGGGTCGTATTCGTGGTAATCTTATGGGTAAACGTACTGACTTTACTGCGCGTACTGTTATTACTAGTGACCCTGTGATTGATTTTAATCAATTGCGTGTTCCTGTTAAGATTGCTATGAGTATTACTTTTCCTGAAGTAGTTACACCATATAATATTGATTACTTACGTGGCTTAGTTCGCAAGGGTCGTGATAATTATCCTGGTGCTAACTTTGTTTTTCCAGTAAGTAATATGACTGCTGGTCAAACTATATGGCCAATTGATTTACGTTTTCGTAAAGAACAAGTTGAACTTCATTATGGTGATATTGTTGAACGTCACCTTAAAACCGGCGATATTGTTTTACTCAATCGTCAACCAACCCTTCATAAACAAAGTATGATGGGTCACAGAATTAAAGTTATTAATGATTTGTCGTTAATGACGTTTGGGTTGTCAGTCGCGACAACTAAACCTTACAATGCGGACTTCGATGGGGATAGATTTTGTCCCAAACAGCGGACTGCTCTCTAGGTTGCTGAATAACCTAAAGAGGAAAACAGTGTAAATTCAGCTTTAATATAATCCGCTAGTAATTTATTAATTATTAGAAAATAATTTTTAAATTGCAAGATTCCCAAATTGCGGGGACATCCTAAAGCTTAACGTACTAACTTGTGTGCGAAAGTACATGAGGGGGACGCGTAATGGCGTTCGTTATAATTCTTAAAACTATTCTTCACATTATTTAAAAAAATAATAAATATATAAAGTATACATGGAACCTATATTAGAATTAAAAGATAAAGATAAAGTTATTGGTGAAATATATTTAATAACCAACACAAGCCAAAATAAAGTTTATGTTGGACAAACAAGAAGTCATCGTATGAATAAAGATAAATATAGACCTTTTGGTTCAATTGGAAGATTTAAAGATCATATTAGCGAAGCAATAAATAACACTAAGAAAAATCAATGTTCTTATTTAAATAATTCTATTCGTAAATATGGTTCTGATAAATTTAAAGTTGAACTACTTGAAAAGTGTGATGTAAATGATTTAGATAAAAGAGAACAACATTATATTGAAAAATATAATTCTCTTTTTCCAAATGGTTATAATCTCACTAAAGGTGGTCAAGTATTTAGTTGCGATAATGATGTTGTCAATAATGCTCCAAAAAACGAACCTAAGAAACGATGTCGTGGTTTTGGTTTTAAGCATACAGAAGAAACAATTAATAAGATGAAAGAACGTTTAACAGATGAAAATTTGTTAAATGCTAAAAAACAAACAATGGCTAATGCCATGACATCTTATTATGACAACAAAAAAATCGAAACATTATTACAATATACTCTAGATGACAATATTGAAAAATATATTAAACCAGTATGTAAAAAAGATTCTGAAGAGGTTCATGATTACATAATAAAAATAGATGGTCGTAAATTAACTATAGCAAGTAAAAATGATACACTTGATACAAAATATGACCGTCTTAAAAATATCTTAACAACAGTTAAGACAAAACAAACAAATGTGAAGAAATAAATTAAAGAATTATTAAGTAAAAATCGTTAAGATGCGTGAAAACAAAATGGATTATCCGCAGCCACTGGTCTAAGTCCGATATGATAGGATATGATTGGGGTTCAGAGACTTTAAGGGTATCGGTTAACAATGACGGTCTAGTCAACCAGAGTTAGCTTAAGATAAAGTCCAATAGCTCTTCGAAAGGAGAGATGCTAGTTGTCTTAAAAAGTGAGCCTAACCTAAATATTTATATTTAGTATGGTAAGCGGGCAATGACCTGGAAATGAATATTTTTATTCCCCAGTCTATCCAAACACAGATAGAACTGGAAGAAATTGCAGACGTTAAGCGTCAGATTATTTCACCAAGATCATCTGCTACCAGTATTGGTTTAGTGCAAGATGGTTTAGTTGGTGCATACAAGTTAACAAGTCCAACTGTCAAAATAGATTGGCGTAATGCTTGTAACATTATTTCATATA
>JACCED010290556.1_pt1 | contig 17539 bp, 10 predicted proteins | sample 7455021 | NCBI WGS metagenome assembly JACCED01 (sample SAMN15323456, study PRJNA562643) | freshwater metagenome | isolation source: river surface water | place: USA:Blue River Watershed | collected 2017-08-19 | reverse complement strand
GCTGCGATCAGGATCTTTTTCAACGATCGCAGCTCCGGAATCTCCTCCCCGTAAAATATCCTCACGCGAGTCAAGGAGGAGGCCGCCTTTGGATTTTCCAGATTCCGCCGAGTGGCATTCGTAACAATGCTCCGCGAAGATCGGCCGGATTCGTTTTTCGAAAAAGTCTAGGGGATCTTCTGCCGCGACGCCGGTGATTCCGCTCGCAAGGAACAGTGCGGCGCCAAGAAAGAGGCAAGAGCGGGGTGTTTTCCGGTGATCCATCGGGGGTGAATGGGTGCGGGTTTTCAAAATACTGCGGCTGAAAGAATTCAATGCAAGACGGATTTGCGCTCCGCAGGCGCCGCAGCATTAATTTGCGTACGCGCGGACTCGGTTGAGCCAGCCTGGCAGCCAGTTGTTTTCCCCGCGTTCCGGCGGGCTGTTTTTAACGCGCTGCGTGAGGACTCGGGCTGCGGCCTCCGAGAAGTCTTTGACTCCGCCGTCTGCGGGCATGGCGTCGAGCACCTGCAAAAGGCCCCAGCCCTCTCCGTTGTAGCGCTCGGAGGTCTTGATGCCCTCTCCCTTAAAGTTGACGTAATCAATCAGGGCGAACCGTCCTTTGCCGGATGCGCCAAGCCGTTCAAAGTTTTCTTTGAGCTTTGCCCTTTTGTGAGAGGGCATCGATTCCAGCATCGAAGGGAGTGCGCGCTCGAGGCGTTGCGCAAGAAAGGCGCTTTGCTCGCTGAGGGTGGCGGTCAAAAGTTCGCGAAGCTGCCGCATTTTCGGTGAACCTGCATCGGCCATGAACGAGGCGCGGTCGGCCCACGGGCATTCTGTGCGTTCGTTCAACCAGTCGGGTAGGCGCGCCCCTTCTTTTTTCAGGTACGCGACAAGGGCGGGAAAACTTTCCTCGAATGGTCCTTTTCGACCGGGGGGATACCAAATGAAATGGCCGATTCCCATGGATGCGAAGTGTTCGTTCTTATTCCAATCCGTTAGGCCCTCGACTTTGCCTGCGGCTTCGTTTTGCCAAACGCGCTTTCCGACAGACTCCAAGTCTTTGTGGGAAAGCGTTGGGAGGGATGCAAGGAGCATCAACGGGAGTGCGAGCTTCATTTTTGTGGCTTTGAAAAAATCGAGCGAAATGGAATGCTGACCGTCTATTCCGACTGAAGTGACGGGGCCTTGCCTGCAGACGATCCTGGCAAATAGTCTCCCTTCAAAGATAGTCGCTTGTTCAGCGCCGAGGCGACTTTGTTTTGGATGCGCAGGCTTGATCTCGAGGTTCGAGCAATTTAAGCCAGACACACTTCCGCGCAGGCGGGGGCTGCCGGTTTTACACACATCCCATGAGCACCCTGGATCCGACTTACTCCGCTGTGACGGTTGGAGATTTTTTCGCACGCCATTCGGCGTCGCTTCAGGTGGCGCAGCACGAGGATTCGGGAGCGGGTCTGGAGCGGCTCATTCGTGAGCCCACGGTGAACCGCCCGGGGTTGGCGCTTTCGGGGTTCTACTCATATTTTGCGGAAAAGAGGATTCAAGTGCTTGGATCTGCGGAGCTTTCATACCTCAGGAGCCTGCCCGCGGAGGTTGCTCTGAGCCGTTGCGGCGTGCTGTGTGAGCGGCCCATCCCGTGCATTGTGGTCGCCCGTGGTTCCCAGGTGCCCGACTGTCTCAATGAGGCTGCGCGGGCGGCGGGGGTTGCGATTTTCCGCAGTAAGCTGGTGACCATGAACTTCATCAACGCGGCGACGCTGGCTCTTTCCCATGACTTTGCTCCGAACAAGAGCGAGTACGGTTCGATGGTCGATATCCTCGGGGTCGGCACCTTGGTCCGGGGGTCAAGCGGGATCGGGAAAAGCGAGTGCGTGCTGGGACTTGTTGAGCGAGGGCATAGTCTTGTGAGTGATGATATTACGCGCTTCCGCGCGATGGAGGGCCGGGAGCTTCTGGGCACGGCCCCCGAGCTCACGCGGCACCACATGGAGGTTCGGGGGCTCGGAGTTATCAATGTCATGTCCATCTTCGGGGTGGGCAGCGTGCGTCTGGAAAAGCGGCTCGACCTAGTGGTGACCCTCAAGGACTGGAGCGAGTTGGAGGAGGTCGATCGCACGGGGCTGGATCAGGAGTATTTTGATGTACTGGGCATTTTGGTGCCTCATGTAACAATTCCCGTCCGCATGGGCCGCGATCTTGCGCGGCTTGTGGAAGTGGCTGCGCTGGACCAGAAACTGAAGAGTATGGGGCACCACAGCGCCCTCGAATTCAACGAGAGGCTTACCCAGATGATTCGGCGCAATAAAAAGTCCTAGTCCTCGGGGCTTTCATCAGGCAAGTATGGAGGCCTATTCGTGTTGTGACCAAAGAAGTAACCATCCAGAACAGGCTAGGATTGCACGCACGCCCCTCGGCGATGTTCGTGAAGCTTTGTGCCCGCTTCAAATCGGAGATCTGGGTCGAGAAGGATGGCGAGCGTGTCAATGGCAAGAGCATCATGGGTTTGATGATGCTGGCGGCGGGTCTCGGTTCCCGGTTGCGCATCACCTGCGAGGGCGAGGACGAGACAAACGCCATGCTCGAGATTGAGCAGTTGATCATCCGGAAATTCGAGGAAGACTAGCGCGGTCGCGACCGATGAGCGATCAGACGCACACCCCAGAAAAGCGCTTTCACGGGGCCCCGGTATCGCCCGGCATCGCCAGGGGGATCGCCTGGGTTTACCACCATGAGGAGCTGGTCGCGCCTCATTATGTCATTAAGGCCGAACGTGTTGAGGAGGAGCTTCGCCGTTTTGAGGACGCCCTACTGCTCACCCGCGGGCAGATCCAGCAGCTTCAAAACCGGATCGCCGGTTCGATCGGGACGGAGGATGCGGCCGTTTTCGACGCGCATTTGCTTCTGGTTGAGGACCGGATGTTGATCGACGAGGTTGTCCGCTCGGTGAAGCGCGACCTTGTGAACGTCGAGTCCGTGTTTGCCCAGGTGGCTGGAAAATACGCGAAGACCCTTAGCGAAATTGATGATCCCTACCTCCGCGAGCGCGCGGTGGATATTCAGGATGTTTCACGGCGAGTGATGCACAATCTTCTCGGTCGCCAGCAGGACCTGGAAGCCGACGTGAGCGAACCGCACATCATCGTCGCCCACAACCTGACTCCGAGCGACACAGCGCAGTTTGACCGCGACCTTGTTTTGGGGATGGGGATGGAAATTGGCAGCCGCACTTCGCACACCGCGATCATGGCGCGCTCCCTCAAAATTCCAGGCGTCGTTGGATTGCACAACATCACGCACGAGGTCACCACCGGTGACTACGTTCTCCTCGATGGTTACAACGGACTGCTCATTTGCAATCCGTCAAAAAGCACCCTTGAAGAGTATGCGCTGATTGAAAACGAGCGCGACCAAGTGGAACGTCAGCTTGGTAGTCTGCGTGAGACGGAGTGCAAAACCTTGGATGGATCACACATTGTCCTGTCTGCGAATATTGAGATGCCGGACGATGTTCCGTTGGTGAAGGAATCCGGAGCTGAGGGAGTGGGGCTTTTCCGCACGGAGTTTTTTTACATCAACCGCACAGAGCTCCCTTCCGAAGAGGCGCAGTATCAAGCCTACAGGAGCGTTTCTGAAAGCCTTGCGCCCGCGCCGGTGATCATCCGAACTCTGGATCTCGGCGGGGACAAGCAGATGAGCGCGTTGAATTTACCCGAGGAGTTGAATCCGTTTCTCGGGTGGAGGGCGATCAGGTACTGCCTCGAGGAGCTCGATGTTTTCAAGGCGCAGATTCGCGCGATTCTACGGGCCAGTGTGCTTGGAAACGTCAGGATGATGTACCCGATGATCTCCGGGGTGGAGGAGGTCAGGCGCGCGAATTCGATTCTTGAGGAATGCAAGTGTGAGCTGCGGGCCGAAGGAAAACCTTTTGATGAAAACCTCGAGGTGGGTGCGATGATCGAAATTCCCAGCGCGGCGATCTCCTCGGACTTGATCGCGCGCGAGGTTGATTTTTTCTCGATCGGAACAAACGACCTTATCCAGTACACGATTGCCGTCGACCGGTTGAATGCAAGGATCGCGCATCTTTATCAACCGACGCATCCTGCGATTCTGAGGCTGATCCGGACCACGGTGGAGTCGGCTCGGGCTCACGGAATTTGGGTTGGAGTCTGTGGGGAAATGGCGGGAGAGGTTGTGTTGACCCCATTGTTGCTCGGGCTTGGAGTTACGGAGTTAAGCGCCGGATCAGCCATGGTTCCGCGCGTGAAGCGGGCGGTGCAGAGCTTGGACATGACGGTTTGCCGCCGCCTCGTTGAAGAGGTCTCAGGGATGGATTCGGCGCAGAAGATATACGCTGCATGCGACGCCGTTGCGCGCGCGCACTACGCCGACTTGCTGTAACGATGGGGGTTGCCGGGGGCCGTCGTAATGGTTGCTGGGAGGCGGCAAAAATGAATCGCGCCCGCGGCTCTGATCAGCCACAGTTCGCGGAGGTTTTTTTAGACACCCCCCTGCATGAAACTTTCAGGCTCCACAGCTGTCCGCTTGCAATTTTTGGCGCTGTTTCTTGCCTCTGATTTCAACTCTGGTGCCGCGCCTAAACCCCCGGAGCCACCGCCTCTTTCGCCTGACGTGAAAGTGCCGGTCCCGGGCGACCCCGGCGAACCCGTCTCCCCTTCCGTGGTGCTCAGCCAGCCCAAGGCCGCTCAACCTCGCCGCGGTCAGCAGCAGCTGCCGCTCGCCGGCCCGCCCGTGATGCTCACACGGATCCAAAGCGCCGACGTGGAGGACTGGGCCCGAACCCCAAATGATTTGAAGGGTTTGTTGGAAAGCATCGGAGAAGAGCTGCATGTTGCCTTTGCCAACGACGACAAAACGTTTTCCACCATCAGTTCAAAGCCCGCTGATAATCCGGTGCTGTATCGCTCGGGGTACAAAAAATTCACACTCACCGAAAATGAAATTAAACTGCTCAGGGAATACGTGCAGAACGGTGGCACGATTGTTTTCAACTCCCTGGTAGGGCATCCTGATGCTTACGAATCGGCGAAGATCGCAATAGGTCAGATTTTTCCGGACCGCCCACTGTACCGGCTTCGTTTGGATCACCCGGTTTTCCGGAGTTATCATCGCATTGAAAAAATCGCGTACCGCGAGAGGATGAAGAAAGACGGTCTGGTGACGGACCCTTTCCCGTTTCTTGAGGGGGTCGACGTTGACAACCGCACGGCAATTATTCTTTCCCGCTGGGATTTCGCCTTGGGCTGGGAGGCGAACGCGCATGAGAGCTGGGGCTATCAGGATGACGATGCGAGAAAGCTCGGGACAAACATCATCGCTTATGTCACCGCGCTGCGGGAGGCTGGAAAATCCGTGGGCAAGAGCGTGTCAATTGCGGACGCGGACGTTCACTCAGTCGGGAAGTTCCGTGTCGGGCAGGTTCGCTACAACGGTGCATGGCGGGGGAGAGCCACAGGGATGCCGATGCTCTTAAGCCAGCTTGCGGCGGAGACTGGAACCAAAGTCAGCTTTGTAGTGCGCGACGTTTCCTTTAAAGACGCGGAAATCTTTGATCTTCCATTCCTCTATTTGTCGGGAACATCGGAGTTTGTTTTATCGGACGAGGAGCGCTTGAACGTGCGAAGGTATCTCAGCAATGGGGGGATCCTTTTCGTGGAAGCCGGCGAGGGGAGAGTGAGTTTCGACAAGGCTTTCCGTCAGGAGATGAGCAAGATTCTCCCCCAAAAGCCGCTCATTTCCATTCCCCAAGGGCACGATATTTTCAGGATACCAAGAGCCATCCAAACGGTCAGGGCCCGGCCGCCTCTCGCCCAAGCTCGCGGCAACCGTGTCCAGCAAACCGCGGAACTGTACGGCGTCGACGTGAACGGGACGCTCGGCGTGATTTACACGCCTTTTGACTGGAGTGCTGGCTGGGAAAAAGCAGATGCCCCTTTCGCTGTCGGTTATGAACCACAAGATGCGACGGCTCTCGGGGTCAACGTTCTCTTCTACGCGCTAACGCACTAGGCATGCCTGCATCTCGATTGTTTTTACTTAGCTTGCTCGCTCTCGTCGGCGCTCCGATCGCCGCCAACTCGGCTCCCGTTTTCTTTTCAGCGTTCAATGCGAAAAACGGTCCAGCCCCGGACGTCGCCGGCCTGCCAATTGATCTGGCTCCTGCCTTGGAATTCGAAAGAATTCTCTTCAAAATCCGGTCCGGCGAGAAGGCCGAGGAATGGCGTGCCAAACTGCAGCGTTTCACCGATACAAAGGCCGACAAGGGCGTCCCCGCAGCGCTCCGTGAACTTGCCCTCGCTTGGGAGGCGCGCGCGAGGATGCTCGACTGGGATTCAGCGCTGCGAGATTCCTACAGGCACAAAGGCCGGTTTCCTGATTCCGTGGACGGTCTCCTGCCGCTAATCAACGAGGCGGTGCAAAAGGATCCATGGGGAGACGCGTGGGTTTATGCGGTCGCTTCGCCTCAACGATCCCCGCAGTTGAACGGACAGCGGTACGTGATCGGGCCGCAGCGTTACCCAAAGTTGTTGCCGCTCGAGGACGCATGCCGCAACACCCCGCAGCCCCCTTCAGGTGCAACGCTTGCGTACTCTGCGATTGCAACGGTCATCTCGCTCCAGATTGATTCCAGGATCCCGCAACCTTCGCGTGCGTTCAAGCAGGTGGGCGAGCGCTTCGGCGCATACTGGGTTTTGTGGCTGTCTCGAGAAGGGGCGTTGCTGTCTAACACGGAGGGATTCGTTCCCGTAACCTTCAAGTAAGTCGTGGCAAGCATCTCTGAGTTTCTAACGGCGGAGTCGATGCGAAAGCTCGAGAGTCTCGCGCTGCGTTCGCGTTACGTGTCGGAGGGGTCCCAGTCTGGCGGGCACAAGAGTCCGCTCAAGGGGCAGAGTGTTGAATTTGCGGACCGCCGTGAATACGTGAAGGGTGATAACCTTCGGCACCTCGATTGGAAGGTTTTCGCACGCACAGAAAAATACTACGTTCGGCAGTTTGAGGAGGAAACCAGCCTCAAGGTGCACATTTTGATCGATGCCTCGGCGTCGATGGGGTTTCAGCATGGCGGCCGAATGAGCAAGTACGGGTACGCCGCGCGATTAGCCGCTTCACTCGCGTACCTTGTCACAAAGCAGCAAGATTCCGTCGGCCTCACCATTTACGATAAGCAGGTGCGTGACCGTCTCCCGTGTAAAAGCGGAGCACGCCACCTCCGCTTGATCCTGGACCGTCTGGCTGCCAACTCAGCCCAGGACGAGACGGACACCGGGCTGGCTCTGCACTCGATGGCGGAGCAGCTTTCTCGAAGGGGTTTGATCATCATCATGACTGATTGTTTTGATGATCCGGACGGCATTTTCAGCGCCATCGCTCATTTTCGCAAACGCATGAATGACGTCGTGCTTTTGCAGATTGTGGATCCCGTGGAACTGGACCTCTCGCTGGGTTCTCTTGCGCAGTTTGTCGACATGGAAACCGGTGAAAAGCTCGAACTCGATCCCGCTCACGCTCGCGCCGCCTACAAGGCCGAGATGCAGAGTTTTGTCGATGGAATCCGTGAGCGGTGTGGTGTCATGAATGTGGATTATCGGCTCGCCTCCACGGCGGAAGGGTTCGACAGCTTTATCCAGCAATACCTGCTGGACCGGAAAAAAATGGCGCTATGACTGGTGTGCTGCCAAAAACATCGGGGGTCCGGAAGTGAGTTTTCTTTCGTCCAAAATGCTGCTGGGTCTGATTGGGATGATCGTGCCTGTGCTCATTCATCTTCTCCAGAAACGGCGTGTCGTGAACATGCCGTTTAGCACGCTGAGATTCCTGAAAAAGGTTTCGGCCAAGACGGTGCGGAGCGCGCGTGTGGAGAATGTCCTGCTGCTTGTGCTGCGTTGCTCTGTGGTCGGGGTTGTGGCGCTGGCTGCTGCCCGCCCCGTTCTCTCCGGACTTGCGGCACGGTTCGCCGGTGGACAGGTCCCGCGAGTGATCGCGTTGGTTATCGATCAGTCGTATTCGATGTCTTACCGGGTCGGCGACAAAACGCGCCTAGAGGTGGCCAAAGAGATGGCTAGTGCCGTGCTCGACCATTGCAAGCCCGGCGATTCCGTTGCCATCATCGGCGCAACAGACAGGGCGCGCGGTTTTATTCCCGAGCCAACGGTTGAGATAGAGGTCGCGCGCAAGGCGCTGGATTCGATTCAAATTACCGAGGGAGCGTCCAATTTTGCAGCGGCGCTCCGAACCGCACAGCAAGCAGTTTCGAAGCGCGATAATGGGAAGCGGCAGATTTTTGTCTTCACCGACAGCCAGCCCCGGAGCTGGAAGTTCGAGCCGGAGGCGGTGATCAATGCCGACTGGAAAAACAGTGATGTGGCGCTGATCGTCACGCATACGGATGCCACTCAGGGGGCGAATATCGCGCTTGCCGGTGTCGAATTCAGTTCAATGTTTGTTTCTCCCGGCAGCGTCGTGCGGGGCATGGCTTCTGTGGAAAATTTTTCCGAGGCGCGCGCGGAGCAGTTGCTCGAAGTGCGCAGCGGCGATGACTTGCTCGCAGAGCGCGCTGTTGAAGCGGAGGCTGGGCAGCGGGTTTCAATCCCGTTTGAGTTTCTGGTCCCCAGTGGCGCGTCCGGGCCTGCGCTGGCGGGAGTGGTCAGTTTGTCCGGTGATCGTGTCACCATGGATGACAAGCGGTATTTCGCGCTCTCGATGGCTCAGCCGGCAAAAGTTTTGTGCGTGGAGGCGGGGGAGGGCCCCGAGAAAGTCCGGCCGGGCTTTTTCCTGCGCAAAGCGTTCGCTGCAGGCACCACGGGTGCGACCGTGAAAACTGTTTCCCCTGCTGAGTTGGACGAGCTGAATGTGGATCCTTATTCGGCTGTTTTTGTGCTCGGCGTTTCCGCTTTGAGCGATCGTGCCGTGGTGCGACTTGGAAAATATCTGGAAGCCGGTGGGACGGTTGCTGTGTTCACTGGCGACTCGATGAGTGCCCCGGCATGGGAGCGCGTGGAATGGATGCCCGCGAAAATACGGGAGCAGATCGATTTTCCTGCGGGGCGTCTCCAGTCGCGGCTTCTCGAGCCTCAGCATCCCCTCTTTGTATCGTGGGATGCCAAGCTGCCTTTTCCTTCACTGGGCCAGCGCAAGGCTTTCAAGTTCGAACAGCGCAAGGGAGCCCGCGCCTTGGTCAGTATTGGAGAGGACATTCCGTTTTTACTGTTGGGGACGGCTGGTCAGGGGCGGGTGATTGTCTTGAATGCGACCGCTGACCTGGCGTGGGGTAATTTTCCGGTTTCACCCGTATTCCTTCCAATTCTGCAGGAAATCGGACGTCTTGCGAACGTGCGTTCCGGTAGCGACAAGGCAGTGTTGGTTGGCGAAGCGGTCGCGCTTCCGAGGGGGCTGCCTCGCGACACGCCGTTCATTGTCAGGACACCATCTTCGGAAACCATGGTGGCTGCGATTGGCGCGCCTCTTGTTGAGCAGGCGCCGCAAGCAGGAATTTACGACGTCAAAAACCAGCAGGAAGAATTGGTGCACCGTTTCGCGGTGAACGTGGATGCGGGCGAGGGAGACTTGCGCTTGAACGATCCCGAGGGGCTGGCCGACAGGGTGCCGCATGAGGATTTGATGGGAAGTGAGATGCTCGCGCAATGGCTCGCGACCAGTCGCGGGGCCTCACCGTTGTGGCCGCTGGTTCTTGTTCTTGCGGTTCTGCTTTTCATCGTGGAGACGATGTATTCAAACGCCCTCGCATTGCGCCGCGCGGAGGGCGAGGAGGGGCAGATTATGACGGGGCGTCTGAACCGCAGGAGGTTTGGACAGAGGCAGGCTGCTCAGTCCGCTGTTGCGGGTGCAGGCCCAGTTGAAGGAGAGCAGGTATGAGTGACATCCTGCTCTCGCCTGTGTTCAGTTGGTGGGGCGCGGCGCTCTTGGTGCTGCTGATGTTCGTCGCGGTATTCTGGAGCACCCGCACGGGGTTGAAACTCCGGGAGCGTAGGCTCTGGTTGGGTGCGTTACGATTCGGGACTGTCTTCGTGTTGTTGGTGGTGCTCATCCAGCCGCAACGAAAAGTTGACGAGGTAACCGTGATCAAGCCGCAGCTTGCCGTTCTCGTAGACGACAGCGAGAGCATGAAGGATCAGGTGGACTCTCAGCAGTCTACACGGGCGGAGCGCGTCAAAAAATGGATGGAGTCTGAGGCGATGCAGCGTGCACGTGAAAGTTTCGACGTGAGGCTGTTCCGGTTTGATTCAAAGCTCACCGAAATGCCCGGGGGGGAATCTGAAATCGGCTTTGCAGGGGTGAGCTCAAACATCATCGCCGCAGTGCAGCAAATCAGGGACAGGTTTGTCGGGCAGTCTCTCGCCGCGGTGCTCCTGCTGAGCGATGGATTGGATTCCTCAGGGCTTGGTTCATCGATGAGTCTTGCTGCGGGCGTGCCGATCCACACTTTCGAGCTTGAAAAGGAATTTGTGCTTCCTGAGAAGGCGCGGAAGGTTTCGCTCAGTGCGCTTGATGCGCCCGGAAGAGTTGTCGCCGGCTGGGACGCGGAGGTGCGCGCGTCAGTCTCAGCCGTGGGAATGTCAGGCAAGACGGTGTCCGTCGAATTGTGGCGCAGCGGACAGAAGGAAGCGGAAAGCACAGTAACCTTCAACGAGGATGACCAGTCGCGACCTGTGGTGTTTGCGTTGCCAACTTCCGAGCCGGGGATGATTCCATTCGAGCTCCGGATTGAGGATCCCGCTGCCGACGCCGAGTCTAAGAAGCGCCCATTTTTGGTGGAGGTTGTCGCGCCGGGGAAAAGGATTTTGTATGTGCAAAACGGATTCAACTTTGAATTCAAATTTCTGCGTCGCGCCATCACCGGCGACAGGAATCTCCAGCTTCAAACCTTCGTGCGCACCGGCGAGGGTAAACTTGTTTCCATTGGCGGCGGAAGCGGCCAAAAGCTTGAGCTCACGCAGGCTGGATTGGCGCCGTACGCGCTCGTCATTATTGGGGATTTGCCGCCGGAATCGCTCAGCCCCGAACAGGGGGCTGCGTTGAAGGAATACGTGAATCGGGGAGGCAGCTTGATTCTTTTGGGCGGCATGAACGGGTTCAGTTCGAAAAAAATCGCCGAGTCTCCCTTGTCGGAGATCAGTCCTGCAGTCCTGCCTGCGGAATATCGGGAGGGTCGTTTTCCGTCGCGGATGACTGAGGCGGGCCTGCGTCATCCGGTGCTCGGCGCGTTGTTTACAGAGGTGAAGCAGTTTCCCGCGGTTTTAAGTGCGAATGTAAGCCGGTCTATTGCAGCTGGCGCGGAGGTGCTCATGGAAGCGGAGATCGCCGGACAGCGCACGCCTTTGCTGGTGAGCGCACGCTCAGGCGGAGGGCGTGTCATCGCGTTCATGAGCGATTCATTGTGGAGGTGGCGCATGGGAGTCCTCACAGGCACACCGGGGAAATCCTATTACGACGTGTTTTGGGGGCAGCTTATCGAATGGGTGATTCCCAAAGCGGATGAAAAAGTCGGCTCCGCAAAGCTGGAGATCTTCACGGAGCGCTCCTCTTACCTGATGGGTGAGAGACCGGAGGTGCGGGCAATCTTTGATCCGGGGTCTGCGGGCGGCAAATTGCCAGCGACCCTTCCGTTGAAAGTAAAGACGCCCGACGGGAAGGAGTTTGATTACGCCATGAAGCCCGGGCAGTTCACCGCGTCTTCGGGGAAATCTGTCTCCGGTTACACGGTGAAAGTGGAGCCGAATGTGGCGGGGATATTTCTTGCGCAGTCGAGTTGGGGTTCGGGCAAGGAGAAGCTGTCCGCCGAGAGCCGCTTTTCGGTGAGTGAGCCTCTGCCCGAAAAGGCGGGCAAACCGATTGACCGCGTGTTTCTCGGAAAAGTTGCGGAACAGACAGGCGGCCAGTTTTTCAGCTTTGAGCAAGCCGACTCATGGCGTGAGCGCGTGAGTGGCAAGGAGCAGCAGGTGGCCCGTGCGAGGCTGCTTGATCTCTGGAACCACCCTGTTTTGCTTTCAATGCTGCTGCTGTTGCTTTCGGCTGACTGGTTCATGCGAAAGCGCTGGAACTTGCCCTGACCCTCTCGCTGAAATTAATTCTCAAACCACCCCTAAATGCCGCTTAACCCGAACAGCGTGAGACGCAGGCTTCAAGAGGCCGCCCAGAAATGGCGGCTCTCAAGGGCCTCTCGTTTGATTTTGCTAGGATGCATTCTCGCGAGTGTTCTGCTTGTTGTGCTGTTGGCGGTGGACCAGTGGTTGCACCTTGGATCCACAGGCAGATGGTCGGCGTTCCTACTTCTTTTCGCCAGTTTCGCAGCTGCATTCTGGGGCGGATGGCGCGCATGGCGTCCGGTAATCACACTTGCGAGCGTCGCCCGCCGGATTGAGGAGACCTCGGGCGGCTGCGGAAACGTCCTCATCAGTGCCGTGCAGTTTGAGGATTCCCTACCCGAAGATTCCCCCCTTAGGGCTGCTATTTATGAGGAAATGCATGATCCGTTTCCTTCGATCCGTTGGGAGCGCGTTTTTGATTGGGATCGTCTGCGCAAGCTGGGAATTGGATTCGGGGGCGTGCTTGGCGTGTTGTTCATCTGGGCGGTTCTCGCCCCGGCGCTCTTTGTGAATTCGGCCTCGCGCATTCTCATGCCGGGCCGCTCGATCAGGCCCATCACGCGTACGGTTGTCGAAACAGTGGTTCCCGGAAACCAGGTCATCGCGCATGGAACCTCCGTTCAGCTACGCGTAGTTCTTGCCAGATCCATCCCAGCCAGCGCTTGGGTGAGGTACCGCGATGTCGGAGGTGCTTGGGAGCGCGCACTGATGGAGCATGAGGCGGGGCAGCCGGTTTTCACTTTTGATTGGAGCGATGTGAAGCAGCCGCTCGAGTATCAGATCCAGGCGGGGGACGCCGTGTCGGAGACCTACAAAATCACCGTGCGGCCGCGTACGGTGATCCGTGAACGCACGGCGGAGATCACCGCGCCGGAATATCTCGGGGCGAAGGTTGAGACGATTCACGATGCTGGTTTTCTGCAGGACATCTTGCTGGGTTCAAAAGTCCGGCTCGCTCTTGGATTCAACAATGCGGTTACCGAGCTCAAAGCGGTGACGGAGTCGAACGAAGACGTCCCGGTTGAAGCAAGGAAGCCTGCGGTCACATCCAACGCGGGAGACTCAAAGGATTCCGCCGAGGGATCGATGGAGTGGGTGGTTAACGTACCCACCGATTCACCGCACACGATTCGAGTGTCCTTCCGTGATGAAATCGACACGCAAGGTTTCGCTTCGATCCCTTTGACTGTGGTTGTAGATGAGCCGCCGTTGGTTGCGGTGTCAGAACCGGCGGATGGACGGGAGTTGGTCGGTGATGTTGGCGAGCCATTGCGTATTAGTTTTTCCGCCGAGGACGCGCTCGGGCTTGCACATGTCGGCGTCTATCAAAGCTCGGATGAGAAGCCCGACGCGATGCTTGTCGCGGAGTGGGCGGACCTGCAGGGAGTCAAAAAGTTTTCCGAAAGTGCGGTTGTCACTATTAAGCCGATCGAGGGGCAGCCGAAGGCGGTGTACCGAGTGATTGCGAAGGATCAAAACACTGCAAGCGGTCCGGGAATCGGGATGTCTGAGCCAATCGTCGTGAAGATTGCCGGGGCGGGGGATGCTGCGAATAACAAAAAGCTCGCGGAGGAGAAAGTCGGGTCTGGTTTGCGTGCACTCATTGAACTGCAGATGAAGAACCTTACTGCCACCAAGGAGGCCTTTGCGGCGGGGGATCAGGGTGTGATTGAGCCTTTGCTTGAGCGACAGATGAAAATTGAGGAAGCGGCAGTCGAGCTTTCTCAGTTCGCGGGTGAAGCTGGGCTGCTGGTGGCAGAGGCAATGGCAACGTTTTTACACCGCGAGATTAAAGATGGGATCGTTTTGTTCCGCGATGCGGCGAGTGTTTTTGGCGATGTCCGTTCCGGTGTTTTGGTGAAAGCGGCGGTTGTGCAGAGGTCCATCATGGCGCAGGCTGAGGGGCTCTCCGCTCTCGCAGCCCGTGAGAGCAGGCATTTTGCAGTCGTCAAATTGGCGGGGGATATCCAGGAGTTGGTGAGAAACCAAAGGGATTGGTGCCAGGATTTGAAAGCGAAGGGGGAAAGCGCATCGGCTGGCGTTGCTGGAAAGCTTAAGACACTGGGAGACCGCATCGAAGTGCTCTTGCCGCGACTTGACGGTGCTGCTGCGAATGTCAGTTTTGGTGATGAGTCTTTGCGCACGGTCCTCGGACAGGTGACGAGCTCTTTGAAGCAGTTGAATTTGGTGGACCGCATCCACACGTGCGCTCAGACGCTCCAAAAGGGTGAAGTGGATGCGGGCTTGAAAGAACTGGATGCGCTCGCTTCGGAGTGCGCCAAGGCAGTGGGTGCAATCGCGGACTGGCAATTGAAGTCAGCGAAGGCGCAATTGGAGCAGCTCAAGGCGCCGGTTCTCGAAACAGGTGAAAAGTTTCGTTTGCTCGAAAAAGTGCAGGAGGATGCGACTGCGAAACTCGAACCGTTGGTGCAAAAAGAGTCTCTGAGTGCGGACAATCTATCGCTGATTTCGGAGGTTGCCCGAACTAGTGCACTGCTCTCTGAGGCCGTGGCTCAAACCTTGTCGGATTCTCTGTCGTATCCTGAGCATGCTGAAGCAGACCGAATTTCGGAGGCTGCAACACAGATTCTTGGCGAGTTCGAGGCGGACGCATTTAATCAAGCGGCCGCTCTGGCGATGAATCCCCCTAGGATGAGCCAGTCGTCGGTCGACAGGGCAAAGATTATTTTGGAGGGAATGAAGAAGCTGGGCGCGGGTTCAGCCGATCTCATGAAATGGGTCGATGCCGCGTCTGAAGACGCGTTGCGGTTTTTGGAGTTTGCGGACACGGCTCCGGGCGAGGGAGGTTCGCGGGCGAAGATTCCCGAGCAGCATCGCTTGAAGGTGAGTGACGCATTTGCCGAGCAAGTGGAGAAGTTGGAAATGGAAGTGCAGGCGATCGGGGATGTCATCCCGAAGCCTCAGGCGCCGGTTGAGCAGCCGAAGGCGAACCCGGGTGATACTCCAGCCGCGGATGGAGCAGCGAATGCGCCCGCAGCAGCCTCAACAGATGCCTCCGCAGAGCAGAAGATTGTCGCGGATCCCGCAGCGCACGTTGATGAAAAGGCCGCTGCGGCGGCCGGCGCCGTCGTTGAAAAGTTGTCGCGCTTGGTGCTGCTTGCCCGGGCCTTGCGATTGGATGGGGACGCGCTTCGTGCAGCACGAGGGGCGATGGACGGGGTGGCGCAGGCCTTCAGGGAGGGCAGGGTGTCTGATGCGGCTGCAGGGCACGAAAGGGCGATGCGCGAGCTGCGTGGAATGATCGCCGGAGGCGGGAGGTCCGGTGTTTCCCAAAGCGCTATCAGCGGCGCCCTGCGCCCGGATCAGAGGCGGACGATGGGCGGTGTTGAAGGGGAGGCGCCGGCCGCGTACAAGAGCATGGTCGTGGAATACTTCCGTTCACTCAGCGAAGGCAAATGAGACCGATTTTTTACTGCATCACTTTCCTTGAGGCGGCGCTCTTTTTTGCAGTGGCCCCCTTGGAGGCAGCGCCCGCGGTGGGAGGGGCTGCAGGAAAGACCGCACCAGTGAAGTCCGGTGCGGATCCCTCGTGGGTCCTTGCCGACTCGATGTACCGGGCGACGATCCTTGCAAAAAACGGTCCATCTGACCCGGACGCCGGCTGGGCGCTGGAGGTTTTCGAGTTGGGCGCGACACTCCCTGAACTCGCTGATGTCGCGCTGCTGGATTCGGCCGATACACCGGTTCCGATCGCGAAGCTTTTCCGAGGGCCGCGTCAGAACATTTTACTGATTGCAAAGGGGCTCAAGGAGGGCTCGCAGTACAAGCTGTATTTTGGCGGAACGAAGGCTTTGAAATCGCCAGCGTGGGAGCCAAAGCACGGTCTTTTCGTGGAGTTCAGGCGTCTTCTTGCCGACATGTCGTTGGAGTCGCCTGATGGATTGAATGACGCGTGGAAAATTTCGATTGGAACAGACGGCGCTGCGTTTACGACGCACATCGGTTTTGACGGTAATCCATTCGGCGAACCCAAAAACTATCTGGCGCGCTACCGTGGATGGCTCAAGCCGGGAGCCATGCAAAAGCCTCTGGCGACGGTGTCTTCCGGGGCGTCGTTTGTGTGGATCAACGGCAAGCTTGAATTGATGGCCCCGGGCGAGCATCCGCCTCAGTTAAAACTTCGGGCCACGGACCCAGATAGGTCGCCCACCGACGAATTGGTTCGCTCCATGGTGAGCATCCCGGAGGGGGGCGTGATGGTGGATTATCTTTTGGCCAAGGGAGAACAGGCGGGCGGTTCAGCGCGGTTTGGCTACATTGAGGACGAGACCAAAATGCTGCTTTTCGAGGGCAACCATTGGATGCGCTCTGGAAAAACGGAGGTGGTCTCCATCGAGCATGTAAAGCTTGGAAAGCTCCCGAAGTTGGCGGTGAAACATGAGGATTATCTCGGGTGGGAGACTTCCGTGCTCTTTGACACGCAGGTCTCGCTCGAAGGGATGCCGGATGGATGGTCCGCATCGTGGGTGCTCAGTGATGGAGCGAAACGTCAGGGTCCGTCTTTCAGTCACATTTTTTCAGGGATGGCCCCTATCTACGCCGATGTAGAACTCTCCTCTGAAAAGGGCTCAGTCAATTTGAGGTTCCCCATTTCCACTTTTGTATCGCTTAAGTCCGCCTCAGTCCGATCAAAAGCGGATATACACCGGTACTTGGAAAAAATGGGGCGTGAGGAGATGAGCGACATGGAGATCGAACAGGTGAGCGATTACTTCCGGTTCGCAAGGCAGTTTGGGGACGACGCAGAGTTGCTGCCGATTGCAAAGGCGTGGGTCACGAAAAATCCGGATCCGGAGGATAGACTCTACGTGGGGGCTCTGATGGGTTGGCTGCGCGGCCTGGCACGGGTGGATGCAAAGGCTGCCTTGGAGGAAGTCAGTAAAGTGGGGGCAGCCGCTGCAGAGAAGTTTTTGAGCGAGCTTGTGATCTTTGAAATGGACACACGGACGTTCATGATGCGCGACGATTCGGCGATTGCCTTTGCCAAGAAAGCGATTCCGAAGTTCGAGTCATCACCCGAGGTGGTTCAGTTGATTCGCACGCGAATCGGTGATCTCTTCCGCGTCCAAGGCAAGCTGAAGGAGGCCGAAGAAGCCTATCGCATCATTCAAAAAAACGTTGCGGATGAGAGCGCCGGTAGAAAGTTTGCGGCTCAGGACAGAGCTTATGCAGCAACGGTCGCTAATTTGATTTCGAGGGGGCTTCGGTTTGACGCGGAAACACAGCTTGCGCTTTGGGAGAAAGAGCATCCCCTGGCGAAACTCCAGAGTGACTTCTTATTGCTGCGCGCGCAGGTGCATTTGATGTTCGGCCGCGCCAATGAAGCGCTCCTTGAGATCGATTCGTTCAAGGCGCTCAACCCTGACAGCCCTTTTCAAATTCCTGCAGATTTTCACCGCGCATGTGCACTC
>JACCED011093962.1_pt1 | contig 17544 bp, 16 predicted proteins | sample 7455021 | NCBI WGS metagenome assembly JACCED01 (sample SAMN15323456, study PRJNA562643) | freshwater metagenome | isolation source: river surface water | place: USA:Blue River Watershed | collected 2017-08-19 | reverse complement strand
ACTTCTCTTAATTTGAATAATTGTTGACATGAATTTATTGTCCTTCTTCTGGGTTTATAATGCTAATACGTTCCGCCGTCAATATTATCAAGTATCACCTCAGTAGCAGGATTTGCTGCTTCCCATTTTCTAGTAACTGAATTATAAATTAATGTATATCCATCTTGTAGATTTGCTGCATCAACGTCAGCAAGTGTTTCAACTTTAGATGCGGTTTTTTTACTTACTATGCTAGTATTTATAGTATTTGAATTGCCTACAGTAACTTTTAATGACATTATTTTGTTACCTCCGGATTAATTACAACAATTCCTTCTAACACTCTCAGCGTTTCGTCTTCATTAGAAATTTCTATGTCATAAACATATCTGCCTGCTTTAATCGCAGAAGTCTCTTCTGCGGTCAATGAAATAGTAACTTCACCTTCTTCGGGTAAAGAAACATCGGCATTAAAATCTATTGAAGTATTTGTATAATATGATTTGCGCATTTGTGCTGCAGCAGTATAATCAGTTAGGTTTTTCACGTCTCCGACTTGATCGTTTACAATGAGTGACAAGGAAAATGTTGTTCCTTGGTCGATGTAAATATTTTGAATTTGCGCCATGAGTAACCCTTATAAATCATTCGACACTATTTATAATTTTGGAGTTGTAATGAAAAGCATCTTAATGTTAAAATATGGAACAAAATATTCTGCTGCAGATGTCAATAAGATCGTCGAAGATACAGAGAGGAAGTATACCTATATCTGTTTTACCGATGATCCAACAGGATTGGATCCTATTGTTGTTGCTTGGCCGTTGCCAGATGATATAGAAGGTCATTGGTATAAGGTGTGGTTGTTCAGTCAGAGAGGGTTTGGCGACGTTCTTTATTTGGATTTGGATGTTAGAATACAAAAAAATATTGATCATCTGTGGAAATACCTTGACGAGCATCCAACAATAGCGTATACTTACTGGAAGAATAAAGAGTTTCCTAATATTGTTGGAAAGACTCATAGTATGCGTTACTTGAGTAATTACAACTCAAGTGTTATGATGTGGAAAGATGGAACTACGAAACATATTTGGGATCACTTCAATTCCGATCCCGATTACTTCATGGTTAAATATTTTGGAGATGATAGGTTTCTTTGGCACGAAGATTTTAGATTTAATTACTTCCCCAAAGGTGAGATATATTCGTTTGTATACGGAGCAGATTTCTATGGTATAGACGACCATAATGAATCTTTTTACTATCGTCCAGATTATACCATTGCATTATTGAACGGGTTAGACCAGTTTCCTGGAGCAGATAAAGAGTATGATGAACTTCGTATGCATTAAGTGGGGAGATAAGTATCCCGCAAAATATGTAAACAATCTGTATAAGATGGTGCAAAAAAACTTTGCCCGAAATCCCGTATCCTACACATTCACCTGTTTTACTGATGATGCAGAAGGATTAGAATGCGACACTGCACCAATTCCAGACGATGGTGTCCTACATCCCAAATATTATTTTGGTAAAGAAACCTTCTGTTTTGATCGAGCAAAATTCTTAGTATTTAATTCACACAATTGGTTAGGTTATGAAGGTAACTGGTGTTACTTTGACCTTGATATTGTAATCCAAGAAGATATAACCGATATAGAAGAACTTGCGCAAAAACCTCGCATTATTCATTGTCGGTGGCAACCCCAATCACAAAAACATGACAGATTATTCATTGATACTCGAGGAACATTTTTTAACTCCAGTATGATGCTTTGGCCTGGTAAATCGTGTGAGCATATCTACAAAGATGTAATTGAAAATTCCGAATCTGTATTCAAAACTTTCTTCAAGGGTAGTGACAATTACCATTACTGGAGACAAAGAGACTTCTGGAAGGATATTCCAGGTGGATGGATCTATTCTTGGAATCGTGGTAAGCATCATCCAGATGATGTTGAACGGTTTAAATATAGATCGGATGCCAAGATCTGTTTGTTCAACACAGACAATGTCCCACACCCTAGTGCAAAAGAGCAAATTAAATTATTGGAATGCGAACATAAAGACATCATCAGACTGTGGAACTGCGAATGAGAGTTAATTACATTTGTTGTAAATGGGGAACAAAGTATTCTGCTGAGTTTGTCAATCGACTATATCGAATGGCAAAGAAACATACTCCAGACAATTTTGAGTTCCATTTCTATTGCTATACAGATAACAGTGAAGGTTTTGAGAATGAAATTAAAGTCATCGACTTCCCAGATATCCCAGACATCCACCCAAAATATTGGTTCGGAACAGAAGATTTCAAATATGGTATGGCACGTTGCTGGGATCGACCCAAGACATTTATCTTTAACACCCACAACTTCGCAGAAGATAAACCAACTGGCAGATTTGTATTCTTCGATCTGGATGTAATTATTCAGAACGATTTGTCACCCATCATCACATATGACTTCGAGAATCCTACCAAGTTGCGGTCATGGTGGCAAGACCCACGACCTATGAAGTCGCGTAACTTTAAGTTAGCGCATGGTGCTTATACTAATGGTAGTTGCATGGTGTGGTCGGATGATCAGACAGAATGTATCTGGCAGGACGTTCTAGAAAATCAAGAGCGTATCTGGTTTACATTTACAGATGGCACAGACAACTATCACAGTTGGCGTTGGGGTAACTTTAGTGATACTCCATTGTGGAAGCATTTTCCAAATACGTTTGCTTACTCGTATAACAGAGGTCGAGACTGGGATTCTGGCGATCTTGAAGTGGGTATATATAGAAAGGGCTGTATTTTGTGCGTGTTCAACGTAGACTTGCTGCCATTTAAAGACGACCGCAGAGGAAAAGTAAAACAGGAATCCCTTGTCGACCCAGATCTATTAGAGCATTGGAATGTATGATGATTAATATTTACACAGTGAAGTGGGGATTTAAATATGGACCAGAATACGTAAATCGTATTCTGGAACAATGCAGGGAACACATAACATCTGATTTCAATTTTTATTGTTTGACTGAGCACCCAAGTGGATTACATCCTGAAGTTAATGTAATTCCTCTTCCCGCAGACAACTACTACGAAAAATGGTGGAATAAATTATATCTGTTTAATCGGAAAGTTGTCAAGCAACAAGGAGAAAAATTATTTCTCGATCTAGATATTGGGATTCAAAACAATATTGATTGCATTGTTGATCATGATCCTGAAGATGGATTGACGTTTGTTCGAACTCATTGGCACAATATGAGAAAAATGAAAGAGGACACAAAAGATATTCCTCGTAAATATACAGATCTAAATTCTAGTGTTCTTAGATGGAACGATAGGTTTGATATCGATAAGATTACCAAATTTGCCATGGATTATCCAGACCAGATGTTCTATCATTATAGAGGACTTGACAATTTGTTCGGACATCAAAGAGAACGCTTACTGAAAATTAATTTTTTCCCAGATGGTTGGGTGTATAGTTATAATTACGGATACATGTGGCCGACTGATGTTAGGGAACAAGTTTTCCGAGAAGAACCTCTTATTTGCTTATATGATTCAATGGAAAGACCGCAAGATGTTAAATTATAATTTTTTGAACAACTATCGCTATTGGGGCGAGGGTTTAGATAAAATCGCACACGAATTGCCGCACAAACACGAAGACTTTCGTAAGTCTATGAATCCAAATACAATGGATGCTTCTATTTGGTTGGTAGAAAATTTACAGAAATTGACTCTTGGACCAAACCCTCTAGAAATTACAATTTTAAATTCTTGGTTAGGATTTCCGCTTGTTCCATTATTGTGTGAAAATTTAAATGTCAAGAAAATTAATTTGATTGATATTGATAAAGATGCATTAGAACTTTCCAAAGTTTTTAATCGTTATTATGTCGAGAATGGCATAGATCTAAATCACATCAATTGGGATATTCCGTTTGCATATCATGATATTAATGCATTAGAAACAGACGTGGTCATTTCTATTGGATGTGAAACAATGTATCCTCTGAAAAAAATGACAACTGCAAATCCAAATTGCATCTTTGCTTGCCAATCATCAAATGTATTCAAAGAAATGTATGGTATTAATTGCGTACCAACGATTGAAGAACACATTGAGAATGTTGGTATTACTGATGTTGAATACCAGGGATCTATCCAACAATCATATTGGTCGTGGGATGGTAAAGTTGAGTTCGATCGCTTTATGGTAATAGGAAGGAAATAATATGGGAAGAGCAAGAGTAGTCGCGCCACCACCACAGGATTATATTCCAGAACCTTTAGTTCCGCCTCCTCCGCCACCAGAGGAAATAATTGCAGAAGAATGGATCGATGGTAATCTAGAAGAAGAGATTGTTGAAATTGAAACCAATGAACCCTCTCAAGAAGAACTTGAGAAGGACAGAATTGCACAAGAAAAACACGAAGAATTGCAACGACAGAAAGCAGAACAAGAATCTGTAATTTCAGCAGAATTACAAAGTTTACGAGAAGAAAACCAAAGACTTATTCGCGAAAAAGAAGCAGCAGAAAGAGCAAGAGAAGAACAAATCGTAAAAATGCGACAACAGGCAACTGACCAAAAAGGCAGTCAGTTGAATATGGTTGTTGCAAGAAAACCATCGTTATTGAGTAGAATGAAAGATTTCTTGAGGCGCAGAAGAATTCAAATTGCTACTATTCCTCGAGGAAATTACGAACAAGCAATTATTCATCAAGCATCAGTCGCTGTTCCAAAGATGCTTGATGAAATTGAAAAGATGCACGAAAGTTTGACTATCCTCGAAGAACTTCTGGCAAAGCACAAAGAACGACAAAAACTTAAAGATTAACCGAAGTGAGAGGCATCCTCGCCTGAGATGTCTTCAATCATCGATCTCCAGATCTCGAGGTGCGGAACAACGTATCCGAGTGTCAGTCTCTTTGCTGTATTTCCACAACAGTGATAGACAATCTTATCCTTTTCTTGTTTCGTTCCAAAATATCCGACTTTACACGACCATCCCTTTGGATCGACCAACGTGACAACTTCCTTGGTTACTGGATCAAGGTAGCGGAAAAATCCGCCGTTTTCTTCTGAGTTGTATGTAATTAGGATATTATACCCAGATGCATTCCAATTGGTATGCCAACCCATGAAACCATCTTCAGGGTAATAGGTAAAAACTGCATTGTTTCTAGCACCAAGATAACTGATTAGTTCTCTATTAGTTTCTTGCTGTCTGCGTCCATATTCAGAAGGGAACCATGATTGTCCGTGTGCCTGCCCCATATCAGTGCAATACGCAACTTCCGGAAATCCGACGTGCCCCTCACCTTTGTTGATGATATGATTCATATACTGCAAGTCAGTGGCAGTTTCATGTGTTAGACCGCCAGCACGTTTCTTTTGCATATCGTCTGGACCTAATACGAGATGTTGGTCGTTCTGCTCGAAAAACCATTCCGTAAACGGATCTAGGATGTCTTGCAATTCTTTTGAGACTGAACTTGTAAATTGTAGCATTGTTATTTCCTAATCGAGCATGCTGGCAGGAATGGTATAGTGGTAAATGACGATTGGTTGCCCCTGGAGTTCTTCTTTTTTATACCCAGAAATAAAATTCCAACGAGCATCTGGGTCAGGGAATCTTGCAGTTTTTACTCCGAAATCAAAATGATTTAGTAGTCTCCACATAGTAAATGTGTCCCACTGCAAGGCAGATTTAGGATAATGTTTACGATCCCAATCAGGTTTATTCTGCTCCCAGTATTCATCATACCAAGCACGCATAAGTTTTAAAGTCTGAGGATTATTGCGATACACAAAAAGACCGCAATGTTCTGTCATTTCTTCCGTATCAGACAACTTAGTCAACGCCGCATTATATGGACGATTGGCAGTAAAGAGAACATCTACATCATCTGGAATTTGCTCGAAAATATTTCGGATATCTTCGTGCTCAACTTCCGTGTCGCAATCCATATAAACTGTTAGATCGTATGGAGTTTGATCGAGCGCCCATAACTTGGCACGTTTATCACGAGGAACATTCTCTGTTATAATTGTGTCGAATATTTCGTAATCTTCAGGTTGAACCCATTCTTCGTGCGTGAAGAATGTAATCTTTGCATCAGGATAATAATCCCGCAGAGATATCGCTGAGTTTTTCGCTGCTCGATAGTAACCTTTTTTTACTGAAGCAACGTAGAGAAAACCATTATTCGGCATCAACCGCATCGCTCACAATTGCTGAATTTGCTTCTTCTTGTTGCAAAAGAATTACAGTATAAGCAGTAACTTCCATGATATTCTTTGCTTTACGGATCTTAGACTTCAACTCGCGATTCTTAGATCCCTTAATCAAGTCAATTTCAAATGCATCCAGTTTAGCGGCGAATAGTTGCTCTTGCTGCATGCGAGTCTTGTCAACTTTCTGCCGCTCAATGTTTTGCTTAATGCGTTCATTACGGTCATCAATACGCTTGTTTGTATTAGCATCGATCTGCTCGACACTATACTTCTTTAGCAATTCGTCAAAGTCACGATTGGTTCCATCGTTCATGATAGATGCAGTAACTCTCTTTCCTGTATCGGGATAATAAAATTCTGCGATTACGTGTTGTTTTTCTTTATTCGCCCAATACGGGTTTTCAATAATTCGTTCGGTAGTCATTCAAATCTCCAAAAAACTTCATTACCTAGTATTATGTATACTACTTTTTTAGCGGAAAGTAAAGGTTTTTATGCGGTGCGGACCCAAAGTTTTACTGTTGATATAGTTTCTTTGGTTGCAATCACAGTCGCCCCTGAATATGTTCCTGAGTATGTTCCGCTATAGTTACCAACATAGTTGCCCGTATAGTTTCTAGACCCAGAGTAATATCCTGTATAGTTGCCTGTAAAGAATCCTTGATAGGTTCCTGAGTATGTTGCAGTACCTGCGTAAAATCCAGTATAGTTACCTGTAAAGAACCCTGTATATGTTCCTGAATATGTCGCAGTACCGAGGTAGTTGCCTGTGAAGTTGCCAGCATAGGTTCCTGAATAGAAACCTGTATAGTTTGCAGGACCAATGTAGTTTCCAGTAAAGAATCCTTGATAGGTTCCGGAATAGGTTCCTGCATAATTGGCAGCGTAGTTTCTAGAACCTGAGAAGAATCCAGTATATGTTCCAAGATAATTGCCTGCATAGTTGCCTGCATAATTTCTGGAACCTGCATAATATCCTACGTAGTTACCAACGAAATTGCCTCCAACGAAACCACCATAGAATAGTGTGTATGTTCCCGAGTATGTACCAGCATAATTGCCAGCATAGTTTCTCGATCCGGAATATGTTCCCAGATAGTTGCCGCTGAAATTGCCTGCATAACTACCAGCATAGTTTCTGGAACCCGCGAAGAATCCTTGATAGTTACCAGTAAAGTTACTTGAATACGAACCAGAATATGGTGCAGTTCCTAGATAAGTTCCTGCATAGTTGCCAGTAAAGTTGCCTGAATAAGTTCCGGAATAATTCGCTGGACCTACATATCCGCCTGTGAAATTATTGGCAAAGGATCCTGCATAAGTTCCGGAATAATTCGCTGGACCTACATATCCGCCTGTGAAATTATTGGCAAAGGATCCTGCATATGTGCCTGCATAGTTAGCAGCATAGTTTCTAGAACCTGCAAAGGTTCCCTGATATGTTCCAACATAGTTACCAGCATAATTTTCTGGAGTGACTTGCTCACGAGTATCAGAAAACTCGTTACCCATTTCAACCCATGTTCCGCCAGATGGTGCAGTCGATTGAATCTTATAAGTTCCCAAACCACTGTCGATAATTCTATTTCTGAAACTTGGTAGCATCTGAAGAATTTCCGAAGATGTCATTTCCTTGACATCTTTGGTATTAATTAACTTCAGCGGTTTTAGATTCGAATCAGAAAGCGAAGTTGCAGCAGTTTTCTGCCAGAGATATGTTACCGTATTTCCGCCATTGGCGACGTCGGTTAACGTATAGCGAGAAACCCACGTACCACCAGTCGGAGCAGTGGGTTGAAGTCTATATTGACCTGCAGTATATGAAGTCTCGGAAACCATCGCATTAATTGCGTAATCGAGGATTTCAGTATCGATCTGACCATCGGTCATCTCACGAATACCACCGTCATATTTGACAGGACGATTCGTGATACTTTCTGTTGCTGCAGCAGTTACCTGTTTAGCATAATAAGTTACGGTGTCAACCGCACCAGTTGCTGGGTGAGTTCCAGTTGCTTCTTGGCGATCCGTGTCAACAAACGTCCCGATCGCTGTTCCGCTACCACTATTATTAGTGGTGATATTAATTTCGCCTGTGCCTGTGCCATCCGAGTTTGCTCCAAACGACACTGTCAAAGTCTGCGCGATATAATTCTTAATCTCAGCAACAGACATCGCCTGCAAACCTTGCCAGTTTGAAGAAGAAACAGGAGTCGCCGAAGATTTGTTCCTTAATACCATTTATGCAGTCCTAATCCACAATTTAACTGTTGATACTGTATCTTTAGTCGCTTGAATTGTTGCGCCACTATAATTCCCAGTAAAGTTATTTATATACGATCCAGAATAGTTACCCGTAAATGAACCACCGCCTGCATAGTTGCCTGTAAAGTTTCCTGTATAATTTGGTCCTTGATACGGTGCCGCTGAAAAATACCCAGTGTATGTTCCTGAATAGTTTGCTGGACCCGTAAAGTATCCAGTATATGAACCTCCTGGACCAGAGAAATATCCTGTATATGGCGTTGGTGGAACAAATCCATTATAGTTACCAGTATATGCAGTTCCGTATGCCGTACCTTGGAATCCGACTGTTGCGGAATAGAACCCAGTATAATTTGTTATGTAGTTGCCAGCGTAGTTTCTAGAACCTGAGTAGTTAGCAGGACCAGAATAGTTCCCAACACCAGCATATGTTCCAGCATAGTTTCTAGTACCTGAGTAGTTTACTATACCTGCATAATTGACTTCGCCAGCATATGTTCCTGCATAGTTTCTCGATCCTGCATAAAATCCAGTATAGTTTTCACCTGGACCCAAGAAGTATAATGGATTATTGGATATGAACGGTTGTCCGCTATAATAAATTGGACCTTCATAAAATCCCAGATATGCTGGTCCTGGAGGAGACTGATACGATCCTGCATATTGTTGTTGTAGAGGTCCAAGATAGGATCCTGTGTAATTTCCTATACCAAATCGTATTGGTCCAGTATATGTTCCTGGACCAGTGCCAGAATATTCACCGACAAAGACATCTCCTGGTTCACCTGGAGCAAGATCTGGTCCTTGGTAATAACCAGTATACCATATTGTCGTTGGAGCACCAGTATATACTCCTTGGAAAACTGCAGGACCAGAATAATATCCGATAAAATTAGTTTGGATTGGTCCAAAGAAATCGTATTCATTGGCAGGACCAGTATAATATCCTGTATACCAAGTTCCAGGTTGAGAATAATATCCGCCGTAAGTTGTGGTAGGATATGGACCCTCATATGAAATTGGTGGACCAGTATAAGTTCCAGCATAGTTACCAGAGTATGTTCTTGAACCTGAATAATTTACTATACCAGTGTAGTTGACTTCACCCGCATAGTTGCCAGAATAAGTTCTCGATCCAGAGTAATTGGCAGGACCAGAATAATTCGCTACACCTGCATAGTTGCCCGCATAGTTTCTCGATCCAGAATAATACGCAGCATAGTTTCCACTGTATGCGGTTCCTGGACCGCTATAAAACGCAGAATAGAATGGTGAACCAGTATATGTACCTGAATATGGAACTAGAGGTCCAAGTGGAGCAGTATATGTTATGCCAGTAAATTCGCCGCCAGCAGAGAAAAATCCTGAATATGGAGCAGTTCCGAGATAGTTTCCACTAAAATTACTCGAGTAAGGTGTGGTATAATTGATGGTTGTCGAGAAAGTATTGGAATAAGTTCCACTATAATTGACTACACCACCGTATGTTCCGCTGTAAAAACCAGTGAAACTTCCAGTATATGTTCCTGCATAATTCTGTGGAGAAACTTGTTCTCTGGTGTCTGCAAACTGACTACCCATTTCAACCCAAGTGCCACCTGATGGGGCAGTCGATTGGATTTTATATGTTGCAATTCCAGTATCGATAATTCTATTACGGAAATTCGGTAGCATCTGCTCAATTTCAGATTCAACCATCTGCCTACAGTTATTGCTATTGAACAATTTTAGTGGCGTGTAGTCTGAATTTGGCGTCGAAGATGCTGCAGTTTTCTGCCAGAGATATGTTACTGTATTACCACCCTGTGCCGTGTCAGTAATAGTATATCTTGAAACCCATGTACCACCAGTTGGAGCAGTTGGTGATAAACGATACTGACCTGCAGTATATGATGACTCTGCGACCATCGCTTCGATGCAGAGATCCATAATGGAATCAATATCACTATCAGACATTTCTTCAAGACGAGAGTCCCAAGCAAGTGGTCTGTTAGTAATATTTTCTGATGCAGCAGCAGTAACCTGCTTTACGTAATATGTGGTTGACGTAGTAGAACCAGTAGCAGGATGCGTACCGATAGATTCAGTTCTATTGGTGTCAACAAAGGTTCCGATTGATGTGCCAGAACCTGAATTGTCTGTTGTTATGTTTATTTCAGCAGTACCAGAACCTGTTGTAGTGGTTCCGAACTTTTCTGTGATAACATTCGCAATATAATTTTTTACCTCTGCATCGGTCATAGTCTGCAAACCGCTGATGTTTGCAGGAGTAATTGGGGACCCTGACGCTTTGACCTTTAGAGGATTCATTATTAGTTTAGCCTGTTACCGCTTGTGTCATAAACAATGAGATTTGTTACGCGATACCAATCTTGCGTATCTTGCGCAACCAATTCCACGGATGAATATGGTGCCAAATTAACACCAGCATTGACAGTTCCACCATCAATAACGTCTGAAGTATTTGGGTATACAACAATGGTAACTGCAGTTGTGTTAACAACTTTGATATTAATACCCGCAGCAGCAGTAGGCAACTTAACACCCTGTGCGGCAGTAGCAGTTGTTACAATGTTAACTGTTTTTGTTAATGCAGTCGCATCACCTTGCGTAGATCCTGCTGCGGAAACTGTTCCTGCAACAGAAGTGGTAAGACTGCCTGTTAGTGTCAAATCTGCAAAGGAAGGACTGTCACCTGATTGATACTTGTCGTCATTCAAGTTACTGAAGTTGTTATCGACTTCAGTATTCGTCAGCGGAGTCCCCTTTACAGATCTAAGGGTAAGAGTGCTCATACTTTTTATCCTTGTCTCTGTAGAATTTGTTGTAGTAGATTTTTAATCTCAATCATATCATTCTTAAGATTATTTATATCGTCGCCATACGACTCAATTTGCATCATGTGTTTTTTACGTGCCTTATATGCTGCTAAGGCAGGAAGGTCATTCGAAAGTATTGCCTTCGAATGACCGTCTCTTTCGTATTTGTTTGTATCAGTGAGTTTGATTCTAGTAGTCATATTACACCTGCAACGCGATTGCTCTTAGTTCTCTCACGCGAGGAACTACGGAACTATTTGTTGATGTTGGAATAATTTTAACCGCAAATGATTTATAACCACTGAACGTTGCGCTTCCAATTGTATATTCAAAGACGCCCGCATTTTTGTTTGCAGTCGGAATAGTGTATTCATACTCCACAAATCCAGACTTTGATGCGCTATCAAGAGGAGAGTTTGTTAACTCCAACTCAATCCAGTCAAGGTCATCGAAGTTTGATGCATCAGTTGCATTCTGGAATTTACCGTAAACTTGCACACCACATCCAGTTGGAATCTTATTGCTTAGATAAACCTTCAGATCTTCAGCATCTTGTCCATCGTCAAGAACAACACGACGAGAGATATACTTCGATGCTGCAGTTCCAGCATTTCCATCTTCGCCAGAAATATCATCTGGTCCATTTACGTCATTAGCAATAGCAATAATAGAACATTTTCTAGTGTCAATTACTGGCGACACAGTTGATGTTTGAGTCATCATTCCTGCTCTGACCGTCAGTGATTTATCGCCACCGAGATCTGCTTGCTCATTCGAGTATGAATAAACTTGCGCCTCGTATGACAATTCGTATTCTTGTCCAAAGTTAATACCTTCAAAGGTTGTTCCGCCAGCACCCGCACCAGTTGCGGTAGGAGCAACAGACCAATTGATAGTTGCTGGAGTATGGTCAATACAACCCATGTTCGTCTCAAGAACGTTTAGTTGCTTGTTTTCAATTTCAGTAACTTCAGCATAAGTCGTTCCATTACCGATAATATCGTTAGCAGTAAACGAACCAGAATTGACCAGCAACTTACCGACATTATAGAGAGAATCATATTGCTTCACAAACGCTCTATTGAGCGTGACAGTAACTACTGCGCTAGATCCACCACCACTTGAGATTGTCAGAGTTGGATTACTTGTATATCCTGCTCCTGGGTTGACTACAGTAACACCAGTTACTACACCACCAGAAATTGTTACATTAACTGTAGCATTAGTGGTTGCGCCGCCGCCTGATAGGGTATGCGCAATAGTTCCATTGGTATAACCAGTTCCTGGATTGGAGATATTGAACGAGAACCCATGCACTGTATCACCAGCAGCAAAGTTGCCGTCTGAGAACGAATCGAACTTGAGGAAGTCAACGTCCATGTTCTTCATGACAAGCGAACCGACAGTGTTGATTGCAAAGTCTGCGCGACGAAGGGTAAACTTAATATCTTCCTTCTGCCATGCTGTCCACGATCTGTTGTTCGCAGAAGTAAACAGAACACCAATATGTGGTTGCTCAGAAATACGGTTTTCAGTCCCTAGTTCGTTTTCACCTAGTTCCGAAACCCAGATATTGTAATCTGGATTGTTACCAGCAGGAAGAAGAACGAAACAGTATTCAGTATTATTTTGCAGATATACTGGCGACGGGAATGTGAAGGTTGTTGCTGTAGCAGCAGTTTCGCTGACATTAACATCGGCAGGATTTAGTGTTACTTCACCAAACGGAATTACCTTGTTACCTGGATAACCATTCACAACTTCACGAATCTGTAGAGTGATTGGTGCACTCGAAGATTTGGTTCTGAAGAAAATATCAAGGTTGGTAACGTAACAACCAAATGGCATACCTTCGACATAGAAAGTTTGCGCAATAGGATCTCGTCCGCGAAAGTTTGGCGCACATGGATTGACAGTGTTACATCCAGCAGGAATTGTTATTGTTTCAATACTTCCGTTGACGAGTCCACCGAACCCACCCAATCCGTCAATTACAACTTCTGATTCGTCCCAGCAGGTTTGTATTAGTGCACAAGGATCCGGAGTTGGAGTTTCAATAACAGGCACTACAACAGGTGTTGGTTCTGCTGGTGGCAACACAACTGGCGCAGGAGGATCTTGAGTGATATTTGTTACGTTAGTATTATTGATATTTGTTATGTTGGTAACAGTGTTATCAATATTTGTAATATTATTAACTGTAGTAAACGTATTATTTACTGTTGTTTGAACAACACCAACAGTTCTATCAGCAATTCTATTCTCAGTTCTTTGTGTTTCAAATACTGATCTAGAATCTGATGTCGAATTCAATTCTATATTAGCAACTCTGGTTGAAATAACTGTGTCTTGGACGTTTTGTGATAGTCCATTCGCAGACCAAGTCTTAGTAGAAGCAGTGGTGATGAACGCATCGCGATTGAATTGGTCGTCGCAAAGACGGAAGTTTTTATCGCCAGTTCTGAAAGTCGCTGCTGGAATTCTAAATTGACCAACGCAAACACCTTGTGCATTGGTGATCAATGGATCTCCATAATTTCCGTCAGCATATGATGAATATGCAGCAGGATCGGTTGGTTTGATATTGGTCGCTGGGTCGAAACTCAGAGGACGACAATGATCGGCAACACCAACACCGTCAAAGAATGGATACACTCTAGTGTTGGGTTTCAATCTTTGCGCGATGAATGTAACAGTAACTGAACGCATGAACGGAATAATCGAAGTATTTGTTACTCGAGCACCAGTTCGTTGAGTCTGTGTTTCTGGAGTTACAGAAAGTGATACACCCTGACGAGTTTGACGCTGTTCAATAGTTGTAGTAACAACTTGTGTCTGTTGCTGTAAGAACGTATCACCACGTAGCGTAGTATTACCTGCTACAGTTTCTGACGACTGTCCAACGGCAGTTCTTCCAGTTACAACGTCTTGCCAATCACCCCATTGAGTTCCCCAAGCATCTGCCATGGTTTCCCATGCATCATAGTTTCCGTCGAAGTTTACGCTAACATCTGGTTGCTGTGCGGTATCCGTCCAGTTATCGACTGGCGGATCTAGTTCCATATTTCCGATGTAATTGAATAGTAATTCGCCGACGCAATTTCTTGGTTTAGAGGCAGAAGGGTTAGATGTCATGTCAATATTGACATACGGGAGAGTGATTAGATCTCCTGTTTTATACACATTGGTTGAATTTGCATAATCAAATGCGAGGTCAATATTTTCTAGATAGAAGAAAGGACGCATCTCTTTCTTCGATGGATCAATGGAGATATGATATGCGGAATCGAAAACATTACCAACGTTGTGACCTGTGAACGCATCAACAAGAATACCGTTTTTAAATCTGTCGAGACCTGCGCCATCCGGAATAGAAAGATCGCTTGCTGCTTTTTCAAGCAGAGAAAGCGAAGTATAATATTCAAGACGGTTAATACGTTGTTCGAGAACACCAATGTCGCGCATAGTGTAACGACGATTGTCGACAGTACGGAATGATACACCGTAGTCTGGACGATTTACGCTCTTAGCAACATTTGGAGCAAGTGATGGATATGGAGGAATGTTGATAATTGCCAGCGACATCGCATTTTCAGGTTCTGCTGGCGTCAATGGTGTAAGCGAAGGGGTTCCGTAAATAGAACTGAAGATACCCTCAGAGTCGATGATCAGTCTGTCGGTTCTACCAAGGTAATATTCCAGATCCGTTATGAATTGTTCAGTAGGAACAGGATTTGTAATACCAACCGATGGTGCTGAGACAGAAGTGCCTTCAGATGGATTAGTCGAAGCAGATCCAATAACTGATGCATTTGTTGCTGTATCAGCAATTCTAACACGGAAATCTAGAGTGTCGCGAAGGTCAAACGATTCACCTGTAATCGGCGAAACATAAACTGGAATATCTTGCGTTTTAATTGTTTCCGCTGTTGCCCCCGTATCATCGATCGGATAAGAATCGACAACAAAGAAAGTTCCATCTGCTGAAGCACCGTCGTGGGTGAAGTAGTCTAATTTAACAACAAGTTTTTTGTTTGTTAAATCCAATGCACCCTTTCTAATAATCTTAGCATTACGATATTCATTGTCGCGCTGTCCATTATCGAGAGTAAACGAAGATGCAACATCATTTGCAGCGGTGATAACATCCGCATCCGTCAACGAATTAGATCCGATAAAGATATTCTTAATTCTATAAACGTCAGAAAGACCTAGTGTGTAGGTTCCTGTGTTTGTTAATGGGTGAGTTCCTGTGTTAATTACAACATAACGATCTTCACGAAGAACCTTTAGAACAGGATTCGCGACTGCAGACTGAACATTTACGTAGAGTTTAACTTCAACTGGTAGTGTTACTGGGGGAGTAACTGCGACTCCACCAACTAAATCGATCGTAATAGATTTATCGGAGTTCTTAGTAAATGTTGCACCCGAAAGATCAATATTAGAACCAATTGGTCGCGCAACAGAATTGATTGTTGCTGCTTCCTTTAATACCATCGTAAAATTATTGTTAATAACTGTGGAAGTAAACGCATCATATGGGAAGGTTTCATCGCCAGACAATGTAATTGTTACTTGTCCAAGCGAACTGAGTTCCCCGTCGAATTCTTTGGTATAGATAAACGAGTTATCGTAAGTTCCAGTTGGTTTGGTTGTTTTTGTCGCTCTAGATGGAAGTCTAAACATCGAACGATTAAAACTTGATTCTTGTAATACTGCATTGCTATCTACTAAAACAACATCAGCATGACCATCGGCAGTTGCATCGTTGTAGTAAATACCACGAACATCTTTAAAATCGCCGCTTGACATTTGAATATCATAGAGATATAATCTATATTCTGCCGCAGCAGCGCCTACAGTTCCAGACTCATAAACAATTTGTCTTACGCGAGCAGTACCGACTTCGGATCCTGGAGCAACTGCAGTAGAGAAAGTTCCATCAGTAACAGCACCTTGTGCAGCACTTCTCAGACTTACGCGATCGCCGCCGTTAAGATCCCACAGACCGCAGAATTCTTTGACTAGAATATAGTTACCATATGCAGTGCTGATTGAAGATTCCTGAACAGAAACTGTTGTCAGACCCTTGGGAACTACGACATATTCTGTTTGGAAAGTTTCATGCTCGAACCCACGAACATATGCTTTACCTGCTTCAAGACCGATAGCAAGAAGATCTTTGCTGCCTCCACGTTCTGGATCAACAGTGTTCAGTTCTCGTAAACCATTATTCCCATCAACATTAAGATGTTCTTTGATGAGAACAGGGAATTGTCTTACAGCATAGTTGCCTGATTCATCATATGTGCGTCTTGCCATGTTCTTGCCAAGTTCGCCATAGATATTCGCAGTATATGTTCTTTGAATTTCACCATTGACGATATCGACAAGTTGACTGAACGACGCAGGAAGAGTTTCTTCTGGTGTATACTTGACGAGTGTCGTTGCGATTTTATAACGATCTGCTCCTGGAGCAGCGTAGTTAAACGAACCTTGTGCTGGATCGAGAAGAGTTTGGTCGTCTTCAGCAGAAACGGTTGATTCTACAAGTTCGAAACCAACCTTAACAGTAGGAAGGTTTGTATATTTCGAGAGAATAATTGTTTGTGATTCATGATTGACAAACTTACCGTCGATGTAAACGATACCATCATCAACAGTAAGTGCGCATCCAAGACCCCAGTAACTGTTAGTTGGTTCTGCCTCGTCGTATGTTGAGTCAACTACGAATGTATCGTTATTTCTACCAGGATTCGATGAAGTAACAGTAAGAGTTTCACCCCCCTCAAAGTGAACAGCAGTAGAAGAACCATCACCGCTAGTATAACGAAGATAAAGAGTTTTCATATCAGGCGATGCTGATTCGGTTCCAGGTTCTGCACCTAAAATGACAGCAGTGATGCCAGTAGTTCCACCAGTAACAGTATCGCCCATGTAATTTGCAAGCGAAGCATTATCTACTGCAGAAGATCCTGCATCAGTATCTAGAATTTTAACAAATGCTCTATCAGAGTCGAGTTTAAAATCACAACCTTGTACTACAGAACCATTCTTGAAAATGTGGTCACCGAATTTGCCGATCTGGGTTTGCAGCAAAGTTTGTAGTTGCGTAAGTTCGCGTGCCTGAACAGCATATCCAGGTTTAAACAGGACTCGGTTGAAATTCTTTGCATCATCAAAATCATCATAATATGGTGATACATTTAAATTCAGTGCCATATTTTATT
>JACCED011547798.1_pt1 | contig 17550 bp, 17 predicted proteins | sample 7455021 | NCBI WGS metagenome assembly JACCED01 (sample SAMN15323456, study PRJNA562643) | freshwater metagenome | isolation source: river surface water | place: USA:Blue River Watershed | collected 2017-08-19 | reverse complement strand
GCCGCCGCCATCGCCAAGGGCCGCCGCGTGGCGGATCATGTCCGCGCGCTGGTCGTGCCGGGTTCGGGCCTGGTGAAGAAGCAGGCGGAAGCGGAAGGGCTGGATCGCATTCTGCGTGAAGCCGGCTTTGAATGGCGCGAAGCGGGCTGTTCCATGTGCCTTGGCATGAACCCCGATAAACTCACGCCGGGTCAGCGCAGCGCCAGCACATCCAACCGCAATTTCGAAGGCCGTCAGGGCCCTGGTGGGCGGACCCATCTGTTGAGCCCCGCCATGGCGGCAGCCGCGGCCTTGGCCGGCCATTTGGCCGATGTGCGTGATTATCAGCCGAAGGGAGCACTGTAATATGCAAGCCTTCACCAAGCTTACCGGTATCGCCGCACCCTTGCCAAAGGCGAATGTGGATACGGACCAGATCATCCCTGCGCGGTTTTTGAAATCCATCAGCCGGCTTGGATTCGGGAAGAATCTTTTCGCCAATTTCCGCTACAAGGAAGATGGCTCGGAAAACCCGGATTTCGTGCTGAATCAGGAACCCTATCGCAAGGCCGAAGTGCTCATTGCGTTTGAGAATTTCGGCTGCGGATCATCGCGCGAACATGCCCCCTGGGCCTTGCTTGATTTCGGCATTCGTTGCGTGATTGCGCCGGATTTTGCTGATATTTTCAACAATAACTGCTTCAAGAATGGCGTGCTGCCGGTGCGCCTGCCGCGTGAAATCTGCGAAAAGCTGATGGATGACGCGAAGATGGGCGGCAATGCGCGCATTACCGTGGATCTGGAACGTCAGGTCGTGGTGCGCCCGAATGGTGAAGAAATTCCCTTCCAGGTCGATCCGCTGCGTCGCCATCTGATGCTGAATGGTTTGGATGATATTGGCCAGACCCTGCAGCACGGCAGCGCCATTGATGGCTTTGAAGCGCGTCAGCGCGCCGCTCAGCCCTGGCTTTATACTTGATTGCGCTTCGCCCCGGCTTGGGCCGGGGCCATGAGGAAAACGCCCATGTCGTCCAACAAAAAACTTCTCATCCTGCCCGGTGACGGGATCGGCCCTGAGGTGATGCGTGAAGTCCGCCGTGTGGTGGATTGGATGGATCATCGCCGCCATGTGTCCTTCAACATTGAAGAAGGCCTGGTGGGGGGCGCTGCCATTGATGCCCAGGGCACGCCTTGTTCGGATGAAACCGTGGAACGTGCCAAGGCGGCGGATGCGGTGCTGTTCGGTTCCGTGGGTGGGCCGAAATGGGATTCCATGCCCTTCGACAAGCGCCCGGAACTGGGTGTGCTGCGGCTGCGCAAGGATTTAGGCCTTTTCGCCAATCTGCGCCCTGCCGTGGTGCTTGACCCGCTGGTGGAAGCATCCAGCCTGAAGCCTGATCTGGTGCGCGGGCTTGATGTGATGATCGTGCGTGAATCGACCGGCGGCATTTATTTCGGTGAACCGCGCGGCATTCATACCGATGCCAAGGGCAAGCGCACCGGCATTGATACGGAAGTCTATACCGAAGACGAAATCGCCCGCGTGGCGCGGATTGCCTTTGATCTGGCGCGCAAGCGTCGTAACAAGGTGACCAGCGTTGAAAAGGCCAATGTGATGCAGTCCGGCCGGCTCTGGCGCGCGGTGGTCGGTGAAATCGGCAAGGCTGAATTCCCCGATGTCGAGCTGGAGCATATGTATGCCGATAATTGCGCCATGCAGCTTTGCTCTCGCCCGAAGCAATTTGATGTCATCCTCGGGTCCAACCTGTTTGGCGATGTCCTGTCCGATTTGGCGGCGGCGCTGACCGGGTCGCTCGGCATGTTGCCCTCGGCCACGCTTGGCGCTGTGGATGCCTCTGGTCGGCGTCATGCGCTTTATGAACCCGTGCATGGTTCGGCGCCGGATATCGCCGGCAAGGGCATTGCCAATCCCTGCGCGCAGATCCTTTCCTTCGCCATGCTGCTTCGCTGGTCCTTCGGCATGGAAGAAGATGCGCGGCTGCTGGAAACCGCCGTTGAAAAAGTGCTGGCTGGCGGTTTGCGCACGGCCGATATCATGCAGTCCGGCATGGCGCGGGTTGGCACCACCGTGATGGGTGAAGCCGTCGTGCGCGAATTGGAAAAACTCTCCGCTTGATGTGATTGATGCCCGGGGCGGGGTTGCGCAGGACGCGCGGCTCCGCTATCCGAGGCCTCGTGATGCGCGCCCGTAGCTCAGCTGGATAGAGCACCAGACTACGAATCTGGGGGTCAGAGGTTCGAATCCTTTCGGGCGCGCCACTTTCCTTAAATTCCATGTTTTTTGCGCCTTCGCGGCCCAGGTGCTTGCGTTGTGGGCTTGTGTTTGGCGCACGCCTTGGCTGCTCAGGGCGGTGCTGCGCCGTTTCGCGCCTCGGCTGTGGTCATGGTCCCGGGGCTATTGTTGCGCGTATCTGCGCGTGCTGATTTCGTGAAATTGGTGCGACTTATCAACATTGTGCAATCATAATGGATCCGGCCTGTCACAAGTCATGGCAGGGCATAGGGAATTTCCGTGACATTGGTAAAATTCATAGGAAGAACCCCTTGGACTTGATCGGCGGTCGATGGTGACTAGAGCCATGGTTCTACGCATTCCCGATTCGGAAGTACCGGAATGGTCGCGGCGGTTGCGCAAGGCGCGCCGTGCCAAGGCGATGTCGCAGGCGGCGCTCGGCGAATTGATCGGCGCCTCTCAGGCGACTGTTGCTGATTGGGAGACCGGCAAGACACGACCGCGGCATGAAACCTTGAAGCGCCTGCTGTTGGCGCTTGATCTCAGCCTTATGGAACTTATGCCCGATATGCCGCGCAGCGTGGCGGAAGCGCCTGTCAGCGCGCCCCTCTCGGCCGCGGAAGTGGCGGAACAATTCGGCGTGCTGCTGGATATTGTCTCGCGTGAATTGGATGGCACGGGCCATCCGGCAAGCCTTGGCAGCAAGGGGCGCTTTGCGTTTCAAATCTGGCGTAGCGCTGGCGGCAGCATGACCGAAGCGGCAGACCCTGAAGCGGCGCGGGAGCAATTGGCCACCATCCGCGCGCTTTTGAGCGAATTGCGCAAAACAACGCCTTGAGGCGAAAAAGGGGCTTGCCAAAAAATCGGAAATTCCGGTAAAAATACTACCGGAGGTTGTGTTTCGATGGTGTTTTTCCCTAAATCGCTCTGCCTGGTGTCATTCAGGGGCCAGCCCCTTGGGCGGCTTTGGCGCAGTGCGCCCACATCCATCAACCTTCCCCATCAGCTCAGCCCAGCCGGCTTATTGATTTCGCCCGAACGGGCCCTGGTCCGGGATGGGCGGGTAACCCCGTTTTGGGGCGTGGTGGCTTTGCTCTTGGCTTTTTCTTTGGGTCCCGCGCTGCTGATTGCCGCCTTGATGAACCTGGTGGCGCCGTAATCGGGCATGGTTGCCCGCGCCCGTCTCTGGTTGCACAATCCGCATCAGCAAGGGGGAAACCAGGATGCTACTGCCATGAGCGCTTCGGCGCGTCGGGCGCGCTTTCGCGCCATTCTCGCCGGAGATGCCTGTATGCATCCGGCTTCCGTCCATGATCCCATCGCCGCGCGCATCGCGACGGATCTTGGCTTTGAAACCGCCATGTTTGCCGGTTCCATCGCTTCGGTCGCCGTGCTTGGGGCGCCTGACCTGATTCTGGTGACGCTGACCGAATTCGCCGAACAGGCGCGGCGCATTTGTCGTGCCGGTGCGCCGCCGCTCATGGTCGATGCCGATCATGGCTATGGCAATGCACTGAATGTGATGCGCACCGTTCAGGAATTGGAAACGGCTGGCGTCTCGGCGCTGACAGTTGAAGATACGGACCTGCCGCGCGCCCATGGCGCTGGGGAGCCGGGCCTGCTGAGCCTCGATGCCGGGCTTGGTAAAATCCATGCGGCGCTGGCGGCGCGGGAAGATCCCTCCCTGGTCATTGTGGCGCGCACCAGCGCGGTCAATCTGGTGGGGCTGGACGAAGCCGTCACCCGCACGCGGGCCTATGCCAAGACCGGGGCGGACGCCTTGTTTTATACCGGCGTCACGGATTGGGCGCAGCTTGCCGCCTTGCAGGCAGCTGCTGCTGGTGTGCCGCTGATGCTGGGGGGCACGCCGCCGGCGCTGGCTGACAAGGCCAAGCTTGCCGCGCATGGCGTGCGGATCGCGCTTCAAGGCCATGCGCCCACCTTCGCGGCCATGGCGGCGGTGCACGCCACGCTCAAGGCGCTGCGCGAAGGCACAGCGCCTGGCAAACTGCCTGGGCTTGCTGATGCCGCTTTGATGAAGGCGGCGATGCGTGAAGATGATTATGCGCGTTGGACGCGCGATTATTTGGCTGGCTGAGACCGGAAAGAGAGAGACAGAAAATGTTGAGTGAAACCGAAGGCAAATTTCTGACGATGCATGAATTCGCCAAGGCGGCGAAGAACCGGCTCGATGCCAATATCTGGGATTACCTTACGGGCGCGACGGAAACCGAAACCACCATGCGCCGCAATCGCCTGGGGTTGGATACGCTGGCCTTCCGGCCACGCATCCTGCGGGATGTTTCCAAAATCGATACGACATCAACGCTTTTCGGCAAGAAAATCCGCCTGCCCGTAGCGCTGGCCCCGGTGGGTGGTTTGGAAAGCTTCGGCGCCAATGGCGCGGCCACGGCGGGGCAGGGGGCATCGGCCTTTGGCGTGCCATTGATTGTCTCCTCCGTCACCAAGCCGGGGCTTGAGGAAACGGCGGCCAATACGCCAGGGCCCAAGATTTTCCAGCTTTATGTGCGCGGTGATGACAGCTTCATTGATGACTACGCCGAACGCTCCATCGCCAATGGTTATGATGCCTTTTGCTTTACGGTCGATACGGCGGTCTATAGCCGGCGTGAACGCGATATCGCCCGCCGCTTCGCCAAGCCGTGGCGCGCACGCGTGCAGGGTATTGAATATCAGGCGGGGCTGTCCTGGAAGCAGATTGATCGCTTCCGGTCCAAGCATAAAACCCCGGTCATCCTGAAGGGCATCGCGACCGCGGAAGATGCCAAGATGGCCTGTGAACACGGTGTTGATGTTGTTTACGTCTCCAACCATGGCGGGCGGCAGCTTGATCATGGGCGGGGCTCCATCGAAGTGCTGCCAGAAGTGGTGGAAGCCGTCGCCGGCCGCGCCAAGGTATGGGTGGATGGCGGTTTCTCCCGCGGTACGGATGTGGTGAAGGCGCTTTGCCTTGGTGCGGACCTTGTCGGGCTGGGCCGGCTGTATTGCTACGCCCTGGCTGCTGATGGCGCGGCCGGTGTGGAACGCATGCTGGAGATCATGGAAACCGAAATCTACACGACCATGGGCCTGCTGGGGGCGACCAAATTCTCTGAACTCAACCCCAGCTATGTTCATGCGGGTGCGCTCGCCACCAATGCGCCCCATGTCTTCAGCGCCTTTCCGCTGCTGCATTTCAGCGATTCAGGTTACTGATAAGCCTGTCTCAGCCGCGCTGGCCGCATGATTAACGCGCCATATCGGCCGAGTTGTTCAACCAGTGGCGTGACCCATCAGCCCGGGTCACGCCCAGGCTGGCGCGGCTTTGGCTGATGGCAGACCCCCAGCCAGCTCCTCCCAGCCAATCCCAGGCGCCGTTGCGCATTCTGCTGACAGATCGGGCCTTCCTCCGCCTATGGGGGGCGGGTGGCATGACCAATTCCATGCGTTGGGTGGAAATGCTGGTCAGCGGGCTTTACACCTATGAACTGTCGCGTTCGGCCTTCGCCGTTTCATTGGTGTTGATGTCCCGCGCCCTGCCGATGTTGTTGATGGGGGCGGTGTCCGGCGCGGTCGCGGAAAGCCTTAATCGCAAACATTTGCTCATGGCAGGCCAGGCGCTGACCGCCCTTGGCGCCATCATTATCGCCCTGCTTTCGGCACTCGGGATGCTGTCGCTTTGGCATTTATGGGCCAATGGGTTGTTGGGGGGACTGGTCTGGACCAATGAACACGCCACCCGGCGGCGCATGGTGGCGGAAACCGCCGGGCCGGAACGGATTGTCCCCGCTGTTGCCTTTGACACCATGACCGGCAGCACCACGCGCATGGTGGGCCCAATGCTGGGGGGGATCTTCTACCAATCCATCGGCGTGACAGCCGCTTACACCATTGCCGCGTTTTTCTATCTGCTCGCGTTTTATTGTGTTGCTGGCGTTACCTATGAACAGCCGCGGCGCGCCCTGGTGGCCCGGCAGCTTTGGGCGCAGATCCTGGAAGCGGTCCATATTGCACTTCGGCATCCGGCCTTGCGTGCCGTGCTTGGCATTACGCTTGTGATGAATATTTTTGGGTTTTCCTATAATTCCATCCTGCCTGCCTTTGGCGATATCGCCTTTCATGCCACTGCGGTGGAAATCGGTATCCTGGCCGCAGCTGAGCCTTTCGGGGCACTCCTGGCGGGCTTGGCCTTGGCGTTGCGACGCGGCCCGCAACCCGGACGGCGCCTGCTGTTATGGGGTTCGGCGGCGTTTCTGTTGGTATTGGTGCTGGCTGCATTGGCGCCCAAGCTTTGGCTGGCGGCTTTGCTCCTGGTGATTGGTGGGCTTGGCATTGCCGCCTTTGCCAGCCTGCAAAGCGGGATTGTCATCATGGAAGCGCCGCTGGAAGCGCGTTCGCGCATTCTGGGGCTGACCACCACCTGCATCGGCACCGGCCCACTCGGGGTGCTGGCCGTGGGCGCCTTGGCGGATGCCATTGGCCCGCCCATTGCCATTGCCAGTTTCGCCTTACTGGGCCTGGTTGGTGTGGTGATTGTGACATTGATGACGCGCCGATAGTCCTTTTGCCGTATTCCTGCCCCGTATTGCGCCGATAAGGTCTTGTCGGCCCGTTCGCACGGGTCCACACCGCAGAAACTGAACAACCGCTTATCGGGATTGGGCCGCGATGCAGGTCTACCTGCCGATCGCCGAAATGAGTGTGGATGCCCTGCTGCTGTTGGGCATTGGCTTTGGCGTGGGCTGGTTGTCCGGTCTTTTCGGGGTGGGTGGCGGCTTTCTGCTGACACCCTTGCTGATGTTGATCGGCATTCCTTCCCCGGTTGCGGTTGCCTCTGGCGCCAATCAAACCTTGGGCGCTTCCGTTTCAGGCCTGATCGCACAGTGGCGGCGCGGCAATGTCGATTGGCGCATGGGACTGACGCTTTTTGCCGGCGGCCTTGTGGGTTCCGCACTCGGCGTGCAGATTTTTGCCTTGCTCAGGCGTTGGGGGCAGGTGGATGTGGCGGTTGCCTTCTTCTACGTCGTGATCCTGGGCATTGTTGGCGCCTTGATGGTGCGCGAAAGCCTGACGGCGCTATTGCGCCGCCGTCGGGGTACGGCGCCACGGCGCAAACTGCATGAACATACCTGGCTGCATGGTCTGCCCTTCAAGGTACGGTTCCGCGATTCACGGCTCTATATTTCCATCATTCCGCCTTTGTTGATCGGCTTTGGGATCGGCATTCTCTCGGCCATCATGGGTGTTGGCGGTGGCTTCATGCTGGTGCCGGCCATGATCTATATTCTTGGCATGCCAACGGCGTTGGTGATTGGCACTTCCCTGTTTCAGGTGGTTTTTGTCTCCGCCAATGTCACGCTGATGCAGGCGTGGCAGGTGGGCAGTGTGGATATCGTGCTCACGCTTTTGTTGCTGGCGGGTGGCGTGGCGGGGGCGCAATTTGGCGCTTCCATGGGCACCAAATTGCGCGGTGAGGAAACCCGGATCCTGCTCGGCCTGCTGGTGTTGAGCGTGGCGGTGGGGCTTGCCTTGAATCTGTTGCAGACGCCAAGCCGCGCCTTCACCATCGGTCCCATGACATGAAGGCCTGGGTGTGCGCGCTGGGCCTTTGGCTGGCATTGCTTGCCCTGCCCAAGGCTTATGCGAGCCCCATCACCGCCGAGATTTCGACAGACCGGGTTGAAATCAGCACAGGCTTCAGCGGCGCCTCTGTGCTGGTTTTTGGCGCGACTGAAAATGCCATTGGCGGCGAAATGCCGGAAGATATTGTCGTGGTAGCAACCGGCCCCACCCAAGGCATGGTGGTGCGCCGCAAGATCAATGTGCTCGGCTTTTGGGTGAACGGCCCATCCGCCCGCTTTCCGGAGGTACCGGGGTTTTATGCCCTGTCCGCGACCAAGCGGGTCTGGGAAATTCTGCCGGAACAGGAAAGGCGCGATTATCGCCTTGGCTTTGATAATTTGCGGCTGCGTAGTGAGGGTAATCGTAATCCCGCCTTTCGCGCGGCCTTGCTGGAATTGAAGCAGGCCGATGGCCGCTGGCAGGAATATGTCGCCCCCGTGACGCGCGCGGGGGATCGTTTGTTCAGCGCGCGCATTGCCTTCCCGGCCACGGTGCAAACCGGCGATTATCAGATTGAAGTGCTTCTGGTGCGCGACAGGCGCGTGCTGGCGCGCCAGGAATTATCCCTGCGGGTCGAACGCGTCGGTACCGCCGCTGATATCGCGGGCGTCGCGCGGCAGCAGCCGCTACTTTACGGGGTTATTTGCATCATCCTTGCCGTTTTCGCAGGCTGGATCGGCAGCGTGCTGTTCAGGAGAAATTAATGCCCGATAGCGAAGAAATCGCCGCTGCGGCGACCAAGGCAAAGCGGGACCGTGTTTTCCTGGTGGTGGTGGATAACAGCGCCGAACAGGGTGTGGCGCTCCGCTATGCCTGCCTGCGTGCGCGCAAGGGTGGCGGGCGCGTGGCGCTGCTGCGTGTCATTGAACCGGTGGAATTGGTTGAATGGGCCGGCGTTGGCGTCATGATGCAGGAAGAACGCCGCGCGGAAGCTGAAAGCCTGTTATCCGGCATGGCCGCCCAGGTGAGTGAGATTACCGGTGGCCTGCCGATGCTGATCATCCGGGAAGGCGAACCGCGCGAGGAATTGCTGGCCTTGATCGACGAAGACCCGCGCATTTCCATTCTGGTGTTGGCCATGGCCACTGGCAGCAGCGGGCCCGGCCCGCTGATTTCAGCGCTGACCGGCCGTCATGCAGCGCGGCTGAAAATCCCGATGGCGCTTGTCCCCGGCAGCATGACGGAACAGGAATTGGATCGCGTCACCTGACGCCCCGCTTCAAGGAGGCGGTATTTCCGCTGCCAGGATCTGGCCCGATTGGCTTTCCGTGATCAGCAGCGTCACGCCATCTGGCGCGAAGCAGCAATTGGTGGGTGACCGGCCGAAGGCACGGCAATCCAGCGCAAAGAGCGGCACGCCATGCGCATCCACGCCCCAGACCATGCCATGACCCGGATTGGCGATGAACAGCCGATCATGCACATCCACCGCCATGCCATCGGGGCCGGAGGTGCCGGCCGGGGCGCGGAAGAACAGATTGGCCTTGCCCACAATGGCATCGGGGCGTAGTGCGAAGCGCCAGACTTCACAAGAACGCGTCATCGCCACATAGCAATGCGTGCCCGCCTTGTTCAGCGCGATGCCATTGGGGCTGGGTCCATTGGAAATCAGCCGATCAAGCCGCCCATCAGCTGACAAGCGATAGACACGCCCGCGCGGGTCCTGCAGACCGGTTTGGCCTTGATCGGTGAAGAAAATCGCCCCTTGCGGGCCAAGCGTCACGTCATTCAGGCCGAGAAACCCCTCACTACCCACGGTTTCGAGCAAGGGGGCGATGGAGCCACGTGCCGGGTCCAGCGTCAGCAGGCCATGGCGATAATCGGCAATCAGCAGCGCATCATCGGCGCCAAGGGCGAGGCCATTCGGCCAGCCCTCATATTCCGCCAAAACCTCCCACCCATCGCCGGGGCCGACCAGCAGGATGCGGCCATTGGGGATATCCGTGACCAGAAAGCGCCCGGCGCGATCGAAACACGGGCCTTCCAGGAAGCTATCAATCGGCGCGCCACCACGATTGGCATCGGCCCAGGAGGTACGGCGCGGGTTACGGAGCCTGTCTGGCAGGCGGGCGAAGGGGCGGAGCGGAAGCTCCTTGGGGGCGGGGAACCACATGGGGCGAGGCTAAAGCACAATTCGGCGCCAGCGAAGCCTTGCCCCCTTTCCTTACCACCCTGGCTTGGTGAATGATGCGGTTTGAACGAGAAATAGGGAGCTCCCGCCATGGCAAAATTCGGCCTCAGCCAATCCATTCGTCGTGTCGAAGACCCACGGCTTTTGAAAGGTGATGGGCGCTATACCGCTGACATCAGCCTGCCTGGGGAAGCCTATGGCGTGGTGTTGCGCAGCCCCCATGCCCATGCCGCGATCAAGGGCATTTCCACCAGCGCCGCCAAAGCCATGCCTGGGGTGCTTGGGGTTTACACTTCGGCCGATCTGGCCGCCGAGGGACTTGGGCCGCTGCCTTGCCTGATCCCGCTCAAGAATAGTGACGGTTCGGCCATCTCCTCCACGCCGCGCCCGACGCTGGCGGAAGGCACGGTACGCCATGTGGGTGACCCGGTTGCCTTCGTGGTGGCCGAAAGCGCCAAGGCCGCGCGCGATGCCGCTGAGGCGATTGAGGTGGATTACGAAATCCTGCCCTCCGCCACCGATCTGGCGACCGCGACCAAGCCAGGCCAGCCTCAGGTTTGGCCGAGTGCGCCCAATAATACCTGCTTCGATTGGCATGTGGGCGATAAGGACAAGACCGATGCGCTATTTGCCAAGGCCGCGCATGTCACGCGCCTGACGGTGGTGAATAACCGCATTGTGGTAGCCAGCATGGAAGCCCGCGCGGCGGTGGCGGATTATGATGCCGGCAGCAATAAGTGGACGCTGCACACCAATACCCAGGGGTCTTGGCTGGTGCGCAAGCTCCTGGCCGGCAGCGTCTTCAACCTGCCGGAAGATCATTTCCGCGTGGTGACGCCCGATGTCGGCGGCGGCTTTGGCATGAAGCTGTTCTTGTATGCCGAACATGTGCTGACCTGCTTCGCCGCGCGCAAATTGAAGCGCCCGGTGAAATGGACATCCGAGCGTACGGAAGCCTTCCAGTCAGACACGCATGGGCGCGACAATATCACCGCCGGTGAATTGGCGCTCGATAAGGATGGCAAGTTCCTTGCGCTGCGCACCAAGAATTGGGCGAATATGGGCGCCTATCTGAACACCTTCGCGCCCTTCATCCCGACCGGTGCGGGCACCAAGGTGCTGGCGAGTGTTTATGATTTCGGCGCCATCTACGCCAATGTTGTTGGCGTGATCACCAATACCGTGCCGGTGGATGCCTATCGCGGTGCTGGCCGGCCGGAGAGCAATTATCTGGTGGAGCGCCTGATTGATACGGCGGCGCAGGAAATGGGCATGGATCGCGTGGCGATCCGCAAGCGCAACATGGTGCCGTCTTCGGCCATGCCCTACGTCTCGGCCATGGGGCAGCGCTATGATTCCGGTGAATTCGCCAAGCTCATGGATACCGCGCTTGAACGGCTGAATTGGTCCGGCTTTGCGGCGCGGCGTGCTGACGCCCAGCGGCGTGGCAAAAGGCGTGGCATTGGCTTTGCCTATTACCTGGAAGCGACGGGTGGCGACGCGACCGAAAACGCCGCAGTGCGCTTTGCCGATGATGGGTTTGTGGATGTCTATGTTGGCACGCAAAGCACGGGGCAGGGGCATGAAACCGCCTATGCCATGTTGACGAGCCACGAACTCGGCATTCCGATTGAAAAAATCCGCGTGAAGCAGGGCGATTCCGAAAGCCTGCCCTCGGGCGGCGGCACGGGTGGTGCGCGCAGCCTTTATTCCGAAGGCCAGGCCATTCTGGTGACGGCCGCTTCGGTTGTTGAAAAGGGCAAGAAGGCCGCGTCCGAGCATCTGGAAGCGGCAGTGGCGGATATTGAATTCACCACGGCCAATGGCCGCTTTGGCGTGGTCGGCACCGATAAGGGCATTGGCATTCTGGAATTGGCCGCGGCGCAGAAGGCGCGCGCTGCCAAGGGCCAGGAAGTGACGCTGCTGGATGCGCTGGAAGTGGCGCAGATCAAATCCCACACCTTCCCCAATGGCTGCCACGCGGCCGAGGTTGAGGTGGAACCCGATACCGGCATCATCAAAGTCGTGAATTATGTTGTGATCGATGATGTCGGCCATGCGCTGAACCCGCTGATCGTGCGTGGCCAGGTACATGGTGGCGTGGCGCAGGGCATTGGTCAGGCCATGCTGGAACGCACGGCCTTTGATAATGAAAGCGGCCAGCTTCTGTCAGCGTCCTTCATGGATTACGCGCTGCCGCGTGCCGATGATCTGCCCAATATTGATGTGGATTTCATCGAAGTGCCGTGTGAGACCAATCCGCTTGGCGTAAAAGGTGCTGGTGAGGCAGGCGCGGTCGGCAGCCCGCCCGCGCTGATCAATGCCGTGGTGGATGCGCTGGCCGGTGACGGCGTGAAGCATATCGATATGCCGGCCACGCCTGAGAGCGTGTGGAAGGCCTTGGCAACTTCCAAGGCGGCGTAAGGCATAACGCGCGAGGGGTTATCCCTCGCGCGCCCGTCACGCGGGCTTCAGGTGTTCCAACAGGCGCGGCATCAGCTCCACCAGATTGCAGGGGCGATGCCGCGAATCCAATTGGAAGCGCAAAATCTCATCCCAGCCATCCTTGCAGGCGCCGGTTGAACCTGGCAGCGCGAAAAGATAGGTGCCGCCAGAAACACCGCCCATGGCGCGCGACTGAATGGTGGAAGTCCCGATCTTCTGAAAACTTATCCAGCGGAATAATTCGCCGAAGCCTTCGATTTCCTTTTCCAGCACGCGCTTGAAGGCTTCCGGTGTCACATCCCGCCCGGTGATGCCGGTGCCGCCGGTGGTGATCACGCAATCCACGGAAGGGTCCGCAATCCAGCGCCGCAGCACGGCTTCAATCGCGTCCGGATCATCCTTCACGATCTCGCGCGCCACACAGTGATGCTGCGCGGCTTCGATCCGGTCTTGCAGGGTCTGGCCGGAACGGTCGCTCGCCATGTCGCGCGTGTCGCTCACGGTCAGCACGGCGATATTCACCGGCAGGAATTTCAGGCTTTCATCAATCGGCACGTTTTTTCTCCGTGGCGGTTATTGGCGCCATCATGCGGCGCAGCACGCCAAGCGACAACGCCCAAAATCAGCGCAGGCGCCCCACAGGCGCAGGCATGCTGCCCAGCATGGCCGTGACATCTTCCATCGACATGAAGCGGGGGAATTCCCCTTGCACGATGAGATCGAGGCTCGGTGCCGGCAAACCAAGCCGGGAGGCATAAATCCAGGAATAGGCGAGGACGCGCTGCACATGCTGGCGGGTTTCATCGATCGGGATGGCTTCGATGAACAACAAAGGATCATCGCGGTGCCGTGCCGCCGGCAGCCACTTCGCGAGGTTGCCGGGGCCTGCATTATAGGCCGCCAATAGGCGGATCAGATCCCCGCTTACCAATTCCTGACGCGCCAGATAATGCAGATAGCGTTGGCCAAGTTCGAGTGACAGGCCAGGATTATTCAGCCGATCCGCACCTTCAGACGCGAAGGAAGGGTCATTCGCCAAAAAGGCGGCTGTCGCCGGCATGACTTGCAATAAGCCACGCGCCCCCGCAGGCGATACCGCGGCGGAGTCAAAATTCGATTCCTGCCGCACCAGGCCATAAAGCAGGGAAGGTTCAACCCGAAACCCTTGTGCGGGCTGCAAGCGCGGCAAGGGAAAGCGCGCCAAATCACGAGGCCGCCCATCGGCACTTTGCGCCAGTTCCGCCAGCTGCGCCCCAAGATGGGTCATGCCCGCTTGGGATGCCAGCGCAAGCATGGCGCGCAGCAGCGCCGCATTGCCGCGCGCAACGGACCAAAGCCGCCGCAATTCGGCCTCCGCCAAAGCGGTCTGCCCGATTTGCACCAGCGCCAAGGCCCGCCATCCGCCGGCCGTTTCCGCGAGCGCGGCCAGACCTTCTTCCCCACCCGCTTCCGCGTGCCAGGCAAAGCCGGGCGCGAGGCCGAGCGCGCGGCGCGCCATCAGCCCGTAAAAAGTGCGCGGTTCCTGCGCGGCCTGCAGCAGCCAGGGCACATGCATATTGGGCTGGCGCGCCCTGATGGCCGCGCGGCTGGCCCAATAGGCTGCGGCGGAACGCGCCGCAGCCGAAGCCATGGTCGCGCGCGCGCTCACTTCCAGATAGGGCAGGGCGACATCGTAATAGCCAAGCCCCCAAGCCGCGAGCCCCGCCGTGAAGGCGGCCCGGCCGGTTGGATCTTCGCTGCTGCGGGCGATTTCGGCCGCGAAGCGGAAGGCTTGTTCATCCTCACCACGGCGAAACAGGATTTGCGCCATATCGGCCTTGAGTGCGGCGGCATAGGCCGGGGACATGCCGCGCGTCTGATCAATCTGGCGCAGCGCGGCATCAATGGCACCGTCACGCGCCTGGTCCCGAATGCTGCGATCCAGTGCCGGATTACGCTGGAAGCCCAGATTGAGCACTTCACGTTCTTCAGGAATGGCGGCTTCGTCTTCCGCCAGCCGTGTGTCGCTCGGCTGATTGGGCACGGCGAAGCCACGCGGCGCGCTACGCCGCAACAAGGCGTGGATGGCGCCTGCCTGCGGATGATCGCCGAACCGGTCCAGCCAATCCCGCAAGGTTTCGGCATCCGGGCGGGGGGCGGCGGGGTGGAGCCAGCGCTGGGCAAGGATATGGCCATCCAACCGCCGATCCGGCAGCTGCGCCCGGTTGGCTTCGGCAGCTGCCCAATCACCGGCCGCCTGTAGGGCAAAGATGGTGGCAAGACGCGCGGCATCCGGCAGGGAAAGCGCCTGTGACAGGCCTGCCACCCCCCTCGGCAGCGCCGCAGGGCTTGGCACGGCCGCGGTCTGGGGGGGGCTTTGCGCTGCGGCGGGTGAATGGGGGCCCAACCACAGGGGCGCCGCAAGAATGGCCCATAAGGCCGCAGGCAGTCGCCAGCCCATGGGGCAGATCGCGCTCATGGTGGGAAGTCCATAGCCGGGTTCAGGTTAAAAATTCAACCTATGCGGGATCAAGCTTGGGTGAACGGAGGGCGGTCTGCGCAAGCGACATCCACGGCAAGGCCCACCCCGCCCGTGACAGCAGCGCGCCCCAAGGCTAAATGCGGTTTGGTAACAAGGAGGTCACCATGACGATCAAAATTGGCGATAGCATTCCCGCAATGAAAATCATGCAGGGGACAGCTGACGGCCCGAAGGAAGTTGATACGACGGAATTCTTCAAGGGCCGCACGGTGGTGTTGTTTGGCGTTCCCGGCGCTTTCACCCCGACCTGCTCCGCCAAGCATCTGCCGGGCTTTGTGGAACATGCCGCGGCGCTGAAGGCCAAGGGTGTTGATGCCATTGCCTGCATGGCCGTGAATGATGCCTTTGTGATGGGCGCTTGGGGCAAGTCCCAGGGCATCACCGATGAAGTTGCCATGATCGCCGATGGCTCGGCCGCCTTCACCAAGGCGATGGGCCTGGAATTCGACCTGACGGCGCGCGGCCTTGGCATGCGCTGCCAGCGCTTCGCCCTGGTGGCGAAGGATGGCAAGGTTACCCATGTGGCCATCGAAGCGCCTGGCGCCTTTGAAGTGAGCAAGGCCGAGGCGGTTCTGGCCGCGCTTTGATGCGATACCCCGGCGCGTAGCCCCGGCTACGCGCCGTTTTTCTTGAGGATTGGACCCTGGATATGAGCATCACTCTTTGGACCTGGAACACCCCGAATGGGCGCAAGATCAGTGTTGCGCTGGAAGAAATGGGGCTGGCCTATACGGTCAAGCCAGTGAATATCAGCAAGGGTGAGCAGTTCAATCCGGAATTTCTGGCCTTCAGCCCGAATAACCGCATCCCCGCCATCCAGGACCTGGATGGGCCGGATGGCAAGCCGATCACTGTCTTCGAAAGCGGGGCGATCTTGCTTTATCTGGCTGAGAAGACCGGGCGTTTCCTGCCGCGTGATCTGCGCGCCCGGGTCCCCGTTTATGAATGGCTGATGTGGCAAATGGGCGGCTTTGGCCCCATGCCGGGGCAGGTGCACCACTTCCTGATGCAGCCCGAAGGCCCGGCGCGCGATTACGGCTTCAAGCGCTACCATGATGAGACCAAGCGCCTTTACGGCGTATTGGACCGCCGCCTGGCGGGGCGCGATTTCGTCGCGACCGCGGGCGAGCCCTCCATTGCTGATTTCGCCATTCTGGGCTGGGCGTGGCGCCATGAACGCCATCAGGTGGACCTTGCGACGCTGCCCAATGTGAAGCGCTGGTACGAAGCCATGATGGCCCGGCCCGCGACGAAACGCGGTTTTGACGTTTCTCTCGGCTGAGGAGCGGTTTCGGGTTTGACGGGTGAGGGCGGCCCCTTTAGAAGCGCCCTTGTTGCAACGCCGTGTAACTTCCACTCCTGCGGAGGGGTGGCCGAGTGGCCGAAGGCGGCGGTTTGCTAAACCGTTATAGGATCTAAAGTCCTATCGTGGGTTCGAATCCCATCCCCTCCGCCATTAAATCCATTCATATCATTGAATTTCAATGAAAAAATTGGATTGAGAGAGTTTCAACCCCCGTTTCTACCCACGTTTATCTGCGGACTGTGATGGGCTGAAATGGTGCGCTGCTAGATGACAAGGGCCAGATGTGCCGTGTCCGTAGTGTGCCGCACTAGCTCACGGAACTGCAGCAAGGGACAATCTTTCAAAGCCTAATGACGCTTGCAGTAGCTGGTGTGAGACCGTTTATCGGCACACAGAAGCGGCAGGCTGGTATGGTCATGATTGCAGGCGCACGGCTGTCACGTTGATGCAGAAGCTCCAGATTGTGCGGGAGGTACGGATGCGTGTGACCGGCCATGCCCCTCCCCGTGATGGCACTGCCAGCTATGAACGCCACGACTTTGAGCGGGAGGCTTATGCGGCAGTCGAGAAGCTCGCGGCTGAATTGGAGCGGGTCAGGCAGGCAGTGCCGGTTTCTGGAGGGGGCTAGGCACCCGGGGGGCTGGAAAAACTACCGCGGTGTGCGTTGGGGGCAGAATGCCCCTGTCAGATTCGCATGGTTTTTTGGAGTTACGCCTAGCCAATTAGTTCAGCGGAAATGCCCCATCTCTACCCCCCGTCGTTCTGCAGCAACCATGCAACCACGCAACTGGCAGGTGTCGGGAGTGGTTGCACGGTTGCGCAGTTGCAGGAAAGTGTCTGGAACGGGGCGGCACCCGGGGCCTGGAAAAACTTGCACGTCAGGCGATGAGGTCAAAAAGGCATTGCCAGATTCGCATGGTTTTTTGAGTTGCCCCCATCCCCGTTTCGATAACCTCAACCCTCAGCCATCAAAGTAGGAGAATTTTCGTCTGAGCGGGTTCACTCAGGGGGGCATGTCGATTGTTAGATTACGGGCAGCAGAGGGTCACTAGTGTCCACTCCCATAAGTGCCATTGGCATACCAAGAGCTAATGCACCAGTATCGATGGCATCTGAGTAGTAATCAGTTAGGGCGTTAGCCGCTGCGACGCCACTGGCAAGGTGTGTGACGCCCTCCATCACGTCGATGCCCCAGGTAGTGTTGTTTAGGCCCTCATCGAAGGCGAAGTGGTTTCCGACGGCCACCTTGTTGGCAAGTGTTTGACGGTCTGTTGCGCTGCCTGAGGATGCCT
>JACCED010656097.1_pt1 | contig 17550 bp, 16 predicted proteins | sample 7455021 | NCBI WGS metagenome assembly JACCED01 (sample SAMN15323456, study PRJNA562643) | freshwater metagenome | isolation source: river surface water | place: USA:Blue River Watershed | collected 2017-08-19 | reverse complement strand
ACCCTTTTGAGGTGCTCTGGCAAAAGGCCGAGGCGGGTGTTGGCTGGCGCTATCCGGGGATATCCGCAAAAGAACTAGCCAGAGTTCAGCATCGGCTTAACCAAGAGCTAATCACCATCAACCAACTGGGCTTCGCGACCTATTTTTTGACCGTAGCCGATGTGGCCCAGATGATTCGGGACATGAACATTCGCATAGCAGCCAGGGGCTCTGGTGCCGGATCACTGGTGAACTACCTGCTCGGCATAAGTGGCGTCGACCCAATCGAGCACGACCTGCTGTTTGAGCGATTCTTAAGCACCGAACGCTCCAGCCTGCCCGACATAGATATCGATGTCGAATCGGCTAGAAGGCACGACATCTACCGCAATATTTTTAAACGCTACGGCAGTAATCGAGTGACTCTTCTTTCGATGCAGAGCACTTACCGCGGACGCGGAGCGGTACGTGACAGTGGCTTAGCCCTCGGCATCGATGAAGACGAAATCGACAAAATTGCAAAAAGCGTATGGAGATTGAGCGCCGGCAGTTTTCGCAACGCCGTGGGGAAAAAACCGGAGCTTGGCATGATTGCTGAAGCACTCGAAACTGATCGCAAAATGAATTTGCTGGTTGATATCACCGAACGTCTCAATCGGCTACCTAGGCACATTTCTATGCATCCGTGCGGAGTGATTCTGGGCGACAGCAATCTGCTCAAGGTAACGCCAATCGAACCGAGCGGCATGGGTCTTCCGATGAGTCAATTCGATAAAGACGACATGGATCCGATGGGATTACTAAAACTGGATGTGCTTGGCGTTCGCATGCAAAGTGCCATGGCTTATGCGGTTAAAGAAATTCGTCGCACCGCCGATGCACAATTTGATTTAGACGCGGTCGACAGATCCGATTCCGAAACATTCAAAAATATTCGTACCACCAATACGCTTGGCATATTTCAAATTGAGAGCCCCGGTCAAAGAGAGCTCACCGGTAAACATCAACCAACCGTTTTCAACGACCTAACCATTCAAATTTCGCTATTCCGTCCGGGGCCAATGAAGGGCAACATGATTGCGCCATATCTAGATGGTCGTCACGGTTTTGCTAGCCCAGACTTTATCCACAAAGACCTAGAACCGATATTGCGGGAAACCTTTGGCGTGGTGATCTTTCACGAGCATGTGTTGCGCATTCTCAATGTAATGACCGGTTGCAGCCTAGCCCGTGCCGATGAGATGCGTCGCTCGCTAGAAGATCCGCGACTCAAGCCAAAAATCGAAGTGTTTTTTAGAACCAAGACCAAAGAACGAGGTTATTCGGCCGCGGTTATTCAAAGGGTCTGGGATATCCTCGAGGGCTTTTCCAGTTTTCGATTCTGCAAGGCACCCGGAGCCGCCTTTGCTCTGACTACCTATCAAAGTGCCTGGCTAAAGACCCACTACCCCGTGCAGTTCATGGCCGGTTTGTTTACCCACGACCCGGGCATGTACCCGAAGCGGCTGCTATTGGCCGAGGCTCGTCGACTCGGGGTAAGAATGCTGCCGGTTGATGTGAATAAGTCCACCGATGAATACCTTGTGGAAGAAACCCCAGACGGATTAGCCGTGCGCCTAGCAATTCACGAAATTGCAGGAATAAGCGAGGCTGAGGTGAGCCGAATACTCAGTAATCGCCCATACCAAGATGTTGGTGATTTCTATATGAAAGCCAAACCCAGTAGGCGCACCTTCGAACGGATTGCACTAATTGGCGGCTTGGATTCGCTCAAGCTAGGTGATTTTGGGCCCAAGCACACCAGGGGCGATGTACTGGCCAGAGTGCGCCAATTAAACGCCGCAAAAAATAAAAAGTATCTAGATCCAAATCAGTTGCAATTTAACTTCGATGATTTACCTCGCGGAAACCCAGAGCCTAGCAATGCCGAAAAGGTGCGCGCCGAACTCTCGATTATGCATCTTGACTACACAGAGCATGCGCTGGAGCAGTATCGACCGATGTTAGACGAGATGGGAGTAATCCGTAGCGACGAACTGGTGAATCTACGCAGCAAAACCGATGTTCTGATTGCCGGGGTGCGAGTGGCCACCCAAACTCCGCCAATGCGTTCCGGCAAACGCGTGGTTTTTGTCAGCCTGGATGACGGCTTCGGCTGCAGCGATAGCACCTTTTTTGATGAGGCACAGCAGCGCTGCAGTCATATGCTGTTCAACACCAAACTGATGTTAATTTCCGGAAAGACTAGGCGCACCGGAGTTCGAGGAGTTTCCATAATGGCAGAGAACGCTTGGGATCTAAAAGAACTTTGGCAGCAGTGGAATGCTAAGCAACTTCAAACGAGCGCTTAGAAAGTCCCATAAAGTAGCCATCAATTTTTGTTTGCGCGACTTGTTCGGGGTTGAGCGATGCCCCCAGAGTTACAAACAACGGAGTGAAGTGCTCAACTGTTGGATGCGCATACGGCATTCCTGGCGCCAGAGTTTGGTAGTTAATGAGGGTTTCTACATCCCCACGATCTAGAGCCTCTTTTACCCAAGCATCGAATTCGGCAGACCACCCCGGAGCATCGGCATTGACTCTCCAATCGCGAATAAAAGGTAGACCGTGAGTCATAAATCCGGAACCAATAATAAGAACGCCCTGGTCACGCAGTGGGCGCAAGCGTCGGCCGAGTTCCATCAGCCGCACCGGATCGTGAGTCGGCATCGAAAGTTGCACTACCGGTATGTCTGCGTCAGGGTACATAACCTTGAGTGGCACCCAGGCGCCGTGATCCAGACCGCGAGATGTGTGCTGGTGAAGTGGCTCGGTATCTGGCATTAACTTGGCAACCAGATCACCCAGCCACGATGCGTCAGGGGTTTCGTATTTCATGTTGTAAAACTTTGGTGAAAAACCACCGAAGTCGTAAATCAACGGTGTGTTAGCAGAGGTAGAAGAAATGGCAACTGGAGCGCTTTCCCAGTGGGCCGAAACAATCAAAATCGCCTTTGGCTTCTCAAGCTCACCGGACCAGTGAGCCAATTGATCCATCCACAGTTGATCATCAAGTAGCGGAGGTGCTCCGTGCGAAATGTAAATACTCGGCAGAGTGTCGTTCATGACTTAAGTAAAGCACCCCTTGACAAAAAACTCAAGCCTAGAGTGGTGTTGTGCGAATCACAGTCCAGGTCAAACCAGGATCCAAAAAGGGGCCGCTAGTCGAGGTCGCCGAAGATGGCAGCCTGACGGTGTTTATTCGAGAAAGAGCCATAGACGGAGCCGCAAACGAGGGTCTTATCGCTGTATTGGCAAAGCACTACCAGGTTTCCAAATCGGAAATAACCATCGAAAGTGGATTTACCTCGAGAATCAAACGTATCAATGTCGGTGGACCTAAGGGGACTTGAACCCCTGACCCCCTGCATGCCATGCAGGTGCGCTACCAGCTGCGCCATAGGCCCGAATTTGTAACTCCGTCAGTTTAGCCGTTGTTTTGAGCGATTTCCAGTTTTACCACTGGGCTATCCTTCCACAATCGCTCCAGCGAGTAATACATCCGATCTTCCTCGTGCATCACATGGCAAACTACATCTCCAAAGTCGAGAAGAATCCAACGCGCCTGGGTTTTACCCTCACGCCTTAACATCTTGTGCCCCGCCTCGAGCATCTTCTCTTCAATTTCATCAGCTATCGAAACTACCTGTCGTTCGTTGCGCCCCGATGCTAAAAGAAAGACATCGGTAAGAGGCATGAGTTCAGTTACATCGAGAGCAACTATGTTCTCGCCTAACTTATCTGCTGCAGCATTGGCGGCGATGTTGGTTAGTTTTATTGCATTGGCCGAAGCGGTCATTGGTTCCTTAGATGATGTTGAGCATGAAAGCTGCAACAGTGAGCCCACCGATTGCAACCATGACGATTGCTGCGGTGAGAACTAGATAGGGATGATTCTTTCCCCGTTTTAGGTTAGTTGGAATTACATGAAATTTCTTTGCTGCATTTACGATACCGGTGACTCTCATCGGTGCAATAGTGTTTATAAACCCCGTGGAATTGTCTAGGGCTATTGCCTCATCGAGAGCCTCAGCCTCTTGAATGACTGCAATCTCACCCGTCTCAGTGTCGATATTGCTAAGAATTGGAAGCTGGATAGCTCCGGTGGTCAGAATTTCACCGGTCTCGGTTACTGTGGCGGTGTAATTTGTGAGGTCTTGAACCTGGTCAATCACAATTGAGTTTGTAGTTGGCTCAACTAATAGGCCAGGTGAAAGATTGAACATTGCTTCATTGGTGGTGTAACTGATTGGTTCCACCAAGGCCGGCTGTTCTTCCACTTCGGACGGAATCTGTTCTGCCAAGTCTGAAGTAAAAGGTAGCTCCACTTCATAATCAGGTTCGACCTCAACGGCAAAATCGCTGCCGGTGAGTTTTTCCATCTCTCTAATTTGTCGCCTGGTCATTGGTTGTTCGGTATCGATAGGCAAATCGGATAGGTCGACGTGATAGCCCTCAGGCGCTTGAAAGCTTGGAAACTCGGTTGGAATTTCGATTGGCTCAGGCATCTTGATGCCTTCGGGAACTTTGTAATTCTCAACGGGAGTGGCACTACTAGCAGTTGCAACCGGCTTAAGTTCAAAAAATTTAGGTTTCTCTGAAATTACCGGTTGGAGACTCACCGGTGCCGAAACTTGCGCAGGGGATGATTTCGGCGCTGAAGTAATGTCAAACTCGTCTGGATCGAAAAACTCATTACTCATGTTTTCCGCCGTAAACATTGTGCTTATTGATGTACTGCACTACGCCATCTGGCACGAGGTACCAAACAGGCTCTTTTCGTTCTGCTCTGCCCCGAATGTCGGTAGATGAAATTGCCAGCGCTGGAATCTCTATCACTGTTATCGCACCCTGCGGTGCCGAAGGCGGAAGCTCCATTTTGTATCCGGGTCGAGTCACAGCTACAAAGTGTGCGAGCGGCCAAATTTCATCGACATCTTTCCAGGTGAGGATTTGAGTTATGGCATCGGCGCCAGAAATAAAGAACAGTTCCGCATCTGGGTACTCGCTTTGAATGTCCTTGAGTGTATCGACCGTATATGTAAGTCCATCGCGATCAATATCTACTCGACTTACATTGAATCTTGGATTTGAAGCGGTAGCAATCACCGTCATTAAATAACGATCTTCCGAGTCTGAAACATTAGCCTTTTGCCAAGGCTTGCCGGTAGGAACAAAGATTACTTCGTCTAAATTAAATTGAGCTGCTACTTCACTTGCCGCAACCAAGTGTCCGTGGTGAATCGGGTCAAAAGTTCCACCCATCACACCTAATCGAAGTTTGGCCATAAAAACCTAAAACGCCGGAAGGCTTAGTGTTGACCCTTTGAATCAGAGTCTTTGTGGTCGTGACGGTTGGCTACATCTCGGTAGCTCCAAGTAATGAACCCTAAAAGTAGGAATACTGCCATGGCAATCGCTCCGAAAATAGGTGCGGGAAACGGCAACGGGTTTACGATCTCAGCCTCAGCAAGAATGCGAATCATGGTTCTCCTATTAACTTCTAGAAAAGACTACCTTAGGCCCGGGTTTGACCGGCCCCGCGGACCAGCCATTTTGTGCTGGTTAGCTCCAATATGCCCATCGGGCCGCGGGCGTGGAGCTTCTGGGTCGAAATTCCAACTTCTGCTCCAAAACCGAATTCTCCCCCATCCGTAAAACGAGTGGATGCGTTAACCATGACCGTCGAGGCGTCCACTTCATTCAGGAATCGCTCCGCATGCTCAACGTTTTCGGTGATGATTGATTCGGTGTGCTTGGTGCCGTATTTCGCGATGTGATCCAATGCCTCATCAAGGTCTTTTACTACCTTCACGGCCAGATCAAGGTCATGATATTCGGCTTTCCAATCTTCTTCTGTGGCAGGCACTACCCCGTGACCTAGCTTCGCTGTGGCGCTATCACCATGGATGGTGACATTGGCCGCGGTGAGATTCTTCAGTACTTCAGGCAGAATTCGCTCGGCAGCTTTTTCGTGCACGAGTAGTGTCTCTACTGCATTGCAAACCGATGGACGCTGAACCTTGGCATTGTGAATTATGTCTACCGACCAGTCAAGGCGAGCTGTCTCATCAACAAAGATGTGCACCACTCCATCTCCAGTTTGAATAACCGGCACTTTTGACTCTTCAACAACAGCTTGAATCAAACCGGCAGAGCCCCTAGGGATCAGCACATCAATTAGCCCGACAGCTTTCATCATCTCTACGCCGCCTTCGCGACCAAATTCGTCGAGAGTGTGAATTGCATCTGAAGATAGCCCGGCTTGAGTCAACGCATCCTGAAGTAACTTCACCAAAACTTCGTTGCTGCTCTGAGCATCTCGGCCCCCTCTGAGCACAACTGCGTTACCGCTCTTTATCGCCAGCACCGCAATATCGATAGTTACATTTGGTCTAGCCTCATAGATAACTCCAACTACACCAAGTGGAACCCGAATTTGAGTCAACTTCAAACCGTTTGGCAGGGTCATTCCTCGAAGGACATCCCCTAGCGGATCGGGCAGTGTTGTTATTTTGGTGACCGATTCAGAAATTGCACGAATGCGCTTTTCGTCGAGGCGAATGCGGTCTTGGGTACTTGGAGTCATGTCATTAGCCTGGCCGCGCTCGATGTCTTTGGCATTAGCGCTCATGATTTCAGCAGTGCGATCTATCAATAATTGGGCGATGTTGTGCAAGGCATCTGCTCGTTGCTGAGCTGTGGCGTTCGCTAAAACAACCGAAGCAGTCTTCACTAAACGCATTTTGTCTAATGCAGTAGTCATCGCAATTTATCCTTTCGCAGCAAACCAAGTGCCGATGTCTGCACCCGATAAAGCCTCGTTTACTAAATCTGAACTGGTTAGCAACACGGCAACGCCGGCGTCGTTTGCCAACTTTGCTGCCGAAACCTTTGTGACTGCTCCGCCGGTGCCTACAGAGGTGCCGGTGCCACCAATTTCAATATTCGAAATATCCTGCCCGTATTCGACTCGCTCAATACGTTTTGCCCCAGGCTTTGATGGCGGCATGTCGTATAGCGCATCTACATCGCTCAGCAAGACCAAGGCATCCGCTTCAATAAGCACCGAAACCAAAGCACCAAGCCTGTCGTTATCTCCAAAACGAATTTCGGCAGTGGCAACCGTGTCATTCTCGTTCACAATGGGCAGCACCCTAAGCTCAAGCAGTCGCTCCATGGCGCGCTGGGCATTGAGCGTGGTTTCTTCGGCCTCTAAATCTTGTGCGGTTAGTAGAACCTGCCCAGCAATGATGCCGTACCGCTCAAGACTCTGCTGATAGCGCGAAATCAAGCGACCCTGACCAACCGAGGCCAGCGCTTGAGACGTAGCTAGGTCATCTGGCCGTACCTCTAGGCCAAGAAGCGGGAGCCCCGTGGCAATTGCACCCGAGGTTACAAGCACCACTTCTTGACCGCGCTTGTGTGCTGTCGCAAGCGCATCAACTATTTTGTCGATTTTGCTTTCGTTCACGCCACTAATTGAAGACGAACCAACTTTAACTACAACGCGTTTAGCGTGGGTTAGCTCGGATTGGTGTTTCAGCATTTCTTAATTCTCTTTGGTTTCAGCATCTTCGTCGATAACCGGAGCGGCATTAAATACTCCGGACTTTCGCTCGTTTTCCATCTCGATACGCAATTTCGCTCGAGCATCCATCATTTCTTTATACTCTGCACGGCGCTGAGTAGTGGTGCGCCGGTCGTTTTGATCGATGCGTATGTCTTCGCCGCGTCGACCACCAATTAGCTCACCGGCACTAGCAACCGAAGGCTCCCAATCGAATAGCACGCCTTGACCTGGCCCAATCACAACAGTTGAACCAGCAACGGCACCGGCCTTAAATAGTGCGTCTTCAACGCCAAGTTTGTAGAGACGGTCCCCTAGATAGCCGACGGCTTCGTCGTTTCCAAATTGAGTCTGAGCAACCCAGCGCTCTGGTTTAGCACCGAGAATTCGGAAGAACTCGCCCTCGTGATTATGTTCTCGAGTGACGGTGAACTTGCTGTCATCGCGACGAGCCTGCATAAGTGTGATTCGCGGACGCACCGGCGTCAAACTTGCTTTGTTCTTGCGTTCCTCTTCAACCATCGCAGCAAGGGCAAAGTTCAATTCGCGAAGGCCTTCGTGTGTAGCTGCAGAGACAATAAATACTTTGAAACCACGAGATTCGAAATCTGCCTTTACAAATTCGGCGAGTTCCTTTGCGTCTGGAACATCGGCCTTATTGAGGGCAATCAACTGTGGCCGCTGAGTAAGTGGAACTTCACCATCTGGCACCTTGTAGGCATCGAGCTCCTTAAGAATTCGATCCAGATCTGAAATTGGATCGCGGTTAGGCTCGATGGTTGCGCAGTCGATTACATGAAGCAGAGCTGAACAGCGCTCCACGTGGCGCAAAAACTGAAGGCCTAGACCCTTGCCCTCGCTTGCACCCTCGATAAGCCCAGGCACATCGGCAATTACGTAACGCGACGAGCCCGCCTGCACAACACCGAGGTTCGGGTGCAAAGTAGTAAACGGATAGTCGGCAATTTTTGGCCTTGCGGCAGACATGGCGGCTATCAGACTCGACTTACCGGCAGATGGATAACCAACCAGAGCAACATCGGCAACCGCCTTGAGCTCCAGGATGATGTCACCCTTCCCACCGGGCACTCCAAGTAGGGCAAAGCCGGGCGCCTTGCGCTTCGAGTTGGATAGAGCAGCGTTGCCGAGCCCACCCATCCCGCCCTCGGCGACAATCAGTTCCATGCCTGGCTCGAGTAAGTCGGCTATAAATTCACCCTTGGCATTTTTTACTACAGTGCCGATAGGCACTGGCAGTTTTACATCTGCTCCGGTGGCACCATTGCGAAAGTCTCCGGCACCATCGGCACCATCCCCACCAGCGCGGTGGGGTTGAAAGTGATACTCAAGCAGAGTTGTAGTGTTTGGATCAGCAATTAGCGAAATGGTTCCACCGTTACCGCCATCGGCTCCATCTGGACCAGCTAGCGGTTTAAATTTTTCGCGCTTGACGGAAACACAACCGTCGCCACCATTTCCTGCACGCAAGTGAAGGGTCACTTGATCAACGAATGTAACCATGATTCCCTTCTATCTCTTTCGCTTTAGAAACAGCAAAGGCGAGCCATTGGCTCGCCCTGCTGAGAAATTTTTCTAACTATGCAGCTTCAACCACGTTTACAACGCGACGGCCACCCTTGGTACCGAATGAAACTGCGCCAGCAGCTAGAGCGAACAGTGTGTCGTCTTTGCCTTTGCCTACGTTTACGCCTGGGTGGAAGTGAGTTCCACGCTGACGAACAAGAATCTCGCCCGCGTTCACTTCTTGACCTGCGTAACGTTTTACACCGAGTCGCTGTGCATTTGAATCGCGACCGTTTCGAGTCGAGCTAACACCTTTTTTGGAAGCCATTTTGCGTCAGTCCTTTACTTTATTTCTGTGACCTGGACGCGGGTTAGCTCTGCACGGAAACCCATGCGTCGCTTGTAACCGGTCTTGTTCTTGTAGTGCTGAATAACAATCTTTGGGCCACGTAGGTTGCCGAGAACCTCTGCGGTGACTTTAACCTTTGCTAAAGCTGCTGCGTCGCTAGTGATCTTGTCACCATCAACTAGAAGAAGTGCTGGAAGCTCAATCTTGCTGTTTGCTTCTGCCTTGATGCGGTCAAGTGTGACGATGGTGCCGACTGACACCTTCTCCTGACGACCGCCTGCGCGGACTACTGCGTAAACCACAGGGATATCCTTTGTTCAAAAATTGGGATGTTGCGTTTGCTTATAAGTAGCGGGCAACGAGGTTCTAGTTTACCCACGAATTAGGCCTCGGTCAAACCTATTTGGCCGAAGATCCTCGTCGAGTCCTCGGCTTTCGCTTGCCCTGGCCAGCTGCTTTTGGCTCTGGCAGCGCATCGAGCACAGATTCCAGTAAATCAGGCTGATTTTCCTCGATTTTCACGGCCTGAGGCGGAATTGGGCTGTCTTCGCCAGCAGCTTCGTGAGCCGCAACGGTTGAAGCGGCAATCGCGGAAATCATGCTGCCGAGCTGCTGAGCCTGCTCTGGAGATGAAATCTTGGCTACTTCAACCTTCTTTTCTGGCTTGTTCTCGGAGTTCTTCTGCTTCTTTTTGTTGCTCTTGTTGGAGCCGCCGCCTGCTCCTCCGGAATTGTCTTCCATTGGGTGGTGGTGCTTTGAACGCATGATTGGTTCGTGATGCACAATTACGCCTCGTGACGCACAGGCTTCACATGGCTCCGAGAATGCTTCCAGCAAACCGATGCCAAGTTTCTTTCTAGTCATCTGCACTAAGCCGAGCGAAGTTACTTCAGCAACTTGGTGCTTGGTGCGGTCTCTTGATAGGCACTCAATCAACCTACGTTGCACTAAATCTCGATTTGATTCCAAGACCATGTCGATAAAGTCGATAACGATAATTCCACCGATGTCGCGAAGTCGTAATTGACGAACAATTTCTTCAGCGGCCTCGAGGTTATTTTTGGTAACTGTTTCTTCAAGGTTTCCACCTGATCCAACAAACTTTCCAGTGTTCACGTCAACCACTGTCATCGCTTCGGTACGGTCGATGACCAATGAACCACCGCTAGGAAGGTAAACCTTGCGGTCTAAAGCCTTGGCAATTTGCTCACCAATTCGAAACTCATCAAAAATATCTTTTTCACCTTGGTACATCGAAACTCGTTCGATTAGATCAGGGGCAACCACCTGAAGATATTCTGTGATTACCGAATATGCATCGTCACCGCTGATGATCATCTTTTGAAAATCCTCGTTGAAAACATCGCGAACAATTTTTACTAAGAGATCTGGCTCACTGTGAAGTAATGCCGGAGCATTTCCGGTAGCTACCTTTTGTTGAATGTCTTCCCACTGCTGCTGTAAACGTTCAACATCAAGAGTCAACTGCTCTTCGGTAGCACCTTCAGCAGCAGTGCGAACAATTACACCAGCGTCTTCAGGAAGAATTTCTTTGAGTATTTTCTTTAGGCGCACGCGTTCGGTCTCGGGCAATTTGCGCGAAATGCCGTTCATCGAGCCATTTGGAACGTAAACCAAGTAGCGGCCGGGAAGTGAGACTTGCGAGGTTAGTCGTGCACCCTTCTGCCCCACCGGATCCTTAGTTACCTGAACCAACACCTGATCGCCAGACTTGAGTGCCAATTCAATGCGACGAGGCTGGTTACCGGTCTCCGCGAGCTCCCAATCGACCTCGCCAGAGTAGAGCACGGCGTTTCGCCCACGGCCAACATCAACAAAGGCAGCCTCCATTGATGGGAGAACATTCTGAACTTTTCCGAGATACACGTTGCCGATTAGCGATGCTTCCGAAGCCTTGGCAACGTAGTGCTCAACGAGAACCTTGTCTTCGAGAACACCCAGCTGAATCTTGCCGTCCTTAGAACGAACAATCATGCTGCGATCCACCGCTTCGCGACGAGCCAAAAATTCTGATTCGGTAATCGTGCTTCTGCGACGACCGGCGTCACGCCCATCACGTCGACGTTGCTTTTTTGCCTCTAGTCGGGTGGAACCTTTTACACGCTGAGGCTCATTGTTTTCTTTGACTTCACGAGGTACGCGCACCTTGACCACTGCGTTTGGTGGCAGATCTGTTACATCTGCGACTTCGCCCTCACGACGACGAGTGCGACGACGAACGTGACTTTCATCGTTGCCAGCCGCCTGCTTGTTGTTCTGCTTCTTTTCCTCGACGGGGCGACCGCGCTTTTTGTCGATTACCGGAGTGGGCAGGTCGGGAGCCATAAACAACATCGAGGTGGCAGCAACCGGAGTCAACACTGGTTTTTCTGCGGCTTCAGCTTTTTTCTTGGCGGGAGCTTTCTTGGCTGCAGTTTTCTTGTCCGCGGCTTCGGGCTTCTGGGCTTTTTCGACTTTTTTCGCAGCTGGCTTCTTAGCGGCCGGCTTTTTTTCGGCAGCGGGCTTCTTCTCAGCGGTTACTTTTTTGACAGCAGTCTTCTTCTTAGCTGCGGTTGTTTCTTCAATTTCTTTTTCCACCATTTCTGGTGCACTCCAAGCTGCTTTGACTGGGCCACACTCACCAGGCTCAAAGCCATAAAATCCGCGTTAGCTACTTTTGCAACTAACAAAACCTCACGAGTTATTACTTACGTGGCCCTAGAACTGGGTCAACCGATGCCCGATGGGACTTGCTCGGTATTGCACTGAATACTCGAAAACCTTCGTCGCTCTGGGTGTGGCCTGAAGCAACTACTCACCATTATGACAGGCGGACACCGATAAAGACAGGGTGAAACACGCTTAGACTTGCCCTGTGAGCGAACAGATCAGCCGGAAAACCTCGTCAATCGAGGCCTCCAAGCCTCTTGCCTGGTTTCTAATTGTGGCCGGTGCAACCGGTTGGTTGGCCTCTTTTTTACTAACTCTCGAACGATTCCACGTGGCCGCCGACCCGAACGCCACCCTGAGTTGCGCCGTTGCGACGTTTATTTCCTGTAAATCGGTCATGCTGAGCCCAGAGGCAAAGCTTTTTGGCTTCCCAAATCCACTTATCGGCATAGCGGCGTTTATGGCTCCGTTCCTGATTGGATTTGCCATTCTTGCCGGTGCCAAATTTACCTCATGGTTCTGGCGGGTGTTTTTTGTAGGTCACACTCTCGCACTGATCTTCGTAACTTGGTTATTTTTTGTGGCCGTGTTCGAAATTGGCGCACTTTGCCCTTATTGCATGGTGGCGTGGGCTGCGGCGATTCCGCTGTTCTGGCAGCTTCTGGCTCACGGCGCGCGAGAGGGCTATCTACCGGTTCCAATCAAAACTGTCGGTTTCTTTGTTAGAGCGTATGACTACGCCTGGGTGGTTTCGCTCATCCACCTAATGGCAATTGCAATAACCATAATGATTCAGTTTTGGAATTTGTGGTTACAGTTTTTTGGTTTAACCGTCTAAAACCAAAGTGCCAGTTCGCGGGCAGCTGACTCTGCAGAGTCTGAACCATGCACAAGATTCTGCTGAACTTTCAAACCCCAATCTCGTCCGAGATCGCCACGAATAGTTCCTGGAGCTGCGACCGTTGGATCGGTGGCGCCGGCCAGTGAGCGGAAGCCCTCAATTACTCGACTTCCCTCTACCTTCAAAGCAACCACGTCACCGCTCATCATGAATTCAACCAGCGGTTGATAAAAAGGTTTACCTTCGTGCTCTGCGTAGTGCGCCGCAAGAAGGTTTGCTTCCGGAGTGAATTTCTTAATGTCGACAATCACATAACCTTTGGCTTCAATGCGAGAAATAATTTCACCAATCAAATTGCGCTTCACTGCGTCTGGCTTGAGCAATACGAGGGTTTGTTCAGTCATTTGGATTCCTTATTTCTCTTCTAGTCCAGTTTGCCCCATGCCAGAGGCTTCATATGCCGCACGAGCTTTGTCGATGGTTCCACCGGCAATCATGCCCCAGGCCCACAGGCAGGCACATAGAGCACCTATGTAAAACATGGCTACGACCCAGAAACCCAGGGCAATTAGAGCCGCCTGAAGTAGCCAACCCCAGGCATAGCTGTACTTTCTGCCAAGGATGCCGGGGGTGAGTATCAATAAGAAAGACAAAGTTAGGCCAACCGTCCACACTAGAGGCCCATCTGCCGCCTTCAAGCCAAAAGCCACCAAAGTTGCGAAAAAAGCAATGAAGGCTTCGAACGCCAACAGAATTGATCCAAGCATTCGCTTTACAGATTTACTCTTCATATTCATCGTCTCCATAGTCTTCCTCTTGCAAATTCTTGAGCGCGTCACCTACCAGCGTGATAGATCCAGACACCACGATTGCACCATCGCTGGCCACGAATTTTTTTGCTGCTTCCATCGCCGAAAATACACTGGGAGCATTGGTCACACTTGCGAAATACTCGCGAGCAAGGCTGGTTAAGTTAGCGATATCCATCGCTCGCGGTGAGGTGGACTTGGTTACAATCACGTGATCGATTGGCGCGTGCCTTAGTTCCTCAAAAAATCCTCGTGCATCTTTTTCCTCAAGTATTGATAAAACAGCTACTGTTCTTGGCGAATCGAAACTTTCGCGAAGTGCACGTGCTAACGAGCGAGCTCCATCAGGATTGTGAGCCGCATCCAAAATAGTTAATGGTTCACGTGAAATTATCTGTAAGCGCCCAGGAGAACTGAAATCGGCAAGCGCGACTCGAAGCACATCTTCGGAAATCCGCTGACTTCCTCCACCGACAAAAGCTTCAGCGGCACAAATTGCAAGCGCTGCATTTTCAACTTGATATTCACCGTGTAGCGGAATGAACAGGTCGTGATACTCGCCAGCAAGTGTGCGCACTGAAAAGCGCTGTCCCGACTTTTCTTTGGAGATATTGAACGCTTCGAAATCTTTGCCGTAGATAGCAAAACTTTCGCCAATTTCTTCAGCCTTCGCACTAAGCACGGTTTGAGCATCATAGGGTTGAGCACTACTGAGCACAATCGCATCAGGCTTGATAATTCCGGATTTAGTTTTGGCGATTTCTTGGATGGTAGATCCGAGTCGTTCAGCGTGATCAATAGAGATTGGAGTGAAAACCGCCACGTCGCCATCGGCAACATTAGTGGAATCCCATTGTCCGCCCATGCCCACTTCGAGCACCAAGACATCTACCGGAGCATCCGCGAACACGGCAAAACCAAGTGCGGCCAGCGCCTCGAAGAACGTCAGTCGGGTTTCACCCGCGGCTTCTAGTTCCGCGTCAACTATGGCCAAAAGCGGCTCTGTGTCGGCCCAGACTTCGGCTAGCGCCTGATCGGAGACTGGTTCACCCTCGATAGACATGCGTTCATTAAGCCGCACCAGATGAGGGCTAGTGAACCTGCCGGTACGCAATCCGAACTCTCGGAGAATGCGTTCAATGAACCTGGTAGTGCTGGTTTTTCCGTTTGTGCCGGTGACGTGGATGACCCGATAAGCCTTTTGCGGATCACCAAGCAGTTCAACAGCTCTCGCAGTGGGTTCTAGTCGTGGGCGAAGTTTGTTTTCTGGAATGCGAGTGAGCAACGCCTCCATGACCTCATCAGCTTTTGCAGCCCAGTAGGTCGCTTCGCTCAATGCTTTGCCACCGCCACGAATACCAGCTGATTTTCGCCAACCTCTACCCCGCCGGTGGCATCGCCAGTTTCTGCAATTAGCTCAAGACTTAGGGTTTCACCCTTGATTAACTCGGCGTGATTGTTGACTGCCTCGATGACCTCTGCGGACGCAACAACGTTCAAACTGATTCGATCGCTGACGTCGAGATCGGCATCCTTTCGCGCCTGCTGCACGGCACGAATTACGTCTCTAGCCAAACCTTCTGCGGCCAACGCAGGAGTTACCTTGCCATCGAGAATCACGAAGCCACCACTTGGCAGAATTCCGATGTACTCAACTTTTTCGCTCGCTTCGTCGATACCCTCGGCTAGATTGGCCACTAGATCGAGCTCGTACTCTCCCTCGATGAGTTCTACGCCTCCGGCGGTCACAATTCCATTGCTCTCCGACCAGTCACCTGCTTTAGCCGCCTGGATTACGGCCTGCACGGTCTTTCCAATTCTCGGGCCGGCAGCGCGAGCGTTAACGCTCAATCGCTTAATCACACCAAACTCTGCGGTGGATTCCATCGAAAGTTCAACCAGTTTGATTTCTTTTACATTGAGCTCGTCTGCGATTAAGTCTGCAAAATCGTTTAACGCCGCAACGTTTTTTGTCACAACAGTCAATGAAGAAAGGGGAAGGCGCACTCTTAGTCCGTTGACCTTACGAAGGCTTAGTGCAACCGAACTGATCGAACGAACTTCGTCCATGGCTGCAACCAAATCGTGGTCGGCTGGCACGAGACCTGCATCCGGCCAGTTTTCCAGGTGCACACTTCGTCCGCCGGTAAGCCCGCGCCAAACCTGCTCGGTAACCATCGGAGCCAGCGGAGCAGCTACGCGACTGAGGATTTCCAGCACGGTGTAAAGAGTGTCGAACGCTTGCTCATCGCCTACCCAGAAACGATCGCGTGAGCGTCGTACGTACCAGTTGGTGAGCACATCAGCGAAGTCTCGAAGTCGATTAGTTGCCGAATAAGAATCAAACTTGTTCATGTCAGCCTCGACTTCTTCAATCAAAATTCGAGTCTTTGAAAGAAGGTAACGGTCTAGCACGTCGGTAGAACCAAATGAAATTTTGGCCTCGTACTTACTCGCGTTCGCGTAAAGAGTAAAGAAGTAATAGGTGTTCCAGAGTGGTAGCACGAATTGGCGCATACCTTCGCGAATGCCCTGCTCGGTGACACTTAGGTTTCCACCACGCAGAATTGGCGAAGCCAAGAGGAACCAGCGCATGGCATCGGATCCGTCACGATCGAAAACTTCATTCACATCTGGGTAGTTGCGCAACGACTTAGACATTTTTTGTCCGTCGTTGCCGAGAATGATTCCGTGCGAGACGGCAGCCTTGAACGCTGGTCGATCAAACAGTGCGGTAGATAAAACGTGAAGGGTGTAGAACCAACCGCGTGTTTGCCCAACGTACTCAACAATGAAGTCGCCAGGGTTGTGAGTGTCGAACCATTCCTGATTCTCAAATGGATAGTGCACCTGCGCAAATGGCATCGAACCCGATTCGAACCAGCAATCGAGCACCTCAGGCACGCGACGCATAGTCGACTTGCCAGTCGGGTCGTCCGGGTTTGGGCGAGTGAGCTGATCGATTACCGGACGGTGAAAGTCGCTCGGACGCACACCGAAGTCGCGCTCCAGCTCTTCGAGCGATCCATAGACATCGATGCGCGGATAGTTCGGGTCGTCTGACTTCCAAACTGGAATCGGAGCACCCCAGAAACGGTTTCGAGAAATTGCCCAGTCGCGCACGTTGTCGAGCCACTTACCGAAAGAGCCGTCTTTGGTGTGCTCAGGAGTCCAGTCAATCTGCTGGTTGAGCTCAAGCATGCGCTCGCGCAACTTGGTGGTTTCAACAAACCAAGAAGAAACTGCCTTGTAAATCAGCGGGTTCTTGCAGCGGTAACAGTGCGGGTAAGGGTGCTCGTATGAAGCCTGTCGGAATACTCGTCCAGCTTCCTTTAGGTGCTGTGAAATTGGTTTATTGGCATCGAAAACGTGCTGACCTTCAAAATCGGCGACGATGCTATTGAATTGTCCGCGCTCGTTTACGGAAATGTAAGTTGGGATGTTTGCCGCGTTGCAAACGTTTTGGTCGTCTTCACCGTATGCAGGTGCCTGGTGAACAATTCCGGTGCCGTCTTCGGCAGTTACGTATTCGGCAACTAAAACCTGCCAGGCATTGGCAACGTCGAACTTTGAAGCATCTGCGTAGTATTCAAAAAGACGCTCATAACGAATGCCTGCCAGCTCGGTGCCAAGCACTGTTTCTTCAATTTTGATTTCGTCAGCGCTGTCGTAACCAAATTCCTTGGCGTATCCGCCCGCGAGTGATTTGGCAATGAAGTACTTAGCCCCATCTGCGGCTACCACGAGTGCATATTCGATGTTCGGGTTT
>JACCED010903164.1_pt1 | contig 17557 bp, 17 predicted proteins | sample 7455021 | NCBI WGS metagenome assembly JACCED01 (sample SAMN15323456, study PRJNA562643) | freshwater metagenome | isolation source: river surface water | place: USA:Blue River Watershed | collected 2017-08-19 | reverse complement strand
CCACCAGGGATCTAGCATCGCCTTCGCGTTTCCGAGCCAGCGCAGGTCACCTTGCTGGATGGCGGCCAACATTGCACGCCGGGAGGTGTCGGTCGCAAGCGTAAGGTTCTGTGGGTCTGCCCGCCAGCGTTGGAGCGCTTCTCGAAGCCCGGTCACGTCCTTTTGGCCCGTCCCACCTGCGGATAACATGACGGCGGTTTCCTGCGGGGTATAACGGGTCTGGGCGGAAGCCTGCCCAGCACCCAGTGCGACCGTGGCTAGTGCAATGAGAATAGGGGCTTTAAGCAAAAAGCCCTTGACGACCATCTTCTGGTATCTCCACAATCTGCAGGCGTTTTGCAGTGACCTCATTGTTTGGGGCGCTCAGAACGTTTCTCTTAAAGATCTTAACTTTACAGGTGAAAATTCATGAAATCCGTACTGACCGTTGTGGCTTCCGCCCTGATCGCTGTTTCTGCACCTGCTTTTGCCATGAACCATGGTGGCGGCAAGACCGACGACAAGAAAGTCGACTGCAAAAAAGCAGAGAACAAAGATAAGAAAGAGTGCAAAGAAGCGCCCAAGAAGTAATTTCCTTTTTCGGGCAGACCCTCTGGCGGACGAACTGCCAGAGGGTTTTTTATTGAACGATTCGAACCTTGCGCTTGGTGTTAGTGAAGCCGTCGTTGCCGAATCACTGACAGCAAGGCAACGCCCAATACCATCACAATCGCCGCAAAAAGAAGTCCTACGGTGTAGCTGCCCGACACTGCGCCGATCCACCCCGTTACAGCAGGCCCCAGAATCTGTGCCGATCCATAGGCCAGCGTCATTTGTCCCATCATCTTTGCTGGCTTAGTGGGATAGAACTTTCCTGCCATGGTGAGCACCAGGCTGACCATGCCAATAAAGGTTCCGCCAAAAATTATTGCGCTCAGAATTGCTGCCCAGAGCTCATAGATGAAGACCGGAAGCACAATGCCGATAGTCTGCAAGCCTGCTGCAAGGATCAGGGCGTTGATCTCTCCCGTTCGGCGGGCCACAAGATCCCAGACGACACATGCGGGAGCGGCGGCAAGCCCGATCACCAAAAATGCAAGGTTCCCGGAGCCCGAAAGGCCGGGTAAGCGATCAATGATGGCAACGGTAAATGTCGCGCTAATCACATAGCCAATTCCCGCGCAGAAGTAGGCCGCAAGTAGAAGACGCATTAACAATGGCGATGGTGGCCGATCAATCATGGGAGCTCCCGCCTGCGTTTCCTTGCTGCTATCCGGTGGTGGCAACCAGGCGAGGGCGGGGATCAGAAGAATTGCTGCTAAACCCGCAAACAGAAACCATTGGTCACGCCAGTCAAGAGCACCGCTCGTTGCCATCACCACCGCCGCGCAGCCTGCGATTCCTAAGCCAAGTCCAGAGAAGTGGATGCCGAGCTCGCTGCGTTGCCCATGACGGATGAGCCAGTTGAGAATCAGCCCGCTTCCTAAGAGCATGGCTGCCGCACTGCTAAATCCAGCGATAAATCGAGATAACGCCCAGACAATCGGGTTAGTTGAGATTCCCATCATCAGGGTGCTCAGCACCCCAAGCACCATGCCGATTCGATAGAGCCGGTCTTTTAAGGGCAGTCGCTCAATTCGCGAGGCAATCAGCGCACCACCCAGATAGCCCATGTAGTTGACGGCCGCGAGGAAGCCTGCTGACGCAATACCAAGGCCTGCCTGCTCCTGCATCAGAGGAAGCATTGGCGTGTACGCGAACCGCGCAACCCCAAGGCCTAACAGCATGCTAAAGATACCGGCGCCGAGAACCTTGTATCGATGATTCTGGCTGACGCGAAAAGACACGGCTGACGTGATGCGCTAGTCTGATTGCGCCAAAAGCGGCATCAGATCTTTTCGAATGTCTTTCGTCCCCTGTTGCGGCGCATAGCGATCCGTCACGCGACCGTTGCGGTCAACCAGGAATTTGGTGAAGTTCCACTTGATCGCTTCCGTTCCAAAGATTCCGGGTGCGGCTGACTTAAGGTGCGCGTAAAGAGGGTGTGCGTTAGGCCCATTGACATCGGTCTTTTGAAAGACAGGAAAGGTGACCGCGTACTGGGTGTTGCAGAAGGTAGCGATCTCATCGGCACTGCCGGGTTCCTGCGCACCAAACTGGTTGCAAGGAAATGCCAGGATTTCAAATCCGGCTTCTTTGGCCTCGTCGTAAAGCGCTTGTAGCTCGGCGTATTGCGGGGTGAACCCGCATTTGCTTGCAACGTTCACGATCAGCAGAACCTTGCCGGCATAGTCTTGCAGGTTTTCGGTGCTGCCATTAAGGCGGGTGAGCGGAATATTGGGAAGCATGACCTTATGCTAACCGAAGTGCAGCCGCGCCTACGATGATGATTACGACGGAAATCGCCCTTCGGCGAGTGAGTTTTTCCTTCAAGAACCAGGCGCCAAATAAAACCGCAAAAAGTACGGACGTCTCCCGCAGAGCTGCGACTGCGGCTACCGGGGCGACTGTCATTGCCCACAAGGCAATGGCGTATGAGCTTACCGACGCTGCCGCACCCCCTAAGCCAACTGCCCAGCGCTCTTTGAAGTAGGTAATTGCCCGTCGCTTGCGAAGGTAGAGCACCCAGAGTGCGAAAGCCCAGCCATCAAAAGCAAAAAGTGCGGCAATGTACTGTGCTGCATTCTGGGAGGTTCGAACACCCTTTGCATCGATCAAGGTGTAGATCGCAATAATTGCTGAATTGATAAGCGCAACCAGAATCGCACGGCGGTGTTGAAGTACGCCTGCGGAGACACCAAGGATCAGGACACCGAGGCAGATCAGCGCAACGCCGAACCATCCGACTAGGGACATGGTTGCTCCGTCGATGAATGCGAGCGAACCAATTGCCACAATCAAGGGGGCAACTCCGCGCATTAGCGGGTACGTGAGCCCAAGGTCTCCGTGATGGTAGGCCTGCGCGAGAGCGAAGTAATACCCAATGTGAATCAGGACGGACGCCGCAAGGTATGGCCATGACTCTGCTGGAGGGAGTCCTAAGGCAAGGCAAAATGGAATTGCGATAAACGAGCAGCAGAGGTGAATAAGTGCTGTATCCAGTGTCTTATCACGACTGGATTTCACCATGACGTTCCAGCTAGCGTGCAGCATGGCACCGACCAGCACCGCCAGCATTACCGTCCAGGTCATGATTTAGCAGATCCCTGATCGTGTTGAATATTCATCGCAATATCTAGAAAGGCACGAATGAGTCGAGCTTCCTTGCGGTCTCGAAGGCAGACGACGTGCGCATTCGTATAGAGTTCTGCATCTGAAATCCGAATCATGGTGATTTCTGGGTCTGCAACGTACTCGGCCTCCGACACAATACTAAGCCCAACTCCTTTGATGACGGCTTCGCGGATCGCCTCTCGGCTTCCGATCTCCATCATGACGCGGGGAGATACCTGATGCTTTTTGCAGGCATCCTCAAAAGACTTCCTTGTGGTGGATCCCTCCTCTCGCATGATCATAGGTTCTTCATGAAGGCGCGAGAGCGTCACAGACTTGTGCCTGGCAAGTGGATGCTTCTTGTTGGCAAAGATCACGACTGGGTGTTGCCGGTAAGGCATGGAGTACAACAAAGGGTCGTCTAGAAAATGGGCGAGCACTGCAACATCGGTTTCGTAATTGGTCAGGCTATCCAGCACTGACTGCGAGTTACCGACCCGCATAGATACAAATATATGGGGAAACTGGCGATTAAATGACGCAAGCATCTCGGTCACGTGGAACGGGCTGACCGCCCCGACTCTTAGCTGTCCGGTTTTCAATTCGCCTGAGTCTTCGAGAAGATGAATAAGGTCTTCCTCGAGCGAGAAGATCTTGCGGGTCATGCCATAAATCTGCTCACCGATGGGTGTTAGTTGTACTTTGTGACCCCGGCGATAAAAGAGCTCGACACCATACGTCTCTTCTAGAAACTTCACCTGTGTGGTGACGGTGGGTTGGCTTATGTGTAACAAGCGAGCAGCCCCAGTAAATCCCCCCGCTGTCGCGACTGCATGAAATGAACGTAACTGTGTCAGACGCATCGATTCCCCCCTGTTGCGCTGCAGAAAAATCTGCCTCTATTCTTTTTTTCAATAGTAATACGTTAAAAAATGAATTTGTTGAATAGGGGAAAGAAATCCTAGAGTAGCGCTCACTGGGCAATCAAGACCTAGACGAAGTAAGAAATAAATCGAGACGTTTCATCCATCTAAGGAGGTATCACCATGCAGGTAAGGAAAACGACTTGGCGCATCGTGAGCAGTGTTGCGCTCGTTTTATCTGTGCTGAGCGCACCGTTTGCTGTCGCTCAGAAAAAAGAAATTACTGTCGGTCTGATCCCATCAGAGGACTCACGCGCCATGATTGCGCAGAGCAAGCCCATGATGGACAAGCTCTCTCAGGCGTTAGGAATGCCGGTTAAGCCTTTCGTCGCAGCAGATTACAACGGTGTGATTGAAGCCCTTCGGTCCAAGCGTCTTGATGTGGCTTATCTCGGACCATTCTCGTATGTGCTTGGCGCGACTGTTGCTCCAATCGAGGCGTTCGCAGTTGCTGAGACGAAAAAAGCGGGGCGGACTTCTTATCAGAGCTACATCATTGCCCACAAAGACAGCGGGATTAAGACCGTTGCGGATCTGAAAGGAAAGAATTTTGCCTTTGTTGATCCGAGCTCAACCTCCGGCCATCTTTTCCCCAAAGCAGGTCTCATCAAAGCGGGATTTAACCCTGACAAGGATTTTGGTCGGGTGATCTTCTCCGGATCGCATGATTCAAGCTCGATTGCCGTTCAAAACAAGAAGATCGATGCCGCTGCGGTTGCAGACCGAATTCTTGAGGCGGCTTTCAACAAGGGCATTGCGAAGCGTGAAGACATTGTGATCGTTTGGAAGTCAGACCCGATTCCTGAGTCGCCAACCGTGTGGCGTAAGGATCTGCCGGACGATCTGAAGAAGAAGATTCAGGCGGCCTTCATGGAAGTGAAGGACATCCCATGGTCTGACCAAGGCACGCTGAACGGATTTCATCCGACAAACGATGCGGCTTATAACGTCATTCGTGATACCGCGAAAGCCCTGAATCTTGACCTGAAGAAGATGAAATGATCGAAATACAAGGTTTAACGAAGCGCTACGGCAACTTCGAAGCCCTGCACGACATTAACCTCCGGGTAGCGCAGGGGGAATTTCTGGTCGTGCTGGGCCCCTCTGGGGCTGGCAAATCAACGCTGCTGCGTTGTATTAATCGCCTTGCTGAACCCACAGCGGGAACGATTAAGGTCTGCGGAGAGGTCTCATCTTCGAATTCCAAAGAGCTGCGTCGACTCCGCTGTAAGGTGGCAATGATTTTCCAGCACTACAATGTCGTGCCTCGTTTAACCGTGATCAAGAATGTCATTACGGGGCGGCTCGGGTCGCTCCCGTCAGTGGCGTCGTGGTTCCACATCTTCCCAAAGAAAGACATTCAGATTGCCCGAGAGTGTCTGAAGCGGGTAGAGCTGCTCGAGAAAGCAAATCTCAGAACCGACACGCTATCGGGTGGCCAGAAGCAGCGGGTGGGTATCGCTCGGGCACTTGCCCAGCAGCCCAAGGTGATCTTGGCGGATGAGCCAGTCGCTAGTCTTGATCCAAAGACATCACGCACAGTGCTTAATTACCTTAAGCAGGCAAGCCGAGACCTTGGCATTACTGTGATCTGCAACCTGCATCAGGTCGACTATGCAAAAGAGTTTGCGGAGCGAATTGTTGGCGTTTCAGCTGGTCGTATTGTCTTTGATGGACCGCCGGATCAGTTGACCGAGGAGGTTTTGCAAAAGATCTATCCCGCTGGTGAGGAAGAAGATGAGGTTGCTGATGACTCGTCAGTGACCATGAGTCATGGACTTCCAGTGCGACCCACTGCCTTAGCTGAGGAGGCCTGAGATGCGTTCCGCTGAGTATCAATTATTGATGAATCCGCCTTCCGGAACCCTGGGCTGGTGGCGACACTTCTTCACCGTTCTGGTGGTGGTTGCCGTGCTCTGGTGGGCTGCGGAGGGAAGCCAGGTGAGTGTCAATGAGCTGATCAAGGGAGGCCCTTGGATCATTGACTTTCTGACCAGAATGCTCCCCCCTAACTGGGCCTTTACGGAAAATTTGGTTACGCCCGCGATGGAGACCATTCAGATTGCGATCTGGGGGACGTTGCTCTCGATCCTGATGGCGATTCCTCTGTGCTTTTTCGCAGCCAGAAACATCACGCCTAGTCTGGTTGTGTTTCATGGAATGCGACAAGTGCTCAATATCACCCGTGGTATCAACGAGATCATTCTTGCCTTGATCTTCGTGGCAGCGGTTGGGCTCGGACCTTTTGCAGGAGTGATCGCCCTCGCGATTCACGGGGCTGGCATGCTGGGTAAGTTCTTTGCTGAGTCGATTGAGGAAATTGATCAAGGCCCCATTGAAGCGCTTCGTTCGACGGGGGCTGGCCCAATTCAGGTCATTATTTTTGGCGTGATGCCGCAGGTAGTGACCGCCTGGATCGCTGTGTGTCTCTATCGATTTGAGACCAATCTACGTCAGGCAACGGTCTTGGGAATGGTCGGCGCAGGCGGTATTGGATTTGAGCTGGTCGGCAGTATGAAGCTCTTCCAGTACAAAGACACGGCCATGTGTATTGTCGTGATCATCGCCATGGTGATGGCTGCGGACTATGCCTCTAATCGCATGCGGGCCTGGATTCAGCAGGGCGCCCGCCATTAACGGATTAGGAGAGGGTATCGTGAGCTTTCAGTACTACAACCCGGTGGCGTCGACCCTTGGCTGTGGCGTTATCGATCAGCTTCCGAAGATACTTCGGGGTCGCCGTGCGTTCTTAATTACTTTCCCCGAGGCGAAAGCCTTGGGGTTGTTGGATCGAGTGACATCTGTACTTGGTGATCAGTTGATTGGGATTGATGATCAGGTGCAGCCTAACCCTGATGTCGCGGAGCTCGCGTCGAGCTATTCCCAATTCTGGACGCGGCATAGTGCCTGCGACGTCATCATTGCGCTCGGCGGGGGGAGTGCCATTGATACTGCAAAGGCATTCATGGTGGGAACTCAGACAGATCGTTTTGATGATCTGCTGACCCTGCTATCGACGGGGAAGCCTTTTGTCCCACACAAGACAAAGCGGCTGATTGCTGTGCCGACAACAGCAGGAACCGGAAGCGAAGTCACTCCGTGGGCAACCATCTGGGATCGGGTGCGGGGGAAAAAGTATTCCTTGCATCTAGATGAGACCTGGCCAGAAGCAGCGGTGATTGATGCTGAACTGATGTTGACGCTTCCCGCTTCGGTAACGGTTCAGAGTGGGCTTGATGCGCTCTCGCATGCCTTGGAGTCCATCTGGAATCGAAACGCAAATCCTCTCTCAAGGGCATTTGCGGTATCTGCTGCCCGAGAGGTCATTGAGACGCTACCCGCGCTTCTCAAGAATATGCAGAGCAAGGATCTGCGGCTTGCGATGGCCAGTGCCGCGCTGAAGGCTGGAATGGCCTTTTCAAACACAAAGACTGCGCTGGCCCACTCTATTTCATATGAGATGACGCTCAAGCATGGGTTACCGCATGGCATCGCCTGTTCGTTTACCTTGCCGATGGTAATGACACGGGCGATCGGTATTGATGCTGACTGCGATCGTGCGCTGGCTGATATTTTTGGCGTGGACCTTGCGAAAGCGCCACAGAAACTCGATCAGTTTCTTCAGTCGGTTGGCGTTCAGACCTCATTCTCGGACTATGGGGTCTCCGAAGCGGAATCAAATCAAATGGTGATCAATGCACTGGATGGCGTGAGAGGCCGAAATTTTATCGGTGCGGCGGCGTAATTTAGCTTTTTTGGAACGAAAGTGAGTGCTATGAAATCAATCGAAGTGAACGGACGTGCCTATAACTGGGTCAGGCAGCCCACTGTGATCGTCTGTGTGGATGGGTGCGAGTATGACTATCTGACAGAAGCCGTCAAGGCTGGTGTTGCCCCCTTTATTGGCAGCCTACTTCAGAGCGGTAAAGCATTTAAGGGGGACTGCGTCGTTCCGACCTTCACCAATCCCAATAACTTGTCGATCGTCACCGGTGCGCCACCAAAGGTCCATGGTATATGCGGTAACTTCTTCTACGATCGAGACGCCGATGCAGAAGTCATGATGAATGACGCAAAATACCTCCGGGCAGAAACGATTCTCGCTCGGTTCTCACAGGCTGGCGCAAAGGTAGCGGTCGTAACCGCAAAAGATAAGCTTCGTAAACTGTTAGGCCATGGTGTCGTCAACGGCATTTGTTTTTCTTCCGAGAAAGCCGATCAGTGCACGATAGCGGAAAACGGGATTGATAACGTCCTGGATTTTGTTGGACTACCCTTGCCGTCGGTCTACAGTGCAGATCTTTCAGAGTTTGTCTTCGCCGCTGGGGTGAAGCTCATGAAATCTGTCCGTCCTGATCTGATGTACCTCTCGACAACGGACTATATTCAGCACAAGTATCCTCCTGGAACCGATGGAGCGAATCGCTTCTACGCGATGATGGATCGTTATCTGAGTGAACTGGATCAGCTTGGTGCAGTGATCGGGGTGACCGCGGATCATGGAATGAATGCAAAGACCAAGTCTGATGGGTCGCCCAATGTTATCTATCTTCAGGATCACCTCGATGCCTGGCTTGGTGCCTCAAAAGCCCGTGTAATTCTGCCCATCACGGACCCTTACGTGGTCCACCATGGTGCGTTGGGCTCTTTTGCCACGGTCTATATTGATCAGTCCGTCATGGCAGACGTGGTTCAGAAGCTCAAAGCGATGCCGGGCATTGAGCAGGTTTTAACCAACAAAGAGGCATCGGATCAGTTTGAGCTGCCGCAGGACCGAATTGGCGATCTCGTGATTGTTTCTCAGAAGAGCGTTGTCTTGGGAACAAGTGCATCGAAGCATGATTTATCAGGCTTGGACGCCCCACTTCGCTCACATGGCGGTGTCTCGGAGCAGACTGTACCGCTTTTGTTTAATCGAACGGTACGTGCCACGCCGGATCGTCGGCTGAGAAATTTCGATGTGATGGACTTAGTGTTGAACCAGACCCATTAGAAGAGCCACTAACGTGATACAAGAATCAATGCGAATTGAAGGGAAGCGTGTGCCTGCCGCACGCACGATCGAGGTGACCAATCCGTATACCGGAAAGGTCATTGGAACGGTTCCGAAGGCGTCAGTTGAGGATGTTCAGCGTGCTTTTGCCTTTGCAAAAGCCTATCGCTGTAAGTTATCGCGGTTCGAGCGGGCGAATATCCTGAAGACCGCTGCCGCAATACTTCGAGATCGGCTCGAGGAGGCATCTGATCTCATTACTTTGGAATCGGGGCTATGCAAAAAGGACTCGCTTTACGAGATCGGTCGTGTCTCTGATGTCCTTAACTTCTCAGCGACAGAAGTCTTAAAAGATGATGGCCAGTCCTTCTGGTGTGACCTCACACCTCATGGAAAGAAGCGCCGTGTCTTCACGCAGCGGGACCCACTGCTTGGCGTGATTAGTGCGATCACGCCGTTTAATCATCCTATGAATCAGGTGGCCCATAAGGTGGCGCCGTCGATTGCGACCGGGAACCGAATGGTCTTGAAGCCCTCTGAAAAGACCCCGTTTTCTGCGTATCTGTTTGCTGACATTCTTTACGAAGCGGGGCTTCCCCCGGAAATGCTGCAAGTGGTGAATGGCGATCCTCGCGAGATCGCCGATACCCTGATCACTCATCCCGATGTGGATCTGGTGACCTTTACGGGAGGTGTTGAGGTAGGTAAAGCCATTGCCGCTAAAGCTGGCTATAAGCGGATGGTCCTTGAGCTTGGGGGGAATGACCCGTTGATCGTCATGGAAGACGCGGATCTAGATGAGGCGACGACGCTTGCCGTTCAGGGATCGTATAAGAATTCCGGTCAGCGATGCACGGCTGTCAAGCGTATGTTGGTCCAAGAGTCCGTGGAGTCAAAGTTTATTGAACTTCTGGTGGAGAAGACGCGCGCCTGGACGTATGGTGACCCGAGCGACCGATCCGTCGAGATGGGAACAGTCATTGACGAAGACGCAGCCCGCTTGTTTGAGGCAAGAGTTAATGAGGCTGTTGCACAAGGCGCAAAACTCTTGGTGGGGAATAAGCGCCAAGGAGCGCTTTATTCTCCAACGGTTCTTGCGGATGTGCGCCCTGATATGGCGGTCGTAAAGCATGAGACATTCGGGCCTGTCTCGCCTGTGATTCGATTTAAGACGGTTGACGATGCAATTCATCTGGTAAACAGCACGGTCTACGGACTGTCGTCAGCGGTCTGTACCAATCGCATGGACTACATTTCGCGGTTTGTCTCCGAGCTTCAGGTCGGTACCGTGAATATCCGAGAGGTTCCCGGCTATCGTCTTGAGCTCACCCCCTTCGGAGGCATTAAGGACTCTGGACTTGGTTACAAAGAAGGTGTGCAGGAAGCGATTAAGAGCTTTACCAACATTAAAACGTTCAGCCTGCCCTGGGTGTAGCGCGCGGTCAGTCAGTTGTTGCTCAGTTGGGCCCTCCGCACTGCGTGAGGGCCTTTTTGTTTGTTGATTTAATCCCGCCGAGTCTGTGACAATCCTCACCATATCTTCAGCAAAGAGGAACGTTATATGAAGCTGGCAAGTCGTCGCTGTGCAAGCCGAGACGGAGAGTTATTAGTAGTTTCCAGAGATTTGTCCAGGGCGGTTTCCGTGCCCAATATTGCACGGTCTATGCAGCAGGCGATCGAGACATGGGATATGACCGAGCCGAAACTACGAGCGATCTCGGATCAGCTAAATCAGGGCAAGATCGATAACGCGTTTGACTTACACCTCGACGAACTTGAGAGTCCGTTTCCAAGGAGCTATCAGTTCCTGGATGGGTCGGTTTATCTCCACCATATGGAGAAGGCCCGAAAAGCCCGGGGCGCTGAGATGCCGCCAAACTATAAGACCGAGCCCTTGATGTACCAGGGGCTTTCGGATCGTTTTGTCGGCCCCACGGAGCCGATGATTTTTCCGGATGCAGACCTAGAACCCGATTATGAGGCAGAGGTTGCCATTGTTGTCGATGATGTGCCAATGGGAACACTACGAAGTGAGGCTGCAAAGCACATTAAGCTCGTGATGCTGTTGAACGACTATACCTTGAGGGCGCTCACCAAGACAGAGCTCCCGAAGGGATTTGGCTTCATGCAGGCCAAGCCCACGAGCTCCTTTTCCCCAGTGGCGGTTACGATTGATGAAGTTAGTTCGCTCTGGGACGGAGAAAAATTTCACTTTTCACTGATCTCAGAGATTAACGGCAGGCGAATGGGGCAGCCCAATACGGGGAAAGACATGTTCTTTTCTTACCCTATGCTGATTGAACATGCCTGTCGTACGCGTTCGCTAAGTGCCGGAACAATTATCGGTGCCGGATCGGTGACTAATCAGGACGAATCCAGTGGCTTTGGCTGTATTGCAGAAGCTCGCATTCATGAGCAGCAGACGACCGGACAATCGAAAACCCCATTTCTAAAGAATGGGGATGAGGTCTATATTGAGGTTTTTGATAGTCAAGGAAGCACTATTTTTGGCGCTATCCGCCAATCTATAAAAACATTAAAAGGGGGCTAAGATGGTCAAGAAACTCTGTCTGATTCTTTCTCTTTTTGGGTGTGTGGCGCACGCCCAAACCAGTTATCCAACAAAACCGATTACGCTCATTCAGGGATTTGGTGTTGGCGGGAATTCCGATACCATCGCCCGAATTATTGCGCCGGGTCTTGCGAAAGAACTTGGGCAGCCTGTGGTTGTCGAGGCGAAGACGGGTGCCGGGGGGAATGTTGCAAGTGCAGCGGTCGCAAAGTCCAGCCCAGACGGATACACCCTGATTCTTCTTACCGGAGGCCATGCTGTATCTGCAGCGGTCTACAGCAAACTTGCATTTCATCCGGTTGACGACTTTGAGTGGGTTTCTCTCGTGACCCAGTTTCCTTTTGCGGTGTCGGTCAGCAGTCAAAGTCGTTTCAAGTCTATTGCAGACGTGATTGCAGCGGCTAAAGCCTCACCAAATTCTGTGTCGTATACCTCGGTGGGTATCGGATCCACCCAGCATCTATCGGGTGAGCTCTTTGCCGCAATGACGGGGGTCAAGATGAACCACATTCCGTACAAGGGGGGCGCGGGGCCGCTGCAAGACGTTTTAGGGGGTCGGGTCGATGTCATGTTTGATTCCATTACCGTCACTCGGGCACAGGCAGAGTCTGGCCGTCTGCGCGCCCTTGGCGTGACTTCGCTAAAGCCCTACAAGCTCTTTTCCGGGGTACCACCGATTGCCGAAACCATTCCTGGCTTTGAAGTGACGTCTTGGACGGGGATCGCTGCGCCCAAAGGAACGAGCCCCGAGATTCAGAAGCGGCTTCAGGGTGCTTTGACAAAGGTGTTGTCAGATCCCGATGTGATTGCCAAGCTTGAGCTGACCGGCGGAGTTGTAACGCCCTCTAGTTCGAGCGCACAGATGAAGCAATTTGTAACGGATCAGATTGCAAAATGGACAAAGGTCGTCAATTCCGCCGGTATTCAGCGGCAGTAACTGGAGAGAGAAGAAGGGGAGTAACTGATGCTCTGTAAAAGATTGCACCATGCGGCGTATCGTTGTCTGGATGCGAAACAGACCGTTGAGTTCTATACCGAAGTCCTAGGGCTCAAGTTTGCTCACGCGATGGGTGAGGATCACGTCCCTTCAACAGGCGTTTATAGCCCACACGTCCATATCTTTCTCCAGATGGAAGATGGGAGTTGTATCGCGTTTTTTGAGTGCCCGAAGGACAAGGGGAACGTGAAGGACATGGAGTCGCCAGATTGGATTCAGCACTTCGCATTTAAGGTTGAGAGTCTTGATGTCTTGATGAAAGCAAAGCGCGATCTGGAGTCGAAGGGGATTTCAGTCGTGGGCCCAACAAATCACGACAACTTCATTACCTCGATTTATTTTTTTGATCCATCTGGCCACCGATTGGAGCTAACCGTCGATACCTGCGACCCGTCGATGTACGCCGTTTATGAAGAGGAGGCCCCCCGTGTGCTCAACCTCTGGGACCAGACCCATGACTGGTCTCGAAGAGAAGAAGTCTTTGGCGCTAAGACAGGCTATAAGCGGTAGCGCAAGATGATGGCTTCTGATCTGTTTGATAACCCTATGGGGTTGTGTGGTTTTGAGTTTGTTGAGTTTGCCGCTCCTGAAGCGGGCGTGCTCGAATCTGTCTTTACGCAGCTTGGTTTTCTTCATGTCGCGCAGCATCGCTCAAAAGATGTCTCGTTATACCGCCAGGGGGAAATTAACTTCATCGTCAATCGAGAGCCTAGAAGTCTCGCTGGTTACTTTGCTGCGGAACATGGGCCCGGCCCATGCGCGATGGCCTTCCGAGTGCGAGATTCCCATCAGGCGTATGCGAGGGCAATTTCACTCGGTGCACAGCCGATCGAGGTGCCAACAGGCCCGATGGAACTTCGACTTCCTGCGATCAAGGGAATTGGGGGTGCCCCGCTCTACCTCATCGACCGATTCGAGGAGGGAAAGAGCATCTATGACATTGATTTTGAGTGGATCGCTGATGTGCCGAGGCATCCGAAGGGCCATGGGCTTTTGGTGATCGATCATTTGACCCATAACGTCTACAAGGGGCGAATGAGTTTTTGGGCCAGGTTTTATGAGCGGATTTTTAACTTTCGCGAGATTCGGTATTTTGATATCCAAGGAAAGCATACAGGGCTCACCAGTCGAGCGATGACAGCGCCAGATGGCCTGATACGAATCCCGTTAAATGAGGAGTCCGGCCAGAATGGCAGTCAGATCGAGGAATATCTTCAGCGATTTAACGGCGAGGGGATCCAGCATATTGCGTTACTGACCGAGAATCTGGTTGATACGGTCGATCGGCTTCAGATGGCGGGCGTCCCGCTTATGACGGCTCCTAATGATTTCTACTATGCGATGCTCGAAGATCGCCTTCCTGGTCATGGACTAGATATTGCAGACCTCAAATCGCGAGGGATCCTGTTAGATGGCTCGACGACAGATGGTGCACCACGCCTACTGTTGCAGATTTTTAGTCAGACGCTTTTAGGGCCGGTGTTTTTTGAATTCATTGAGCGTCGCGCGGATGAAGGCTTTGGTGAAGGAAACTTTAAGGCGCTCTTTGAGTCCATTGAGCGAGACCAGCTAAGTCGGGGTGTGATTTCGTCCGATGCTTAGCCGTGAGCCTGGTTTTATATTGCTATGCGAAACCGCTCTAATCCGCAGGGGTAATCCCTAATTTGTCTTCTGTGTCGTTGAAATGGGCTCAGTTTATGCTTCTTGCCTATTGCGAGTCGACTTAGAGCCTACAAGTTGACCCGTTTAATCGACACTTGGGGGGATCTATGGGCAAGCTTCGACTACTAATTGTTGCCGCGGTCGCGATCGTGACGGTGAGCGGACCAGCGCTCGCAAAGACATTTCGTTGGTCATTTTCGAGCGATATTCCGACTTGGGATATTCATTCGCAAAACAATGCTTTTGCCAATATGGTTCACGGCGCTGTTTATGAGACGCTTGTCGCCTATAACCGGAAAACTTTCCAGCCTGAACCGCAACTGGCAACGCGCTGGTCTGAAATTAATCCCAAACAGGTACGTTTTTTTCTTCGTTCGGGCGTAAAGTTTAGTGATGGTTCTACGATGACCGCTGATGACGTTGTGTTTTCTATCACGCGGGCTATGGCAAAGACATCAAACTTCAATATCTTTACCCAAGGTATCGAGAAGGCTGTCAAAGTCAATGATCAGACGGTAGATATTCTTCTCACTGGTCCGAATCCCATCTTGATTCGACAGCTCACTGAATTGCGAATTATGAGCAAGGCCTGGGCCGAGAAGAACAATTCGGTTGAGCCAAAAGACATTAAGACAAAAGATGAGAACTTTGCTCACCGCAACGCGATGGGTACTGGGCCATTTATGGTGAAGTCCTGGCAACCGGACCAGCGTCTGGTGATGGTCAGAAATCCGCTCTGGTGGGGTACAAGTCAGTTTCCAACCAATATTGATGAGGTCATCTTCGTGCCGATCAAGTCGGATCCGACACGAATCGCAGCGTTATTAAGTGGGGAGATTGATTTCGTCTTGGACCCGACGCCTCAAGACCTTCCAAGAATTCGTTCAAACGGGGCACTGAAGATCATTGAGGGGTCAGAGTACCGGACGATGTTCCTGGGAATGGATCAGTTCCGTGATGAGCTTGTTGGTAGCAGTGTCAAAGGGAAGAATCCTTTAAAAGATCTAAATGTTCGCAAAGCGCTCTATCAGGCAATTGATATCGAGACGATTCATAAAGTGGTGATGCGTGGGCAGTCCGAGGTGACGGGTGCACTGGTGTCTCCTCAGGTCGAAGGCTGGACTCCTACTGTGCATAAGCGCCTGCCCTATGACCCCAAAGAGGCGACTCGACTTTTATCGGTAGCCGGATACCCCAACGGATTCGAAGTGGATTTTGCCTGCCCCAATAACCGCTATCAGAATGACGAGCAGGTCTGTCAAGCAATTACTGCGATGTGGGCCAAGATTGGCATTCGGGCGAAGCTAAGAACGTTGCCCTTGGTGACTTACTTCCCGATGATCCAGCGTCACGAGGCGAGCATCTATCTTCTTGGCTGGGGGGTACCTACGTTTGATGCTTTGTACTCACTGCAGTCGTTGGTCCGAACTAAGACCACTGGCGCTGACGGGAATTACAACGTGGGTCGATACAGCAATCCCAAAATGGACCAGTTAGTCGATCGCATCAAGATTGAGACAGACCTGGCTGTGAGAAAGCGCCTACTCTCGGAGGCGCTTCAGCTGCAGAACGATACGGTTGCGCATATCCCATTACACAATCAGATGATTCCATGGGCAACCAAGAAAAACATCGAGACGCCTCATAGTGCAGACAATAAGCTCGACTGGCGCATGACTGTTGTGAAGTAGCTAACTGATGCACGGCTGCTTGCACGTCTGAACTGGAATGCTACCGTTTCTGCTTGAGCGACTCGCTCAGTCCTTGCTCGTATTGTTTGCAGTAGGGCTGATCGCCTTCTTGCTTTTCCAGTATGTTGGCGATCCTGTCATCTTTATTCTAGGGCAGGACGCAACTGCTGAGCAGATTGCCGCGCTTCGTTCAGAGCTGGGACTTGATCAGTCTGCTGTAGTCCAGTTTTTTTACTTCCTGCTTAATGCGGCGCAGGGGGAGTTTGGGATGAGTCTTCGGCAGGGGATCTCCGTTTCCACGCTGATTGCTGAGAGACTGCCTGCCACACTTGAGCTTGCGTTTGTCGCTGCGCTGATTGCCCTTGCGATCGGTATCCCCATGGGGGTGTATGCAGCTATTCGACGAGGTTCCGTGCTTGCTCAGGTGTTTATGGCGGTATCGCTCCTCGGCGTGTCTCTGCCTACTTTTTTGATTGGTATCTTTTTGATTCTGATTTTTTCTGTCGGTTTTGGTGTTCTCCCAAGCTTTGGCAGGGGCGAGATCACCAATCTTGGTGGATATACAACCGGGCTTTTATCTTGGGCCGGAATTAAGCATCTCATCTTGCCCGCCATTACGCTGGCTATATTCCAGCTGACATTGGTCATGCGTCTGGTTCGAACCGAGATGCTCGAAGTTCTGCGAACGGACTATATTCGATTCGCCAGAGCGCGGGGTCTAAGTCAGCGTGCGATCTACTTCGGCCATGCATTGAAAAATACGCTAGTGCCTGTGATTACGATTACTGGCTTGCAGCTTGGCGGGCTGATCGCTTTTGCGATCATTACGGAAACTGTTTTTCAGTGGCCTGGCATGGGACTACTGTTTATTCAGGCAGTGAACTTTGCCGATATTCCAGTCATGTCGGCTTATTTGTGTCTGATTTCATTGATCTTCGTCCTGATCAACCTTGTGGTAGATCTGCTTTATTTTATGGTTGATCCTAGGCTCCGGATTCAGCTGCGTTAACAATCCGTAAGAGAAACCATAATCTCATGCCCGGCCTAATTCGTAGATTCTTAGAGAGTGACGTTGGATATAGCTTTCGCTCGTCGCCAGTCGCGTGGGTATCCTTTTGTGCGACGGCTGTTTTTTTGTGTGCCGCGCTTTTCTCGAGCTGGATTGCGCCTCATGACCCTTTTGACCTCGCTAGTCTCGTGCTCTCTGACGCGCGACTACCGCCAGTGTGGAGCGAGGGTGGGCGTTGGGAGTACCTGCTTGGTACGGATGATCAGGGTCGAGATATGTTGTCGGCGATTTTGTACGGGCTTCGTATCTCGCTTGTTGTGAGCCTGATCTCGGTGGTGTTGTCTGTATTGATCGGTATTACGTTGGGATTGCTCGCGGGTTATCTTGGTGGATGGCTTGACGCAGTTCTGATGCGCATGTGCGACATTATGTTGAGCTTTCCCTCGATACTCATCGCCCTACTCATTGCCGGCGTAGGACGAGCGCTTTTTCCGCAGGCGCCAGAGATGTTGGCATTT
>JACCED010480183.1_pt1 | contig 17564 bp, 11 predicted proteins | sample 7455021 | NCBI WGS metagenome assembly JACCED01 (sample SAMN15323456, study PRJNA562643) | freshwater metagenome | isolation source: river surface water | place: USA:Blue River Watershed | collected 2017-08-19 | reverse complement strand
TACCGGCCGACGGCGTTCAGGGCTTGCGCGCGCATTACCGCGCCTACCAAAACTGGCTGAGCCGACAAAGCGATGCCACCATGCAGGCACGCCGCGCCCAAGCCGAGATGATTTTTCGCCGTGTGGGCATCACCTTTGCCGTGTATGGGGCGAAAGACGAGGACGGGGCGGGCACCGAACGCTTGATCCCGTTTGACCTCATCCCGCGCATCATTCCCGCGCACGAATGGGGCCAGATGCAGCAGGGCCTGGCCCAGCGGGTGAGTGCGCTCAACCACTTCATCCACGACATCTACCACGACCAAAATATTTTGCGCGCCGGGCTGGTCCCCAAAGAACAAATTTTGAACAACGCCCAGTTTCGCCCCGAGATGATGGGCGTGGACGTGCCCCATCAGGTGTATTCGCACATCAGCGGCATCGACATCGTGCGCGCCCCCAATGCACAAGGCGAGGGCGAGTACTACGTGCTGGAAGACAATTTGCGCGTGCCCAGCGGCGTGAGCTACATGCTGGAAGACCGCAAGATGATGATGCGCTTGTTCCCCGAACTGTTCAGCCAGTACCGGGTGGCACCGGTGGCCCATTACCCCGATTTATTGCTCGAGACCTTGCGCGCGAGTTGCCCCGCCACCACCGACAACCCCACGGTGGTGGTGCTCACACCAGGCATGTACAACAGCGCGTATTTCGAACACGCTTTTTTGGCCCAGCAAATGGGTGTGGAGTTGGTCGAGGGCCAAGACCTGTTTGTGCGCGACAACTTTGTGTACATGCGCACCACCCGTGGCCCCAAGCGGGTGGATGTGATTTACCGGCGGGTGGACGATGACTTTTTGGACCCGTCGGTGTTCCGCCCCGACTCCAGTTTGGGTTGCCCCGGTTTGATGGGAGCTTACCGCGCAGGCCATGTGGCCATTTGCAATGCTGTGGGCACGGGCATTGCCGACGACAAATCGATTTATCCCTATGTGCCGCAGATGATCGACTTTTACTTGGGTGAAAAACCCATTTTGAACAATGTGCCCACCTACCAGTGCCGCCAAGCCGAGGACCTGGCCTATACCTTGGCCCACTTGGACGAATTGGTGGTCAAAGAGGTGCATGGTGCGGGCGGTTATGGCATGTTGGTCGGCCCTGCGGCCAGCAAGGCCGAGATCGAACAGTTTCGCCAAGCCCTGTTGGCCAAGCCTGAGGGTTACATCGCCCAGCCCACCCTGAGTTTGTCGACGTGCCCCACCTATGTGGACAGCGGCATTGCGCCGCGCCACATCGATCTGCGCCCCTTTGTGCTCAGCGGCACCAGTGTGCAAATGGTGCCCGGCGGTTTGACGCGGGTGGCCTTGAAAGAAAACTCTTTGGTGGTGAATTCATCGCAAGGCGGTGGGACCAAAGACACCTGGATATTGGAGGTCTGACCATGCTCAGCCGCACCGCAGACCATTTGTTTTGGATGTCGCGCTACACCGAGCGGGCCGAGAACACCGCTCGGCTGCTCGATGTGAGCTACCAAACCTCTTTGTTGCCCCAGTCCGACCAGGTCGCCCAACTGGGCTGGCAAGGCTTGCTCTCCATCAGTGAGTTATTGACCTCTTACCAAGCCTTGTATGGCGAGATCACACCGGCCTCGGTGATGAGCTTCATGGTCAAAGACGAGCGCAACCCTTCTTCCATCTTGTCGTGCTTGCGCGCTGCCCGCGAAAACGCCAGGGCCGTGCGGGGCACCTTGACCACCGAGGTGTGGGAGACCCAAAACCAAACCTGGCTGGAAATCAACCGCATGTTGCGTGCGGGCGAGTTTGAGCAAGACCCGGGTGCTTTTTTTGAATGGGTGAAATTTCGCTCCCACCTCTCGCGCGGTGTGACCGTGGGCACCATGCTGATGGACGAGGCCCTGCACTTCATGCGCTTGGGCACTTTTTTGGAGCGGGGCGACAACACGGCGCGCTTGGTCGATGTGAAGTTCCATGCCTTGCAACATGATTTTTGGGGCTCGGCCCATGCCAAAGACCAAGAATATGACTTCTACCACTGGAGTGCCATTTTGCGCAGTGTGTCGGGCTTTGAGATCTACCGCAAGGTTTACCGCGATGTGATCAAACCCGAGCGGGTGGCCGAGTTGCTCATCTTGCGCGCCGACATGCCGCGCTCATTGCATGCCTGTTTGAGCGAAGTGGTGCAAAACCTGGCGGCGGTGGCCAACGACCAATCGCAGGCCACTGCACGCAAAGCCGGTAAGTTGTTGGCCGAGTTGCGCTACAGCAGCATCGATGAAATCTTGGCCACCGGTTTGCACAGCTTTTTGACCCAGTTTTTGGACCGCATCAACGAGCTGGGCACCGGCATCAGCCAAGACTTTTTGGTGGCCTCATAGCGCTTGGCGGGGCCTGACCCAGCCCGCTGGCTGGCGCGTCAGGCGGGGCTTGGCAACATACCTTGGTGGCGCAGCAAGGCATCGAGCTGGGGTTCGCGCCCGCGAAAGGCTTTGAAAGAGGCCATCGCTGGGCGGCTGCCCCCGACCTCCAAAATTTCTTGCCGATAACGCCGCCCGGTTTCGATGCTCGCTTGGCCGTCGGCCAAAGCGGTTTCTTCAAATGCGGCATAGGCATCGGCCGACAAGACCTCGGCCCACTTGTAGCTGTAGTAGCCCGCCGCATAACCGCCGGCAAAGATGTGGCTGAAGCTGTGGGGTGTGCGGCCCCAAGCGGGTGAGGGCAGCACCGACACCTCGGCACGCACCTCGCGCAGCACCTGCATGAAATCTGACGCACGCTCGCCATGCATGTGCAATTGCATGTCAAACAGCGAGAACTCAATTTGGCGCAGGGTTTGCAAGCCGCTTTGAAAGTTCTTGGCCGCCAGCATCTTGTCAAACAGGCTGCGCGGCAGCGGCTCGCCAGTATCGACATGGCCGGTCATGTGGCGCAGCACCGACCATTCCCAGCAAAAGTTCTCCATGAACTGGCTGGGCAATTCCACCGCATCCCATTCCACCCCGCTGATGCCCGAGACATCGCGTTCATTGACCTGGGTGAGCAAGTGGTGCAGACCGTGGCCGCACTCATGGAACAGGGTGATCACATCATCGTGGCTCAGCAAGGCGGGCTTGCCATCCACGCCATCGGCGAAATTGCACACCAAATGGGCCACAGGGGTTTGCAATTGGCCGGTGTCTGGGCGCAGCCAGCGCGCCCGCACATCGTCCATCCAGGCACCGCCACGCTTGCCCGCACGGGCTGAGGGGTCCAGGTAAAACTGGCCGACCAATTGGCCGTCGCGTTCAATCCGGTAAAAGCCCACATGGGGGTGCCACACCTGGGCCTGATCGGGCCGGATGCTGACCTCGAACAAGGTCTCCACAATTTTGAACAAGCCCGCCAGCACTTTGGGTGCGGTGAAGTAAGGCTTGATGTCTTGGTCGCTGAAGGCGTAGCGGGCCTCTTTGAGCTTTTCGCCGATGTAGGTCCAGTCCCAGGCTTGGGGGTCGCTCAGGCCCAAATGCTGGGCGGCGAAGTCGCGCATTTCTTGCACATCGCGCTCGGCGCTGGGGCGGGCACGCTGGGCCAGGTCGTGTAAAAAATCCACCACATGCTGGGGCGATGGGGCCATCTTGTTGGCCAGCGACACCTCGGCAAAATTGGCATAGCCCAACAGGCTTGATTCCTCTTGGCGCAAGGCCAAAATTTCTTGGATCAAAGCGGTGTTGTCTTGCTCGGGTTTGCCGCCTTGGTCGGAGGCGCGGGTGACGTAGGCGCGGTAAATTTTTTCGCGCAAAGCACTGCTGTGGGCATACTGCATCACCGGCAAGTAGCAGGGCATTTTGAGGTTCAACAAGTGACCACTGTGGCCTTGGGCTTGCGCCGCTGCATGGGTGGCTTTGCACACATCTTCGGGCACCCCGGCCATGTCGGCCGCGCTGACCAGCAGCGACCATTGGTCGGTGGCATCCAACACGTTTTCACTGAATTTTTGGCTCAGTTCGGCTTGCCGCTCTTGGATGGCGGCAAACCGGGTTTTGGCCTCGCCGCTCAACTCCGCACCCGACAACACAAAATTGCGCAAGGCATTGCTGCGCGCTTGTTGCTGATCTGGGGTGAGTTGGGCCGGGTCTACCGCTTTGTATTTGGCATACAAACGCTCGTTGGCACCCATGTGGGTCCAAAACTCGGTGACCTTGGGCAAGGCCGCGTTGTAGGCGGCGCGCAGTTCGGGCTCGTCGGCCACGGCCTGCAAATGCCCCACCACCGACCAGGCGCGGCCGAGTTGTTCGGCGGCGACATCGAGCACCTGGGCCATGGCCTGCCATTGCGCCGGAAAGTCGTCGGCACAGACCTGGTCCAAAGCTTGTTGGGCCTTTTGCAGCAAGGGGTCCAAAGCGCTGGGAATGTCTTTGGCGGTGACCGACTTGAACAAGGGCAAATCGGTGAAGTCGAGCAAGGGGTTGGTGGTGTTCATGGTGTCAAACAGTTAAGCTGCGTTTGGCCGATTCCAAGGTGTTGACCAGCAACATGGCAATCGTCATGGGCCCGACACCGCCGGGCACGGGTGTGATGTACCCGGCCACTTGTCGCACGCCCTCAAAGTCCACATCGCCGCACAACTTGCCCGCGTCATCGCGGTTCATGCCCACGTCGATGACCACTGCGCCTGGCTTGACCATGTCTGCGGTGACGGTGTTGCGCTGGCCCACGGCGGCCACGATGACATCGGCTTGCAAGCACATGGCCTTGAGGTTGGTGGTGCGGCTGTGGCAAATCGTCACGGTGGCGTTTTGTGCCAGCAGCATCAGGGCCATGGGCTTGCCCACGATGTTGCTGCGCCCGATCACCACCGCGTGTTTGCCGCTCAAAGGGTAGTCAATGCGCTCGAGCATCTTCATGCAGCCGTGGGGCGTGCAAGGCCAAAAGCCAGGCAAGCCGGTCATCAAGGCACCGGCGCTGGCCACATGAAAGCCGTCCACATCTTTGGCCGGGTCGATGGCTTCAATCACCTTGTGCGCATCAATGTGGGCGGGCAAGGGCAGTTGCACCAAGATGCCATGGATGGTGGGGTCTTGGTTGAGTTGGGCCACCTTGGCCAACAAGGCCGCTTCGCTCAAGTCGGCTGGCAGGTGGGCCAGCACCGAATGCAAGCCCGCCTGTTCGCAAGCTTTCACTTTGTTGCGCACATACACCTGGCTGGCCGGGTTGTCGCCCACCAACACCACCGCCAAACCGGGGGTCAGGCCCCGCGCCTTCAGCGCCAAGGTGTCTTGTGCAACTTGATCGCGCCAATGTGCGGCCAAGGCGGTGCCATCAATGAGTTGAGCGGTCATGTGGGTGTGCCATGTGAAACGCCCGCATCACACGGGCGTTGGGAAGGGGATGGTGGCAAGGCCTCAGGCTTTGACGGGGTTTTGGCCCAGGGCAATTTTGAGCAGATCGGCCACGGTGTTGGCATTGAGCTTTTCCATGATGTTGGCGCGGTGCGCTTCCACCGTTTTGATGCTGATGCCCAAATCGTCGGCGATTTGTTTGTTGAGTCGACCGGCCACGATGCGCTCGAGCACTTGGGCCTCGCGCGAGGTGAGTTTGGCCATCAAGGCATCGCGGCTGGCGGCTTGTTGGTGGTCAGCAAACGAAGCCTTGGCTTGTTCGAGCATGCGTTCGACCAAGTTGAGCAGGTCGTCTTCCACAAAAGGCTTTTGGATGAAATCCATCGCGCCTTTTTTCATGGTGGTCACGGCCATGGGCACGTCGCCATGCCCGGTGATGAACACCACGGGCAGCGGTGACTTGCGCTCAATCAGACGGTCTTGCAACTCCAAGCCGGTCATGCCGCCCATGCGGATGTCGACGATCAAGCAAGCCACTTCGCGCGGATCAAAGCGGTTTAAAAAACTCTCGGCCGAATCAAAACAACGCACGCGGTAATCTTTGCCCTCCAGCAACCATTGCAGCGAGTCGCGCACAGCTTCGTCGTCATCGACCACATAAACAGTGCCTTTTTTGGGAATCAAACTCATGCAGATACTCCGGGGTCTGGAACGGGTTGCGCTTGGGGTTGAGGGGACGGCGTGCTCACGGGCAGCCAGAATGAAAAACGGCATCCAGAAACTTCGATTCCATTGTAGAGGTTCTCGGCTTGCATGCGACCCAGGTGGGACTCTACGATGCTGCGGCACAGGTTCAGGCCAATCCCCAATCCCTCGGTCTTGGTGGAGTAGAAGGCTTCAAACAAACGTTCTAACGCCAGCGGTGACAGGCCTTGTCCGGTGTCGGTGACAGAAAACTCCACCACGTCTTGCTCGCCCAATCGTTTGGCACTGACCTTGAGTTCCACATGGCGGTGGGTGGAGGGACGTTGGGCCTGGTCAATCGATTCAGCCGCATTCTTGAGCAAGTTCATCAGCACCTGCTCGATCAAGATGGCATCGACCATGACGCGGGGCAGATCGTCGGGAATGAACCGACTCAGCCGCACATTGCGCCGGCGCAATTCGATTTCCGCCAGTTCCAAAGCCTCAAACACCATCGGTGCGACCTCGGCACTGACGCGATTGGGTTCGCTGCGTTTCACAAAGGCGCGGATGCGCTGGATGATTTGTCCGGCCCGCTGGGCTTGTTTGGCTGTTTTTTCCAAGGCGGCCAGCATGTCGGGCTCGCTGATGTGACCGCTCTTCAAGCGCGAGACCATGCCATTGCAATAGTTGTTGATGGCGGTCAGGGGTTGGTTGAGTTCATGGGCCACGCTGGAGGCCATCTCGCCCATGGTGATCAAGCGGCTGGCGTTTTGCGCCCGCGCGGCTTGCAACTCGGCTTGCTCTTCGGCTTGGCGGCGTGGGGTGATGTCGGTGGCAATCACCATTTGCGCCAAACGCCCATCGACCCAGTTGAGGTAGCGCGATCGCACCTCCAGCCACTTGCCCAGGGTGGGATTGAAAATTTCGGCATTCTCACTCGGTGCCGTGGTGATGCCCATGGTGGGAAAACCGGCCAGTGAGTCGATGTCTTTGCTTTCAATGTCGGTGTCTTGCGGCGGCATACCGGCTTGGGCGATCAGCTGCAAATGGCCATTGGCTTGGTTGCCAAACCACAGCCGGTATTGGCCATTGGCAAACAAGAGTTCCTCACTGCCCAAGGGGGCCACCGACACCGATGCGTCCAAGGCTTCGAGCACGGTGGTGAAGCGCTCGTAAGAGGCCGCCAATTGGTCTCGGATGCGGTTGGGCTCGGTGATGTCGGTCATCGATGTCATCCAGCCGGTTTGCTGGCCGCGTGCATCGACCAGTGGCGACACGTACAAGCGGGCGGCAAACAAGCTGCGGTCTTTGCGCTTGACCCGCACCTGAATGCCGCTGGGGCTGGTGCGCCCGGACAGCTCTTCTTGCAAACGCAAGGTCAGGGTATCGCGGTCCTCATCGGGCCAATAGGGAAAGGGCGGTTTGAGGCCCACCAACTCTTCCTCGGTCCAACCTGTCATTTGGCAAAAGGCTGCGTTCACATAGGTGATTTGGCCCTGCAAGTCCATTGCCCGCATGCCGGTGAGGATGGAGTTTTCCATCGCCCGCCTGAAGTTGGTTTCTGCAATCAAGGCTTGCTGGGCTTGCAAGCGGCGGCGGGTGTGGCGCCAACTGCCAATCAGCATCCATGCGGTCAGCACACTCAAGGCACCCACCAACCAAAACAAACCGTTGCCGATCAAGCCTTGTGAGGTGCGGTAGGCCTGGGCCCGCAAGATCAAGCTGTTGCCCACCGGCGAGACGGGCACAGAGAATTCATACGCATCCGCACTCCACGGCATGGTCGGTGCGGTGCGCACCCGGTTGGTGATGGCTTGACCGGCCAGCACCATGCCCGCTGCATCGATCAGCGAGACCGCATGCCGCGCGGTGATGTCGCCCGGCACGGCATACCGGATCAGCCCATCGATGTCGTACTCGGCCAGCACCACGCCTTCAAAGTTGCCTTGGCTGAAGATGGGCACATGCAGTTGAAGCTCATGCGAACTGCGGCTTTTGGGGCCTGGGTCGGGCAGGGGCGGGGAATAAATGGTGCGCCGCAGCTCGCGCGCCAATTGAAAAGTGTTGATGGCCTCGGGGTTGCGCAACACCTCGCCCACGCCGACGTGAAAGCCTTTTTGCGAGGAAGGTGCTGCATAACTGGCCCGGATGCGCCGTTTGGCATCGAGCCAACTGACCGACGACAACTCGGGAAATTGGGTCACCAAGGCCTCGGCCTGGCTGGTGAAATTGCGCACGCCGATGTCGCCGTTGGCCGCGTCGCGTGCCAGCCGCATCATTTGTTCTTGCCGCTCGATCAAGCGCAAGCGCAGTTGTTGCTGGGCCGACTCCACATCGCGCCGAACGCTTTCCCGCTCACGCTCCATTTCTTCATAGCGCAGGTAATAAAAAGCGCTGCTGATGGCGGCAAAAAACAAAATCACCGCGGTCAAGGGGCCCAAAAAAGCAAACCGATCTTGTCGGCTGGGGGTTTGTCGCCGCCACCAGTTCTGCCACAGCAGGCTGATCTCTTTGAAAGCCGAGCGTGGCCTTTGGGGTGGGTTCATGGCAGAGGAGTGTAGGTCAGCCCAAGGTCTTGGCTGGCGGTTCAATCGGGACTGACCCTGGTTTAAATTTCATAATACAAAAACAACAAGCACAATTTGAAATATCGGAGAAAAAATGGCACAATTCCCTGGAGACCCGCTGAAATCAGCGTACAAGACCAAAACAACGTAGGAGACCGGTATGTCAGCCTTGCCCAATGACTTGCGCACCTTTGCCCTGAACGACACAGACAGCCAAGAAACCCGAGAGTGGATGGACGCTTTGTCCGCCGTGATCCAAGCCGAGGGCCCCGAGCGTGCCCATTACTTATTAGAGCAACTGCTGGAACATGCCCGCGAAAACAGCATCGACATGCCGTTTTCCGCCAACACGGGCTATGTCAACACCATCGAACCCGATCAAGAGGAGCGTTGCCCGGGAAACATCGAGATCGAAGAGCGTTTGCGGGCTTATATGCGTTGGAACGCCATGGCCATGGTGGTCAAAGCCAATCGCCACAACCCGGCCGATGGCGGTGATTTGGGTGGCCACATCGGCTCGTTTGCCTCCTTGGCCCATATGTTTGGTGCGGGTTTCAACCATTTTTGGCATGCGGAGAGCGAAAACCATGGCGGCGATTTGCTCTACATCCAAGGCCACGTGTCCCCGGGTGTGTATGCGCGGGCTTATTTGGAAGGCCGCTTGACCGAAGAGCAATTGCTTCACTTCCGCCAAGAGGTGGATGGCAAGGGCTTGTCGAGCTACCCCCATCCCAAACTCATGCCCGAGTTCTGGCAGTTCCCCACCGTGTCGATGGGCCTGGGGCCATTGATGGCGATTTACCAGGCCCGCTTTTTGAAGTATTTGCATGCGCGCGGCATTGCCAACACCGAAAACCGCAAAGTCTGGGTGTTTTGCGGTGATGGTGAGATGGACGAGGTGGAGTCGCTGGGCGCGATTGGCTTGGCCGCGCGCGAAAAGCTCGACAACCTGATCTTCGTGATCAATTGCAATTTGCAGCGTTTGGACGGACCGGTGCGCGGCAACGGCAAGATCATCCAAGAGTTGGAAAGCGAATTCCGTGGCGCAGGCTGGAATGTCCTCAAGTTGATCTGGGGCAGCAATTGGGACCCCTTGATCGCGCGCGACAAAGACGGCGCATTGCGCCGCATCATGATGGAAACCGTGGACGGCGATTACCAAGCCTTCAAGGCCAACGACGGCGCTTTTGTGCGCAAGCATTTCTTTGGTCGCGACCCGCGCACCCTGGAGATGGTGGCCAAGATGAGCGACGACGACATTTGGAATTTGCGCCGGGGCGGCCACGACCCGCAAAAGGTTTATGCCGCTTATGCAGCCGCGGTCAAGCACAAAGACCAGCCCACGGTGTTGCTCATCAAAACCGTCAAAGGCTTTGGCATGGGCTCGTCGGGTGAGGGCAAAAACACAGTGCACCAAACCAAAAAGCTCACCGACGAAGACATCAAAGCGTTTCGCGACCGCTTCAACATCCCCATTCCCGACAGCGAGTTGGGCAAACTGCCTTTCTACAAACCGGCCGAAGACACGCCAGAGATGCGCTACCTGCACGAGCGCCGCAAAGCCCTGGGCGGCTACTTGCCGCACCGGCGCACCAAGGCCGATGAGCAGTTCACCGTGCCAGCTTTGGAGACCTTCAAGGCCATCACCGACCCGACCGCCGAAGGGCGCGAGATCTCCACCACCCAAGCCTATGTGCGCTTTCTCACCCAGCTGCTGCGCGACCAAGCGATCGGCCCTCGGGTGGTGCCCATCTTGGTGGACGAGGCCCGCACCTTTGGCATGGAAGGCTTGTTCCGCCAGATTGGCATTTACAACCCCGATGGCCAGCAGTACACACCGGTGGACAAAGACCAGGTCATGTACTACCGCGAAGACAAAGCGGGGCAAATTTTGCAAGAAGGCATCAATGAAGCCGGTGGCATGAGCAGCTGGATCGCGGCGGCGACCTCCTACTCGACCAATAACCGCATCATGATTCCGTTCTACGTCTATTACTCGATGTTTGGTTTCCAGCGCATCGGTGACCTGGCCTGGGCCGCTGGCGATATGCAAGCACGCGGCTTTTTGTTGGGCGGCACCTCCGGGCGCACCACGCTCAACGGCGAAGGCTTGCAACACGAAGACGGCCACAGCCACATCTTGGCGGGCACCATTCCCAACTGCATCAGCTACGACCCCACCTTCGCCCATGAAGTGGCCGTCATCATGCAGCATGGTTTGAAGCGCATGGTGGAAAAACAAGAAAACGTTTTCTACTACCTCACCCTGCTCAACGAAAACTACCCCATGCCGGGCTTGGCCGCTGGCAGCGAAGCGCACATCATCAAGGGCATGTACCTGTTGCAAGCGGCTGAAGGCGCTAAAAAGCTGCCTCGGGTGAACCTGCTGGGTTCGGGCAGCATCTTGCGCGAGTCCATGGCCGCGCGCGAATTACTGGCCGCCGATTGGGGGGTGGCCGCCAATGTGTGGAGCTGCCCCAGCTTCAACGAATTGGCCCGCGACGGAGCCCAAGCCGAGCGCTGGAACCTCATGCACCCGACCGAGACGGCGCGCCCATCCTTCGTGAGCGAGCAGTTGTCCGCGCACGATGGCCCGGTGGTGGCATCGACCGATTACATGAAGTCGTATGCCGAGCAAATTCGCGCTTACATCCCGGCGGGCCGTGTCTACAAAGTGCTGGGCACCGATGGCTTTGGCCGCAGCGACTTCCGCAGCAAACTGCGCGAGCATTTTGAAATCAACCGCCACTACATCGTGGTGGCCGCCCTCAAGGCCTTGAGCGAATCTGGCACGGTGCCGGTGGCCAAAGTGGCCGAGGCCATCGCCCGCTATGGCCTGCAAGCCGACAAGACCAACCCCCTTTACGCTTAAACCCAGACGGAGACAAGAAATGGCGATGATGGATGTGACGGTCCCCGACATTGGGGACTTTGATGAAGTGGCCGTGATCGAATTGCTGGTCAAAGTGGGGGACACGGTCAAGGCCGAACAAAGCCTGATCACGGTGGAGAGCGACAAAGCCTCGATGGAAATCCCATGCTCACACGCGGGCGTGGTCAAAGAGATCAAGGTCAAACTCGGTGACAAGGTCAAACAAGGTTCGGTGGTGGTGGTGCTCGACGCGGCCGGGGCTGCTGCCGCACCCGCAGCTGCCAGCGCGCCAGCGGTTGCCGCAGCGGCCCCAGCGCCTGCACCTGCTGCCGCACCTGTGCCCGCCGCAACGCCCGCACCTGCACCCGCACCCGCACCCGCACCAGTGGTGGCCAGCGCACCTGCACCGGCCATGCCCACGCATGCACCCAGCCAAAACCCAGCCACAGGCCTGCCCCATGCATCGCCATCGATCCGCAAGTTGGCGCGCCAATTGGGCGTGCCCTTGGCAGAGGTCAAAGGCACGGGCACCAAGGGCCGCATCACCGAAGAGGATGTGCAGGCCTTCACCCGCTCGGTGATGGCGGGCGACACCCGCACCCAGGCCCAAGCGGCCAAAGCCCCGGCGGGTGGCGACGGCGCAGCCCTGGGTTTGATCCCTTGGCCCAAGGTGGACTTTGCCAAGTTCGGCCCCATCGAGCGCAAGGAGATGGGCCGCATCAAGAAAATCAGCGCGGCCAACTTGCTGCGCAACGCCATCATGATCCCGTCGGTCACCAACCACGACGATGCTGACATCACCGACCTCGAAGCATTCCGGGTGCTGACCAACAAAGAAAACGAAAAGAGCGGCATCAAGGTGACCATGCTGGCGTTTTTGATCAAGGCCTGTGTCGCCGCCCTCAAAAAATACCCCGAGTTCAACAGCTCGCTCGACGGCGATGCCTTGGTCTTTAAGAACTATTGGCACATCGGTTTTGCCGCCGACACGCCCAATGGCTTGATGGTGCCTGTCATCAAAGATGCCGACAAAAAAGGCGTTTTGCAAATCAGCCAAGAAATGTCGGAGCTGGCCAAGAAAGCCCGCGAGGGCAAGCTAAGCCCGGCTGAAATGTCGGGTGCGACCTTCACCATCTCCAGCCTGGGCGGCATTGGTGGGCGTTACTTCACCCCCATCATCAATGCGCCCGAAGTGGCCATCTTGGGTGTGTGCAAAAGCACCATGGAGCCGGTGTGGGACGGCAAAGCCTTTGTGCCGCGTTTGATGTTGCCGCTGAGCCTGACCTGGGATCACCGCGTGATCGACGGCGCGGCCGCGGCCCGCTTCAATGTCTACCTGGGCCAAATCCTGGGCGACTTCCGCCGCGTATTGCTTTGATAGCGAGAACACCATGGCACTGTTAGACATACAAGTACCCGACATCGGCGACTTCGATGAAGTGGCCGTCATTGAATTGCTGGTCAAACCGGGTGACACCATCCGCGCCGAGCAAAGCCTGATCACGGTCGAGAGCGACAAAGCGTCGATGGAAATCCCCTCTTCACACGCGGGTGTGGTCAAAGAGATCAAGGTCAAGCTGGGCGACAAGGTCAAGCAAGGTTCGGTGGTGGTGGTGCTCGAAGCCGCAGCGGCGGCTCCCAGCGCTGCGGCACCTTCTGCCGCTCCATCCGCAGCCCCATCTGCAGCCCCATCAGCGCCAGCGCCTGCTGCCAGCCCCGCAACCAGCCCTGCTGCCGCTGCCGCACCTGTGGCCGCAGCCCCTGCCAGCAGCTATGCAGGCAGCGTGGACTTGGAATGCGATGTGCTGGTTTTGGGCGGTGGCCCGGGCGGCTACAGCGCGGCGTTTCGCGCGGCCGATTTGGGCCTCAATGTGGTCATCGTCGAGCGCTATGCCCAGCTGGGCGGCGTGTGTTTGAACGTGGGTTGCATCCCCTCCAAAGCCTTGCTGCATGTGGCAGCGGTGATGGACGAAGTGGCCCACATGGCCGACTTGGGGGTGGACTTTGGCAAGCCCGTGGTCAACATCGACAAGCTGCGCGGCCACAAAGAAAAAGTCATTGGCAAACTCACCGGTGGTTTGGCGGCCATGGCCAAAATGCGCAAGGTCACCACCGTGCGCGGGTTTGGCCATTTTGTCGGCAGCCACCATGTGGAAGTGGAAGAAACCACTGGCACTGGCCAAGACAAAACCGGCAGCAAAAAAGTCATTGGCTTTAAAAACTGCATCATCGCCACCGGCTCGCAAGCGGTGCATTTGCCCTTCATGCCCGACGACCCGCGCGTGGTCGACAGCACCGGTGCCTTGGCCCTCAAAGAAGTGCCCAAGCGCATGCTGATCTTGGGCGGCGGCATCATCGGTTTGGAGATGGGCACGGTGTACAGCACGCTGGGCGCACGCTTGGACGTGGTGGAAATGATGGACGGCCTGATGCAAGGCGCTGACCGCGACCTGGTCAAGGTGTGGCAAAAAATGAATGCCCACCGCTTTGACCACATCATGCTCAACACCAAGACGGTGTCTGCCAAAGCTTTGCCCGAGGGCATTGAGGTGACTTTCGCCCCGGCGCAAGAAGGTGGCACGGCCCCCGCACCCCAGGTGTATGACTTGGTGCTGCAAGCCGTGGGCCGCACGCCCAACGGCAAGAAATGCGGTGCTGACAAAGCCGGTGTGGCCGTGACCGAGCGCGGTTTCATCAACGTCGACATCCAAATGCGCACCAATGTGCCGCACATCTTTGCCATTGGCGACATCGTGGGCCAGCCCATGCTGGCGCACAAGGCGGTGCACGAGGCCCATGTGGCGGCTGAAGTCATCGCCGGTGAGTTGCAAGGCAACCCCGAGTTGGCGGCGGCTGCGTTCAACGCGCGTGTCATCCCCAGCGTCGCCTACACCGACCCCGAAGTGGCTTGGGTGGGTCTCACCGAAGACCAGGCCAAAGCGCAAGGCATCAAGGTCAAAAAGGGTTTGTTCCCTTGGTCGGCATCTGGCCGCGCCATCGCCAATGGCCGCGACGAAGGTGTGACCAAGCTGTTGTTCGATGACTCGCCCGAAGCCCATGGCCACGGCAATATCTTGGGCGGCGGCATCGTGGGCACGCACGCGGGCGACATGATCGGCGAGATCGCGTTAGCGATTGAGATGGGTGCCGACGCGGTGGACATTGGCAAGACCATACACCCGCACCCCACGCTGGGCGAGAGCATTGGCATGGCCGCTGAAGTGGCGCATGGCAGTTGCACCGACTTGCCACCGGCCCGCAAATAAGTGCGGGTCAGGGATGATGGGCCCATGACGGGCCCGCTTCTCTACACCTACCGCCGCTGCCCCTATGCCATGCGGGCCCGCATGGCATTGCTGCAAGCGGGTATTGCCTACCAAGCGGTCGAAATTTCTTTGCGCGACAAGCCCGCGCACATGTTGGCGCTGTCACCCAAAGGCACCGTGCCCGTCTTGGTGTTGGGCAAGGGCCAGGTGTTGGAAGAAAGCCTGGACATCATGCGATGGGCTTTTGCGCAAACCGCCGATGACCAGGCTTGGTGGGCCAGGGCGCAAACGCCGCTTTTGCAAAGCCTGTGGGCCACTTGCGATGGGGTTTTCAAACACCATTTGGACCGTTACAAATACCCGCAACGTTTCACAGATGCCCAGGGGCTTGAGCACCACCGGGCCCAAGCGGTTACGGTTTTGTTGGAGCCGCTGGAGCAGGCCTTGCAGGGCTTGGATCATTTGGGTGGCGCATCGCCGTGCGCGGCGGACATGGGTATTTTTCCGTTTGTGCGGCAGTTGGCTGCGGTGGAGCCCGCATGGTTTCAAGCCTTGCCCTTGCCCCGGGTCAAGGCCTGGTTGGCCACTTGGTTGGCCCATCCGCTGTTTGTGGCAGCGATGGCCAAAACACCGATGGCAACCCCGTAGCGGCCATGGGTGCCCCTCAAGGGGTTTTGGGTCGTGCGGTTCGTTTGGGTTTTTGTTGGCGCAACAGGCGCTCTGCATCGGCTTGCTGGCCAAGTTTGAGCCACTGCGCAAATTCAACTGGGGTTTCCAGGGTGACGCGCCCCAAAGCGCCCGAGCGAAAGTCATGGATCACCAGGTCAGCGGCTTTGGCGGTGTTCAATCGCCCACCGCTTTGCACCGCACCGCGTTGGCGCGCAATGGCTTGCAGCAATTCTTCGTCGCTGTGTTGGACCACATCGGCCATCTTGTAGCGCTGCGCCAAATTTTGGGGGTAGTGGGTCAGCAGGTAATGCAGCAACTCCAGGGCCACCTCTTGCTCGTCAAAGGCGTTCACACCCACCGCCCCGCTGGCGGCCAAGTTATAGCCGCTTTGCGCCACGATGATTCGCGGCCACAAAACGCCTGGGGTGTCGTAGATGTAGAAGTCATCGGCCAAGCTGATGCGCTGCTCCACCTTGGTCACCCCGGCCTCGTCACCGGTTTTGGCCGCACGCTGCCCTTTGAGGGTGTTGATCAGGGTGGACTTGCCCACATTGGGAATACCGCACATCAACACCCGCATGGGCTTGACCATGCCGCCCCGCAAAGGGGCCAGCGTTTGACAAGCCTGGATCAGGGCTTTGGCGGGTGATGCCATGCTGGTGTCCAGGGCCAGCGCGCGCACGCCGGGCTGTGCGTTGTAGTGGGCGAGCCAATCTTGGGTGCGCTGGGCATCGGCCAGGTCTTGCTTGCTCAACACCTTGAGGGTCGGTTTGCCCTGGATCAAATCGCTGAGCATGGGGTTGGCGCTCGAGCCTGGCAAGCGCGCGTCCAACATTTCGATGACCACATCGATGTCTTTGATGCGCTCCCCAATCGCTTTGCGCGTGAGGTGCATGTGGCCGGGAAACCATTGAATCGCCATGAAAAATTTGTGTCCAAACAGCGTGAATGCGCTGATTTTCGTTCACTTTGCACAGGCCCTGTGCCCGCCATCCCATGGTGTAAGCTGTGGCCCACATTCAAACAGGTCCCACCAGGAGTGCGCATGGGCGACTACACCAATATGTCGGCTTATTACGATGTCATCATGACATCGGGTTACTACGACTACGATCAAATCGTCAGCCAATTGATGCAACAAGCCAACTTTCGCCGTGTCCTGGAAATTGGTTGTGGCACGGGCTTGATCATCGAGGCATTGGCCAAGCGCCGCCCTGATGTGGAGATCGCTGGCATTGACCTGACCCAAGCCATGCTCGATATTGCCCAAGCGCGCCTCAAGGGCTTTCCCAATGTGAGTTTGGCCCGAGAAAACGTGACAAACATGCAATTGAGCCACCCCTACGAGGTGGCTTTCTCTTATGGCGGTGTCTGGTATTTCGTCATCGATGGCGACAAAGAGCCCTTCATGGTCAGCCACATTTCCGACGAACAGGGCAACTTGGAAGGCCTGGCCCGCGTGGCGGCCCACATCTCGCCAGGGGGACAGTTGTTATTGGGCATCCAAGGGCCGCACCACAATTACCAAAAGCCCATCTCCAACGGCATGGTCTATGGGCAGCAAATTGATCCGCATCCGCACGGCTTTGTCAAACACTACTTCTTGGACGATGGCCCCCAGCGCGTGATGGCCCAAACCGTTCAATACCGCACCTACAACTTCGCCCAAGCCTTGGCCATGATGGAAGATGTGGGCCTGCATTTTCTGAGCGAATCGCGCAAGGGCCCACAGTTCTTGGCCTTTTCCAAATCCAACGCCTGAGCGGGTGACCCACTTCATGTCTTCAAAGCCGCCTATTTTTTTCATCGGTGTGGGCAACATGGGCAACCCCATGGCCGCCAATTTGCTCAAAGCCGGTTACCCCTTGACGGTGTTCGACCGGGTCAATGACAAAGCCGCCAATTTGCTGGCGCAAGGCGCCCATTGGGCCAACGATGTGCACCAAGGCATGGCCCAGGCAGAGGTGGTGATGGCCTCATTGCCCGGCCCGGCCCAAGTGCAAGAGGTGATGCTGGGTGAAGCCGGTGTGATGGCCGCACTCAGGCCCGGCATGGCGGTGATTGACACCTCCACCAGTGCGGTCGACTTGGTGCGGCAATTGGCCGACTTGGCCCGGCAACGCGGGGCCGATTTTTTGGAAGCACCCGTGACCAATGCGGTCGACTTTGCGGCCTTGGGCCGTTTGTCG
>JACCED011159201.1_pt1 | contig 17584 bp, 17 predicted proteins | sample 7455021 | NCBI WGS metagenome assembly JACCED01 (sample SAMN15323456, study PRJNA562643) | freshwater metagenome | isolation source: river surface water | place: USA:Blue River Watershed | collected 2017-08-19 | reverse complement strand
CATGACTTCCGCACCCGGCAGGTGGCGCTGTCCGAGGCCAACTTCTTCCATGCGGTGCAGGCCAGCTGCTCGATTCCCTTCGCGCTGCGCGCGGTGCACGACATCCCCGGCGCGCCACCCGGCGCCTACTGGGACGGCGGCATCACCGACTACCACCTCCACCTGAACTACCACCCGCCCGAAGCGGGCGGGGGCCTGGTGCTGTACCCGCATTTCCAGAAGGCGGTGGTGCCCGGCTGGCTGGACAAGGGCCTGCGCTGGCGGCACCGGGCCAGCGCCTTCCTCGACGCCATGGTGGTGCTCGCGCCCGACCCGGCCTGGGTCGCCACGCTGCCCCATGGCAAGCTGCCCGATCGCACCGATTTCGCCCGCTACGGCACCGACATCCCGGCGCGCGCCCGGGCCTGGGGTGCGGCCGTCTCCGCCAGCGAGCAGCTGGCCGAGGAGTTCGCGCGCTGGCTGGCCGACCCCGACCCGTCGCGGGTCGAGCCGCTGTGAGCGGCCCGGCCGACCGCGTCGCCGGCTGGGACCTGCTGCGGGGGCTGTGCGCCCTGGCGGTCATGGCCTACCACCTGCTCGGGTGGACCGACCTGGCCCACCTCAGCGCCTTCGGCACCTACGGCGTCTACCTGTTCTTCACCCTCTCCGGCGCGAGCCTGGGCTTCGCGTACCCGGCCGCGAGCGTCGCTTCGCCGCGGGCGGTGGCCACGTTCCTCGCCACCCGCTGGTTCCGGCTCGGGCCGCTGTACGTCCTGGCCTGCCTCGTCTTCCTCGCGATGCTGGCCGCGCACCTGGGGGCGTGGGCGGACCGCCTGCCGCTGCGGCTGGCGCTGAACGCCAGCTTCGCCTTCGGCCTGTGGGACCCGGCGGTGTGGGCCCTGGCGGTGGGCGGGTGGTCGCTGGGGATCGAGTTCGTGTTCTACCTGCTGTTTCCCGCACTGGCCTGGGCCGCGGGCGCCCCGCGCGGGCGCTGGGTGGTCCTCGCGCTGTGCGTCGGGGTGCAGGCGGCCTGGGTGGCGTCCACCGTCGGCCGCCACGGGCTGGAGCAGGCGGGCGTGGCCTACCACCAGGTGCCGGCCTTCCTCGCGTACTTCTTCGCGGGCTGTCTGATCGGGCAGGACCGCCGCGGGCGTTCAGGGCACGCGGGCTGGCCGATCGGCGCCGCCATCGGCGCATGGGTCACGTTGGGTGCCCTCCTGGCCCTGGCCAGCGGCCCGGTGGCGGGCGGCGAACTCGCCGGGGCCTGGGGTGTGGCGCTGCCGGCCGCCTGCGTGGCGGCGGTCTGGGCCAGCGGCCGCGCGCGCGTACAGGGGAGGGCGGCGGTGCTCGCCGCCGGCCTGGGTGACCTGACCTTCGGCACCTACCTGCTGCACCCGCTGGTGTTCTTCGGCCTGGCGTGGTTCGCGTGGCCCGGCGTGGAGGAGGCGTCGTCCACCGCGACGCGCATCGCCTTCGCCGCGGGCGTGGCCGTCGCCACGCTCACCTGCGCGGCGCTGGGCTTCCGCTGGATCGAGACGCCCGCGCGCCAGCTGGGGCGGCAGCTGTTGCGCCGCCCGCGCGCTCAGAGCGACGCAGCCAGCATCGCCTCGTAGTCCTGCGGGCTGGCCTCGCGCGGGTTGGTCTTGTGGCAGTGGTCGGCCAGCGCGCCGGCGATGATCTTCTGGAACTGGTCGGCCTTCACGCCCATCTCGCCCAGGCCGGCGGGCAGCCCCAGGCGCGCGTTCATGTCGCGGATCGCCTGCGGGATGTCGGTGGCCGAGGCCAAGCCCATCGCCCGCGCCATGCGCTCGAGCCGGTGCTCCTTCTGCACCGAGGCGGCCTGCGCGTTGAAGCTCACCACCGCCGGCAGGAACATCGCGTTGAGCGTGCCGTGGTGCAGGCGCGGGTCGACCCCGCCCAGGCTGTGGCTCAGGGAGTGAACGCACCCCAGCCCCTTCTGGAAGGCCATCGCGCCCTGCATCGACGCGCTCATGAGGTGGAAGCGGGCCTCGCGGTCGCTGCCGTCGCGGGTGGCGCGCTCGATGTGGGCCCAGCCCCGCTCCAGGCCGTCCAGCGCAATGCCGTCGGCCGGCGGGTTGAAGGCTGCGGCCATGAAGGTTTCCATGCAATGCGCGATCGCGTCCATGCCGGTGGCGGCGGTCAGCTTCGCCGGCAGGCCCAGCGTGAGCTCCGGGTCGCAGATGGCGGTGCGCGGCACCAGATGCCAGGCGTGGAAGCCGACCTTGCGCCCGTCGTCCAGGATGATGATGGCGCCGCGCGCCACCTCGCTGCCGGTGCCGCTGGTGGTGGGCACCGCGATCAGCGGCGCCGCGCGGTCGGTGATGCGGGGTGAGCCGCCCTCGATGGTGGCGTAGTGCTTCAGCGGGCCTTCGTGGGTGGCCGCGATGGCCACGCCCTTGGCGCAGTCGATGGCCGAGCCGCCGCCCACGGCGATCAGGCCGTCGCAGCCCTGGGCCTTGTACATCGCAGCGGCCGCGCGCACCGCGGCCTCGGTGGGGTTGGAGGGCGTCTGGTCGAACACCGCCACCGTCATGCCGGGCATGGCGTCCAGCGCCTTCTGCAGCACGCCGGCGGCGCGCACCCCGGCGTCGGTGACCACCAGGGGACGGGTGATGCCCACGCGCTCGCATTCCTGCTTCAGTAGCTTCACGGCGCCGAAGTCGAACTGGATCTGGGTGACGTAGTAGATGAAGGCCATGGGGGTTGTCTCCTGGGTGTCCGTTGTCCGGTCTGCGGTGACCGGTCTGTACAGCGGCTACCATGCCACAGTTTTCCGACGCCCCCATGCCACATCCGCGACTGACCCCCGCCATGCGCACGGTCCTCGAGCGCATGGCCCGCGCCGGCCACCCGCCGCTGCATTCCCTGCCGCCGGCCCAGGCCCGCGTCGCCTACGAGAAGGCCGCCGGCGTGCTGGACATTTCACGGCCGGCGCTTGCGCGGGTGGAGGACCTTTCCATCCCCGCGCGCGACGGGCACCTGCTGCCGGCGCGGCTGTACGACCCGCTCGACGCCTGCGCCAAACCTGCGAAGCCGCTGCGCCCCTGGCTGCTTTACCTCCATGGCGGCGGCTTCACCATCGGCAGCATCGCCACCCATGACACCCTGTGCCGGGAGCTGGCGCGGCTGTCTGGCTGTGCGGTCGTCTCGCTGGACTACCGACTGGCGCCGGAGCACCGTTTTCCCGCCGCCGTCCACGATGCCTGGGACGCGCTGTGCTGGCTGGGCGGGGAGGGTGGCCGTTCGCTCGGGCTCGACCCGGCGCGGTCGGCCGTGGGGGGCGACAGCGCCGGCGGCACCCTGGCCGCAGTCTGCGCCGTCCTCGCCCGTGACGCCGGGCGCTCCCTGGCGCTGCAACTGCTGATCTACCCCGGCTGCTCTCCGCGCCCAGAGCTGCCCTCGCGCGCGCACTACCGCGAAGGCCTGGTCCTGGACGAGACCCTGATCGACTACTTCTTCGCCCAGTACATCGACCACGACGCCCGCGACGACTGGCGCTTCGCCCCGCTGAACGCGCCCGACGTCGACGGCGTGGCGCCCGCCTGGGTGGGCCTGGCCGAATGCGACCCGTTGGTCGACGAAGGCATCGCCTACGCCGACAAGCTGCGCGCCGCCGGTGTGCCGGTGGACCTCGAGGTCTATCGCGGCGTGGTGCACGAGTTCATCAAGATGGGGCGCGTCATTCCCGAGGCCCGGCAGGCCCACGCCGATGCCGCCCGCGCCCTGAAGGAGGCCCTGTCCCCATGACCGACACCACCAAGCCCCGCCCGCCGGCCCGCCGCGACTTCCGCTTCTTCCATCGCCTGCGCGTGCGCTGGGTCGAGGTGGACATGCAGAAGATCGTCTTCAACGGCCACTACCTCATGTACGCCGACACCGCCGTCGCCGACTACTGGCGCGCGCTGGGCCTGCCTTACGAGGAGGCGATGCATCAGCTCGGCGGTGACCTGTACGTCAAGAAGGCCTCGGTCGAATACCACGCCTCGGCCCGGCTGGACGACCGGCTCGATGTCGGCATGCGCTGCGCGCGCATCGGCACCAGCTCCATGGTCTTCGCCTGCGGCATCTTCCGCGGCGATCAGCTGCTGGTCACGGTCGACCTCGTCTACGTCTTTGCCGACCCGGCGACCCAGACCTCCCGCCCGGTCCCTGCCGCCCTGCGCGCGGTGATCGAGGGCTACGAGGCTGGCGAGCCGATGGTGCAGGTGCGCACCGGCACCTGGGCCGACCTGCGCGAGCCCGCCGCCGCGCTGCGCACGCGTGTCTTCGTGCGCGAGCAGGGCATCCCCGCCGAGATGGAGTGGGACGAGGACGATGCCGTCGCCCTGCATGCGGTGGCCTTCAACCGCCTGGGTCAGCCGGTCGCCACCGGCCGCCTGCTGCAGCCGGGCCCCGGTATCGCGCGCATCGGCCGCATGGCGGTGCACGAGGTGCTGCGCGGCGGCGGCGTGGGGCGGGAGATCCTGCGAGCTCTCCTGAGCGCCGCCCAGGCCCGTGGCGACCGCGAGGCGATGCTGCATGCGCAACGCAGCGCCGAGGCCTTCTACGCCTCGATGGGCTTCGTGCCCCGCGGCGAGCCGTTTGACGAGGTGGGCATTCCCCACATCGAGATGGCCTGCCCGCTCCCGCGCCCCTGATAGATCTGCCAGAGGGGGGAAGCCCAACCGGGGGAACACCTCGCGGGGGCCGCGTGACCCATGGCCGACACCAGCACGCCGCGGGAGGGCCTCCATGGAAAGCGTCGCGTCTTCATCACACCGTCCGCCTGCGGCCCGGGAGCACGCGGCGCCCGCGCTGCGGCGGCGCCATTCCGCGCCCACCCTGCCGCCCGAGGTGCTCGCCTGGGCGGCAGGGGCACCGCCAGAGGGGCGCAGGCGCGCGCGGTCGCTGTCCTTGTCCGGGTCCGGGTCCGGGTCCCACGCCGGCGCGGTCGCCACCGGCTTCCACCGCACCCAAGCACGGTCCGACGCGGCGCTTGCCGAAGCGGTACCCCCTGAAGCGTCGCCCGCCAAACCCGCCAAACCCGCTGAACCCACCGAACCCACGGAACCCACGGAACCCATCAGTGGGCGTTTCGCCCGCTGCGCCCGCCGGCTGCGTGACCGGGCGGCCGTTGTCGGCCTGCGCCTCTCGGTCCAGCTGCAGGGCGGAGCGCACAGCGGTGCTGCCGCCCAGCGGCTGGACGACCTGGCCGGCGCAGCCGGCAGCGCAGGCTTTGCCGAGCGGGCCACGCAGCTGCGCACCAGCCTGCCGGGCGTCATCGCCACCCACCGCGCGGGGCAGGAAACCCTGGCGGACCTGTCCCGGACCTTCTGCACCGCCACGTTCGAGCTGGCCGGCGACCGCGCCTGGGACCGCCTGCTGCCCACGCAGGCTCTGCGCCTGACCGACGACATCAACCTCCGTGCCGACCTCAACTTCATCGGCGCGCGGCGCCTGCAGGCCATGGGGCTGGCCGAGCTGTCGCCCGCCGAGCGGCAGCGGTTCGAACGCCAGCTGGCGGGCACGCTGGCGCAGCGTCTTCACCGGCAGCGGCTGTCGATTGACCAGTTCCGCCGCCTCACGCCGCTGGAGCGCGCCACGCACCTCACCCAGGCCTTCGAGGCCACCACCCGGTCCTTCGGCGTGCGCAGCCTGTGCTGGACGCGGGATCGCGAGCACGCCTTCCGCCTCCGGTTGCTGGGGGAACTCACCGGCTTCAGCCTGCCGCCGGACCTCACCCGCGCCGTGCCCGAGGCCGCCGGCCGCTACAGCGATGCACTGTGGCGGCTCGAGTCCGCGCTGGAAGGGGACGACTTCCCGACCCTGTACAACGGCCTGCGTCAATACCTGTGCCGGGGTGAAGTCACCCGCAGCAAGCCGGCCTGCCACGAGGCCATCCAGCGTGGCTACCTGGACAGCCTGCGCCTGGCCTGCTTCGAGTTCATGCGTCGGCATGCCGGCATCGGGTCGACGGCGCCCTTGGCCACCCACCGGCCGGACGTGGCGCTGCTGGTCGACCACCTCGAAGCGCGTTGCCCGTCCCCCGGGGGCGGCGGCGCAGACCGCCCGGCCGACCTCCTGGCCTATACCCGCCGCATGCGCTCCGAACTCGAACGGCAGTGCGGGGGCGTCCTGGTGTCGGCCTATGCCCGGGCACTGGAACGCAGCGGCGGCACGGCCGGGCACCTCGTCGAGGGGCGAACGCGTCCGCCCCTGATGCGCGACGCCCTCCAGGGCTTGCTCGCGCGCTGAGCCGTCCGGCTCAGATGTCTTCCAGCAGCGGGTAGGGCGCCGGCGCCAGCCGCAGCACGGTGCCACCGGCCGTCTGCAGGGTCCGGCCCGCATCGCCCGATGGCAACTGCTGCACCGACACGATGGCCGCGCAGCTGCCGCCGGCATCGCCGGGTGTCGCGGCGGCGGCGGCCACCAGCCCGCAGGGCTGCTCGGGGTCGGCTGGGTCGAACAGCTCCTGGCCCGGCTGCAGCGGGCCGTCCGCCAGCGCCAGGCTGGCGCGCCGCTTGATCTGCCCGCGGAACTGCGCGCGCGCCACCACCTCCTGGCCGGGGTAGCAGCCCTTCTTGAAGTTCACGCCGTCCACGGATTCGTAATTGAGCATCTGCGGAACGAAGGCCTCCACCACCGCGGCGGTGATGGCGGCGACGCCGCTGCGCACCTCGCCCCAGGCCCACTGGCCGGCGTCCAGTGCAGGGCCCTCGGGCACGGGGGCGGTGGCCGGTGCCAGCCGCAGCGCGCGCGGCATGCCGTCGGCCGGATAAAGGGCGATGTGGTGCGCGCCAGCCGTTTCGCGGTCGGTCCAGGGCACCGGGGCGGACGACGCGAGGGCCTGCCGGGCCGCTTCGCCGGCCAGGCCGTGCAGCGAGAAAGCGTCGCTGGCATCGGTCAGCCGGACCTTCGCCCTCAGCACGAACATCGACAGCCGCTTGAGGGTGGTGGGCAGGATGTCGCGCGACACCACCAGCGCGAAGTCGTCGGCCGCCAGCCGCACCGCCACGAAACTCGCGAGCAGCCGACCCTTGGGCGAACAGTAGCCCGCCAGCCGCGCGCGGCCTGCCGGCCACAGCGCGAAATCGTGCGTGAGCTGTCCCTGCAGGAACTTCGCCGCCTCCTCGCCCTGTGCGCGGATCACGCCGAGGTGGGGGAGGGCGGCCACGCCTTCGAGGCGCAGGGCCGCCGTCGGGGCTGCAGGGGGCTTGTCCAGGCTGAAGGTCATCGCTGAATTATCATCCCCGCATCCCACCCACTTGCCCCTCAGGGACAGTCCTGCAGCCGTGCGGCGCCTCATCTCCCGTCTCCTCCTGGTCCTGTTCATCCTGGCGACTGCCGTGGGCGCTGCGGGCGCCTGGTGGCTGCACCGTCCGCTGGACCTGAAGTCCGAGGTTGTCGACCTGTCCATCGAGCCCGGCACCCGGCCCCGCGAGGTGGCGCAGCAGGTGCGCGAAGCCGGCGCCGAGGTGTCCCCCGGCCTCCTGTTCCTGTGGTTCCGCCTGTCCGGGCAGGCCCGCGAGATCAAGGCTGGCAGCTACGAACTCGAGGCTGGCATCACCCCCTGGAAGCTCCTGTCCAAGCTGGCGCGTGGCGACCAGGCGCAGGGCGCGGTCACCCTCATCGAGGGCTGGAACTTCCGGCAGCTGCGCACCGCCATGGCCCGCCAGTCCGACCTGCGGCAGGACACCGCGGCCCTGTCCGACGCGGCCCTGATGGAACGCCTGGGCCGCCCCGGCGTGCACCCGGAAGGTCGCTTCTTCCCGGACACCTACACCTTCGGCAAGGGCTCCAGCGACCTCAAGGTGTACGAGCGCGCCCTGCGCGCCATGGACCGCCACCTGGCCGCGGCCTGGGCGCAGCGTCCCGCCGCGACGGTGCTGCGCACGCCGGACGAGGCGCTGATCCTCGCCAGCATCGTCGAAAAGGAAACCGGCCGCGCGTCGGACCGCCCGCTGATTTCCGCGGTGTTCCACAACCGGCTGCGCATCGGCATGCCGCTGCAGACCGACCCCACCGTCATCTACGGCATGGGCACCGCCTTCGACGGCAACCTGCGCCGCGCCGACCTGCGGGCCGACACGCCCTGGAATACCTACACCCGCAACGGCCTGCCGCCCACGCCCATCGCCATGCCCGGCAAGGCCTCGCTGCTGGCGGCGGTCCAGCCGGCCTCCAGCCCGGCCCTGTACTTCGTCGCCCGCGGCGACGGCAGCAGCCATTTCAGCGAATCGCTCGAGGAACACAATCGGGCGGTCAACAAGTACCAGCGCGGTTCATGAGCCCAGGCCTCTTCATCACCTTCGAAGGCATCGACGGGGCCGGCAAGTCCAGCCACATCCAGGCGCTGGCCGACGCGCTGCAGGCCGCCGGCCGCCGGGTCGTGACCACCCGCGAGCCGGGTGGTACCCCGCTGGCCGAGAAGCTGCGGACCCTGGCCCTCAACGACCCGATGGACCCGCTGACCGAGGCCCTGCTGATGTTCGCAGCCCGCCGCGAACACCTGGTGGAGGTGATCGAGCCTGCCCTGGCCCGCGGCGACGTGGTGCTGTGCGACCGCTTCACCGACGCGACCTTCGCCTACCAGGGCGGCGGCCGTGGCTTCGACTGGGCGGTGCTGTCCACGCTCGAGCGCGTCGTGCAGTCGCTGGACGCCGGCGCGGGAAACGCAAACGCAAACGGGATCGGTCGCGGGGAGGGGGAGGGCGCCGGCCTGAGGCAGCCGCACCTGACCGTCCTGTTCGAACTTGATCCCGAGGAAGCCGCCCGGCGCCTGGCCGGCGCCCGCGTGCCCGACAAGTTCGAGGCCCAGCCCGTCGAATTCTTCCGGCAGGTGCATCGTGGCTACCTGCGCCGGCTCGAGGCCGACCCGGCGCGTTTCGCCCGCATCGACGGCGCCCGCCCGCGCGAAGCGGTGTGGCAGTCGGTGCGCGAGGCGGTGGCTTCGCGCGGCTGGTTGTGAGACGCTACGCCCATGCCTGATTCCGCCACGCCCGACATTCCGGGCAGCCATCCGCCACCGCCGCCCTGGATCGCCCGCCAGCTGCGTGCCCTGGCCGTCCGGCCCGGCCATGCCTGGCTGCTGCAGGGTCCGTCGGGCCTGGGCCAGTACGAACTTGCCCTGGGCCTGGCCCGGGCGTGGCTGTGCGAGTCCCCACGCGAGGGTCTGGCCTGCGGCGCCTGCGCCAGCTGCCACGCCATCGACGTGCACGCCCATGGCGACCTGTGCGTGCTCATGCCCGAGGTCGACATGCTCGAACTCGGCTGGCCCCTGCCCGAGAAGGCGCAGCAGGACATCGATGACAAGAAGCGCAAGGCCAGCAAGGAAATCCGGGTCGAGGCGTTGCGCGACGCGCTCGAGTTCGCCCAGCGCACCAGCGGGCGAGGGCAGGGCAAGGTGGTCCTGGTCTACCCCGCCGAGCGCATGAACGCGGTCACTGCCAACGCGCTGCTCAAGACGCTGGAGGAACCACCCGGCGACGTGAAGTTCATCCTGGCCACCGAGGCGGCTCACCAGCTGCTGCCCACCATCCGCAGCCGCTGCCAGACCCATGTCCTGGCCTGGCCGGCGGCCGACGAGTCGATGGCCTGGCTGGTCGCGCAGGGCCTGCCGGCCGACGATGCCGGCGTGCTGTTGCGCGCCAGCGGCGGCCGCCCCCAGGACGCGCTGCGCGCCATCCAGGCGGGTCGCACCGCCAAGGCCTGGCGCCAGCTGCCCAAGGCGCTGGCCCGTGGCGAGGTGGCGGCCCTGGCTGACTGGTCCCCGTCTGACGCGATCGACGCGCTGCAAAAGCTCTGCCATGACCTCCTCGCGCGCGGCGCCGGTGGCCAGCCGCGGTTCTTCGAGGCGGCCGACCTGCCCGCCGTCCCCGCGCCCCTGCCGCAGTTGGCCACCTGGTGGCGCGAACTGTCGGGCCAGTTGCGCACGGCCGAGCACCCCTTCAATGCCGGCCTGATGCTCGAGGCGCTTGTCAGTCGGGCGCGGGCCGCCCTACACTGACCGTGCCATGTCCACGGCCACCCCGTCCGCTTCGTCCCCGGCCTCGGGTTCGCGCCCCAGCGTGATCCAGCTCGCCATCCGCGAGCGGTCGGCCCTCTATGCGGCCTACATCCCGCTGTTCGCCGACGGCGGCATCTTCATCCCCACCACGCGTGAATACCGTCTGGGCGAGGACGTCTACGTCCTCCTCACCCTGCCGGACGACCCGCAGCGGTACCCCGTGGCCGGCAAGGTCGGCTGGATCACCCCGTCCCGCGCGGCCGCCAACCGCACCCAGGGCGTGGGGGTGCGTTTCCCGGGCGACGAGAAGTCCGACATGCTCAAGCACAAGATCGAGGAAATCCTCGGGTCTGCGCTGGCGTCGGACCGCCCGAGCCAGACCCTCTGAGACAATCGCGGGTGCCTTCGGCGGGGCCGTTTTTCCCGCCCCTGTACCTCGCCCCATGTTCGTCGATTCGCACTGCCACCTGACCTTCCCCGAGCTGACCTCCCAGCTGCCCGACGTCCGCCGCGCCATGGCCGAAGCCGGCGTCGACCGGGCCCTGTGCATCTGCACCACCCTGGAGGAATTCGACGCCGTGCACGGCCTTGCGACCGCCCACGACAACTTCTGGGCCACCGTGGGCGTGCACCCGGACAACGAGGGGGTGACCGAACCGTCGGTGGCCGACCTCGTCGAACGCGCGGGCCGCGCCCGGGTCGTCGCCATCGGCGAGACCGGGCTTGATTACTACCAGATGGACGCCCGCAAGGGCGGCCGCACCGTCGCCGACATGGAGTGGCAGCGCGACCGGTTCCGCACCCACATCCGGGCGGCCCGACAGGCTGGGCTCCCGCTCGTCATCCACACCCGCGAGGCCTCGGCTGACACCTTGGCCATCCTGGACGAGGAGGGCGAGGACGGCAGCGCGGGCAGCGTCGGGGGCGTGTTCCACTGCTTCACCGAAACCGCCGAGGTGGCGCGGGGGGCGCTGGACCGGGGTTTCTACATCTCCTTTTCGGGCATCCTGACCTTCAAGAGCGCGGCCGACCTGCGCGAGGTCGCGCGGTGGGTGCCGGAAGACCGGCTGCTGATCGAGACCGACAGCCCCTATCTGGCGCCAGTCCCGTTCCGGGGCAAGACCAACACCCCGGCCTACGTGCCCCATGTGGCCGCGCAGCTGGCTGAGCTGCGCGGCCTGTCGGTCGAGGCGGTCGGCACCCTCACCAGCCGGAATTTCGAAACCTTGTTCAAAGCCGTCAAATGCTGAGAATTTGGATTAGATATATTTCGTATCTCATTGTCACGATTGGATTTTCAGTCGCGAATGCAAATTCATATGACGCCTGGTTTCGCGCCGTCAAGCAGGACGATGCGGGCTCCATCGAGGCCCTGATCCGCCTCGGTTTCGACCCCAACACCCCGGCGGCGGATGGCGATTCCGGACTCTACATCGCCTTGCGCGAGCCGTCTCCGAGGGTCGCACAGGTGCTGATCCAGTCGCCGAAGACCAACCTGGACCAGCGCAACCGCACAGACGAGACCGCCCTGATGATGGCGGCGCTGAAGGGTCATGCCGAGCTGGCCCAGGCGCTGATCGACCGGGGGGCCGACGTGAACAAGCCGGGTTGGGCGCCGCTGCATTACGCGGCCACCGGCGGCCATGTGGCGCTGATCCGCTTGCTGCTGGATGCCCATGCGTACATCGATGCCGAGTCGCCGAACGGCACCACGCCGCTGATGATGGCAGCGCATTACGGCACCGTCGCCGCCGTGCAGGCGCTGCTGGAGGCTGGCGCCGATGCCGACGTGCGCAACCAGCTGGGACTCAGCGCGCAGGACTTCGCCATGCGCGCCGGGCGCAAGGACGTGTTCGAGATGATCGCGGCGCACATCCGCCGGCGGGATGCCCGGGGCACCTGGTAGGCCGCGGGGGGGCGAATCAGGGCTCCGCTTCCGGTCGAGATTTCTACACGATGTGCGTTATGTCAAATATCGTCCGGCAATAAAGGCGGGCCGATCCGCCCGCCTTCTTCCCCGCCGGGGCCCTGGTGACCCCTCAGTGGGCATGCCCCCAGAGCACCAGCGCATCCCGTCCCTCGACCACCAGATCGACAGGCAGGCCCACCGGAAGGCAGACCTTGGTCGCCACATGCCCGAACGGCAGCCCGGTCAGCACAGGCACCTTGACCTGACTGCGCAGCCAGTCGACCACCGTCTGAAGCTTGAAGCCCTTGTCATGCGGCACCGTGCGGTATTGCGTGAACTGCCCCAGCAGGATGGCCTTCTGCTGCGCCAGGATCCCGGCGTGCAGCAGCTGGGTCAGCATGCGCTCGATGCGGAACGGATGCTCGTTCACGTCTTCCAGGAACAGCAGGCCGCCGCGCGTGTCCGGCAGGTACGGCGTGCCCACCAGCGACACCAGCACGCTCAGGTTGCCGCCCCACAGCCGGCCGTGGGCCTTGAGCGCGCGCTCGCGCGCCTCGGCGCGGGGCAGCTGCCAGCCGGTGCCCTCGCCGGCGCCGCTGGCCAGGTCCTCGAAACAGGCGCCCATGATGTCGTCGGGGGTGTCTTCCACCCCGAAGTCCTCGAGCAGCGCCGGGCCGGACCAGGTCACCGCGTCGGCGCGTGCCGCCACCGCGTTCTGGAAGGCGGTGAAGTCGCTCAGGCCCACGAACCGCGTGCCGCGTTCGACCGCCTTGGCCACCGCCTTGTAGCGGATGGCCGGCAGCAGCCGGGTCAGGCCGTAGCCGCCCCGGGTGATCAGCGCGATGTCGGCGCCACTGGCTGCCGCGCGGTGGATGGCCGCCAGCCGCGTGGCGTCGTCCCCCGCGAACCGCTGGTGGCTGGCCAGCGCATCGGGGTCGACTTCGACCTCGTGGCCCACGGCGCGCAGCCGCGCAAGGCCGCGGCGGAAAGCGGCTCGGTCCCGGACGGCGCCGGACGGGGAATACAGGTAGATATGGCTCACGGTGCTTTCTTGAATCGTTCCAGGGCGCGGGTCGCGGCGGCGGCCCCCTCCTCCGGCGTGATCGGGTCATAGGGCGCCACCAGGCCTTCAAAGGCCCGCAGCGCCGCGCCATGCCCGCGGTCCGGGAAGGGCGCGTCGAAGGCGTCGTGCATCGCGGCGTCGGTGCGAAGCTCCACACCGACCAGCCCCTCACATCGCGCGGCTTCGGTCTGTGTCAGGCCCTTGCCCAGGGGCAGGCCGGCCGCCTGCACCACCACGACGCGGCGCAGGTCCAGGCGATGCACCAGCTCGCGCAGCACCTGCAGATGCCAGTCCAGGTCGTGCGCCGTCTCGCGCTTGGGCTTGTCGCTGCGGCCGAACCCCGGCAGGTCCACCGCCACCACCCGGTCGCCGGCGCGCAGGAACTCGGGAATCATGTCGCGGAACTGGTAGGCCCACCCGGTAGGCCCGTGCAGGCACAGCCAGGTGCGCGGCGCGTCGGGCGGCCCCTCGTCCAGGTAATGCAGCTGCAGGCCCTGCAGCGACGGCAGCTCGCGCAGGAAGCGCGGCTCCCAGGGAAAGGCGCGCAGGTCCGCGAAGCGGCTGTCCGGCGTCCGCAACGCGTCCTCGCGCAGCGGCACCGCCACCGCGCGGGCGGCCTCGCGCCGGTCGTGGAAGAACTCGGCGAGCAGCGCACCGCAGTCGTCCGCCAGTACGCCGCCCTCCACCGCCGTCTGGTGGTTCAGGCGCCGGGTGTTGAACACGTCGATCACCGAGCCGGCCGCGCCGGTCTTGGGATCAGCCGCGCCATACACCACCCGGGCCAGCCGCGCGTGCAGCAATGCGCCGCTGCACATCACGCACGGCTCAAGGGTGACGAAGAGTTCGCAGCCGTCCAGGCGGTAGTTGCCCAGCGCCTCGGCCGCGGCCCGCAGCGCCGCCACTTCCGCATGCGCGGTGGGGTCGTGCCGACCGATCGGCTGGTTGAAGCCGGCGCCGATGACCCGGTCGCCCTGCACCACCACCGCGCCCACCGGCACTTCACCGGCGGTACGGGCCTGGCGCGCCTGGGCCAGCGCCAGGCGCATGAAGGCCTCATCGCGTGGCGAGCTGGGGATCGTCGGGGGCGGCATGCGCCGATTGTGCCTGCGCCTGTGATGAAGCCGCGGCGGGCGGGAACAGCGCCGACACCCGGTTGCGCCCCGCCGCCTTGGCCTGATACATCGCCTGGTCGGCCGCGCGCTGGATTTCCATCATCGAGCCGCGCGACCCTTCGCGCGTGGCCACGCCGATGCTCGCGGTGATCGGCACCCGGTGGTCGCCGGCCAGCGGCCGCAACAGCTCGATCGACTGGCGAAGACGCTCGGCCAGGGCGGTGGCCTCGCGCAGGTCGGTGTCCGGCAGGAAGATGGAGAACTCCTCCCCGCCGATGCGGCCGACCACGTCCCCTGCCCTCACCTGCCGGGTCAGGCACTCGGCGACCGCCTTGAGTACAGCGTCCCCCGCGGCATGGCCCCAGGTGTCGTTGATGGTCTTGAAGTGGTCGAGGTCCGCGAACAGCACGGCGAACGGCCGATGCGAGCGGTCGGCCGCGCGGATCAGGCGTTCGCACACCGCGTAGTAGGCCCGGGCGTTGAACACGCCGGTGAGCGTGTCCCGCAGCGCCAGCTCACGCAGGCGCAGGAACAGCGTGAGCATCTGGCTGGCGTAGGCGTGGAAGAAGGCGCCCAGGTAGATGATGCTCACCACCGCCGTGGCCAGGGCATTCGGCGAATAAGGCGCCGCCAGGAAGGGGTTGCCGGCGACGACCGCCACCACCGTCAGGGCGGTGATGATGCCGCCGGCGGTGCGTCCGAGCAGCAGGTACACGCCCGGGATGTTCGTGAACAGCCAGAGGATGCGCAGTTCGTCTGCGGGCACGTTGACCATCGTCGACACGTGTTCCATCACGGCGGCCACCTCGTACGCCCAGGCCACGGCGAGAAAGCGGTGCTTGTGGCCCCGCAGGACCAGCCAGAGCAGGGCCGACACGGTCGTGAAGACGGTCATCGACCGCACATGCGCCGCCGGAATCGCGGCCGGCCCCTCCTGCCCGATGACGAGGAACACCGCGGTGGCCAGCGCACCGAACGCCAGCAGCACCATGAGGAACCTGTACTGGAACTCGCGCAGCTGCTCGGTCTCGCCGAACTCCACGGGTCCGAAGAAGGCCCGCGCGAGGGACTCGTGGACCGGCCGCCTGCCAGCGCCGGACGGGGCCGGCGGCGTCAGCCGGGGGGACTTTGGGGAAGGGGGGTACATGGAGGAATGCCGGAAAAGTGATGCTTTTCGACTATTCTCTCTGTGCTCAATTTGAATATCAAGAGCCAGGCTCGGACCGTGGGGCCAGGGCGTCCGCCACGAGGCCTAGCGAGCGCATCCAGCTGGCGAGCGCGCGTTCCTGCTCGTCGCCTGCGGCGTAGGCGTCATGCAGCGCCTGGTGGGATTCCGGCCGGTGCTGGTTGAGCTTGAGCTTGCATTGCCACTCGGTGACGCGCAGTTCAAAGGCCACGATGCCCTGGAGCATCTTGTGGGTGAAGTCCTCCGGCAGGGCGCGCCACTGGTCGGCGTAGGAGGGCTCATGGTCCCCGATCAGGGCCTTGAGCAGCCGGTCCTTGGGCGTGTCCTCGTCGAGGAAGGTCGCCTCCACCACGCAGGTGACGGCCAGGTAGTTCCAGCTGGGAACGCGTTGCAGGTCCGGGTATACGCGTGGCGAGAGATAGCCCTGCGGACCCATGAAGCTCACGCGGGCGCGAGGCCTTGCCCGCAGCAGCCGGGCGTGCGGGTTGGGCTTGGCCACATGCCCCAGCAGCGTGAAGGTGGGGGAGCCATCCGCGCCCTCCCCCGCTTCCAGGTGAAGCGGCAGATGCGTCACGAAAGGCAGCCCGTCGTCGTCCGCGGACAGCAGGGTGGCCAGGGGGTGTTCACGCATCAGGCGTGCTGCGACCTGCGGGTCGTCGCAGCGGAACTGGGGAGGAAGGTACATCGCACGGGCCTTGGCGGGTCAAGCGGGGGAGACAGTACGGAGGGGAAAGTGCCTGACGATTCTGCCCGACCCTGTGCGGACGCCTTTCCTCGAACCGACCCCGAAATGCGAACCAACTTCTCGCGGGTTTCCGCCCGGATCCACCACCGAACGCGGCTGCTACGCTGAAAAGGGCGTCGGCTGCCGGCAGCCCGAGCCACCCACCAACAACAGGAGACAGAGGCATGTACGTTGTGAAGAAGTTCAGGATCCGAGCGATCGCTGCGACTGCGCTGGCCACGTTGGCCACGGCCGCATTCGCCCAGGCCCTCCCCAAGGCGACGCCGGAATCCGTCGGGATGTCGTCGGAGCGGCTCAAGAAGATCACCGCAGCCCTCCAGCAGGAGGTGACCGACAAGAAGCTGCCGGGGGCGGTCGTGATGGTCGCCCGCAAGGGCAAGCTGGTCTATTCGGAGTCGTTCGGCAGCCTGAACAACGCCGCCGGCGGGCCGATGCAGGCCGACTCCATCTTCCGCCTGTATTCGATGACCAAGCCCATGGTCTCCACCGCGCTCATGATGCTGGTGGAAGACGGGAAGGTGCAGCTGACCGACCCGGTCTCCAAGTTCCTGCCCTCGTTCCGCAGCCCGATGGTCAGTGTGGCCACGCATGACCCGGTCTTCAACGGCGTCGCCTTCCGGCTCGTTCCGGCCCTGCGGGAGCCCACCATCCAGGACCTGCTGCGCCACACCGCGGGGATCGCGTATGGCGAACTGACCCGCAACACCCTGGTGCGTGACGCCTACATCAAGGCCGGCGTCTTCAGCACCGACATCGACTACGACGCCCGCACGATCACCGGGGCGCAGATGGCCGAAAACCTCGGCAAGGCCCCCCTCGCCCACCAACCGGGCACCTACTGGGAGTACAGCCTCGCGGTCGACGTGCAGGGCCGTGTCGTCGAGGCCGTGTCCGGCAAGCGCCTGAATGACTTCATGCAGGAGCGGATCTTCCGCCCGCTGAAGATGGTGGACACCGCCTTCCACGTTCCGGCCGACAAGGCCCGGCGCCTCGCCGAGCCTTTCCCCAAGGATCCGGCCACGGGCGCGAACAACAAGCTGATCGACGTGAGCAAGGTGCCGGGCAACGACTCGGGCGGCGCGGGCGCCGTGGGCACGGCTGGCGATTACCTGCGCTACTGCCAGGCGATGCTCAATGGCGGCAGCCTCGACGGCGCGCGCATCCTGTCGCCCACCACCGTGCGCCTCATGACGTCGGACCACCTGGCGGGCATCAATACGACGGTGAACCCCGGAAACCTGCTGCTTGGCAGCACCGGCTACACCTTCGGCCTGGGCTTCCTGGTGCGCCAGGGGGACGGCAATGCGGCGGTCGCCGGTTCGGCCGGCGAGTTCACCTGGGCCGGCTATGCGGGCACGTATTTCTGGGCGGAACCGAAGGACCAGGTCTGCGCGGTCTACATGACCCAGGCTCCCAGCCCGGTGCGCGCCGCCTATCGGCGCCTGATGAAGAACCTGGTGTCGCAGGCCATCACCGACTGATGCGACAGCTCTGAAGCCAGAAAAAAGGCCGGCGGATGCCGGCCTTTTTCGTCAGGGGGAAACCCGCTCACTCCCACTCGATCGTCGCCGGCGGCTTGGAGCT
>JACCED011134029.1_pt1 | contig 17616 bp, 17 predicted proteins | sample 7455021 | NCBI WGS metagenome assembly JACCED01 (sample SAMN15323456, study PRJNA562643) | freshwater metagenome | isolation source: river surface water | place: USA:Blue River Watershed | collected 2017-08-19 | reverse complement strand
TCCGTATTGACGGAAGAGGCCTGAAGGACATTCGTGTAATTGACTCTGAGGTTGCTGTAATTCCAAGAACCCACGGCTCGGCTATCTTCCAGCGAGGGGAAACTCAGATTCTCGGTGTTACCACTTTGAACATGCTGAAGATGGAGCAGCAGATCGATGCGCTGACCCCAGTCACGACCAAGCGCTACATGCACCACTACAACTTCCCGCCTTACTCAACTGGTGAAACCGGCCGAGTTGGCTCACCGAAGCGTCGCGAGATTGGTCACGGAGCGCTGGCAGAGCGTGCGCTGGTGCCTGTTCTACCAACCAGAAACGAATTCCCATACGCAATTCGTCAGGTATCTGAGGCACTTGGCTCTAACGGTTCAACATCGATGGGATCTGTTTGTGCCAGCACTCTTAGCTTGCTCAACGCTGGTGTTCCACTGAGAGCTCCGGTAGCAGGTATTGCGATGGGTCTGATCTCAGACACCGTTGACGGCAAGACTCAGTACGCAGCTTTGACCGACATCCTTGGTGCGGAAGATGCACTGGGAGATATGGACTTCAAGGTTGCTGGAACCAAGGATTTCGTTACCGCGATTCAGCTAGACACCAAGCTTGATGGAATTCCATCAGCCGAGTTGGCAAAGGCTCTAACTCAAGCCAAAGAAGCGCGTTTGTTCATCTTGGATGTGATGACTGAGGCGATTGATGCTCCTGATGAGCTATCTCAATACGCTCCAAGAATCATTTCTGTGAAGATTCCAGTGGACAAGATCGGCGAGGTCATTGGTCCAAAGGGCAAGATGATCAACCAGATTCAGGAAGACACTGGAGCTGAAATCAGCATTGAAGATGACGGAACTGTATTTATTGGTGCAACCAATGGTCCAGCCGCCGAGGCAGCCAAGGCAGCAATCAATGCAATTGCCAACCCGCACGTTCCAGAAATTGGAGAGCGCTTCCTGGGTACCGTGGTGAAACTAGCAACCTTTGGTGCGTTTGTGTCACTACTTCCAGGCAAGGACGGCCTACTTCACGTTTCCGAACTGAAGAAGATTTCCGGCGGTAAGCGAGTTGAGAACGTTGAAGACGTGCTCGAGGTTGGTCAGAAGATTTTGGTTGAGATTGCCAAGATTGACGACCGCGGCAAGCTATCGCTTGTGCCAGTTGTTGAGGACGAAGCAAAGTCGGAGTAATTCCTTGCTTCTGCCGCTAAAAGCATCAGTTGAGTTCACCGCTGAAGAGGCTACGGTTTCAAAAACCGTCCTCGACAGCGGTGTTCGCATCTTAACTGAGCATGTGCAGGGAGCTCCCTCGGTTGCCATTTCTGCTTCCGTCGGGGTTGGTTCGCGTGATGAATCAAAGCATCATCTCGGCTCAACTCACTTTCTCGAGCATCTACTTTTCAAGGGAACTTCTCGCAGATCAGCGTTAGATATTTCCATTGCTTTCGACTCGGTCGGTGGATCATCCAATGCCGCTACGGCTAAGGAATACACCAGCTACTACGCCAGGGTTCAAAATTCAGCCATCAACCTGGCAACCGATGTCCTGCTTGACATGTTTACCTCCGCCAAGATTGATCAGACTGACTTTGAAACCGAGAAGACAGTAATTCTCGAAGAGTTGGCCATGAATGATGATGATCCTGAGGATGTCGCGCACGAGGCATTCTCAGACGCCCTTATGCCCAATAGTGATTTGGGCAGACCAATTGGCGGATCCAAAGAGAGCATCTTGGCGGTTACTCGCGAGCAGGTTGTGGATCACTACCGACAGCATTACGCAGCCAATACTTTGATTGTCGCGGCTGCTGGTGGCGTGGAGCACGCCCACCTTGTCGAATTAGTTCAAAATCAGCTGGAGTTAGTTGGATGGAACAATCCGCAGGATCCAATTGCAAGAAGAGCACAAGAGTTTAGGAAACCCACCGCGCCGGAGCGCTTTCGACTGATTGAAAAAGATACTCAGCAGTCACATCTGATTCTCGGCTTTCAAAGCCCACACTCGATGGATGATGATCGCTATGCACTGGCTATCTTCAACACGATTCTTGGCGGCGGCATGTCATCAAGGCTCTATCAAGAAATTAGAGAAAAACGGGGACTGGCCTATTCCACCTATTCATACCAACACGGCTATTCAGATAGTGGCTTTTTCGGTCTCTATGCCGGCTGCAATTCAGAAAATGCCGAGGCGGTAATCAAGCTGATGCGTGAGCAGCTGGAGGACATAGCCAGCCATGGAGTGAGCGATGACGAATTCACGCTTGCAATCGGCAACATTACTGGTTCACTAGCCCTTCGTTTTGAGGCGAGCATGGCACGAATGAATCGGTTGGTCGGGGTTGAGTTGGGATCGGGCGAGTACCTAGCCGTTTCAGAAGTATTGGATAAATTCCAGGCGCAGACTAAGGCGGATGTTTTGAGAGTGGCAAACCGGATAGCGAGTGCGCCAAGCTCACTTGTCGCTGTTGGCCAAAATCTTTCATCGCTTGAGAAACTTGCTTGATAGGTTTAGCCCATGATTTCTGTTGCAATCGTTGGAGCCACCGGTCGAATGGGGCAGCTCACCAAAGAGCTGGTTGATAGCGATCCAAACCTGAAACTACATGCAGCGCTTGATTCCAAATCAGACAAGTCGATGATGCTTGGAGCCGATGTCGTCGTCGACTTTACTAACCCCAAAATCAGTGAGCAGATTGTAGATTTCGCAGTTTCCAATGGACTGAAGATTTTGGTGGGCAGCTCAGGCTGGTCCGAGGTAAAGCTTGCAGTTGTTGAAAAGAAACTTTCGGGCACTTCCTCTGCTGTGGTGGTTGTACCCAACTTTTCAATTGGCTCCATGCTCGCTCAGCGATTTGCGGCTGAAGCGGCCAAGCATTTCCACGAGGCAGAAATAATCGAAACTCACCATGCCGGCAAGAAGGACTCTCCATCCGGCACTGCAATTAGAACGGCCGAAGTAATCGGCAAGAGTCGAACTCAACCGAACCTTGTCACCGATGCTGCACAACCCGCTCGTGGGCAATCAATTGCTGGGGTTCCAATTCACTCCGTTCGTCTACCAGGAGTGTCGGCGAGGCAAGAGACAGTGTTTGGCGCAGATAGCGAACAGCTTTCAATTGTGCACGACGTTAGTTCGCACAGAGCCTATTCACTTGGCATCCTTCGTTCGATCGAATTCACCGCCAATGCCACTGGCTTGACCATTGGACTAGAGAAGGTCCTTGCATAGGTGGTAACAAAAATTTGGCTAGTCGCCATGGTTTTGATCACTTTGGTTTATGCGTTTCTCCTCTTTGAAAGAGGCTTAGTTCTGCTGACCGATCCGCAGCCAATTGCTGTGGCACTTGGCATTGCGATTCTGTTTTTTCCATTGGCAGCGATTGCCAGCATCTACGTTGAAATTAGGTTTGGTCTGAGACTGGCTAAGCTCGGCAAACTTCTAGAGGACAGCGGTATCCCGCTACCTGAGTATCAGCTTCGCCCTAGCGGCCGAGCCACAAAGGACAGCGGGGATGAGGTTTTTGCATCAATTCGCGAACGAATTGAGAAAGACGAGACCAATTACCTACTGTGGTTTCTGCTCGCCGATGCCTATGACAAATTAGGCGATCGTCGAAGGGCTAGAGCAGCTGCTCGAAAGTCAATATCACTTGCTAAAGAGGCCAAAGCGCTTTAGCAGCAGATACATCTGGCAACCCAAGCAGAAATTGAAAAAAGCATTCAGGAATGCCGCGATAAAAATAAACGCCAGCGCGATGGCAACCACCACCTGAGAGCCGATCAGCAACCCAACAGCGGCTGAGACGGCAAAGAACAGTCCAACCTGCTGCGCAAACCGAGGGGGACGAGCATCCTCCAGCTCTTGAGGCTCGCCAATTCTTGGTCGAATGAGTCCAAATAGGAATTTGTAGGGGTGAGAAGCTGGGAAGAATACGCTCCAGACAAACAGCACTAACAGAGCTATTGCACTGACGAGCGTTACCTGTCCATATGACGTGAAGGCATCAGCAAATCCAATTAGTGCAATCACTGATGTTATGGCTGCACCAAACCGAGGTGCCCTGGGGTCAATCATGGCGCTCATTTCACTCCTAGCTTTTCTAGCTCTTGGTTTAGTTTGTTGAGGTTTGGAATCCCGCCAACTCGATAGACCAGCTCGCCCTCGCTGTTGAGTAGGAATACCGTTGGGGTTTGATTTATGCCAAATCTTGCTGCCACGTTCAGGCGATCCGTGATGTCGACTTCTAAATGCGCTAGCCCGCCGTGACGATGTTCCAGTTGGGCCAGTTGGCGTCTCACGCCGGGGCACTGCCCGCAGAACTGGGTCGAGAACTGAATTAGCGTGGCTTGCTTTCCGAGTTCGGTGGAGAGGACTCCACTCTTGGTGGCACGCAGGCGTCTGAGGTCAATCAACTGCCTTCTTCTTACTCGGTGACCGCGTCCCCTGAGGAGTCGGTAAGAAATCCCAACCAGGGAGGCGGCCGCGACAAGCGCTAGCACTGGCAATAGAGATTCCACCGCCCTAGGTTAGGTCATCAAGCCGGTCTTGCGCGGAGTGTTACGGCTTTTTACTAGCCCCTGACCCCCTAGGCTTTTCGCGATGAGCGAGATTGAATTCCGAAGCGATGTAACCGTTGAGCTGGTGCGCCACAGCGCCAGAGATGCCGACGTCCTGTTTGCTGCCAGAGTTTCCACTCAAGGCGAGCAGACTCTTGATTCTGCCAAGCTAACGGATGCAGAGGCCGAGAAAAAAGACAAGGGCCTAATCAACTACCTGATGCGCGATCGTCACGGCTCTCCTTTTGAACACAATTCCCTGACTTTTTATGTGCAGGCTCCAATCTTTGTATTTAGAGAATTCATGCGTCACCGCATCGCAAGCTATAACGAGGAGTCAGGGCGCTACCGCGAATTGCGTCCGGTTTTCTATGTTCCAGGGCAAGATCGAAAACTAATTCAGATTGGTAAACCGGGTCACTATGAATTTGTTGATGGATCGGCTGAGCAGTTTGCTTTAGTTCAGCAGGAGACCATGGCGGTCACTCGAGCTGCCTACGAGGCTTATCAAAGAATGCTTGAGGCCGGGGTTGCTAGGGAAGTGGCAAGAATTGTCCTGCCGCTAAACATTTACTCCAGCATGTACGTCACCATGAATGCCCGTTCACTAATGAACTTCTTGTCTCTAAGGACCAAGCGAGAGGGGACTCATTTCCCTTCCTTCCCTCAGCGGGAGATTGAGATGGTGGCGGAAAAGATGGAAGATTTCTGGGCGGAGCTGATGCCACTGAGCTATCAGGCATTCAATGAAAATGGCCGAGTAGCCCCATAGTTTCCAACTCGCTAGGCTAAACCAATGGTTTCTCAGCAAAAAGACATCTTCGGCCAGGTACTGGTTGCGCTAGTTACGCCCATGACCGCCGATGGTGAAGTTGACTGGGTCGCCACCGAAAAACACATCGACTATGTAATTTCAAATGGTGCTGATGGGGTGGTTGTTACCGGCACCACCGGAGAAACTTCGACTCTGACAGATGCGGAGAAAATCAAATTAGTTGAAGTTGGAAAGAGTGTTTCATCGGGTAGGGCCAAGATAATCACCGGTGGTGGTTCAAACGAAACAGCCCACGCAATCCAGCTTTATAAGGCAAGTGAAAAAGCTGGCGCTGATGGCGTGATGGTAGTCACGCCTTATTACAACAAACCCACTCAAGCTGGCATTCTTACTCACTTCAGATTGATTGCCGATGCCACAGATCTTCCAGTAATTCTTTATGACATTCCAGGCCGCACTGGAGTTGCAATCTCCTATGAGACTTTTCATCGGGCAGCTAAACACCCAAATATCGTTGCCATTAAAGATGCCAAGGGTGACCTAGCGCAGGTTTCAAGATTGATGCTTGAAACAGGATTGATGTATTTCTCAGGCGATGACTCCAATGTCTTGCCACACATTTCTATTGGGGCAACGGGTCTAATTGGAGTAACGGCGAACATTGCTCCACATGCCTATCGGGAAATGGTAGACGCCACCAACCGAAATGATTTTCACTCTGCGCTCAAGGTCCACAATGCACTTGAGCCACTGCAGCGAGCAATCATGACGCACGTACCGGGAACTGTTGCGGCAAAGTATGTGCTGCACGGCCTTGGTCAAATTAATTCGCCCCGGGTTCGTCTGCCTCTGGTGGGGCCAGAAGATCACGAAGCAGCGCTAATTGAAGGTGGCATTGATCAAGTGGTGGCTGTGCCTGGAATTAGTTTTGATAACTTCCGCCCTGACCGCAATGCGGCTGCTGGCGGTGCGCTGCCTAAGGTAGCGGGAACTACTCGCTAGTGAACACACCAGCACCACTTTCCAAAGACACCCTGCGTGTCATTCCACTCGGCGGCGTTGGTGAAATTGGAAGAAACTGCACCACATTTGAAATCAATGGACAAATCCTGATTGTTGACTGCGGAGTTTTGTTCCCAGAAGAAACTCAGCCCGGTGTGGATTTGATCTTGCCTGATCTCGGTTATCTATCAGACAAGGTCGATCGCATTGCCGGCTTGGTGCTAACCCATGGTCACGAGGATCACATCGGGGGAGTTCCCTACCTTCTGAAGATGCGACCCGACATTCCGGTCTACGGCTCGAAGCTAACAATTGCTTTTGTGCAAGAAAAACTCTCTGAGCACCGCGTAAGCGCACCCATCAACATAGTTAGCGAAGGAATGCGGGTAAAGGTAGGTGAATTTGAGTGTGAGTTTGTTGCCGTCAACCACTCGATTCCGGATTCGCTCGCCGTAATTATTCGCTCAAACGCCGGCACCGTCTTGGCAACCGGTGACTTCAAGATGGACCAGTTGCCACTGGATGGGCGACTGACAGACCTTCGTGCATTTGCCAAGGTTGGCCAAGAGGGTGTTGATCTCTTCATGGTCGACTCCACTAACGCAGATGTCCCAGGGTTTACTCCACTCGAGCGCGAAATAGGGCCAGTTATTGATTCTGTTATTTCTAAAACTCGAGGCAAGGTGGTGGTGGCATCATTTGCCTCCCACGTTCACCGGGTACAGCAGGTGATTGAAGCTGCGATTGCAAATCGGCGCAAAGTTGTCTTTGTTGGCCGAAGCATGGTCAAGAACATGAAAATTGCAGCGGAGCTGGGCTACCTGCAAATCCCTGACGGGGCGGTAGTTGATCTGGCTGAGGCTCAAGACATGCCAGATCACCAGCTGGTCTTTATGTCCACAGGTTCGCAAGGTGAGCCCATGGCAGTACTTTCGAGAATTGCCAACAGTGACCACCAGATTGAGATTGGCGAGCAGGACACCGTTTTGCTCGCAAGCTCGATGATTCCTGGCAATGAAAATGCCGTCTATCGGGTAATTGATGGTCTCACGCGATTAGGTGCAAATGTTGTGCACAAGGGCAATGCCAACGTTCACGTTTCAGGACACTCAGCAGCCGGAGAACTTCTCTACTGCTATAACATCATCAAACCAAAAAACGTCATGCCGATTCACGGCGAGTACCGCCACCTGGTTGCCAATGCACGGCTGGCTCGAAAGACCGGTATTGCTGAGCAAAACATCATCGTCACAGAGGATGGGGGAGTAGTAGATCTACGAGAAGGCAAAGCCGAAGTAGTTGGCAAGATTCGCTGCGACATGCTCTATGTCGATGGCGGTGCGGTTGGAAAAATTACTGAAGAGGATTTGCACGACCGCAGAACTTTAGCAGCGGAAGGGTTTATTTCTATCTTCGCGGTTGTAAATAGAGAAACTGGCAAGTTAGTCGAGGGCCCTGCCATCAAGGCAAGAGCATATGCAGAAGAAGACCATGTTTTTGATGACATCTTGCCAGCAATCGAGCAGGCACTGGCTCAAGCCGCGAGCGATGGAGTGAGAGATAGCCATCAGCTTCAGCAGGTAATACGCAAGACCGTGGGCTCCTGGGTTGCTAAGGCACACAGACGTAAGCCCATGATCATCCCTATCGTTGTCTACTCTTCGCGCCCTGCCTAAGCCGATTTTCCCCATCTACTTGCTATTTTTCTAGCATGGCTGGAAAAACCAAGCCGCCCAAGCGAGCAGGCGGCAGTAAAAAGTCACGCTCGGCAGCGCCTGCTGCAAAGTCAAAGCCAGCCGCCTCAAACAAGTTCTTTGAAGTACTACAGCGCGGTTACATGGCATCTGCCCATGGCCTAGGGCAGCTGGTCCGCTCATTTAGCAAGGAACTTCCCCCCGAGGAGAGGCGAGACGGCGCACCTTTTGCACTTTTTATTCTCAGCGTGCTCGGCGTCATTTTTGCCTGGTTTTTGAGCAATGAAGTTTGGGCAGTCCTACTGCACCAATTCACATTCGGTTTGTTCTTTGGACTGGTGAGCTTTGGCTTGCCAGTGGTTTTGTTTGCCTATTCGATTTATCTGTTCAGGCACCCTTCTTCGGTTAGGGACTCTTCGAGATTTGCGCTTGGTTTTTGGTTCTTCCTTTCCGTTGTTTCTGGGTTTTTCCATGTCTTTTCAAACCTGCCATCACCCAATGATGGGGTGCCAGCCTTGGCTAGGGCGGGAGGTCTTTTCGGTTGGCTAATTGGGGGACCGCTGATTAGTTTGCTGACTATCTGGGGAGCGGTGCCGGCACTGGTATTGCTAGCTCTGGTTTCCCTGCTGGTTATGACCGGAACAACCCCTACCCAAATTGCTCCAAAGCTGCGCGAGCTTTACGCCTACTTATTTGGAGTGAGCGAAAAGAAAGAAAAGATTCAGCCGGAGAGTAAGTGGTGGCAGCGGGAAAAAGAAGAACCTCAAGCATTTGAAACCCCACTTGAAATTGTGGTCGAGCCAGAACCTGAAGAGCTGCCAGAAATTGAACTCGAAGAGGCAATTGAAAATGATGAGCCCGCGATTGATTTCTTGCGTGGCGAAGAGGGACTAACCGAACCGATTGACATTCCAGCCCCCAGAGAGCGAAAGCCCTACGTTCTTCCAGGGCTAGGACTATTGGCAGCAGGCACGCCAGCTAAGGCGGTAAGTTCTGTAAACAATCAAGTAGCGGCTGCGATCGATGCCGTCTTCAAAGAGTTCGATGTTGATGCCAAGGTCTCAGGATTCCAACGTGGTCCAACCGTGACTCGTTACGAGGTGGAGCTGGCACCGGGTGTAAAGGTCGAGGCCGTCACCAGATTAACCAACAACATTTCCTACGCGGTTGCCTCGAACGAGGTAAGAATTCTTTCGCCAATTCCAGGTAAGAGCGCCATTGGAATTGAGATTCCTAACACTGATCGAGAGACAGTCACACTTGGCGATGTTTTAAGAAGCAAGAATGCACAGGGAGCCAACCATCCGCTGACCATTGGTGTTGGCAAGGATGTTGAGGGTGGTTACCTGGTTGCCAACATCGCAAAGATGCCGCACTTGTTGGTCGCGGGTGCAACTGGCGCTGGTAAATCAAGCTTTGTGAATTCGATGATTGCTTCGATTCTGATGCGAGCAACTCCTGCCGAAGTTCGCATGGTTCTAATCGACCCGAAGCGAGTCGAGCTGGCTGCATATCAGGGTGTCCCGCACCTGGTAACACCGATTATTACAAACCCAAAGAAGGCCGCCGAGGCACTGCAGTGGGTGGTGCGCGAGATGGACTCCCGCTATGACGATTTAGCTTCCTTTGGTTTCAAGCACATTGATGATTTCAATCGAGCTGTAGTGGCCGGGGAAATTAAACCACCGGCTGGCTCGCAGCGAGAATTGATGCCGTATCCGTATTTGCTGGTGGTGGTTGATGAGCTGGCGGATCTGATGATTGTCGCTCCACGCGATGTCGAGGATGCCATTGTTCGCATTACCCAGCTAGCTAGAGCCAGTGGTATTCACCTGGTTTTGGCTACCCAGCGCCCTTCGGTTGATGTTGTAACAGGGCTTATCAAAGCAAACGTTCCTTCCAGACTTGCTTTCTCAGTTTCGTCTGTGACGGACTCCAGGGTGATCTTGGATGGGCCTGGTGCTGAGAAGTTAGTGGGTCAAGGTGATGCACTGTTTGCACCAATGGGCACCAACAAGCCAATTCGCGTGCAGGGTGCCTGGGTGAGTGAACCAGAACTACAAAAACTGGTCAGCCACGTCAAGAATCAGATGGATCCGGAATATCGAAGCGATGTGAATCAGGTAACTCAGTCGCGAATGGTGGACAGTGAGATTGGGGATGACCTTGATGTACTGCTGGCCGCTTGTGATCTGGTAGTGAACTCACAGTTTGGCTCCACTTCAATGCTGCAAAGAAAACTTCGCGTGGGCTTTGCCAAGGCTGGCCGACTGATGGACCTGCTGGAATCTCGCGGCATTGTTGGCCCATCGGAGGGCTCCAAGGCGCGTGAGGTGCTGATTAGGCCAGAAGACATGCACAAGGCCCTGGCTCGCATCACTGGCCAATCGCCAGTTGCGGGGGATGCGGTTGCGGGGGAGGATAGCCCTGATGAAGACGCCTGGCAGCTCACCGGCCGAAAAGATGACTTCTAGAAGTTTTCTTTACCGCCAAACTCCGAACCTGATTACCTCTGCCCGACTTGCACTCGTGCCAGTGGTGCTGTTTATGCTGCTGGAGTTTTGGTCGGATGCTTGGCTGAGATTCGTTGCAATGTTGATTTTGATTCTGGCGGCCTCGACCGATGGTCTGGATGGAGCAATTGCCAGACGGCGTGGTCTTATTACAAATCTTGGAAAGATTTTGGATCCAATTGCCGATAAAGCGCTGCTGAGCGGTTCACTTATAGTTTTATCAATTCTTGGTGCTGTGCCGTGGGCTGCAACGGCAATTATTTTGGTTCGTGAGCTTGGCATTACCGTTTATCGTTTGATCGTAATCAAGAAGGAAGTCATCGCTGCCAGTGGCGGTGGCAAATTCAAAACAGTGATGCAGATTGTTGCAGTCTGTTTGTTTATTGCCCCCTTTGACTTCTTGGGCGACTGGTACTCCGTCTTTGCGCAAATAGTCTTGTGGTTCACCGTCGCACTAACCCTTTGGACTGGATTGCAGTATTTATGGCCAAAGAAATAATTGAGCAGGCTCAGAGCAAGGGAATCTATATTGCGCTGGCCGAATCCCTAACGGCTGGAATGGTTTGTGCCCGCCTGGCAGATGTGCCGGGAGCATCGAAAGTTTTACTGGGCGGCATCAATGCCTATCAGGATCAAGTGAAAAGCCAAATTCTTGGAGTATCCCCGTCACTTCTGCAGATGCAATCGGCCGTTGATCCTGAAGTGGCTGCGCAGCTGGCCGAGGGAGTCAGGTCGAAGTTTGCTTTTGCCATGCAGGTTTCGACAGATCAGGTAATTGGTCTATCAGTCACGGGTGTTGCTGGTCCCGATTCGGTGGGTCACCATCAGCCGGGTGAAGTTTATTTAGGGGTTAGCTCGAAGGCCGGAACCAAGGTCTTTGCCGAGCAGTTTCAGGGAAGTCGGGCCGAGATCCGGCTGGCTAGCCTGGAGCGGGCTTTGGTGGTTTTGCGGGAAGAGATAGGCGTTTTCTAGGTTTAACTTCAGGAAACATTCAGCAGCAGGACCTATCTTTGTCCCTAGCAGGGGGTAAATTAGGTCCCCAGGAGGAAAGTTGTTACTACTTAGGCAAGAGATCGGCGATGTCCTTCGCCAGCACCGCCAAGCCCAGGGTCAAACCCTGCGTCAGGTGGCAGCCAAAGCTTCGGTAGCTCTGGGCTACCTGTCCGAGGTAGAGCGCGGCCAGAAGGAAGTATCCTCGGAGATCCTCGCGTCCGTCGCCGATGCCCTGCAGGTGCCGCTTTCCGTGCTGCTTAGAGACGTTTCTGCTCGCATTGCCGTGGCTGAGGGTATTTACATTGATGACACCTTCATCCCAGACACCCTGCCAGACGACTTCATTACTGAGTCTGACCTGTTCTCCAGGCAGTGAAGCTAAGCCGCTTTCACGAGTTAGTTCAGGACGAATTTGGCCCTGACTTTGCCGCGGTTGTCCTTTCCGACACCAGGCTGGACCTACTCTCCGATAAAACACCGCTAGAGCTGCTATCGGCAGGCGAGGACCCAAAGACCATCTGGCAGGCCATTTGCCAGCAATTGGCAGTCCCGGCCGAGCGCTGGCAAGGCAGAAATAAGACCCCAAGACACGCCGACTGAGGTTATTCGAAATTTTGTTCGAACGCTTAGAGTTTTCTCAACTCAAGCACCACCAGGGTTATCCACAGTGTGTCGGATTTCCCCCAAAGTGTCAGAGCCGCCAGCTAGCTTCTGGAGCATGGCTAAATACAGAGGAAAAGAGGACCCCATGCCAACAGCTTCAGATCGTGAAAAGGCGCTAGAGACCGCTCTTGCGCAGATTGACCGCCAGTTCGGAAAGGGCTCGGTCATGAAACTGGGTAGCGAGGAACGCGCCCCAATCGAATCGATTCCAACCGGTTCCATTGCCCTGGACGTAGCTCTGGGTATCGGCGGACTGCCGAAGGGAAGAATCGTTGAGGTCTACGGACCAGAGTCTTCTGGAAAGACCACCATTGCTCTGCACGCCATCGCAAATGCTCAAAGAGCTGGCGGAGTGGCTGCCTTCATCGACGCAGAGCACGCACTGGATCCTGAGTATGCCAAGAAGCTAGGCGTAAACATTGATGAGCTTTTGGTCAGCCAGCCTGACACTGGTGAGCAGGCCCTAGAAATCGCTGACATGCTAATTCGCTCTGGTTCAATCGATGTCATCGTTATCGACTCAGTGGCCGCGCTGGTGCCAAGAGCAGAAATCGAAGGCGAGATGGGCGATGCCCATGTTGGTTTACAGGCAAGACTTATGTCGCAGGCACTGCGCAAGCTAACCGGTGCTCTGAGCCAAACCAAGACCACCGCCATCTTTATCAACCAGTTGCGCGAGAAGATTGGTGTCTTCTTTGGTTCACCCGAGACTACCGCCGGTGGAAAGGCGCTGAAGTTCTACGCATCAGTGCGATTGGACATTAGAAGAATTGAAACCCTGAAAGATGGTCAAGACTCGGTTGGTAACCGCACCAGAGTCAAGGTCGTCAAGAACAAGTTGGCTGCCCCATTTAGACAGGCTGAGTTTGACATCCTGTTTGGCGAGGGGATTTCTCGTGAGGGCGGATTGATTGACTTCGGTGTCGAGCAGGACATCGTAAAGAAGTCAGGCGCCTGGTACACCTACGAGGGTGAGCAACTAGGTCAGGGTAAAGAAAACTCTCGCAAGTATCTGAAAGACAACCCAGCACTGGCTGACACCATTGAGCAAAAAATCAAGATCAAACTCGGTGTTGGTGTTCCAAGGGCTGTAGCGGACTTACCAAAAGAGGAAGAAGCTAAGCCAAAGGCTGCCAAGGCTGCTAACGACGCTTAGTTCTTAGATGCCGCCGAGCGAAGAGAAGCTGCAGAAGCGGGCGAAGAATGTTCTTCTTCACCAGCTCACTCGCAGTGCCAAGACAGAGAAGCAATTGCGCGATGTTTTGGAAAAGCGAGAAATTCCGCAGGAGTTAATCGATTGGGCCATCGGAGATTTTCTTCGAGCGGGCCTGATTGATGACGAATCCTTCGCTCGCGGCTTCCTAGCCGCCCGATTAGCCAAGGGCAAGGCAGTCAAGCTAATAGCGAGAGAGCTGCGTCAAAAAGGTGTGGCTGATCCCATCATCGAAGAGGTTTGTTCGGCCGTTTCAATGGAGGAACAGCAGGAGCTGGCTAACTCACTGGCCAAGCGCCGAATTGTTCGCATGGCCGCACTGGCTCCGGATGTTCGCTACCGCCGACTCAGTGGTTTTCTGCTTCGCAGGGGCTTTCCTTCAGCGGTGGTGAATTCGGCCGTGCGCTGGGCGGAGAAGCAAGGGTAAAATCCCTATGCAATGCCTCTAACCTACGAAGTCCGCACCTACGGCTGCCAAATGAACGTTCACGACAGTGAGCGGATTTCGGGCTTGCTTGAATCGGCCGGGTATGTACCCGCTCAGGACGACAACCCGGATCTGGTCGTCTTCAACACCTGTGCCGTTCGGGAAAATGCTGATAACAAGCTCTACGGCAATCTCGGCACCATGCTGGCTAAAAAAGAGGCCAACCCCGACTTTCAAATAGCGGTTGGCGGTTGCCTAGCCCAAAAAGACCAGAGTCTGATTCAGAAGAAGGCGCCCTGGGTCGATGTGGTTTTTGGAACCCACAACATGGGTTCATTGCCAGTTTTGCTGGAGCGTGCCAGGCACAATCAGAGCGCGGAAATTGAGATTCTCGAGTCGCTCGAGGTTTTCCCTTCGACGCTGCCGAGTAAGCGCGAGAACGCTTATGCCGGTTGGGTCTCAATTTCGGTTGGTTGCAACAACACCTGCACCTTCTGCATAGTCCCCTCACTCAGAGGAAAAGAGAAGGACCGCAGACCCGGTGAGATACTCTCAGAAATTAAGGCGCTGGTCGCTGACGGAGTAGTCGAAATTACTTTGCTTGGACAAAACGTAAACACCTATGGCGTTGAGTTTGGCGATCGAGGAGCGTTTGCCAAGTTGCTCCGAGCATGCGGCGAGATTGAAGGGCTAGAGCGAGTTCGCTTTACTTCGCCTCACCCGGCTGCCTTCACCGAGGATGTCATTGATGCGATGGCAGAGACTGCCAATGTCATGCCGCAGCTGCACATGCCACTGCAGTCCGGTTCTGACTCAATTTTGAAGGCGATGAAGCGAAGCTATCGCTCGGAGCGTTACCTTGGAATTCTCGAAAGCGTTCGCTCAAAAATTCCTAACGCCGCTATCACTACCGACATAATCGTCGGTTTTCCGGGGGAGACCGAAGAGGACTTCCAGGCAACTATGGATGTGGTTCGGGCAGCTAGATTCGCAATGGCCTACACATTTCAATTTTCAAAGCGTCCCGGCACCCCGGCAGCCGAGATGCCAAATCAGGTAGCGAAGGAAGTAGTCCAAGAGCGCTACGAGCGTTTATTGGAGCTGGTCAATGAAGTTGCCTGGCAAGAAAATCAGAAACAAATTGGCCAAGAGGTTGAGGTTTTGGTTGCTAATGGCGAGGGACGAAAAGACAGCAATACCAATCGCATGACTGGCAGGGCCAGAGACAACCGGCTGGTTCACTTTGAAGTTCCGCAGGGATGTGAAACTCCGCGCCCAGGAGATTTGGTGACGGTGCAGGTTAGCCGAGCTGCTCCATATTTCTTGATTGCTGACTCTTTCGAGGGGTCTATGTATCAGCTTCGTCGAACTGCCGGGGGCGACGCATCCGATCGCGCAGCCGCCGAGTCCTGCTCAACTGGGAAAGTAAACCTAGGAATTCCGATTAGAGCTAGGCGTGGCTGAAGTAATCGCGGTGGTCGGGGCGACCGCCAGCGGCAAATCATCGCTTGCGATTCAGATTGCCAAAAGTCTAGGCAATGCAGAGATCATCAACGCGGATGCGATGCAGCTATACCGGGGCATGGACATCGGAACAGCAAAACTTACCCAGCAACAAATGGAGGGTGTAACACACCACCTTTTGTCCGTCGTTGACCCAACCACTGATCTGACAGCAGTTGAATATCGGGAAATGTTTGATGATGCACTGCAGCAGGTTTTGGGGCGGGGAAACAAGGCAGTGGTGGTTGGCGGCAGCACGCTCTATTTAGCATCGGCTTTGGACAATCTGGAATTCGCACCAACCGACCCGCAGCTCAGAAGCAAACTGGAGGAAGAATCCGAGCGCCTAGGGACTCTGGCCATGCACAGCAGACTTGCTGAACTCGATCCAGTAGCCGCACTCAAGATTCCAGCTGCCAATAAACGAAGAGTGATTAGGGCACTGGAAGTGGTGACGCTGAGCGGCAAGAGCTTCGCCTCTTCACTACCGACTCCGAGCTACCGCAGACCGACTATCCAGATTGCTATCGATGTTCCAAGAGATCAGCTAATTGAACGAATTGAGCAAAGGGTTAGCTTGATGTGGGAGCAGGGACTCCTCGCCGAGGCTGAGCTGCTTTTGCAGAATTACGGCAAGCTTTCCGCAACGGCAGCGGTAGCAATTGGTTACAAACAAGCCTTTGCTCAACTTAAGGGTGAGCTCACCCAGGACGAGGCAATTGAGGAAACAGTGTTTCTGACGCAGCGCTATGCGAAGAAGCAGCGGACTTGGTTCAATCGTGATCAGCGGATTCATTGGCTAAAGCCACAAGAGGATTTGCTCGAGCGGGCACTAGAGCTGATTAGGCTGTAGGAATGGGTCTTCAGTTCACCAAGGGTCAAGGGACCGGCAATGACTTTGTTGTCTTGCTGGACACAGTTGGTCAGCTTGATCTTTCAGAAGCTGAGATTAGGAAAATTTGTAATCGAAACTTCGGCATAGGCGCCGACGGTTTGATTATCGCTAGGCCAACCAAGGGCAGTGAGGTTTCTGATTTATTGCAAGAGGAACCAGCCGCTGAGTGGTTCATGGACTATCGCAATAAAGACGGCTCGAAAGCTGAGATGTGTGGAAATGGCATCCGTGTTTTTGCTCGCTACTTACTAGAGCAGGGTCTTGTCAGTTTTGAAGTTGGCAGCACGCTACCAATCGCTACCAGGGCTGGCATAAAGGACCTGACTCAAACCGCTACGGGCTTTGCAGTTGACCTTGGTACTTGGAAAATATCCGAGGACGAGGTGCTGGTCAGAAGCTACGGTTTGAAAGTAGCAAGACCGGGACTGCACGTAAATCTGGGCAATCCACACGTAGTCGTCGCTCTAGCAGACCTAGTAGAGCTTGATGAGCTTGACCTGCATCACACACCAGAACTTGAACCAACCGCACCCAATGGAGCCAATGTTGAATTTGTCGTTCCCGCTGATCCGCTGATTGACGAAGGTGTCGCCAGTTTGACAATGCGCGTGCATGAGCGTGGTGTTGGTGAGACTTTGAGCTGCGGCACCGGCGTTGCCGCTGCAGCAATAGCTATTCGACATTGGGCTGGCGGAACACAAAACAACTGGCGTGTTCAAGTCCCGGGTGGAGAGCTCGCAGTGAAAATGTTTGCCGCTGAAGACGGCGAGCGGGTAGCCATCAGCGGCCCCGCGGAGCTCAGCTTTACTGGAACTTGGGAGAACTAGCTACTTCAATCACCCAGTAGCCCCGGTCATTCAAAACTCTGCTGACACTCTTCGCTGGGTACTGCTCAGTTAGCCACTTCAGCAAACTCTCCGCCCCCAATTGTTTCTGAACCACGAGCATTGCTCTGCCATCGGTGGTTAGAAGTGCAAGGTATTTTGTCAAAAGCTCATGCAGTGCTTTTTTGCCAATTCTGATTGGCGGATTCGACCAAATTTCATAGAATTTCAAATCGCTTGGAAGATCTCCAGACGAAACAGCTTGGAAGTTTCCAAGGCTTAGTCCTTGCGCGTTTTGATTCGCTAGGGCGACACTTCGAGCGTTCACATCTACGCCCCAGACTTTGGTTCCGGGGGCTAATTTGGCAATGGCAATTCCGATAGGCCCCCATCCGCAGCCAAGATCCAAGATGTTTCCCTGGCGAGGAAATTCCTCTGACAGGCTAAGTAAAACAGCGGTTCCCTTATCCAGTTTGGCGCTGCTAAAGGTGCCGGCGGCAGCCTGCAGGCTGAAAGCAGTCCCAGCAACGCTGAAATCCACTGCTCTTAGCCTCTGGTCGG
>JACCED010787948.1_pt1 | contig 17616 bp, 29 predicted proteins | sample 7455021 | NCBI WGS metagenome assembly JACCED01 (sample SAMN15323456, study PRJNA562643) | freshwater metagenome | isolation source: river surface water | place: USA:Blue River Watershed | collected 2017-08-19 | reverse complement strand
AGAGTTCTATTATTATAATGTCTATCATCAACGAAGTATTAAATTAAAAGCTTCATTATTGTCACAAGTATTAGAAACTAACTTGGATAAGTATCTTCCTCCAAAAGAATATACAAAAGAGTTTCTTTTAGCATTTGCCACAGATTTAGAGCTTTATGGAAATAGCTTTTTAGAGAAAGCAGGAACACCTAACAACTTCTATCTTTATAATATTTTAGGATTTCAAGGCAGAATTAATAGAGATAAAGAAGTCTATCAACTCAACAACTCTAATCAATGTTCTAAACTAGAAGGTTATCATCTTAAATATTATTCACCAATGAGTAAATATTATGGAGAACCTGATTACCTAACGCAATTAATTGCTATTAAAACCACAAAACAAGCAGACCAATACAACAGCTCTTTTTTTGATAATGGAGCAAAGCCAGGAATGATTGTAAGTTTTGAAAATTCAACTCCAAGTGAAGACCAAAAAGTAGCAGCTAAACAATTTTTTGGGAATAACTTTAAGGGAGCTAGTAATGCTCATAAAAGTATGATTTTTTGGACTGGAAAAACAAAAGAGGGAGAAAGTCCAGCAAAAATAAACTTTGAAAGACTAGACCAAATAGAGGATATGAGTTGGGAAGGTTTAAAAAAAATAAATAGAGATGAAATAATAGCAGCTCATGGAGTTCCACCAAGGCTGGTGGGAGTAGTAAGTGCAGGACAACTAGGTAGTGGAACTGAACTTATAGATCAACTTCACTCTTTTGTACAAACCACTTTAAATCCTAAAATAGATTTACTTGAAGATTTCTTTGCACGAATTGGAATAAAACACAAAGTAAAACCTCTTGATGTTACAAATTTTAAAGATGATTCAACTTTGGTTACATCTCTTGTGGACAGGGGAATAATTTCAATTCAAGATGCAAAAGAGATTCTAGGGATTAAGAGTAAATAAAAATGAATGTAAAGCCGTTTAAAACCCGTTTAAAAACTTCAAACTATTTTTATTCGATAGATTTATCGATTAAAAGAAAAAAGGCTAAATAATGGCTTATAATGAAGAAATTAAAAAAGAAGCCTTAAATCTTATAAAAGCTGGTGTTCCAATTACCGATGTGTGCAAACAGCTAGGGATTAAAAATAGAGCTACACTTTATGGGTGGATTGAAAAAACAAAAGATAAAGATGTAAATATAGAAACAAGAGAGAACTTAGAAAAGCAAATAGCAACATTAAGTAAAAGAGCTCCAACAGAAGCAAATAGTAGAAAACTAGCAATGCTTACTAAATCCCTTGAGAGATTAGAAAAGAAATCTAAGAAAATCATTAAAAAAGAAAAACCTAAAATAACTTATAGTGCAGATGTAAAAGCTCTAAAAGAAAAGATGTTAGCTCCTGATTATGGACTATATGAATATCAAAAAAAATTCATTAAAGATGAGAGTAGATTTAGGCTTTGGTTAAAGAGTAGGCAAATTGGTGCAACTTATGGATGTGCTGGAGAGTGTCTTGTAGATGCAATGTCTGGTATGGATCAACTTATCTTATCAGCTTCAGAAACTCAAGCTTTAAAATGGTATGCAGAAATTCATAAACACGCTGAAAAATTAGGTTTAGCTTTAAGTGGTAGTACAAATGAAATTAAAACTCCAAGTGGAGCAACTATCTATATCTTTGCTAATAACTTTAGAACTATTCAAGGTTTTTCAGGTTCTGTTTGGATGGATGAGTTTGCATGGTATCTTAATCCAAAAAGAATTTGGGAGGCTTTTGTTCCATCTATTACCTCTGTAAAAGCTGGAGAGACACAAGCAAGGATTACAATACTTTCAACACCATTTGAGCAAGATAGTTTATTTCATAAGCTTTGCATTGATGAAGTTAAATATTATATGTTTAGCAGACATAAAACAACAATCTATGATGCTGTTAAAGATGGGCTTGATGTAGATATAGATATTTTAAAAGATTTGTTTGATAGTGATTCATGGGGTATGATGTATGAGTGTATCTTTGCAGATGATGAAGCAAGTTTCTTTCCTATATCACTTATTAAATCTTGTGTTAAAGATTATATGTATTATGCACCAAATGTAAAAAGTATATTATGGTCAGGTTATGATATTGGAAGAACTAAACACTTATCAGTTCTAAGTGCATTGGAAAAAGTGGAAGGAAGATATGTATTAGCGATTTTAGATAGTTTTAAAAATGCTACTTTTGAAAGTCAAAAAACAGTATTAAGAGAGCATTTAACTTTATATCAAAACTCTAATATGAGAATAGATAGAACAGGTATTGGTATGGATTTATCAGAAGGGTTTGAGAGTAAATATCCCTCTCGTGTTGAGGGTGTTAGTTTTACAGCTAGTTCAAAAGAGTTTATGGTTTTAAATCTTAAAAAGATGATGGAAGATAAGCTTATAACTATTCCTAACGACCCAAATCTAATAGCAGATATTCACTCTATTAAGCGAAAAGCTGGAGCTAAAAAAATGGTTTATTTTTCAAATGAAGATAAGAATGGTCACGCAGATAGATTTTGGTCAATAGCACTTGCAGCTAAGAAACTGGATGTATTAGGTAGAGGAACTGAAGAAGGGGCTAGTGGAGGTGGTGCTATAATGATGGGCTAAGTTAAGCCACATCATCTTCATTTTCAATTAAACTAAAACTATATCTACAATCAGTTCCTACATTTGCTCTCCAATAGATACCATCATAAGAATCCAACCAAGTTCTAGCTGTTTTATGTGATTTATAATATCCTGCTCTTTCAAGTATTTGCAACTTTGTTAAACCTTCCTCTTTTTGTAAAATATCTATTACTTTTGCGATAAACTTATCTTCATTTGATAATCTTCTTTTCATCATTCTAGTATTTGGTTTATCTGCAAATTTAACTTCAATCTTGCTATTTAAGCTTATACTCTCTTGATTGTGTTGAAGCATAGTAAGGATAGTTTGATTTTGAGTAACAATAGTTTCAAGGGCTTTTGTCATAAGGTTCAAAGCTAGAACCACTTGAGTACTTGTATCATCTGCTTTATTTAAAGATTTTACAAACTCTTTTTCAACAGCAATAAAATACTTTCTTGTTTCTCTACCTTTTGGATTGTTTTCAAGCATTGCTAACTCTTTTGCCATATCAAGAGTTACGATGTAATCTTGCTCTGGTCTTCCACCATTTGGGCTTTTACTCATTTTTGAGTAATCAACATTTTCTTTAAAATCATACTTTTGAATAGCTCTATTTATCCAGTCATTAAATCTTGTTTTAACTTCAAGATGCTCATGTATTTCCCTTGCATTTACAGAGTTTACCTCTGTACCATTGATTTCTTTTTTAGATATTGTTATAATCTCTTTCATCTGAATTCCTTTTTTAGATATTTGAGTTTTGTAGTTGAGTACAAACACTCTCCAAACTAGCCCCAAGGGCTAGTCTAAGAACCTTTAACACTCTTTTAGTATTTCTACATTTTTAGCTATATCTTTTCTGATATTATCCATAATATGGCTGTATCCTGCTCTATGATTATCATTAAAATCAAGTGCATCACCATTCCATACATAAACAGCATCTGTCATAAACTCTAGCATTTGTAAGCAATAGTCTATGTTATCTTTAGCATCTAGTCTTGAATAGTCTTGTTGTTGGTTTTCTTTTGGCATTGAGTACTCCTAAAAATCCTCATATTGAGGTTTAATTATGGAATATTATCAGAAGTTTTATTGTTTTGTCAAGTGATTTATAAGAAATATTCTGTTTTACTTGTTTAAGTCATCAGAAAAAATCTGTTTTAGGGTATTAAATTTCTTTTCAGTTTTAAGAAGTTCAAACATCTTTAAAGCCCATGCTGGAGTATCTATAGCACCCCTAGACCATTTACTAACTGTATCTTCATGAACACCAATATATTCAGCTAACTGTTTTTGAGTCATTCCAAGTTCTTTAGCTGTTTCTTTTACTATATTCTTTTCCATTTTTACCTCTTTTTAATCCTAGATATTTTATCAAACCCTTGCTTATATGCAAGGTATATATACCTTTTGTTGATTTACTTACATTTCACAAGCAAAATATTTTATTTATTAAAACCTTTTTTAATATTTTCAAAAACATCTTCGCAGATTTTATCACCCAAGTCATCAAGAGCTGGTTTTGAGTCATAATTATCAACTGCATTCTGCAAATATGGATTTGCTTTTATTCCTGGATGATTTACTTTTTTTCTTGGACCAAATGGTGTTTTTAAGGCTTTTTTATTTTTAGGTCTTATTATATAAGGGTCTGTTCCATTGTGGACATATTCTGCATAAGGTGCAAGTTTACTATTTCCCACTTCTATTTCAAGTTTAGAAATATTATCATCCCACACTTGAATGTCGCTTTCTAAATTACCTGTTTTATATGGAGCTATGTCTTTTGCATCAACAGCAATTTCATTTCCAACTCTAAATAAAAAAGCTTCAATATGTTGTTTATCTATATCCTTTATCATTGTAAATTCTCCATCAAGCTATCTATTCCAAAGCTAATAGCCTCATTTATTCCTTTTGTCATACCATCTTTTAAATATTGTTTTGTATTGCTAAGTAAAATATTTCCTATATTTTGTTCTAAAGATTTTGGAATCTTTTTTAAATGTTGAAGTCCTTTTATAGTTAATTTAATATCAAGTTTATTGTTAAAACCCTCACTTACTCTTAATAATTCAACTTCTTCATCTAACCAATATATACAGTTTTTTATAAACTCTTTTTTAGCAGTATCAGTTGTATCTATACCATTGCAACCATATTCAACCAATTTTATCATTTCATCAAAACTAATACTACAAACACAAGGAAATTGTTCATAAGCTTTAGCAAGTGAAAAAGCTACTACTTTATTAAAACTATCTATGTTATGGCTCATTTGTCCTTCTCCTCTTTTTTCTTAGCAATTTCTTCTAAAGTTGGTAAGTTATCTTCTTTATATTTATTTTGAATATAAATCAAAGCATCTATAAAAGTACCTTTAAATTTATAATCATTAAACTCATCATAAAAATTACACTCTTCAAGAAATATAGGTAACTCATTTGCTTCTTTTATAGCTTCAGTTCTAGGACAAAAAGGGTCATATAAAGCCATTAACTTGTCACCTTCTTTAACACATATACCAAAAGTTATAGGAGCTTCCTCTATTGCTTCAAAATCCCTATAAGGACCTTTAAAACCAACAACATCAAGCTCCCAACCATAATCACTAACTTCTATATTAAAATCTCGTACCATTTTTTAACTCTTTCTTTTATCTCACCTGTATCAACATCTGTTACTTTACCAAGTATTGCATTGTCATTAAAATAACTACTTTCTCTTCTTGTTGGTGGAAAACAAGTTACCAACCTATTTGCTTCATAAATGAGTGTGTATCCATCTTTTGTTAAAGCTACACTTCTTATATGCTCGTTTGGATGCTCACCAGTTATCCTATGCGGTGCTTTATATTTTATACTATTCAAAGCTCCCACTAATTGTTTCTCAGTTAATCCATGCTTATTTTTAATGATTTTATCATAATCTTTTTCTAATACATTAACCTCTATTCCTGTTTTATCAATATGAGTAAGCTTATAGTTTTTATCATTTTTTGTATTTCTAATTTTATACTCTTTTCCTGTTTTCTCATCTACTCTTATATCTTCTCTTATCCAAACAGGATGTACTTCTGTTCTACATCTTCCATGATATGGAGGTCGCCCAACATTTGCAGGTAATACTCCAAAGATAGGTTTGCTTTGCCAAGGAGCTGCTTGTTTTTTATCATCTATATTTGTTGCATTAAAAAGATTGTTTAACTGTTTTACTAAATGATCTGTAGATATTATTTTACCATTTATCCATCTGCAAAAATCAGAAGTTTTATTATCTATTTTAGCTCTAACTTTAAAATACTTTACATCATATTTTAAAGCTTGATTTATAATACTTGTATTCTGAGCTTCCGAAATTATATTATCAGCAACTAATTTAAAATAGTTTTCATCTTTATCTATAATCCCTTGAAACTTATCTTTTAAAGCAGAACTTAAATCAGCTCTTGGAATATTTCCTCTAAAAGCTTCTTCTATTGTATCTTTTAATAAAGTTTGAGTATCACTGTTATATTTATCACTTGCCCAAAAGAAACCATTTCTCATGGCTTTTATAGCTTTTGTATCTATTTTATCAAATACAACTTTTGTAGTTCCAACACTAGTTGCAATTGCAATAGAAGAGTAAACTTCATCAACATCTTTTGTATCAAATTGAATATTTAAATCTTGTAGTTTTGATTCCACGATACTAAGAAGCTCATCTTTTGGAACTTTGTCATGGTTTTTATTTATGTAAATAAAAAGAGAACTTAAAAAGTCTTCAAGTTGCCCTTTTGCTAAGCTTGTTTGAGTTTTAATAAACTCTTCTACTAAGTCATTTAAACTCTTCTTTTCATTCAAGTTCGCTTTTATTAATAGGTTCAAAAGTTTCTTTTGCATCTAATTCCTCCTTTATGTGTTCTAATTTTCCATTGCTGTAAGCTGTTTTACAATGTTCTTTCCAAATGCTGTCAAATGTTGCGGCTTCTACAGTTTGGAACTTATATCCGCACTTTAGACAAACTCTAAACCTATCAACAGTTTCACCTTGTATGGTACATTTAACTTTTGTTTTGCCACCACATTTTCTACACCACATAGTTAAACCTTTAAATTTTTAATTGCTTGTATTAATTTAATAGCATCATTTTTTGTTATATTTAACATCTCTTTTTTTACCACCTTTAGTGCAAGTAAATCTAAAGATTTAAGGCTTTTGTCTCTAGCTTTTAAATACCAATTTTCATAAATATATTTTAGTTGTGCTTCACTTGGTTTCGAGAATGGAATATCACTCACTTTTCTATTGCAAAAATCTAAAAGTAGTTTTAATTCGTCTATACTTAATTTAGTTGTGCTATCAACACCAAAGCGAGAGAGCATAAACTCTTTTCTTTGTTCATCATCTAAAAATACATTTGATTTTACTATTTGGATTTTTTGAATAAGGCTTTTTCTATAAGTTATTTGGTTTTTTGTCATGTTTGTCCTTTCCTATGCAACCCTTACAACCCATACAACCACCATAATATAAGCCTTTATTTGTGGTAGTTGTAGTGGTTGTAGCGGTTGCACTAAATTAAAGTATAAGTTATTGGTTTACCTTTTTTCTCTTGGTATTTACTCCAAAATTTATCAGTAAACTTATCTAAAGTATCCCTTGCTGTTTTATCTGTTTTTTCATATCCAATTTGATTTAAAAGTTCTGTTTGTCCAATACCTTCAGTATTTTTCTTTAAAATATCAATAGCTTTATTAACAAAACTTTCTTCATATTCATTCATAGTAGAGAAAACTGGATCCATATCTTTTAATTCTAAAGTAGTCGTATTAACTGCAAAACCACAATCACATATTGCATCCCTATCATTTTCTACTCTTAGACTCCATTGTAGTTCATTTCCTATTCTTGCTTTTTGTCTAAACTCATAAACATTATCAGCGCTTTTTGCAAACTCACTACTACCATCAATAACTTTTCCATTCTTTGTGGCATGATGTATTAGTATAGGTGTTCCACCTGCATCTCTAATATTTTTCATTATCTGCATAAAAGCTTTTGCTTGTGTATCATTGTGGATATTATCAACAAAGTCTCGTGTACTATCTATGATAAAAATACAATCTTTATAGTTTTGACCAAAAGCATTGCTATTTAGTTCTTGTAAAAATTCCGTAGTAGTTGCATTTAATCCACCTTTACTAAAATATTTCATATTAGTATGTTTCTTAATTAAAGAATCTACACCTCTCTCTTTTAGTTGCCGTTTTGGGTTATCAAAATCTATATAAAAAACCTTTTTACAAGAAGGAGCTAAGAATTTTGCAATACCTAACATAAACCATGTTTTACCCTGTGAAGGTGGACCATATATCATAGTTATTGCTTCACTCACTAAAAAATTGTTTATATAAAAAATTGTTTCTTGATTATCTAAATCTTCTATTTTAAGAGCCATCTTTTCAAAACTAAACATTTTCACTCACTTTCTCTAATTTTTCTTTTAACCAGTTTTCTAATTTTTCTTTATCGCTTATAGATACTCTCTCAAGCAAAATATCCCAATCTGTTTTGATTTGGTTTCTTCCATATTTAAACTCAATAAATAACACCTTTAGCAGCCATCTTAAAAGCACTTCTTTGTCATCTGTTTTTACAACAGAATTAAAATAACTCTCAAACTCTACAAACTTATCAAAGGTGCAAATATGCACTTGGATATTCTTGTAGGCTTCATCTAGCTTTGCATCACCTGTATTAACGTTTAGTATGTTCATTATTTACCTTTCTTTACATTTTGGACATCTACAAGGATAAAAATATCCGTATTGACTTTCATGCCTACGTCTATATTTCCAACAAACTTTTTGTATAAAAAAATCTTCATACATTCTCACTCCTACTAATAATTTCAATAGAACGGCCCAACGGCTGCTCTATGAAATCACTTAAATTCTTTCTAAATTGACATACTAAAAATCTTTTGATACAATTCCGTAATAAGGTGGCAGTTTCCCCTTTGCTGCAGCATTGAGTTAGGATAAGAGTCACCTTATTTTTTTATCTACTTAATTTAATTAATTTATCCCATTAGCCTTTTATTAAAAAATCTTCTTATTACATAGCCTCGTGTATAACTAAGGCAAAACATAACCCCAACTATAATATTGCTTCGAGTTTCAACGCTTAAACCATCTATTAATGGAAGCATTACTCTCATTGCTATTAAACCTATAAGTACTCCTAAAACATTTCCTGAGAATACTTCTTTGTGTGTATCTTTTTTAGACTGCATTCATTCCCTCATCTTGACGAGTAATCTTTAACGATAGTAAAACCGTTGTCTTTTAGCTCTTGAATTGCTTCTTGCTCTTTTGTCATTCTCTACCATCACTTTCGTAACCAACTAACTTATAAAAAGTACTTTGCTTTTCAAGCTTTCCAATCATTTGATTATTATCATTAGTAGATTTTTTAGAGTCGATATATCTACCTTTAGCTATCTCATCAGCTTCAACTCTACCAGCTGAAACAAGTTTTTGACACTCTGTTCTGTACTCAAATTCTTTTTGTTTGAAATTTTGTTCATATTGTTTCAGTTCTTTTATCGCCTCTTCGATATTTGTTTCTATATATCCAAATACTTCTACACCATCTAAGCTATTTGCTGAAATATCTTTTTTAACATCAAATAATAAACTCTCTAATATTTCTAATGCTTTTAGCTTCATTCTAAACCCTTTCCAACCAACCAACAAAGTTCATTTCTTGCTCAGGGTATTTCTCTATAATCTCTACATACTTTTTATATTGCTCTCCATTTAAAGCCTTTAAAAGCTTTTGTTTTTCGCCCCTTTTAAGAACTATTTCTAAAGCAGCTAAAGTCAAAGAACCGATAAACCCAGTCGTTGGTAAATCTTTATAAATCCTTTGGTTCCGATTGATGTGGTTTAAAGCTGTTTGTAAAAACTTACCTGCATCATCTTGTCCCATGTTCACACTTGTATCAAACAGTTCAATAGCTATCTCTTTGTCAGTAATATTTGACAATTTCAAAAGGTCGCAATTCCAAAAGTCATAGAAATAGATATTTTTTGCCTCTTCTAAAGTAAGATTTGGAATATCAAGCTCTGGATAAGTCTTTTTGCTTATCCCAAACTTTGTCTCTCCACCATTGTCAAATTTATTGTTCACATAACCTTTTTCAATTTGTAGAACTGCTCTAAAAGCCTCTTCAAAATATCCTATTTTATTGTCTGGATTTGCACTCATAATTGCTCTCCTGTTACTACCTTTTTATCATTAACTGCTATTTCTAAACCTGCTAAATCTAAAATTATATGTTCTAAAGTTCCATCTACTTCACCATTTTTTCTATGTTTAAATCTAATGTAAGATTTTGTACCAGCTATCTCTGTTGCGTCATCAATCATTGCCATAGCTTCTTTCCATAATGGATGTGGAATTGGATAAGCTTTTAGGCTCAAGATTTGTTTTGCATCAACTTTTCCACCATTTTTAACATCAAATACTCTTGTAATTAGAGTTTGTATCTCTGCATCCGTTCCGTTTGTTTTTAGAGTCAAGTACTCATCAATCTTTTCTTTTGCGAGAGTCAATTTTTGGTCAAAAGAGATAAGTTTTGCAACTTGAATCTCAACTACTTTTGTTCCATCAAAAGACTTTAATGTAACAGTTCCACTCTTTGAAGTAATTCGCTCCATGTTGTACTTTTGTCGAAGCAGATCCACGAACCCATAACACTCTTCAAAAGCTTGAGTTTTAAAACCTCTTAAAAAAGCTTGTAATCCGATTGCACCTGCAGTTAATCTTTCAACCACTTCATCTTCAAGTTGTTTATCAACAGTTACCATATCTTTGTGAACATAGACACCTTCTTTATTTCGCCATTTACCTTCATCATTTACACAAGGCATTTTTTCTCCTTTAATTTATTTTTGTTTGAGCACTCAATAAAGCTCACCATTGTGAGCTCTATGATTGCTCTAAAAGTTCCATGCTCAAGCTCCAATTGGATATTGTTTAGTAGTTTTAGTATTTGCTTTGTCTTTTAATATCTTTATAATCTCTTTTTTTTCAACAGAAAAACCAAGCCAATCAGCCAACATTCTGCAAATAAACTCTGCTTTTTCTTTATTTATTTGTACGGTTACAGCACCATGTTTTATCGTATAAATCCAGTCTTCATCTTGCCCTTTTATTTTTTTCATACTCACATAGTTGTTTTCAACTATTTGTTTTTCTTGTTCTGCATTCATGAATCTATCTCCTTTATAAGTTCCATTAGATTAGTTGTTGTACTTTGTACACCTATAATTTCTTGTTTATAATGTTCTTTGATTTTTGCGTAGATTTTGTGGGGATTTGGATATTGTTTTCTAGCAGCTAAACTAATAGTTGCTTTGGATAAACCTAGCTCTTTGGCGACCTTGCCTATGGACTTATTTTTGATTTCTGTTTTTAAAATTTCTAGTGCGTCCATAGGTGCTTAAGTTCCTTATCTTTTTCATAAGCTCCATTATTTATATATGCTAAAACCACCCTTGCTCTTTTGCTTGAGAAAATATAAGAAATCCTATCTTTTTCATTTTCCTTGAAACTATCAATCACAATCCCTAGTTTTTTAAGTATTTGCCACCAATCCTTTAATCTTTTTCTAGTAATTCCCGATTGCCTTGCTAATTCATCTCTTTTTAAAACTTCATTTCCTATAATCACATCCAATACTTGTGTAAGTTCTTTTGGTACAGCCACGTAACGTAAAGGTTTCTTATCATCAAGTATCTCTTGAATATCTTTATATTTTTTTTGCTTATGAAATGTAAGTAAAGTATCAAGCAAAACTTTATCAATCTCAAAAGTTCTATTTTGTTTTATCTCAAGCTCTTTTCTATGCTCTTTTAAAACTCCAAGCTTTAATAACACATTTACTGCTTTTGCAAATACACCTTTAGTAAGCTTTGTTTCATTTAAAACCTCAAAATAAACCCTTTGAAGCTCTCCATTTGCTAGTATGGTTGATACTTTATTGATAGATTTTATTAATTCTATATCTATCTTTTTATCTTCACTTTTAGATGTTATTGCTCTTTTTTCATGTCTTGAAAAAACCGTATAAGACCTATTCATGATAGATTTTTCATCTCTATCTTGAATAATTAAGCCCTCTTTTTCAAGTTTTTCAAATATCTCTAAAAGAGTGTCTTTTGAAATACCTGTTATGAGTAATGCATCACTCAACATAAAGAATTTTTTCATCTTTATGTATCGTTTTACTCTATCTTCTAATTTACTTGGCATTGATTCTCTCCACTCCGCTTGCCTTAAAAGTATTTAAACTAGCACTTGGTAAATCATTGTTTTCGCAATACTCTTCAAGTGCATTTAAAAGAACTTTTACAGGTCTAAAATTTCCATACTTAACAAAAAAATGTTTAACTAAATCATCTTCGATTGTTATATCAGCATTTAAACAAAGCTGTTTAATGTCATGCTCTGTTGTATCACCCATTTTTACTTTTCGTGAGAATCTTTCGTAATAGTGGGTATCTCTTTTGAACATCTTGTCACATTGCTCCATTCCAGTCAGAATAATTGGAGTTTTTGCCATGTCATGAATATCTCTTAGCATTAAAAGAAGTTGTTTTTTACCATTCATGAATAAAGTATCAACTTCATCTATAATCAATATTCTTTTACTCAAGGTTAGTTCATCAATTATTCGATGTTGTAAAGTTGAAGTAGTTCCTGTATCTTCTATCTCCAAAGCTTCACAAATGTCAATAAACATTTGTTTTGGTGTCCAGCTTCCAAGTGTTCGCACCAATGCAGCACCCTCATCTATTGCTAACTTTTCAATAATAAGTGATTTACCTCGTCCAGCATTTCCATAAAATAAGCCCATCTTTTCCATATCTCGTGGAAGCCTTGCTAACTCTCTCATGGCTTCCAAACAAAGAATAAAGTTTGTTGTTTGTATAAATCTATGTTGCATCTTTTCTCCTATCCTACTTTTGCTTGAGTTTTTGCAATCTCATATAAATCTGGGTATTTCTCCATCAACTCTTCATCTTTCTCATTTTTCATTTCAGGATGTTCAAGTACCCAAATAAACCTCTCAATTTTCCCTTTAAATGGCGGTCTTCCACTTGGAAGTACTTTTGCAGGAAGTCCCTCTTCATCTTTATTTTTAAAATCATATTTATTTGATTTTTTCATCGCTTTTAAATCAGCAAGTTCAATAATTGGTGCATTTTTTATAACTGCATCTATCACATCACTTCGTTTTGTAACAGCAATAGTATGAGTTTCAACTCTATCTTTAACAGCTTCAATCCTATCCATGATGGTAATATCAGCAATACCTTTAGCTTCATGTAGCATCTTGTCAAGATGTTTTGTAAGAGCTGTCCATCTTTGTGCTGCTCTTTTTGCCATTGCTCTACTTTGACCTGTATGTGCTGGGTCTTCAGCAATTGCTATAAAAGTCATATCTGTTTTATGAACAAAGATATAACCCATATCATCAGGAACTAATATAAAAGCATTCTCACCCATGTGGTCTATTAAATCATCATGCCAATAGTTAAGCCCATCGTATGCAATACCTTTTTTACCAATCTTTCTGATAATACTTTCACCTAACAATAGATTCAACATACTCGCATCTGGTATTGATTTAACAGTCATAGGACATCTATTCCATTTTGCAACGGGACTAATACCTAAGCTTTTATGCTTTTCTTGCTCATGTATATTTAAAACCCATTTGTCGCATAAATCTTGTAGTTCATCTGCTGTTTTAAGAACTTCAAGGCGAAGACCTAAGTTTTCTTTCTTGATTTTCCAAGCATCTTTTATGATCTTTTGCTCTTCCTCAGTTCTTGAAGAATTCATCTTTTTCCATTTCTCAATGGAGTTAATTTTTTGTGCAAAAGATTGTCTTGCTTGTATTTGAGCTCTTTGAGATACATTTGCTCCTACGAATCCGGGCACTTGCATAAATAATTGCCGTGATAAAGTTCCAAACATTCGCTCAATGTGTGGCTTTTTATCTCCACTAAAAGGTGGCACGATAACTGGGTTTATTTTCAAGTTATAGCAAATACTCATAAAGTGATTTGATGTATAATCCTTACCATTATCAATTACTACATTCTCAGGAATACCAAGTTTTAGTATTGCTTTTCGTAAAAGTTGCGAGATACTATATGAGCTTGAAGTTTCAGATACATGAAATACAACTCTTCTTGTAAACACATCAATTGCAGCCATAATTGCATATCTTTTTCCATCTTCACAAATAATATCAGCAGGTGTTGAGTCCAGCTCCCAATAGTGATTTTTATATTGAGCTTTTTCACTTGCATTTCCAATGGCAGGCATATATTTATTTTTTGCACTATCTGGACTTTTTGCAAACTCATATAAAACTGGGTTTTTTTCTTTCCAATCGTGATAGAATCTATTTAAAACATCATAAGAAGGCATTAATTCACCAAATTTGTGTTTCATATTTAGATGTATTTCAGAAATATTTATAATGCTATCTTTAGTAAAGTAAGCAATAGCAACCTCTTTTGTCTTTTCGTCTAAACTTTTGATTCCAGCACCTGCAGCACCTCCTCTTTTATCAATAAAGATTTCAACTATATTGCTACCCTCAGCCTCTGCTTCTTTATATTTTCTAAGCCAAGTATCAAGTTGTCTTTCAGATATATCACCCAAACAAGTAAACTCTATATTGTTTTTTAAAACCTCTTTTAACCACTTCATTCTATTTTCATTTGATTTTCGTGCAAGATAAAATTTAATTAACTTACATCTCATAATTGCTATCTCTTGTTTATCAGGAGTAGCCAATAAATAGGTCTTTGTGAAATTTGCTTTTGAAATGTTGGTTTGTTCTATCTTTTTTTTTGGAGCAAGTCCAAGCTCTTCAAGCTTATCTTTGTACCTTTGTGGTAAATCATCATATTTATAGTGTTTGACTGGCTTTGCACTTCCTTCTATGGCTTTAGATTCGCAATGGATTAGTTTTAGGGCTTTAAATAAAGCTGGTTGAGAAATTCCTAACTTATCAGTTAAATCTTTTTCAGTAAACTCCATATCACTCCACCTTCCATGGCAATTCATCTTGCCATATACCATCCTTTTGTAATTCAAGAATTATCACCCTGCTCGTTCCGCCTCGGTGTGCTTTTTTTCCATTGAACTTACCATCTAACACACCACTTAGCATCTCTTTAGTTACTCCTATCGCTTGAGCATAGGCAGAAACTGCATACTTTGATTTTTTAAATCTTTTTCTAAGTTCCGTTTCTTCTTTCTTTTCCATTAGTCAAGTATCTCCTTTTCAATAAATTCAACTAGCTCTTTTTTACCTTCAAGCTTATTGCCCTTTACAAAAACCAACTCCAACTTAGTCGGGTTACATTTATGACTACAAACATAATACTTATGACCAAACGTAACCTCAGGCTCTGTTTGAATCTTCCAAAAACCACAATCTATAAACATTATTAACTCCTTAATTAAAATATAAAATACTCACAAAAATTAAGATATTTTCATCAATATTCACGGTTAAGCCCTTATTTGATACCATTTCGCTGAGTACTCAAAAATATCAGGATAAGGACTTAAGTATGAATATGGAAAATAGACGAATTTGTATCCACTGTAGTAATGAAACTTTTCCAGAAGTTCATGAACAATATATGTTATGTGAAAAATGTGGAGCAGCTACATATAAAGCTTTTCAACAAAAAGGCATAAACTTTAAAGCTTCAAAATGCCCAAATGTTGAAGATTGTTATGTTGTTGATCAATATAGACCAGAATGTGAAAATTTAATTTTTACACCTAGATGTCTTGTGTCGTTGCATACAAAGCTTGACCTTCAAGATTTAAAAGTAAAAGATCATCTAAAACCTCAAAGCTGATTACCTCTCCAATGTGGTTTTTCCAATCATCAAAGGTATAATTCTTATTTTTATAAGGAATACCTTTGTAGGTTATTTTTCTAGTATGTTTGATTTTATCAGCGAAAGATTTTCTATTTTGAATCTCTTTTTTCTTAGTTATATCATTTCCAATAAAACTTCTTTTAAATGGTTTCTCAACAAATCTACTAGATTCATTACCTTTTCTTAATTCATCTCTAATTTCTTTGAGTAAATTTTTTATCTCTCTCAATAGTTTAAACATCCTCATCTCCTTAATATCTAAAGTTAAGCCCTCAAAAAAGGACTTAAGAATAAATATTTAAGTGCCTTATATTTTTAAATCCACAATACTTATCAAGTGTACTTAATTACATAAGGCATATTTTGTAGGCTTTTCTTTTCTTGGTATCTACTCCTACACCTCAATTTATATGGCTCTTTACCACATATAAATATTTTTTTAACATTATCACTTGGATTTTTCCTAGTGTTTCACCGCTGTCCGGAGAGTCGGTTGTTTTATAAGTTAAAGAACTCAAGGCAAAAATAATAAAAAACATATTTTCATTTGCCTTGTGATATAATTACTACTCGTTTGTTAAGTAATTATGCTGGAAGTATAGATTATTTTTACTCTATTGTCAAGAGTAAAAATACTATTTTAGATAAATTTTACTCTAAAGGAATATTATGACACCTGCCGAAAGGTTTAAAGAAGCCCGTAACTACACCACTTTGACGCAAAAAGAATTAGGTGAAAAATTAGGTTTTCAATGGCATAAAATTAAAGATATTGAAGCTGGAAAGTTAAAAGTTACACCAGATATTGCAGATTATTTAGAGAATTATTACTCTATTAGTGGTTGGTGGCTGTTAACAGGCAAGGGTGAAATGTTAATAAATAGCAATATTTCAAATTTATATATAGCGGAATCAAAACCAAACTATAATACAAAATCAAATTTAGAACTAATTAATATTTCATACTTCAAAGATACTTATGCAGCAGCTGGTTCAGGTGCAATAAACTATGAAACTGCTCCAATAGTTATGTCATTTGATAAAGAATTTCTAAGGGTTCAACTAGGAATTACAGTATTTAAACATCTTCATATTATCCATGCCATTGGAAATAGTATGCATCCAACTATCCAAACAGGAGAGATGTTATTTATAAATCCATTTGAAAATGAAAACTTTAAAATAAAAGATAAAGATATATATGTAATTAGCACACCAAATGGTACTTTAGTTAAAAGAATAAAAATACATCCAATAAAACCTATCTATATTTTGGTATCAGACAATCCAGAAGATGAAGATATAAAACTTGAAGGTGATGACTTTACTTCTTGTACTGTTATAGGTCGAGTTGTTGGACATTTTAATAAGTTATAAAAAGGAGAGAATATGGCATTGGATTATAGTGGAGGATACTGTGAAGTTTGCAACGCTGAAAGAAAAATCGAAAGAAAAGCTCCAAATCATATTTTACATTTACTTATAGTAGTAGTATTGGGAGTAACAACGGCTGGAGTAGGTGCAATTATTTGGATTATTGTATGGATATTAATAAGTATTCGTTTCGGTGGCTGGATGTGTAGCACTTGTGGAAGTAAAAAAATAAAATTTAAAAAGCCCTTTTAATCATATATTTGCTAGTAAAATGTATGTAACTAACTTACATTTTACTAGCAAAATATTTTTATTTTAGGTTATATTGTCTTAGTTATATTGGTTATATTACTTAGGTTATATTACTATACTTTTACAACCGCTTTGAAAAAAAATAAAATTAGATGGATTATCGATAAGATAGGTTATTGAGAGGGAAATATACAGACTCTATACAATGTCTAAAAATTACTATACACATACATTTCTACAACCGCTAGTGCAAAACCGCTGTGAATACCTTAAAATCGAACTTAAATGAGAAAAAACGCCCTTTAAAATATACATACTTTTTATACACATCCTCACATATAGACTTTCTCATGAAAAATTAGTTGAAGAGATTTCAAGT
>JACCED010882566.1_pt1 | contig 17623 bp, 15 predicted proteins | sample 7455021 | NCBI WGS metagenome assembly JACCED01 (sample SAMN15323456, study PRJNA562643) | freshwater metagenome | isolation source: river surface water | place: USA:Blue River Watershed | collected 2017-08-19 | reverse complement strand
CGGCCCAGATGCCCTGGCCGCTGCGGCGCGTGGCAAAACTGGCGTCGTAATCCTTGCCGCCCCTGAGGTCCTGGATGCGCGCCATCACCCGGCCAGCGCGGTCGGGGTAATGCAGCTGCAACCACTGCCGAAACAGGGGAGCCAGCTCCCAGGGCAGGCGCAGCACCACATAGAAAGCACTGGTCGCGCCCGCATCGCGCGCGGCTTCAAGCACCTGTTCCATGTCGTCGTTGAGGAAAGGGATCTGCGGCGACACGCTCACGCCCACCGGAATGCCCGCATCGGCCAGGGTGCGGATGGTGCGCAGCCGGCGCCAGGGCGCTGCCGCACGCGGCTCCATGCGGCGCGCCAGCTGCGCGTCGAGTGTCGTCACCGTGACGTACACCCCCGCCAGCTGCTGCCCTGCCATGGGCGCGAGCAAATCGATGTCCCGCTCGATGCCGCTGCCCTTGGTCACCACCGCCAGCGGGTGTCTGCAGTCGTGCAGCACCTGCAGCACCTCGCGCGTCAGGCCCAGCTCGCGCTCCAGTGGCTGGTAGGCATCGGTCACGGTGCCCAGGGCCATCAGACCTGGGCGGTAACGCGGGCTCGCCAGCTCGTGCAGCAGCCGGTCCTTCAAGCCCCGCTTGGCGATCAGCCGGGTCTCGAAATCCAGGCCAGGCGAAAACCCCAGGTAACTGTGCGAAGGACGCGCGTAGCAATAACTGCAGCCATGCTCACAGCCCCGGTAAGGGTTGATCGACAGGTCAAAGCCGATGTCGGGCGAATGGTTGCGGGTGATGGCGGATTTGCAGTCTTCCCAGACCCAACGGGTAGCAAGGGGCTCAGCCTCTTGGGCCTGTGCAGCGTCCTGCGCCCAGCCGTCGTCAAAGGGCTCGCGGACCTCTCGTTCAAAACGGTGCGCCAGCCGCGTGGCGCTGCCGCGGCCCTTGAGGGCCGTCAGCGGAACATGGATGAACTCGGAATTCGAGCGAGAGGATGAATACGGCAACATGCCTGTATTTTCATACAGCATTCAGGCACGCTCAACACCTCCAGGAGATCAGGCCTTGCAGGAGGCGGCCACCCCGTGAGAGGCCAACCCTGCGGCCAAAGACCTTCGCGCGCGAGGGCGCGCTCCTACGGAATGCTGTTGGCTTTGTGGGAGGCCGCCCCGGCGGCCGAAAGCCTTCGCGCGCAGGGGCGCGCTCCTACAGCTTCAGCCGCCGTTGTGCCTGCAGCAAGGCCTGTCGGAGGTCGGCGGCCTGCGTCGGACGTACCAGCCGTGCCAGCTCTTGCCCGTCCCTGAGCAGCACCAGCGTGGGCCAGAGCTTGACGCGAAACGATCGGCCCAGAGGTCGGCCGGGGCCGTCTTCGACCTTGAGGTGGCGCCAGCCGCTGTGTTCTGGCAGCACCTCGGCGATGGCGGGCTGGGCGGCACGGCAATGGCCGCACCAGTCGGTGCCGAACTCCAGCACGGTCAGTCCGGTCAAGGCCTCCACCTCGGCGCGGGTCGGGGCTTCGGTTTCACTCAGATAAGGGGCGTGGGCACTCATGCCCGCCATTGTGGCTCAGGCGCCAGCGAGCGTGCGCAGCGCGTCCGGATTGGTCAGCTGCAGCACGCGGCCGCGACCGCTGATGAGTTCACGTTCGCGCAGCTGACGCAGGATGCGCGAGAAGGTCTCGGGCGCGATGCCCAGGTGCGCGGCGATGCTGCGTTTGCGTTCATGCAGGCTGACCTGCAGACGGTTGGTGGTCGGGTCGCGTTCGGCGTGCTGCATCAGCCATTCGGCACAACGTGCATCGGCATCCTTGGCCAGCCGGCTGATGGCCAGCTCGGTCTGCTGACGCTGCGCGCGCGCCAGATCACCCAGCAGGGAGCGGGACGGCTCGGGCAACAGGTCCACATGGGCACGGAATTCGGCCAAGGCCACGGGTTGCAGGCTGACCTCGGTTTCGGCCACGGCATCAACCGCATGCGGCAGGCCCAGCAGGCCGGATGAAGCCTCGAGCCAGAACGGGCCTTCGACCACACCCAGCTGGTGGTGCAGTCCGCCCTGATCCAGCAGACCCAGCATCACGCGCCCGCGCTCCAGATGCAGCACCTGCTCGGTGCATTCACCACGGCGCAAGAGCACGGCACCCGGCCCGAGCCGCTGGGTTGGCGTTTGCAATGAAGTGGGAATGGCCTGAAGCATGGGGCGGACTTTGCCTGAGCCCACCCCGCTTCGCATTGATCAACGTCAAACGACGGTCAGAGCACCAGAATCGCCCTGAAATCGTTGACATTGGTGTTGGTCGGACCGGTGACGACCAGGTCATCCAGAGCGCTGAAATAGCCGTAAGCGTCGTTGCGCAACAGGTGGTCGGAGAGCTTGAGACCCTGGGCGGCGGCGCGCTGAAGGGTGTCAGGCGTCACCCGGGCACCGGCGTTGTCTTCCATGCCGTCGATGCCGTCGGTGTCGGCCGCCAGCGCCCAGACACTGGCCTGCCCCTGCAGCGCCTCGGCCAACCCCATGCAGAACTCGCCGGCACGCCCGCCGCGGCCGCGCGCCATGCCAGGAGGCAGTTCGCGCACGGTGACGGTGGTTTCGCCGCCACCCAGGATCACGCAAGGCTTGGCGAAAGCGCCCTGCCCGCGCGCCACGGCCCGCGCCAGCGCCGCGTGCACCTTGCCCACCTCGCGCGACTCACCCTCGATCTCGTCGCTCAGGATGTAAGGCGTGATGCCCGCCGCACGGGCCAGCTCGGCCGCCGCCTGCAGCGACTGCATGGGCGTGGCCAGCATGCGCACCTCGGTGCGGGCAAACACGGCATCGCCCGGTTTGGGGGTTTCCAGCCGACCGGCCTGCAGGGCCTGCATGAGTGCGGGCGGCAGCGCAATGCCATAACGCTGCAGGATGGCCAGGGCATCCAGGCAAGTCGTCGCATCGGGCACCGTGGGGCCGCTGGCGATGACCGACGGATCGTCACCGGGCACATCGCTGATGGTGAGCGTCACCACCTGCGCCGGCGCACAGGCCGCCGCCAGCCGTCCACCCTTGATGCGCGAGAGGTGCTTGCGCACGCAGTTCATTTCGGTGATGTTGGCACCGCTGAGCAGCAGGTCCTTGTTGATGCGCTGCTTGTCGGCCAGCGTCAGACCTTCGGCCGGCAAGGTCAGCAGCGCCGAGCCGCCGCCCGAAATCAGGCACAGCACCAGGTCGTCGGGGGTCAAGCCCTGCGTGAGCCCGAGGATGCGCTCGGCCGCCTGCAGCCCGGCCGCGTCGGGCACCGGGTGGGCGGCCTCGACGATCTCGACACGGGCCGGCACGCCGGCTGGCCGCTCGGGCAAGTGGCCGTAACGCGTGACCACCAGGCCCGACAGCGGTGCGTCCTGCGGCCACAAGGCTTCGAGCGCGTGCACCATCGACGCACCCGCCTTGCCGGCGCCCAGCACCAGCGTGCGCCCCTTGGGCACGGGCGGCAGCACGGCGGCCATGTTGTGCAGGGGCATGGCGCGGCGCACGGCCGCGTCGTAGAGGCTGCGCAGGAAAGCCTGCGGCTGGGTGCGCGGATCGGGCAGGGTCATGGGGGCGTTCATGCCGCGATGTTAGCCGGCGGCGATCTCGTGATCCGACATGAGTTCCAGACTGCGGCACAAGGCCGAATGGTCGAGCCCGGCCAGCCCGTGGGCCGCGCAGACCTGCATGAGCTGGGCGGCGCTGGCCGTGTGCGGCAAGGCCACGCCCATCTCGCGCGCGCCCTGCAGCGCCAGGCCCAGGTCTTTCTGGTGCAGTTCGATGCGGAAACCCGGGTTGAAGCTGCGCTGGACCATGCGCTCGCCATGCACTTCCAGAATGCGGCTGGCGGCAAAGCCGCCCATCAGGGCCTGACGCACCCTGGCCGGATCGGCGCCGGCCTTGCTGGCAAACAGCAGCGCCTCGGCCACCGCCTCGATGTTGAGCGCCACGATGATCTGGTTGGCCACCTTGGTGGTCTGGCCGTCGCCATTGCCGCCCACGAGGGTGATGTTCTTGCCCATGGCCTCGAACAAGGGCCGTGCCCGCTCGAAGGTGGCTTCGTGGCCACCCACCATGATGGTCAGGCTGGCGGCCTTGGCCCCCACCTCGCCGCCCGAGACCGGCGCATCGAGGTATTGCGCGCCCAGCGCCTCGATGCGCTGCGCAAAGCGCTTGGTCGCCATCGGACTGATGGAGCTCATGTCGACCACGACCTTGGCCTGACCGTCGCTGGCCGTGGCGCCCGCCTTGAGGCCGGCGGCCACGCCACGCTCGCCAAACAGCACCTCCTCCACATGGGGCGTGTCGGGCAGCATGGTGATGACGATGTCGGCGCGCTTGGCCACTTCTTCGGCGCTGGTGCAGACGGTGGCGCCGCCTTCGACGAGTTCGATCGGCGTCTTGCTGCGCGTCTGCACAAACAGGATGTGGCCGGCCTTGAGCAGGTTGAGCGCCATGGGCGCGCCCATGATGCCCAGTCCGATGAAGCCGATTTTCTGGCCGCTTTTGGTCATGGTGTTCTCCTGGGGGGTGTCGTTCAGTGGGTGGCGGCGGCAGCTTGCGGGCTCAGGCGTTCGACCCAGCCCAGGCCGGCCTCGGTGCCGCCCGGTGTGGCATCGGCAGGCTTGTATTCGCAACCGACCCAGCCGCTGTAGCCGATCTGGTCCAGCCAGCCCAGCAGGTGGGCGTAGTTCATCTCGCCGGTGCCCGGCTCGTGGCGGCCGGGGTTGTCAGCCAGCTGCACATGGCCAATGCGCGCCAGATGCTTTTGCAGCGTGGCTGACAGCTCCCCTTCCATGCGCTGCGCGTGGTAGAGGTCGTACTGCAGGTACAGGTTGTTCGACCCCACCTCGTCCATGATGGCCAGCGCCTGCGCGGTGCGGCTGACGAAAAAGCCCGGAATGTCGAAGGTGTTGATCGGCTCGATCAGCAGGCGCACGCCCTTGCGGCCCAGTGTGGCCGCGGCCTGACGCAGGTTGCCGACCAGCGTGGCGCGGGCGGTGGCTTCGTCCACATCCGCAGGCCGGATGCCCGCCAGACAGTTGATCTGCGGCGTGCCCAGCACGCGGGCGTAGTCCAGCGCGCGCACCAACCCTTCGCAGAACTCCTCCACCCGGTCGGGATGGCAGGCGATGCCGCGCTCGCCCGCGGCCCAGTTGCCGGCGGGCAGGTTGTGCAGCGCCAGCCGCACACCGGCATCGCGGATCGCCCGGGCCACTTCCTCGGCCGGATGGTCATACGGGAACAGGAACTCCACCGCCTCGAAGCCGGCGCGGGCGGCGCGGTCAAAGCGGTCAAGGAAAGGCACTTCGGTGAAGAGCATCGAGAGGTTGGCGGCAAAACGGGGCATGGAGGTTCTCCTTGGGGGTTCAGTCGAGCAGACCGGCGAGTTCGAGGCCCTGGAGGCCGTCGGGGTGGCGGCAGTCCACCGCTTCGAATTCCTGGATGCGGTCGATCTCGGTGCCCATGGCGATGTTGGTGACCTTTTCCAGGATCACCTCCACCACCACCGGCACGCGGTGCTGGCGCGCCAGCTGCTGCGCCTGCTGCAGGGCCGTGCCGATCTGCTCCGGGTCGGTCACCCGCAGCGACTTGCAGCCCAGCCCCTGCACCACCGCCTGGTGGTCCACACCGTAGCCACGCAGCGCCGGGTCGCTCACGTTCTGGTTGTCAAAGGCCAGCTGCACGCAGTAGTCCATGTCGAACTGGCGCTGTGCCTGCCGGATCAGCCCCAGGTAGCTGTTGTTGACCAGCACATGCACATAGGGCAGGCCAAACTGCGCGCCCACGGCCAGCTCCTCGATCAGGAACTGGAAGTCGTAGTCGCCCGAGAGCGCCACCACGTTGCGCGTCGGATCGGCGGCCACCACCCCCAGGGCGGCAGGCAGCGTCCAGCCCAGCGGCCCGGCCTGGCCGCAGTTGATCCACTGGCGCGGTCCATAGATGTGCAAAAACTGCGCGGCGGCGATCTGCGACAGGCCGATGGTGCTCACGTACACCGTGTCGCGGCCAAAGGCCTTGTTCATCTCTTCGTACACGCGCATGGGCTTGATGGGCGTTTCGGTGTAGTGGGTTTTGCGCAGCATCAGGCGCTTGCGCTCGGCGCAGCGCTCGGCCCATTCACGCCAGTCAGGCCACTGCCCGGCAGCCTGGCGCTCGCGCAAGGCCTGCACAAACAGTTGCAGTGCGGCCTTGGCGTCCGAGACGATGCCGTAGTCGGGCATGAACACACGGCCAATCTGGGTGGGCTCGATGTCCACATGCACAAAGCGGCGGCCCTGGGTGTAGGTCTCGACCGAGCCGGTGTGGCGGTTGGCCCAGCGGTTGCCGATGCCCAGCACGAAGTCGCTGGCCAGCAGCGTGGCGTTGCCATAGCGGTGGCTGGTCTGCAGGCCGCACATGCCGGCCATGAGCGGGTGGTCGTCGGGGATGCTGCCCCAGCCCATCAGCGTGGGGATGACCGGGATGCCAGCCAGCTCGGCAAACTCGACCAGCAGGTCACTGGCGTCGGCGTTCAGGATGCCGCCACCGGCCACGATCAGGGGCTTGTTGGCCGTGGCCAGCAGGTCCAGCGCCTTGTCGATCTGGGCGCGGGTGGCGGCTGGTTTGTAGAGCGGCAACGGCGCGTAGGTCTCCGGGTCGAACTCGATCTCGGCCAGCTGCACGTCGATCGGCAAGTCGATCAGCACCGGCCCCGGCCGGCCTGAGCGCATCAGGTGAAAGGCCTGCTGGAATGCGCGCGGCACCTGCGCCGGCTCGCGCACGGTCACCGCCCACTTGGTCACCGGCTTGGCAATCGATTCGATGTCGACCGCCTGAAAGTCTTCCTTGTACAGGCGTGCACGCGGCGCCTGGCCGGTGATGCACAGGATGGGGATGCTGTCGGCCATGGCCGAATACAGGCCGGTGATCATGTCGGTGCCGGCCGGGCCGCTGGTGCCGATGCACACACCGATGTGGCCAGCACGCGCGCGGGTGTAGCCCTCGGCCATGTGTGAGGCCGCCTCCACATGCCGCGCCAGCACGTGGGCGATGCTGCCGCGCTTGCGCAGTGCGGCATACAGCGGGTTGATGGCGGCACCGGGCACACCGAAGGCCTGGGTGATGCCTTCTTTTTCCAGCACGCACAGGGCGGCTTCGATGGCGGTCATGCGGGTCATGGATCGTCTCCAGCAAAGGTTGAGGAACTGGATCGGATGCTATTGATCAACAATCAATATGTGAATTGCATTGCCGGTACTTTCATTCGATACTCCAGATACCGAATGAGGACACCCCATGGACCGTTTCAAGGAAATCGAGGCTTTTGTGCAGGTGATGGAACACGGCAGCATGGCCGCAGCCGCGCTGGCTGCGGGCGTCACGCCAGTGATGATGGGCCGCAGGCTGGATGCGCTGGAGCAGCGTCTGGGCACGCAGCTGGTCATCCGCACCACCCGCCGCCTGAGCCTGACCGACCAGGGTGCGAGCTACCTGGACGAATGCCGCCAGCTGCTGGCCCGCTGGGACGAGGCCGAGCGCGCCGTGTCCGCGCGCCACCAGCGTGCCAGCGGGCACCTGATCGTGTCAGCGCCAGCGGCTTTTGGCCGGCTGCATGTGGCGCCGCACGCCAGCAGCTTTCTGAAGGCCAACCCCGATGTGCAGCTGTCGTTTAACCTGACCGACCGGGTGGTGGACCTGGTGCGCGAGGGCTACGACATGGGCATCCGCATTGGCGGACAGATCGACCCGAACTTTGTGGCCATCAAGCTGGCCAGCAACCAGCGTGTGGTCTGCGGCACACCGGCCTATTTCCGCAAACGCGGCAAACCACGCACCCTCGAAGACCTGCGCCAGCACAACTGCCTGGCCTTCAACCTGCAGGGCGGGCAGCAGCGCGGCTGGTACTTTCTGAAAGACGGCAAGACCGTGACGGTGCGGGTGGAGGGCAATCTGGATTGCAACGACGGCGAACTGCTGCACCGCTGGGTCAGCGAAGGCCTGGGCCTGGGCTGGCGCTCGACCTGGGAAATTCAGGGCCAGCTGCAAAACGGCGAACTCGTCACCGTGCTCGACGAATTCGCCCTGCCCGCCTACGACATCATGGCGGTGTACCCGCAACAAAAACACCTGCCCGCCAAGGTGCGGTTTTTCATCGAGCACCTGAAGAAGGTCTACCGTCCGGCGGCTTACTGGCTGGCCGACAAGCCTTGAGAGAATCCAGACATGAGCACCCTGCTGATCCACCACATCCACACCCTGGCCACCCAGGACGACGCCCAGACCGAGCTGCGCGACGCCTCGGTCTTCATCCGCGACCACCGCATCGAATGGGTGGGGCGGGCCCAGGACCTGCCTGCGCCTTTGCAGACCGCCGATGAAGTGCTGGACGCCCGGCGCCTGCTGGTCGTGCCGGGCATGGCCAACACCCACCACCACATGGTGCAGTCGCTGACACGGGCCGTGCCCGGTGTGCAGAACGCCGAGCTGTTTGCCTGGTTGCAGGGCCTGTACCCGATCTGGGCCGGCCTCACGCCCGAGATGGTGCAGGTCAGCACGCAAGTGGCCATGGCCGAGCTGCTGCTCTCAGGCTGCACCACCAGCAGTGACCACCTCTACATCTATCCCAACGGCATCCGGCTGGACGACAGCATCGAAGCGGCCCGGCAGATTGGCATGCGCTTTGTGGCCACCCGCGGCAGCATGAGCGTGGGCCAGTCACAAGGCGGCCTGCCGCCCGACCGCGTGGTCGAGCGTGAAGACTTCATCCTGAAAGAAACGCAGCGCCTGATCGAAACCCACCACGATGGCGCGCATGGCGCCATGACCCAGGTGGCCGTGGCCCCCTGCTCGCCTTTTTCAGTCAGCCGCGATCTGATGCGCAGCTCGGCCGAGCTGGCCCGCCATTACAAGGTGCGGCTGCACACCCATCTGGCCGAGAACGACCACGATGTGGCCTACAGCCAGGAGAAGTTCAACTGCACACCGGCCCAGTACGCGCAGGATCTGGGCTGGGTGGGCGACGACGTCTGGCATGCCCACTGCGTCAAGCTCGACGACGAGGGCATCAGCCTGTTTGCCGCCACCCGCACCGGCGTGGCCCACTGTCCCTGCAGCAACATGCGCCTGGCCAGCGGCATCGCCCCGATCCGCCGCATGATCGATGCCGGTGTGCCGGTGGGTCTGGGCGTGGACGGCAGCGCCAGCAACGACGCAGCGCACATGGTCAATGAAGCACGCCAGGCCATGCTGCTGGCGCGGCTACGCAAGTCGCTCGAGCCACCGCGTGTCGAGAACGGACGCACGGTGTTCGGTTGCGACACCGCCCCGCTGGAGATGACCGCCCGCGACGCCCTGCGGCTGGCGACCCGCGGCGGCGCCGAGGTGCTGGGTCGTCAGCACGACATCGGCCAGATCACGCCGGGCTACTGCGCCGATCTGGCGCTGTTCGATCTGGACACCCTGCCGATGGCCGGCGGTGCGGTCCATGATCCGGTAGGCAGTCTGCTGCTGTGCGCCAGCGCGCCCACGCGGCACACGGTGGTGCATGGCCGCGTGGTGGTGCGTGACGGGCAACTCACCACTGTCGACCTGGGGCCCTTGATCGAACGGCACAACCGGCTGGCGGCCCAGCTGGCCGAAAGCGCCCGCAGCGCCTGAACGGATCAAACCACCTCGAACGCCATCAGGCCGGTGGCCGTGTTGGAGATCGGGATGTGGTAGTTGCGGTGCACTTCCTTCACACGCGGACCGGCCACGGTCAGGGCAGCGCGCATGGCCAGCCACATCAGCAATTCGACACCCTGGGTACCGGTTTTCTCGACCAGGTCCAGGCTGCTGAACTGGGTGGCCCACTCGGGGTTGCCCACCAGACTGTCCATGAACTGCAGGTCGAAGGCCTTGTTGATGAAACCGGCACGTTCACCATCGAGCTGATGGCTCAGGCCACCAGACGCCAGCACGGCGACTTTCTTGTCGCTGTCCCACGAGGCAATGGCTTCGCCCACGGCCTTGCCCAGGGCATACACACGCTTGGCCGAGGGCAACGGGAACTGCACGGTGTTGATGTTGACCGGCACGATGGTCACGGGCGCTTCGCCTTCGGGCCAGAAGAGCTTGAGCGGCAGCGTGCAGGCGTGGTCCACCAGCATTTCCTGGCAAGTCACGATATCGAATTCCTTGTCGATCAGCTGGTTGATGATGTGCCAGGACAAGTCCAGCTCACCACGGAAAGATGGCAGTTTGGGGATGCCCCAGCCTTCGTCGGCGTTGTCGTATTGCGATGCAGCGCCCACCGCAAAGGTCGGCATCTTGTCCAGGAAAAAGTTCAGGCCGTGGTCGTTGTAGAAGATGACCATCACATCGGGCTTGTGTTCGCCCAGCCATTGCTGCACTGGCGGGTAGCCGGCGAAAAACGGAGCCCAATAGGGCTCGGCCTGCAGGCCCTTGTGGATGGCGCCGCCGATGGCGGGGATGTGCGAAGAGGCGAGACCGCCGATGAGTTGTGCCATGGGGATATTCCTTGTTTGTGAGTGTGTAGGAGCGCAGCCCCGTGCGCGAATGACTTAACACAGTCGGGCATTCGCGCACGGGGGTGCGCTCCCACAGAGAAGGGAGATCAGCCTGCGTAAGCCTGTAGCTTGGCCTTGAATTCGTCCTTGGTCATGCCGGTCTGCTGGGCGCCGATGTCCTGCATGTCCAGGCCGAAGATGCCGGCGAACTTGGCCAGGTAATAGGCGTTGCCCCCGGCGTCGATGAGCTGCAGCACCTGGCGCGAGCGGATGGCGGCCTTCTGCGCCTCGGTCAGCTGGTATTTCGTCATGTAGGCCTCTTCGTCCTTCTGGAACTCGGCGCGGTTGGCGGCTTCGTTGAACGAAAAGCACATTTTGTTAAGGGCGTAGCCCTTGCGTGCGGCGTCGCCATCAAACGGGGTGGTGCCTTCAATGCAGCGCTTTTCCATGCAGGTCTCCTGGTGAACTTCGTGCAGTGTCGCGCCCATAAAACATTCAATCAATGCATGATTTATGATTTGATTAATGAGTCATTTCGATTGGTTGGATCTCGACGCCCGGCTGCTGCGCCTGCTGGTGGCGGTGGTGGACACCGGCTCGATCACGGGTGCGGCCCAGCGCCTGGGCGTGACGCAGTCGGCCGTGAGCCACCTGCTGGACAAGCTGCGCAGCATCACCGGGGACGCGCTCTTCACCAAATCCGGGCGCGGCATCGTGGCGACCGCGCGGGCATTGACGCTGGCCGAGCGTGCCCGCGAACTGCTGGCCGATCTGGAACGCTTTGCGCAAAGCGAAACCTTTGACCCCGCGCACTGGCAGACCACCTTCACCATCGCCGCCAACGACTTTCAGCGCGATGCCCTGCTGCCCGCGCTGATGCAGCGCCTGCGCCAGCAGGCCCCAGGGGTGTCGCTGCGCGTGATTGCATCGGACGTGCCCACGCCCGAGATGCTGCGCCAGCAGCAGTGCCAGCTCATCATCAGCCCGCGCCCGCCCGAGGGCACGGACATCGTGCAAAAGCGTTTGTTTGCCGACCGCTACCGGGTGTTCTACGACCCGGCCGTGCGTGAGGCCCCGCGCACCCGCAAGGCCTATCTGGCGGCCGAGCATGTGACCGTGCTGTACGCGCCGCAGCGCCCGCTCGACCTGGACCAGTACCTGCTGAGCAAGGGCATCGAGCGGCGTTTTCGGGTCATGGTTCCAGGCTTTGCCGGGTTGCCGGCTTTCATTCGCGGCACCGACCTGCTGACCACTGTGCCCGGCCTGATGCGCGAACACCTGATGCGCGGCCTGCATGATGCCGAAGTGCCGGTGCCCTGCCCCACCATGCCGATGTACATGATCTGGCACCTGCGGCACCATCAGGACATGGCACATCGCTGGCTGCGCAGGCAGATCGAGGACATCGCCCTGCCGCTGCAGCCCCGCCAGAGCGCTGCCCGAGGCGCGCCAGATCAGCCGGCGTAAGACTGGCCCAGACGCAACAGTTCAGGCGTTTCGATCACCGCGTTCAAACCGTCAAAGTCCAGCATGCGGTCCTGCCAGGGGGCCGTGGTCTGGTGCTCGTGCAGGCTGGCGTAGTAGCCTTGCAGGGTGTGCACCACGGCACGGGCGGTGCCTCCCGGGAAGATCACGATCCGGAAACCCCGCTCGCCCAACTCGCGCGCGCTTTTGACCGGCGTCTTGCCGCCTTCGACCATGTTGGCCAGCAGGGGCACGCGACCCGCGAACTGCCCGCAGGCGCGCTGCATCTGCTCATCCGAGCGCAGCGCCTCGATGAACAGCGCATCCACACCGCAGGCCAGATACCGCTCGGCGCGCTCCAGGGCAGCGTCCAGGCCCTCCACGGCCACCGCATCGGTGCGCGCCAGGATCAGGGTGCGCTCGTCACGGCGGGCATCGAGCGCAGCGCGCAGCTTGCCTTCCATTTCGGACACCGGCACCACGCCCTTGCCGTCCAGATGCCCGCAGCGTTTGGGGAAAGTCTGGTCTTCGATCTGGACCATGGCCGCGCCGGCACGCTCGAAATCGCGCACCGTGCGCTGGGTGTTGAGCGCGTTGCCAAAGCCGGTGTCGGCATCCACGATCAGCGGCACCTCCACCCGGTCGGTGATGTGGGCAATGGTGTGGGCCACCTCGGTGGCGGTGGTCAGGCCGATGTCGGAGCGGCCCAGCCGGGTGTAGGCGATCGACGCACCCGACAGGTACAGCGCCTCGAAACCGGCCTGCGCCGCCACCAGTGCCGTGAGCGCGTCGTACACGCCCGGCGCCAGCAAGGGCTGGGGTTGTTGCAGGCGTTCACGCAATGCGTATTTCATGACACTTTCCTCGACAGCTTGAGCAGTTCTGCGGCCGTCTGCGCCGCGATATGGCCGCCGGCCACAGCACTCAGCAGGCCATTGCCCGACAGATAGCCCCAGACGGCCTGGCCCGAAACGCCACGCGCAGCGCCGCCTGCCGCCAGCAGGTTGGGCAGGGGCGTACCGTCCTCGCGCAGCACACGGGTGCCGGCGTCAATGTCCAGCCCGCCCTGGGTGTGGAAAAGCGCCCCTGTCACGCGCACGGCATGGAACGGGGCCTGCAGGGCACGCTGGAAGAGGCGCCCGGTCTGTTCGTCGGTGCCGGGCTGCACGGCCGCCAGCGTGCGCTGCAGCGTGTTGGCATCACAACCGATCAGCGCGGCCAGGGCCGGCACATCGGCCGCGTGCTGCACGGCGCCCGCCGCCTGGGCCTGCACGAAATCCGGAAAGTCCTGCGCCATGCGCAGCAAGGCGTCATCGAACACATTCCAGGCCACCCCGCCGGGCTGTGCCAGCACCTGCACCGCGGCTTCGGAGTAACCCTGAGTCTCGTCATGAAAGCGCTCACCACGGGCGTTGATCTGCACGCCCCCTTCCATCATCAGCGCCCAGGAAATCAGGGCGCCCTGTGGCATGGCCCAGGAACCGTGGCCCTGGTAGGCGCCCAGATCGGCCAGGCCCACACCCAGCTGACGGCCCCAGCGGATGGCGCTGCCGTCGTTGCCCACATGACCGGCATAGAGCGCATCGGCCATCTCGGGCAGCAGCTGGCGCACCAGGTCGGGGGCGCCGCCAAAACCGTTGCAGGCCAGCAGCAGCACCTGGCAGCGCAGTGTCTCGGTCCCGCCGTCCGGGCGCTGGTACGCCAGGCCATGGATGCGACCGGCTTCGTCGGCAAACAGCTGCGTCACGCGGGCCTCGGTCAGCACCGGCACGCCAGCGGCATCGGCCGCGGCCAGTAGGCGGCTCATGAGGCCGGTGCCGGTTTTTTCGGGCACCGCGTGCATGCGGTGGCGGCTGTGACCCGGGTAGAGAAAACCGGTCAACACCTGCCAGGGCAGGCCATGGTGCTGCGCCAGCGCGTCCAGGGCCGGGCCGATGGCCTGGGCGTAGGCCTGAACCAGATGGGGTGCGGCCTGGCCATGGGCCTTGGCCTGGATGTCGGCGGCAAACTGCGCAGGGCTGTCGTCAATGCCCAGTGCCCGCTGCGCCTGCGTGCCCGGCGCGGGGATGAAGCCCGAAGACAGCGCAGTCGATCCCGCCGCAAAGGCATCGCGCTCGAGCACCACCGCCTCGATGCCCGCGCGCTGCAGGGCCAGTGCAGCCGTCAGGCCGCAGGCCCCGGCGCCCACAATGGCCACCGGGATCTCGGTGTCGGTCTGAAGAGCCGCCGCCGGCAGCACCTGGACCGTCAATGACATCCCCGTGCTCATGCCTGAAGCTGGCGCAGCAGCGTGGCGCTGTCGCTCACCTCGGCCACCGAAGCCATGTCGGCCAATGCGGCCTGATGCGCCTGTTCGCTGAAGGCCGCGCAACCGTCCGAGAGCACGATGACGTGGTAGTCACGCACATGCGCGTCGCGCACCGTGCTGGCCACACCGCCGTTGGTGACGATGCCGCAGACCACCAGCGTGTCCACGCCGGCCTTCCTGAGCACCCAGTCGAGCTGGGTGCTGAAGAACGCCGAGTACGCCACCTTCCAGACCGACACATCGACCAGCGGCGCCAGCAGGTCCACATTGGCCTGCCCGCGGCTGCCCGGCGCGAAGTCGCCCTTGCGCAGGAAAGGCCGGCGTGCCTTGAGGTGCTCAGAAATCATCGGCTCGCCCTGCGCGTCAGGCCAGAGCGTGAACAGACTGGACGTGACCAGTCCGCCACGGGCCTTGATGGCACGCGCGACGGGCGCCATGCGCGCAGGCAGCTGCACCGCCTCGGGGCTCAGCGTGTTGCCGCGTGCGTAAGCGCCATCGGAGGCGAGAAAGTCGTTTTGCAGGTCAACAATGACCATGCCCAGTCGGGCCTTGCTCAGGTTCATGCCGTGCGCTCCACCAGCAGGTTGCCCAAGGCATCGACCCGGGCGCTGAAGCCGGGTTCCAACCAGACCGTCGTGTCGGCCTGTTCCAGAATGGCCGGACCTTGCACCTGTGCCCCGACAGGCAAGTCCAGGCGCGCATAGCGTTGCGCGTCCCACCAGCGCCCCTGGTGGTAGACGCGCTGCACGCCCACGGGCTGCGTGGAACCCTCGCCTCGCGGGGCCAGCACCGCCAGATCGAAACGCGGGCGGCGGCCGATGCGGGCGTAGCGCAGGTTCATGACCCGGATCACCGGGCCCTGCAGCACACGGCCGAAAGCGTGTCGGTAAGCCGCCTCAAACGCCGTCTGCACGCCAGCCGCATTCAGCTCGTCGCGAGTCACCGTCACCTGCAGGGTATGGGTCTGGCCCATGTAGAGCATGTCCAGGCTGATGATGTCGTGCACCCCCTCGAAACGCACACCGGCCGAATCGAGCCGGGCCTGGCAGGCCTGTGCCAGGCAAGCCACCCGCTCCTGCAGGGCCGCCCAGTCCACTTCGGGCAAGGACACGTTCAAGGTCTGGACCGCGTCGTGGCGCATGTCGGCCATCACGCAGCCCAGCGCCGAGGTCACGCCCGGGTAACGTGGCACGATGCCGGTGGTCACGCCCACCTCGCGCATCATGGCGCAGACATGCAGGCCACCCCCGCCGCCAAAGGGCATGTAGGCAAATTCGCGCGGATCGTGGCCACGCTCGATCGAGACCACGCGGATGGCGCCGGCCATGCGGGCGTTGGCCACCGTCAGGATGGCCTCGGCTGCCGCCATCACATCCAGCCCCAGAGGTTCGGCCACATGGGTACGGATGGCGTCTTCGGCTTTTTTCGCATCGAGCGCCTGCAGCAGGCCACCGCCCAGCGGCCGGTCGGCGGCGATGCGGCCCAGCAGCACGTTGGCGTCGGTCACCGTGGGGCGCGTGTTGCCACGGCCATAGCAGGCTGGCCCCGGCACGCTGCCAGCCGATTCAGGACCGACCTGCAGCATGCCTCCCGCATCCACCGAAGCAATCGAGCCACCACCGGCGCCAATCGTCTCGATCTGGATCATGGGCGAACGCACCACCAGACCGAACTCGATGGCGGTCTGCGCCGCCAGCGCGGCCTGCCCTTGCGCAATCAGCGACACATCAAAAGAGGTCCCGCCCATGTCGCCAGTGATGACGTTGGGGAAGCCGGCGGCCCGGGCCATTTCAGCGCAAGCCATCACCCCCGCCGCCGGCCCCGACAGGGCCGTGCGAACGGGCACGTCGCAAGCGGTCTGGCGCGACATGACGCCACCGTTGCTCTGAACGACCAGCAGTTCGCCGCCAAAGCCCTGGGCGCGCAAATCGCCTTCGAGCCGCTCCAGATAACTGCCGACCACCGGTTGCAGTGCCGCATTCAGCGTCGCGGTAGAGCAACGCTCGAATTCGCGGATTTCGGGCAGCACCTCGCTGGCCACCGTCACATGCGGGTTGGGCCAGAGGGCGCGCACCACCTCGGCGGCCGCCCGCTCATTGGCCGGATTGGCATAGCCATGGATGAAAAACAGACAGACCGCTTCGCAGCCCGCGGCCAGCAGGGCCTGCGTCTGCGTCTTGACCTGCTCCAGATCGACCGGGGTGTGCAGCGCGCCGTCGGCCAGCACGCGCTCGTCCACTTCAAGGCGCAGCGCCCGCGGCACCACGGGCGTGTAGCTGCCGCGCAGGCCCCAGGTCTGCGGGCGGTCGCGGCGACGCATCTCCAGCACATCGCGAAAGCCGCGGGTGGTGATGATCCCGGTCCTGGCCACCTTGCGCTCAAGCAGCGCGTTGGTGCCCACGGTGGTGCCGTGCACGATGGTGGCGATCGCGCGTGCTGCATCCGGCCCCTCGCTGCCCGTGACCTGGGCAATGCCGTTCATGAAGCCACGGGCTTCCTCGCCGCGGGTAGACGGCACCTTGACGATCCTGGCCTGGCCGCTGCGCTCGTCGAGCACGAACAGGTCGGTGAACGTGCCACCGACATCCACGCCCACCACCAGAGCGGGTGTCCCTGAAACTGCAGACATCACGCTTTCTCCTTTGTGTCATCCTGGGTGTAACCGAGTTCGGCATCACGGGCACGGTCGGCTGCGCTGCGCGCCGCTGGATCGCCCCAGCCTCCGCCACCGGGTGTGGACAGGCGCACCCGTTCACCCTTCTTGAGGCGGATGCCCAGCATCTTGGACACCATGGGCGGGCGCTGCCACTGACCGTTGTTTTCGTATTCAAAGACGTTGGGCAAGGCACTCTGCCCGCCGTGGACGCCCTGTGGTGGCGCCTTGCCACGCTCGCCGAAGATGAAGGCCTCGGCGGCTTCTTCGAGCAGTTCGATCTCATAGACCGCGCCCAGCCCGCCGCGGTGCTGGCCGTCGCCGCCCGAGCCCGGGCGCAAGGCCCATTGGGTGAAGCGCACCGGGTAGGCGGCTTCCAGAATTTCCAGCGGCGGAATCGTCGCGGTCGAGATCGGTGCGTTGCCGTGCGAGAGGCCATCGCCTGCGCTGTGGCCACCATGGCCGCCGCCAAAAAAGCTGAACATCACCCAGCGCTGGCCTTTGCGTTTGGCGTCGGTGCGGTGCCCTGCGATCGACAGCGCGTTGATGGTGCCGTAGGCATGGGCCACCGCCCGCTGCGGATCGGCCTGGGCGGTGGCACTGAAGATCACGTCGATCATGCGCAGGATGGTCTCGGTGTAGCCACCCACGGGGCGGGGCCGCGCCGCGCTGATGACCAGGCCGTCGGGGAGGATGAAATCCACCGCATCCAGCACGCCTGCGTTGG
>JACCED010033909.1_pt1 | contig 17634 bp, 22 predicted proteins | sample 7455021 | NCBI WGS metagenome assembly JACCED01 (sample SAMN15323456, study PRJNA562643) | freshwater metagenome | isolation source: river surface water | place: USA:Blue River Watershed | collected 2017-08-19 | reverse complement strand
TTTTTAATATATATTTCAGTTTCATCAAAGCGCGTATCTATAATAGCCATTCCAATTAATTCATTATTATATTTAATAATGTATCTAAAATTATTAGAAGTATATTCATATATTTTTGTATATATATCATAATCATTCATATCATAATCTTTACTATCATTATCTTGAAAATTATTTATATCTATTATTTTATTATTTTTATGAAAATCAATCCATTCTTTTAATTTATATTTAATAATATCATCTGATATATCACATTTATCAATTTGTATTATTTCCATTTTTATTAGTTAATTAAATTGATTTATTAATAATTTGATAAATCAATTTTTATAAATAATTATATATGAAAAAACAGTTTTCATCAGATCTAAAATTAAAAGCAGTTGAATATTATAATAAAATAAATAATTATACTAATACATGTAAAATATTTGGATGTAGTGAAAGAAGTTTGAAAAGATGGATAATTAGATATAATGAAACAGGTGATATTATAAGAAAAAACCGTCAATTAGGTTCATATAAATTAAAAAAGAAACATATTAAATTTATAATAGAAACCATTAAAAATGATAATATAATACATATGAATTTATTACATAAGATATTAAAAAATAAATTTCCAGAATTAACAATATCAAGACAATATTTATCAAATATTATAAGAGATAATAATTTAACTAGAAAAAGAGCAACATTTAAACATTTTCCAAAAACATATAGAGGACAACCCAGAGATGAAAAAGCAGAATATAAAGCATTTTTTGATACTATTAAAAAATATAAATTAAAAAATATTATATCAATTGATGAAACATCTATTAGTACATCATTAAGTTTTAATTATTGTAGAAATAATTTAGGTAAAAGATGCTTTATAAAAACAGATAATAATAATGTTTTTCAAAAATATTCATTAGTTGTAGCAATTAATAATAAAGAATGTATTAAATATAAATTATATGATAAAGGTGCTGTTAATGCTGAAAGATTTAATAAATTTATTAAAAAAATTTGTAGTAAGGTTAAAAATAAATTAATAATATTAGATAACGGACAAATACATAAAAAAGAAGAAACGAAAAATATAATAAAAAATAGTGGTAATTATTTATTATATACTTGTCCTTATTCACCCCGTTTAAACTGTATTGAACAATGGTTTAATCAAGTAAAACATTATATGAAATTATATAGATCCAAAAATTTAGATGAATTAAAAGAAAATTTAAAGAAATCCATTAAAAATATTAGAAAAGAACATTATGAAAAATATTTTATTTATGCTTACAATAAAAAGAGTTATAATAATAAAAAATATGGAGTTTCTAATAAACAAAGAAAATTAAAAGTATATAAAGATTAACTAAAAATCGGCATTTAAAATGCGCACCGCTCTAAAAATATTTTTTTTAAATTAAATATTATTGATTTAAAGTAATTATTATGAATAATACTAAATAGATCCATCTAACTATATGGAATACAGAGACTTGGTATATGAACAAAATAATTTAGATTATGATGATATTGGACAATATGGTATTAAATGTAAAAATTATGATTTATGTCATGGTACTGTTTCATTAGATCATTATGAATTCCATGCTAATTATTTATGTATGACGTGCGGTTCTTGGTTTAAAATTGGAGGATTTGGATGGAATAAATTAGAATTTAGAGATTGTCCGCAAGATGAAGAATGCGCTGTTTGTAATGAAACAGAGACACAGGTTAAATTTCCAGCTAATTGTGGACATTGGTTTTGTGTATCTTGTTCTAGAAATATTTTATTTTGGGTTGCAACTAGTAGCGTGAAAGTTGATATTTCTTTATAAAATATATTGATTTTTTTGATAAAATATTAGAACAATGGGAAAAAGAAAACCCACAACAATATGAAGAATACAATGATGCTGAAAATTTATCTATAGAATTATCGGAAACTACAGAAGGAAGTGTGTTTAATTCACAAAAATGTCCATTATGTAGAAATAAATATGAACGAGTATAAATAGACATTATATAATCAAAATAAAAATTGATTTATTATTCTACTAATATAATTATTAATAATATAATGACTGATATTACTAATATATCTATAACTAGTGAGAATTTATGTTGTATTTGTTGGGCCAATATGGAAAATATTTATAATACAAAATGTAAACATTCATTTCATAAAATATGTATTGATAAATGGTTAGAAAATAATACAACATGTCCTATATGTAGAACAGTTATTAAAAATATTAAACCAATTAATGTTTCTAATAATATAGTTGTGCCAATAAATATTAATATTAATATACCACCAATTCAAGCCGAAGAACAAAATCAACGAATTATTCCAATTACTGAAAATAGTACATTTTTAAAATTTTTGATTAGTGGTTATATTATTAGTAATATTTATAATATAATTATGTTATTTTTATGTAGTAATTATATTGATGATTATTATAATGAAAGAATAAGTAGAGATGCTGCTATATTTATGGTTGTTGATATATTATTAATAGTATCACTACCTGCTACTATTATAAAAAAATTACATAATAATTGTGCATTTTTGTCAATGATGATTTTATATATCATACTAATTGTTTGTTATATATATTATTATAAAGATATATTCAGCTGTTTTAATATTTTATCACTTGGATTGAAAATAAATTTTACAATCTCAAGTTTATTACATATATTTTTTAATATATGTAATTTATTAACTGCGCATATGGTTCATTGGCAATTGGTAATGCAATAATCACTCAATTCATTTATCCTTACAATAGGTTATCATTAGTGGATGGATAATAAAGAAATATCTACTGAATTAACGCGTCATTTGATTTTGTATATTTTCGAAGTGTTCAGTTGTTGGTTCTTGAAGATATGCCTCAACTACTTCTATTTTATTAATTCCAATAGAACGCAATTTAACAATATTTTCTAAAAAATTAGGAATATTGTCAATATCAACATTCTTTTCTAATATATAATGAGATGCAAATGATTGACCAATTATATAACGAACTGCATTATATTTTTCTAATTGCGCATCAGTATATTCATTTTCATCAAATAATTTTCCTGATAAAAAACTAGCCCGTTTAAATCCCATTCCATTAGAAACATATCTAAGAAAATCAACAATACAATCATCCTTAATTATTTGATAAATTTCTAATTCATCATCACCATATTGTAATGCTTGTTGAAAATAATCATCTATCATTTCAAATGTCATTCCATTTTCAACAAACTCATCAATATCAACTTCAATATCTTCATACATTTTTACTGCAACATTTTTATATTTATTAAAGAATTTGAATAAAAATGGAAACATATCAGGATTATCTAAATATGAATACATTGAAATAATAGATGATGATATTTGTAATGAGTTATTTATATCAAAAAAACATAATTTATAAATCATTCCTGCTTGAAACTTTCTAATACATAGATCATTTTGAGTATCAAATGTATCCACTGTATTTTCATATACATTTGTTTTACTAAAAACATGAACACTAAGCATTTTTAAGAATAATTGTTCTTTATTCTTAATAATAAGATGTTCATAATTAAATAATCCCCACATAAATTTCTCAACATCTAATTGCGTTGTTTTGGCATAATATTTTGCAAATTGAGAAGCTAATGGGATTATCAGATTATAAAATTGTTTATTAGTATAAAGAAGCTTATATAAATCTTCTGGATTTAATTGTTTGGCAATTATTAATAGAACTTCCTGAGGTAATACATCTAAAATATTACATGTTATCCCTAGTGATGTTAAAATATTATTAGGAGCTTTAATTGGTTCCATAATAGTTTATTATTAAAACAATTATATATAATTTTTTCAATTTTTCAATTGATTGATTGGATAAAAAAATCAAATACCTGCAATTGGGTCCGCTCGATTATCCTGACTGTTTTCATTAAGTGCTCGCAAATGAGGTTGAACACACCAATAATTCAATAAATGCGGAGGAACACGAATATAGTTTAATTGTTCTTGATTAGGTTGAAATTGTAGCAAGTGTTGGCAAAATATAATGACACTAAGCATTTCTTCAAATGTATCAACAATAATTTCCATAAAGTATCCATTAAATCTATCAATTGAACATAACATTTCAACAAAACCATCAGTTTGTTCATTAGTATGTGGAAAACCTGGTAGAAACATCACAACATGTCCAGTATGATTGTTGCGTGAATTGGTAAATTCTATTATCACTTGATAATTATCATCTTCAAGATTTCGCAGAATATAGTTTGCAGGAAGGTCAGTATTAGTTATCATATTATGAAGATTAACAGCAAAATTAACAGCATCAATACGATTAATATTATTATTACGCTCAGTAGTAAGAACAACCATAAAATATTAATCAATTACTAGTTGTTTATTTATTCAATTTTTATTATTAAAAAATCTTAGATTTTTTAATAATAACTGTTAATTGTGTATATAGAAAAAATTATATTTTTTCTATATCCCAATCAATTTTTATTGTTATAACTTTTATGTGTTCTAAATAATTTATCCATAAATATATCAATACCATAATTATAATAATCTTTTGTTTTACTATTATGATGATAAACATGAAAGTCAGAATTATTTAAATAGTGTTTAGTATTAGAATGTGCTATACATATTCCATTAAATACAGTAAATGTTATCCATAAATGTGTATGATAACTATTTGCACCTAATAATACTAATGGACCAAATATAGGTAAAACAAGTGCACCATAAAATTCAAGTGGAGACATATAAAAAGAACCTAATCCAACTGGATAGACTAATTCATGATGTTTTTTATGAAAATAAAATAAATATTTATTATGTAATAATCTATGAACTGTATAAAACATAATATCTAATAATATTGGCATTGCTATATATTTTCCAACTAATGGTAAATCTTTTAATAAATGATATTTTGGATTAATTAATAATTTATCAAAATAATATATAGCAGGTATTGATAATAAAAATATATTGAAGAATACATTTGGTATTATTTTATTATAAATTTTATCTAATTCTATACGACTTTTAATTTTTTTATTATTATCATTATCATCATAATCTCTTAGCATCGTATATACTCCAAAAATAAAAAAAGATGTTGTTAAATTTATATAATAATATAACATTATTATATAATATAATATTAATTTACCATTTTATTGGTTCTAAACCTCTTTCTTTATAATGTTCGTCTATTTTTTTAAATACACCGCATCCAATAAATCCATTATGTGCACTTAATGGTGATGGGTGGACTGTATTAAATATCCTATGTCTTGATAGATCAATATGAACTACCTTTTGTAATGCGTATCCACCCATCAATAGAAAAACACAATGTTTATTTTGTTCAGAAAACCATTCAATTAATTTATCAGTAAATTTAGTCCATAATTTAGCATGAGAATTAGATATACCTTTAGTAACTGTTAATGCTGAATTTAATAATAAAAATTTTTCTTTTCTAGCCCATTTTTTAAGTAATCCATGTTTTGGTATAATATATTCAGGATAACAATTTTTAATTTCCTTTCTAATATTTTGAAGAGATGGAGGAATAAGTTTATGACATTTAGGAACTGAAAAACATAAACCCATAGCTTGTGGTTTATTATTATATTCATTAATATATGGGTCTTGAGCTATGATTGTTAGTTTAATATCTTTTGGTCCATGATAATATAATGCTCGAAATATATCTTGTCTGTGTGGATAGATAGTATTCTTTTCAGCTAGTTGATTTAATTCTGCTAATATATCAACTAATTCATACATATTAGCTTCAAAAAAAGGCATCCAATCTGGATGAATTCTTTTAGTTACTTTATCATAATTATAATAATAATTAGTCATTATAATTATGATAATTATTTATTCTTAAATTAAATCAATATTTATTTTGGATATCTATGCTTTTGCGTGGACGTTTAACGTCCCACATTAAATATACTTTTATAAATATAATAATATACATTCAATTAATTCATAAGGCAAATTGTTTATTAATATTTTTTTAACTATTTTATGAAATTTAGGTGTATAAATATAATCAAATTTTGTTTCATTTATATATAATATTTTATAATCATCTTTAGTTAAACTATATGACAATGTTTCTATAGAATTATATTGTTTAATTTGTTTATATTTATTTGTTTCATATATTTCTAATTTATTATTATATCCACAATATAAATAATTATTATCATTTGAATATTGTAAGTAATATAGATTATCATCAATAATTATAGGAACAATAAATAATTCATTTCCATATAAATCATAAATAATAATATCATCGTTCAATATAATTGCAAAATGTTTATCATTAATTGCAATTTCTATATCTGAAATATTAGCAACTTTATTATTATGAATAACTTTAGACAGTTCAAAATTATCTAATGAATATATTTTAATTCCAGAATCATAAATAATCATATGATTATTAGATACATTAAAATATAATAAATTATCAAAATGAAAAGAATATAAATGTTCAAAAGTTTTAATACAATAAATATTTAATAATTCTTCATCATCTACAAATAAATATTTATCATTTTTAAATAGATATATTATAAATGCACCATTATTATGTATAATTTTTACAATTTTATGATTATAATCTTCTATAATAATATTATTATTATCATTATAAATAATATTATTATCCGTAAATAATACATATTGAAATCCAGTACTAAGATTTTTATTATAAGATAATTCGGATATTATTTTAGTTTCAGTATTATATATAATTGTTTGTTGGCCTTCACAACTATTACAATATAAATATTTTCCATTTTCTTCAATATACCATTTATTATAATTATTTATTATATAATCACTAAATATATCATCCATAAAATATATATAAATTAACCATAATTAATAATAGAATATCAATTTTTATTTAATAAAAATTGATTAATGTCGGACGTTCAAAACAAAAATCTATATAGATTTTTGTTTTGGTAAACGTCGACACAAATCAAAGGTTATTTCTTATATCTATTATTAAAATCAAAGATTTTAATAATAGATATCCAAAATAAAAATTGATTAAATTTATTAAAAACATATTTTTTATTTATATTAATGAAAGAATTAAACATATTAGCTTATAATTTATTTCAAGGTGAAGATGAAGAACAAATAAATTTTATTAAAGAAAATAATTATGATATATTATTTTTATCAGAAACATCGAATGATATTGATAAAAAATTAAATAATTATATTGGCGATAAGATTGAAAGTCATTGTGGTTTTACTTATTTAGGAATTAATAAAAAATTTAATGTTAAAATATTAAATGTATTTAAGTCAGCTGGTATTGTTATATTTCATGTTAAATTTAATGAAATGATTAATGATGAGATTGTCTTATGTAGTGTTCATTTGGCTCCATATAAAAAAAATGCAAAAATTAGAAATATTCAAATATTTAAAATTCATGAAATATTAGAAGATTTAAATGTGTTACATTTGCCAATTATAATTGGCGGTGATACTAATATGACTGATAATGAAGATGATGTAGTATCAGATTATGGTTTAATTGATGTTTATCTTAATAATCAAGATGAATATTATTATTCAACTTATCCTAATAGAGAATATATTAATGAAAGAATTACATTTGTATCACCGACTGATTTTAGATATGATAGATTTTTTATTAAAAATTGTGAACCAGTTGAATTTAATATAATTCCTAATAATAATTCTGATCATTTAGCAATTAATCTAATTATAAATATATTTTAATCATTTATTCATTTCAATTGTATCAAATATTTTTTTATATCTAATTATCAATCTAATTGATATAATATTTAATAATAGACAATATAAATTAAAAAGAATTGATATATTTAACTTTTTGTTAAAATGATAATAATACATATAAAAAATATAAATTGGTTTTATTAATTGACCAATTGATTGTAATGAATAATAAAAAATATAATATTTGTTATGATATAAATTAATAATATAAAATCCTGCTATTAAAAATGACAATAAAATTGTAATATTAAATGATAATAATAAAAATAATAAATTTTTATGTTTGAAATTATCAATATTAAATAAAAAATTAGTATCATCTAAAATAATTTTAAAATTATTTAAATCAAAGAATATAATCATTATAGCTGATATGCTATATAAAATTGTTATATTTTCAATTATTGAATATGTTTTTTTAATATTTAATTCCATTAAATATTAAACATATACTGCTCTAAATAATTAACATAAATAATTAACATAAATAATTAACATATATATTTAAAATATAATTATCAATAATATTTAATGAAATTTAGTGATAATTATATAGAAACTAAAATTATTAAACACCAACGAATTATTGATAATAATATTTCATTTATTGAATATGAAGAACGTAATATAATAAAAGAATTAATTCCAAGTGATAAATACAAATATTATGTTTGGGGTAATATTGGTAATGCAATGATATTTAATATTAATTGTAAGACTAATGACAAAATAATTAAAATAAAAAATTTATGTTTTAATATAGAAAAATTAATAAAAAATAATGATATTTATATTGCTACTTTAGAAATTAAAAACATTTTATTGCCACTTTTAGATAAATTAACTAATGAAGAAATACAAATTATTAAAAATAATAATAGAGAAACTGCTGGACCATTATATGAATATTATCCTAATTTAAGCACACCAGACATATTTATAGAATTATTCAAATAATTATCAAGTGCAGTATCATAATCAAATCCTTGTTCCATTAAAGAACATATATGTAATATTTCATCTATATCAAATGTATTTATTAAATAATGTAATTTATCATTATCATTATTTAATCCATTTTTATATGATTTAATAATTATATTAATATCATTAGATGTTTCATTAAAAATCTGAATTATATTACATGCTAAATTACAATTAATTCCTATATTCATTAATTCTTTAATAATTGCAATTTGTTCTTCATTAAATTTATCTATAATATCTAATGCTAAATCTTTATCAACATTTTTATTAATTAAATATATAAATTCATTTTGTTCATTTTCATTAATAAAAATGGATGATACATATCGTGCAGTATCAGCATCAACACCATTATTAAATAGATATAACATATTTTCAATTAATTCATCATTCAAATCTTCTACAGCATCAATTGCATTTTTAACAGGTATATTTTTATTAATTAATTCAAATGTTTTTTCAATACCATTGTCATTTAAATTATTAACCATACGAACAGCATCTATTATTTTAATTCCACGTTTGATAATTAATAACATTTTTTGAATACCATCTTTATCTAAACAAGATGCTGCTTCAAATGCGTCATTAATAGAATGGTTCATTTTAATTAAATATATCATATTTAATATTTGGTTAATATTTAAATTACGTAATGCTTTAATAGCTTCTTGGTGATTAAAATTTTGAAAAACTCGTAGTCGATAATAATTATATATTTTATTATTATTAAATCTATAATTATAAAAATCTAATGAATTATTATTTATTTTATCTTTTGAGTTGTTAAAAATAAACAATCCAATTAAAATTAAATCTTTTATATATTTTTTTTGAAATCTATAACAACTTTTAAGAATTATAGACATTTGATAATAATTTGATGTATTATTTTTAATTAATTTCGATACAATATTATTTAAATTATCATCTATAATATTTTTAATAATTTTATCATAATAATAGAAAGCTAATATATCTCGACAGTCATTTAATTTTTCAATGATATTAAGTATTATTTCTTGAGGTAAGTTAACTAACATCATACTAATTATTAATTTTATAAGTTTTTATTAATTATTTTCAATTTTTATTTATACAAAGTTTAAAAAACTTTGTATAAATAACTGTTAATTTGGTAGAATTGAAAATCATAGATTTTCAATCCCCAAATCAATTTTTATTTATAATCTATTAGGTAAAAGACTTAATTATCACATAATAATATCAATAAATTCTTTCAATAATATTTTAGGTAATTCATGTATTAAGGAATTATCAAATTCTATTTCTAAAAATTTATTCATAAATTCACATACAGAATTATAAGTAAATTCATTTTTGAAACATTTAATATATTTATTAGTTTTATTATATATATCATATATGTCATCATTTATTTGACCTATCGGTAATTCTATTAAATTAACAAATTCATTATAATTATAAAATTTTGTTTTATTAAAATATATATAATATAATAATAAATAATCTCTATAGAGATGATTTAAGTAAAAATTTTTATATTCTGTATTTACAATATATTCTGATAATCCAAAGTCTGATATTTTATAATTATATCCATTTGTATCAACATGATAAATTTCATTATCAATAACTATTTTTTGTTTATAATGGGAACCAATATAATTAACTAATAAATTATTTGGTGTTAAATCACCATGAATTAATTTTAAATCATTATGTAATATATTTAATCCATTGAAATAGCATCCTAAAATACCAGTTAAATCAAAATAAAGATCTGTTTTTATAAAATTATATAGGTCTCCTTCATTCATATATTCCATATGAATATAACCAAAATTGTTTATTGAAATACAATTAATAAATGGAACAATAATATTAATTTGTTTAGCTAAATTAATTTCTGATACTTCTTCTTTAATAATATTTATAAAAATATCATTATTAATATTATTTGCTTTTTTTGTATTAGATACTTCTTTTTCAAAAGATGTAGTACCGTCATTATAAATTTCAACTCTAAATTGTTTTATAATATAATTAAAACTATTAGTTCTTTTTTTCATTATGACACCATATGTGCCTTTCCCGACATATTCTAAATCTAATGGTTTATCTAAACTCATTATCACTATAATGAGTTAGAATAAAAAGTTGAATTTCCTTCATTTATAATTTTATATATAATATATTATGCTCGCTACTCGTAAAATTAATATAAATAATAATTCGTTATTACCATCAGAGATTAATAAAATAATAGAAAGTTATACTGAAATTACATTTACAATTATTTGTGAAAAAATAAGACAATATAGTGAAAAGATAAAAGTATCTTTAATTAATGTTTTTACTAATGATACATTAGAAGAGATATATTTAGATGATGTCAATAATGAAACAGTTAAACTTAGTTCTGATGGTACAAAGTTAATATATTTAGATATTTATAGTAATATGGTTTATTATGATATCCATACTAAAAATATAAAAAAAATATTAATTGGATTATGTCCTTTGTATTATTATTTTGATAGAAATGGATTATATTTTATTACTTCAAATAATAATACAACTTATATTTTTGATATAATTGGTAATAAATTATTATATGAATTACCAATTCATTCTATTATTAATGATAATATTGAAATGATTAGTGAAGATTATAAAAGAATTTTATGTCTTTCTAAAAATAATATATATATTTATGATTTAATTAATGGTAATAAAATATATTCATCTTCATTAGAATTAAATCAAAATTATAAATTTTTCTCTTATACTAATAAAACTATGAACTATATAATTTATGGATATGATAATATAATAAATATACTTAATATAGATGGAGATAGAGATACTCATTTTTATTATAAAGATGATGAAGAAGATGAAGATATTAATTATATAAAAGGAATTGCTTTTTATAAAGATTTAGTTGCAATTCATTATAATTATTATGTTAAAATTATAAATATTAAACAAAATAAAATAGAAAGAATAGAAGATACAAGTTATTGTGTTTTATGTAATAGAATGGAATTTACTAAAGATGGTAAATATTTAATTATTAAAAAAGATGATATAATTATTGAAACCATTTTAACCAAAATATAGAAAAATTGAAAATTTTTTTATTATAATGTTGCTATTAATATTATATATTCAATGCCACTTAAAGTTAAACCTTTGATGAACCAAAACACTACTCTGCCTACTCAGGTTGTTGATCCTGTTCAATCTAAACCCATTAAAATTAAACCCATCAAAATTAAACCCATCAAATCAAAAACCCCTGATTTAAAGAGCATTATTGATAACTGCTCTTATGTTAAGAATTGTAAATCAAATGATAAAAGAGATGTGAATTCAATTTCTTATCTTGTTAATATCAATTTATCTCATAGTGATTGTATTAAATTAGGACATGGAGTTGAGAAAATATTTAAAATGTTTATTTCAGCTAGTGTACCCAATTTAAAAGACATTAAATCAAAGAATATTAAAGGAATGAAAGAGAAAGATCATCTCTTTATTGATGAGAAGAATAAAATTGTTTATTATGCTGAGATTAAAACAAATTTAAAATTGGATACAGAAAAGGACAAATCTACTATTAAAAAGTGTTTTGATATCAAAAAAGAACTTGTAGATAAATACAAAGGATATCAAATTAAAATGTTTTTAGTAGGTTGTAGATATATTTCTAATGATTATATTCCATTAGATATCTATAAGAAATATCTTAAAATTAAAGATCATCTTGTTGGTCTAAATGAATATTTTGAAGCATTATCTATTCCTCATAAGTATGATGATGAAGAAACTTATAAGGAACATATAAATTATCTTGCACAGAAGATGTTTAAGAAATAAATAAATTTTTTTAACATTAATAATTTTTAATAATTAAATGTTTTACATTAATTTCATCTCCAACACGACCAGCATATAATTTAAATCTATATTTCTTTTGATATTCTTCAACTATATAATCTTTATATAGTTCTTCAATAAATTTTGTTTTACCAATAATCATCATACATTTGATTTTAGTTTCTTTAAAACATTTGGCTAATCTTTTTTGTTCTTCTTGTGCGAATTTACAATATCCATAATCAGTAAATTCACTATCATATGGAGGATCTAAAAACATAAAATTATTTTCATCATTATAATTTTTAAAAATATTCTCAAAGTCTGTTTTCATAATTTCTGTTCTTTTTAATAATTCTTCATAATTAGTATTTTTCAAATCATTATAGTTAATTGTTTTATATTTTCCATATGGTATATTAAATTTACCATCTTTATTGTATCTTAACATACCTCTAAAACATGTTTTTCTCAAATAATAAAATCTTTTAGCATTGTCTAATGGTGTTTTTACTTCCATTTTATCTCGTACTTTATAATAATCTTCTTCTGTATTTTTATTTTCTTCCATAAATTTATAAATTTCATTTATTTTACCATCTTTTATTGATTTATACAAATCAATTAATTCAGTATGAACATCAGATATAATTGCTTTATCTGGATTTAAGTGGAAATATACAGCACCTCCACCAATAAATGGTTCTATATAATAATTATAATTTTTTGGTATATGTTTTTCAAAATGTTTAATTTCTTCACTTTTACCACCACTCCATTTAATTAATGGGCTTAAACTTATTTTATTAATAATAGGTTCAATTGTTGGTTCAACTGTTGGTTCAACTTGTATTTCTTCTTTATTATCTTTTTTCTTTTTTGTTTTTGTGACTTTAGGTTTAACCTGAGGTTTAACCTCAGGTTTTGGATCAGAAGTTGGTTCAATATCTGGTTCAACTTCAGGGATAATTTTTTTAGTTTTACTACTTTTCATTACAATTTTAGTTAATTCATTATTATTATTTAATTCAATTTTTAAATTTTTAACCATTATATAAAAAATAAAGAATATAATTTTATAACAAAATCTGGATAAATATTATTTGGTAATATTTTATGACCTTCAATTAATACTTTTTTATTTCCCATAAATATAGACATACCATTATGATTATATTTAAATGGTTCTTCTATTTCACCATTTAATCTTTTAGCAACATATACACCTTGTTGATATGCTACTTGACCTGTTCTCATATAATTAACATATTCATTATTTGAACAATCTCCTCCAATATAAATATTTTTATCAATTTGTAAATATTCATTAATTGGTTTATAATTTTGTGTTAATATATTAGGTTTATTCCCAATACAAAACAAATTATAACCATGTTTTTCATTACATTTTTTTGCAAAAGATAATTCAATATTATTTTTATTCAAACTATTAAATACTAATTCTTTGTTATTTGGAGATAAATAATTAAAAACTTTATCTTTTTCTAATAAATCAAACATTCTAATGTAATGATTTTTGTTTGATAAAATATTTGTTAATTCTAATCCTATTGGCCCCATACCAATTATATTAATATATTTATACCTAATTAGAGAATTAATTTCATTTTTCCAATCAGCTAATGATTTATTTGCACCTAATCCAATAACTAAATAATCATATTTATAATTTTTATTATTAATATTAATATTATTATTATTAATATGCATTGATTTAATTTCTTGTTTTATTTTAATTTGTGGTGATTTAATAAATAAAAAATCTCTTAAATGAAATGATTTCTCATATTTTTGGTTTCTTTCCAATGAATACATCATATCCTGTGGATTAATAAAATCATCTTTATAAATTTGAGTAACATGAAATTTTTTAAAATTAATATGATGTAAAAAACCACGTGCAAAAAAACCATCTCCTAATAATACTATATCTTGTTTATTATCCATTATTAATAAAAAAATTATTACTTTAATATAAATTATTATAATAAATTGTATAATTATACAATAAATAATCTTTAAAAGATGGGAAATTTAGATAAAAATTATTTCCAAATCTATCTACATCAATTTTAATTAAATTATCATCTAATAATGCCCTTTCTGAAAAAACAATAATGTAATTATTTGCTTCTAAATAATATTTCCCATCGTAATTAATTGGACAATTAAATGATAAATTTATAATTAAATTATTGTCAAAATTTTCAAATTCAAAATTAGTTAAATATAATGATACTTCTAATGTATTTTTTGCATAATTATGAATACTATAAGAAATTATATTAAATATTTGGAAATAATATTTATTTGTATCCATTATTGTTTCAACTCCAGAATAAATATCAAATTCTTCTGATAATATAGAATTAAATTCAATCTTATTAATCTTAATATTAATATTATTTTCATAAAAACTTTCATATTTAATATTTAATGGAACATTATTATCATTTAATATCAAACTATTTTTATTAAAATTAACTGAAAATAAAAAATTGGATAATGAATAATCTTCAAATAATCCATAAACAATATTAATATTATAAATATAAAATATAATTAATAACAATTTCATAATTAATTAATAACTAATTATGAAATTATATTAAAATCAATTTTTATTTAGCTTGTTTAATTTTATATCTATAATATATTAAAACAACAAATATAATAAAAATAATTGTTATTATTATATCAATAATATTAATAATATTATTATTATTAGAGGTAGGTAAAATAATACTTGCTGGATTCATAGTTGCTGGATTAAATTCCATTATAATTAACATAGATAATTTTTTTTATTAGTGTTATTACATTTATTTCTGCAAACATTATAAAATGTACATGGTAAAAATAATAACAATATTGGGAATTTAAAAGGACAACATATACATGTACAAACACAATCATCATTAGTGCTTTTATATCCATTTGGATATGTAATAAATGCTTCAAACCATTCATTCATACTAACACAACAATAGTATTCATCTGATTTACATCCACATATTTTTTTTTCACAATAACATTTATGATTATCATCATCTATTATTTCTTGTTTTGACATTAAATATTATAATTATTTATTTTATTTTTTTTAATCAATTTTTATTTTTTGATTAATTATTTGATGAAAATTTTTAATATCATCAGTATAATAATTCATTAAATCAAATGATAATGGTTTTCCAACACATTTAATAGAATGAATATAAGGAATATCTTTTAAATTAACTATATTAATTGAATAATTTGTATAATTATATGTATTATTTATGTTTTGATATCTCTTAATAGTTATTTGTTCATAAATATCATAATTAATATCATCAATATTTGTAGAAATTTTAGTTAAAATACGTGTTGTTTTATTTAATTCAGATATATTATAATCATAATTCATATTATTTTTAATATTAAAATGACATTCACCTACTTTAATTTCTTCTTTTAAAATACCCATTTCATCATGATATGTTTTAAGAAATGGAAATATAATAGATGTGAATGTATGTTTAGGTAAAAGACGGAGATTAATCAAACTCATAATAATATTAATAATATTGAAAATTAAAGTTTAAATAAATATAGTATTATTATAATGAAGAGAAGTATTACTAATATAATAATTCGATGTGAGTTTATAGATTTATTAGATAGATTAGAAAAAATTAATTATGATTATGTTGATATAAATGAATTAAATAATTTTGTATATATTGATCCAAAAAATGATAATAGTTATAAAATTTCTAAAATTATTAATAATAGAGAAACATATTTATTTCAATTTAAAAAAACTAATAATGAATTTATAAATATACCAAATGCTAAATTTCATCCAAAAGTAGAATATGATTTTAATATTGATTTGGTAAATAAAATATTTAAAAAAATAGATGAATATCAAGATATTGAATTACATACAATAATTAATATGGATATTAATAATATAGAAGTTAATAAAAAAAATAAATCATTATTAAGAAAAATATTTGGATGTTAATAGTCAAATAAATTTTTTTATTTATTATAATATATTATATATTATATATAATGTCAGGATATTTACCACCGACCGGTTCTGTATTTAATACAAATTATGGGTATTTGTATTGGGATGGAATGTATCAATTACCACTCCCTGTTATTAATACAATTGTAACTTGTGTTCCTAATAATATTTTTACAAATGGTTTAATGTCATGGAATGGAATGATGTTTGTTCCTGTTAATAATATTACTTATGGGACACCTGTATGGGATGTAAATAGATATAGATATTGGGATGGACAACAATTATTAGATAATCCACCATCTCAACCTCAACCCCCTCAATCAAAACCTGCGTTTGATATGTCATTAAAAAGAGAACGTTCTCAAGAGCCAGAATTACCTCCATTAAAAAAACCAACAACACCACCTCCACAACCTCCACAACCTCCACAACCTCCAGTTAAAAAACCAACAACACCACCTCCTCAACCTCAACCCCAATCATCAATTCAAAGTCGTTTAGGACCAACACAACCTCAATCTCAACCCCAATCATCAATTCAAAGTCGTTTAGGACCAACTCAACCCCAATCATCAATTCAAAGTCGTTTAGGACCAACACAACCTCCTCAATCATCTATTCAAAGTCGTTTAGGACCAACTCAACCTCAACCTCAATCTCAATCCCAATCCCAACCTTTAGGATTTAGACCTATAACACCTACTAGTCGTCCTCCATCTACTCCAACTGCTGGTTTATCTAGTATGAAATTAACTTCAACTCCAACACCACCACCAGCTGCTGCTGCCTTTAGAACACCACCACCAGCAGCTGCTACCTTTAGTAGAACACCACCAGCAGCTGCTACCTTTAGTAGAACACCACCAGCAGCTGC
>JACCED011129125.1_pt1 | contig 17654 bp, 12 predicted proteins | sample 7455021 | NCBI WGS metagenome assembly JACCED01 (sample SAMN15323456, study PRJNA562643) | freshwater metagenome | isolation source: river surface water | place: USA:Blue River Watershed | collected 2017-08-19 | reverse complement strand
TTTTTGTTGAATTTCTTGATTTAAATAAGTTTCTTCTTGTTGTTCAATAACTTCTTGTTGTTCAATAACTTCTTGTTCAATAACTTCTTGTTGTTCAATAACTTCTTGTTGTTCAATAATTTCTTGTTGTTCAATAACTTCTTGTTCAATAACTTCATCTTGCTCTTCAATAACATCTTGCTCTTCAATAACATCTTGTTCTTTAATAACTTCTTGTTGTTCAACAATTTCATCTAATTTTTTTTTTGGTTCATAAATAATATTTTCATCTTGATTAATAATAACTTTTTTAGAATCTTTTTTAATTTCTAAATCTAAATTTTTTATAATATTTTCTTCTTCATTAAAATGTTCAATAATAAAATCAAACAATATTTTATTTTCTTCAATTAATTTATTATTCATATTATGTAATTCATTATTTTTAGAAATAAGTATATTTAATTTTTCATTAATATTTTCTTCTAATTTATGTATTTTTTTACTTATTTTATGTTCAGAAATAATATTTTCACGTTTATTATCATTAATATATTCAATAATTCTATTCATATTTTTTTCATTCATATCAGAAATATGCTTAATTATTTCTGATATTTGATTTTGATTTATAATTTGGGAGCTTTCTTTTTTTGAAAAGCAAAACATTTTTAATTTAAAATAATTTTTATTTTAAATTTATTAAATTTCTTTTAAGACCACATAATATATTTATTTTTTAATATTTTTAATCTCTTCATCTGTAAAAATATTTAATATATTAATCTTTTCGGACTCTTTTTTTGGTTTTTTTGTTACCTTCGTTTTTTTTAAGTCGTTCTTGGTTCCCATTGGACCTAGAACGCTTGTGGAGACATCGTTTTTTTTTTGTTCAACATCATCACTAAAAACATTAAATATATTGATATTTTTTCCATAATCCACTTTTTCCGGATCACTATCACCACTACTGCTATCAGTATCACTTAATATTACAATATCAGATGATGTCATAAATTCAGTAATTTTTTTACTTTTAATAGTTGGTTTTTTAGCTTTTTCTTTCTCTTCTTTTATTCGTTCTTTTTCACTATTTTTATCATCTTTTATTTTTTGTAAATCTTCTTTTAATTTATCTGGTCCAACTGAACGGTAATAACAAACTTGATTCCAAAATTCTTCAAGCTCTTTAGATGCTTTATAAAACCATTCTTGATTTCTATAAATAGGAATACAAGAAACACGTTCTAAAAACCAATATGTAAATTCATTTAATACATATCGTGATTGATGTCTATATTTAGATTTTATTTCATTTTTCCAAGCTTTTAATTCTTCTCCAAGAATTCCAATTGGACTATATTCATAATATTCTTTATTTTCAACCATGTCATAAAAATTAGCAACAACACCTTTTTCATATCCATAAGTATTATAAAAATTATTACCACTTTTATCAGAATCTGTTATATAATCATTTTCATTTGCATATTCAATGATTTTACATTCCAAAAAATCACATCTATCCAATTCACATACTTCCAATTGCCCTTGTACTTGACAATAATAAACATCTGGTATAATTCCATCAATTACTCGACTACTTGGACACTTGATTTCAACCATTACTCCGTCAGATGTAATACCATCAGGAGATGCTCCTAAATGAGAAATAGTAGGATGGCGAATACAACCGAATTCAATAACTTGAGTTTTATTGCGATATTCATAAATTTGTATAGCAACAGCTTCATATTTAATACCCCATTTCATTGCTGCGTTTGTAAAAAAAGGTGTATCATCACAACATTTTTTAAGTAATACTTGATTTTTTCCACCACCATATTTACTCATTCCTAAAATAGAACCCCAATCTGATGCAGATAACATACTATGACGCATTGTGTACCATTCAGGAGAACGTTGTTCAGGTTGAGGAATTAATTTAAGACGTTCTACTTGAGCGCGATTATATTCTAAACGTGATGGTGTAAATTTAGGAAGCATATCATTTGTATAAAAAACAAGTTTATTTCGTGTACAAATTATTGGTTCTTCTTCCATTTTTTTTTATAAAATTAATTATTTTTAAATATGTACTTATATTATTTATATAATATTTACCTTTAAGTTAAAATTATTTTAAAAAAATATTTTTTATATACTATTTATAGTATTATTAAAATAAATATGGAATATAAAAAATATATAAAATATGCATCAACTACATTGTTTATATCAATTTTAATAACATTTATATTAACATATTTTTATTTAAAAAAAATAGAAAGTTGTGATTGTATTTTAGGTAAACATGATGAACACGGAAGTTATAATGTTAATATTAAATATTTAGAATATATTCAAATAGCATTAATTATTATTGTAATTGTGGACCATTTTTTTGTATTAAATGATCATATAGATAAATTAGGGGTCTTTAAAATATTTTTATTATTAATAATTTTAGGATTATATGGATCATTTATTTATTATATATATTATTTTTCAAAAAATATAAATAATCCAAGTTGTGAATGTGGTAAAAGTTGGGAACGATATGTATTATATAAACAATTTTTAATGTATATTACTGTAATTAGTATAATTATAATAGCATTAATATTTAATATTGAACACGAATTATTACATCAAGTATATGAATCAAGTTCAATGAAACATATTTATTATTTATTTAAATCCATATTTAAATAAGTGAAACCAAGGTTGTTCCTTGAGATTGACCTTTGGTTTCCTTATAAACCATTCTTATTAAAAAATAAATACTTATTAACAAATAATTATTTGTTAATAAATTATTCAAAATAAATTATCTTAAATAAAAAATATATAAATTAAAGTTATTTATAGCGGAGGTTTATAAGGAACCAAAGCGGTTCCTTATTTTAGTTTTCAGCTGCAAAAGCAAGTTCATCAGCAGTAAAATCGGCATCAACCATTACACCACCATATTCACCTTCACCATCTTGAACATTTTCATTTTCGTGTTCAGCCAATTCATTATTATATAATTTATCCATATATTCTTCTTTAGCAGTTTCTAACATATCAGAAGGCATTTCAGTACCATATTGAGCAATATATTCTGTTTTAGTTTTTTCAATAAAATCATCTATTGTTTCTTGTGTTTTCATTTCTGCTTCACTCATTTCTTCTCCAGCATTTTCTTCAGGTAAAGCAGCAGTTGAAATTTTACCATAAATGCTAAATTGAAGTTGTTTGCTGAAGTAACCGGTATCTTCATCATCGGCATCAAGTGCTTTTTGTAATTCTTCTAAATAAGCATAATTTTTAGCATTTTTAATCTTTTCAATATCTTTTGTACTAATATCAAATAAATCAATATCATCTAACATTTTATCTAAAATAAATTGAATAAACATACAACGATATTTACATTGAGCATCCATTGAAGCAGCATTTAATGTAATATTTTCTTCACCTGCAGCTTCATCAATTTCTTCATCACTATCATCATTTTCATTATTACATAATATTAAATTATTTAATTCTTTAATAAATAAGTAATGAACAATTTCAGATGCATCTCTAAATGAAAAGTTTGAAAATTTAAGAATACTTTTATATTGAGAATCATGAATATCATCTTCACCATATATTGAATTAATCATTTGAGCATCATATTTAAGTTTAATATTTTTAAAATAAATTTGAACAGCTGGATCATAAAATTGTTCTAATGGTTCATATTCATTATAAATAAATGATTGTATTTCTTTTGAAATATATTCATTATCTTCAAATGTTAATAATTGGTCTTCTTCAACATTTTCAAGTTCTTTAACACGAGATTTATTATTTTTAATCATTGATAAATGTTTTCTTAAATAATCATTATAACATTTTTTTAAATAATGAAGACGAATATGTGTTAATTCTTCATCATTTTTCACACTCATTTTTTTAGGAAGATTTTTCTTTTCTTTTTCACTTAATTTCATAAAATATTGATAATATCCAATGTTATATAATAAATCAGAATATTTATCTTTAAACTCTTTATTTCCGGATTTACCTAAAATAGTACTTAAAGATTTCATTAATTTTTCAATTTCTTTAGCTTTTAAATTATTTGCATTTGCTTTAAAATCAATTACATCATAAATTTTATAAGTATACAAATCTAAATTATGTTGTTTTTGTAAAGCTATATTATTTAATAACATTTCATAATCTTTTTTACTATATGATTTACTTGCTATTTCATCATAACTTTTTCCACTCTTTGTATCACGACGTTCTTTACCTTCACCTGCATAAATACGTAATGTACCAACATAAGGTCCTTCATCAACATACATAATAAATTTCTCAAGAATTTGTTCTTCTGTTGTACTTTCGGGATTTGCATAAACTGGTAAATTATTTGGATAATATGAATCAGAAACAGGTCCATTTGTAATTGCACGACTATATATACCGCGTTGATGGAATAAATATTTAAGTTTATATAAATCACGAACTTCTTTAATCATTCCTCCAAATGAAACATTTCCAGATTTACTTTCAACATAATAAATAAAACCCATATATTCATCAAGATATTCATCACAACAAGCTTTTTCAACAACACTTATTCCCATTCCACTTTCAGGATTTACATCACGCAATTGTGTTTCATTATAAACAGACATATATATTTTTCGTAATTCTTGATTTAAATAATTAATTCTATGTTTCCACATTTGATAATATTTGTCAGTATCTTTTCCACTTAATACACTTTCTATAAAATTATTTGGTAATGACCCTTTATCTTCATATATTACAGAAACATCTTCAATTGATGATGTATTAAATGATGCAACTTTTTTAGAAAGCTCAATTTTATATTCACGTTTTTTCATATATAATTGATTAATTGCTGTACTTTTTCTAAATTCATTATAATTTGTTTCAACATAACTCATACAACCTTTCATTGTTTCATCTTTATTACCCATTGATGGTAATGTCCCCATTTCTAAAAGTAAACAAGAAATATATTGAATACCATCAATACCTTCAAATGAAGTAAAAGCACATGGGGAAAGTTTTGTTGAAAATTGGTAATCAGGAACTGCAGTTTGAACTGAAACTAAGAAACGAGATGCTATAATAGAAGCATATTGTATTCTTTGATAAATTTCATAATTTTTTAAGAAAACACCTTCTTCTAACATACGTTTAATCATATCTGGTGTAAAACCTTTACTAGACATTAATAACTTAGCTTCGCGTTGTGTATAATCTTTAAAGTTTGGAATATTGCGTATCTTTTCAAGTGAATCAATAATAATTGCAATTGTATCATATTCATTTAACATAATACCTGTTTTTGAGCACATATTTTTTTGAACAAAAATACAAATATCTTTAATAGCACCTCCAACATCATCTGATTTAAAACCTTTTTCTAAAAAGATTTGTCTAAATTCTTTAGAATCACAATCTAAATATTTCATTTTTGGGTCATATGTTTCTAAATCAGTTACTGTTTGTGGTGCTGCTTCTTCTTCATCTTCTACCCATACATCACGACTTCTTATTTGTTGACCAGCTTCAGTATAACCTTCAACATCATCTGATTTATGACTTCCTATAACTTTACCACAATTACGACATGTTTGAACATCAGAAGAAGCTTCGCCTTCATCACCAAATATATTAAACATATTTTGAACAATTTGTTCTTTCTTTTTAGGATCATTTGCTTTTCGTTCACGCATTTTATATACATGGTGACCACATATATATTGATTATCAATTTTTCGTTTATATTTTTTAGAATATAAATCCATTCCAATTAATAAACCATCTTTTTCAATTAAATTATAAATATAATTTTCTTGCATATCAATGTCACGTAATCCATATATTTTACGAATTAATATATCTAAAGCATCATATTTAACTGTTTCAACTTTTTCTTCTTCTATTTCTTCTTCAACTATTTTAACTCCTGATTCAACATAATATTTTTGAACACTTTGAGCAATTTGGTTTTCAAAATAATCCATATATGTATTACTTTCAATATAACTTTTAAGATTTAAAAAGTCTTGATGTACTTGAGATACATATGTTAAACGATCCTTAAAACGTGTATATAAACGACTATGACAACCATAATCTTTACGATAAACAGTATCTAAAGTATCAATATCTAACTCTTCTAAATCCGTATTATTAAAAGTACATAAATATTCTATTTTATCATATTTGGGAACAATTTCTGTTAAAGTCCAGCTTTCAGTATTTTTATCAAAAGTGTATACTTCATTTCCAATTAATGCTAAAGTTCCTTCGCTAATTTCATCTTCCATTTCTTTCCATTTATCAGCATCTCTATTATATTTATAAAGTATATCTTCTTCTAATTTTATTGTACCATCAACATAAGATAATTTATCTTTTTTAATTTGTTTAATTTCATCTGATGGCATAATTTGATAACGATATAATTGGCAACATTTTTTATTATTTCCTGCTTTGGTTGTATTTTTTGTTTTGCGGAGTTGATTTTCAATAACAATTTCTTTATTTAATTGTTTTTCATTATTTTTACTTTGATTTCCATATGTTTCAATCATTTTATTAATCATACTTATATCTTGTTGTTCTTTAAAAATTCCGTGAAACATTTTCATCATTTCAGAAAAGAAAATAACACCGTGGTCTCGTTGTTCCATTAACCATAATAAACGAGCTGAAATACAATCTTCTGGTTTATTTAAATGAGGATATAAACCGTAATATTTTGTAACATTTTCATTTGTAATGTATAAATCGGCTAAAAAGAAATTTTTATCAGCAAAACGTTCTTTATTTGTAATATGGAAAATTTGTAATGATTGACGTTTAAGAAGCTCTTCTTGTAAATGAAGTTTTTCTAAATTACTTTTTAATATATTTTTAATAAAATCAAATTGGTCTATTTTTAAATTTCCTATTTTTAAATTATAACGCTCTAATACATATTCAACATCTTGAATTGTATAACATTGTGCTAATTTATCACTTTCACGTTCAACTATTGAATCTAATGTTGGTACAATTTTTGTTAACACTTCACGAAATTCATCTTTACTTTTAAATATTAAATCATCAAATAAATATAATTTATTATGATTGTTTGATTCTACATTTTCTTTATAACTACTATTTTCATATTTTGATTCAAATTCACCTAATTGTTCATTATAATATACTTTATATCTATCATAAACTAATTTATTAGGTGTATATATTTCACCATATGTACCATCAATATTTAATTTTGTAGATGATTTAATTGAAAATTCATTTTCATTTTCAATTGTTATATTAATATGTTGTTTCATACCATTAATATTTGGAACACAATTTGAATTATCAATATAAATACGTGATTTAGCATTTAAACCGTGATTTGGTGACACTATTTTAATAAAATCACCAACTTGTGTTATTTTACTAATTTTTGAAGAACATATTAATTTTTTAACTAATGGTTCGTGGTCAGTTACATTATCATGTGTAAATAATTCATTATTATCATAATCATTTACTTTATTTAATAACATAAAACCAACAATTTGAACATCTTCACCACGAATAAGTGAATATGGAACAATTCCATTAACACGTCCTGTTTCTTCATTTACAAGGTCTTTATAACTTAATATGTCACTTTGTATTTTACGAGCATTCCATTGAACGCTATCAATATCATTATAACGGAGAACTAAAGCATCATTTTGAAGTTTTGTAAAATAACCAACTTGATTTTCTTCACTTTTAAGTGTTGTCGAATATGGAGCTTGAATTTTATAAATAGTTCGCAAATAACTTTTATAATCTATTCTTCCAAGAATTGAATCATGTTTAACTTTCCATAACTTTTCGTGTTGTGATAATTGACTATCTTTTATTATACCAGTTTCATCTTCTAATGATTGGGTAATATACTTTTCACTATTTATATTATTTTCTTTAGATTCGCCATCTTGTGGTCCATCTTCTTGAATAATTGAATATATTTTATGTTTATCTAATATTACTGGAATTAACCAATTATTACTATAAACATTATTATACATATCAATAATTGTTGGATAATCAAAACCAAGTTCATATTCTTCATAACGTTTTAAACCATCGTTTTTAGCATCAACTAATTCTTGGGCTAATTTTGCTGCTTCTTCTTGAATATATAATAAACCTTGTTTTGAAACAGGATATGTTGATAAAATTTCATTTTCTAACTCTTTTAAATAAATTAAATCATCTTTATGAATGCGTTCAGTTTCTTCAACATAAACTTCTTCTTCAACAATAAGTGTATTTTTAATATTTTCTGAATCAATATTTTCATTATAATTTGCATCATTTAATTCTAATTCATTTCCAAATATATTATTTTCTCCAGTTAAAGTAGCTTCACTTCCATTTAAAGTAGCTTTATTGTCATTACCATTTAAAGTAATTTCACTTTGATTTTCATTAAAAGTATTTTCACTTTCTTCTTCTACTGAATTTTCATTACCTTCAATAGTAATTTCAGAATCATTATTTGTTAAATTATTTGTATTACTTGTTGCATTATTTGTATTAGTATTATTTGTATTAGTATTATTTGTATTAGTATTATTTGGATTATTTACAAAAGAAGTGTTATTTTCTACAACATTTCCTTCAATATTTCCTTCAAGAGTTTCATTTGAATTAGAATTTCCTATATTATCCATATTTATTATATTATATATAGTATATATATAATATGATGATATATTTTATATTTTTAAAAAATACTTAAATTTTTAATAACTTATTTTTATTAAAAATATAAAAAAAATTGATTTTTTAGGAATATAAAGGAGTTTGATTATATATAAATAATATTATATACTTTAGTGCATAATTATTACTTTTATCTCTTACAAATATAACGTAAATCAAAATGGACTTTTTTAACTATATTCGTTCACAAAATATTACTACTTACGATGCTCTAGTTGAGCATCTAAAAGGTGATGAAATTAAAATTCGCGTAAAAGAGGATAAGAAATATCCTGATTATTTCGTTCTTTGTCATGATGAACATACGGTGAAAACTTCACCTGTATATCATTGTACTAATGGAATGATTCTACGTAAAGCTGATTGTGTACCTGTATGTTATTCATTTAATAAAATGGAAGAAAATGAAGTATCTGAAGAAGAAAAGGCTCAAGGAATTAAATTTAAAATTGATTCACAACTTGACCTTGAAAATGCTCGTCTTGAGTATGCTCTAGAAGGTACTCTTATTCGAGTATGGAAATATGTTGATAATGAAACCGGTGAGATTAATCTTATGGTTTCAACAAAACGTTGTATTGATGCAATTCGTTCAAAATGGATTAGTGATAAAAGTTTTAAAGAGCTTTTTATGGAAAGTATGACTGGAATTAACCTTTATGGTTTAATTCAAGAAAATTATGCTTATTCATTTTTGCTTACCCATCCTGAAAATAATATGGTTGTTCAATATGATAAACCTATTTCTTACCACATTGGTACTCGTAATATGACTACTATGATGGAAGAAGATGTAATTCTTGAAGGAGTACATCGTGTACCAACACAAGCTATTGATGCTTCAAATGTTGAACAATATATTAACTATATTTTCAATAATGAAGTATTTAAAATTGAAGGATACGTAATTGTTGATAAGAATTTTAGACGTCAAAAGTTTATTTCACCAGCATATGAAAAGGCAAAAGCTGTTTATGGAAATAGTACATCAAAGATGTATAAATACTTCAATCTTCGTAAGAAAGTTGAAGATTTAAATGAATATCTTAAACTATTTCCTAAAGATATTCCTGAATTTAATGCTTATGAATATAACTTTTATCAAATTGCTACTCAAGTACATAAACTTTATGTAAATAAGTTTGTAAAACGACCTAAAGATGAAAATGGTAATCAATTAATGATTCCAGTTCCTTTTTACCTTAAGAAACTTGTATATGGACTTCATAGTGATTACAAAACAGAAAAAGTTCAAACAAATCTTGAGAAAGTATTTCACAAACTTGCTGATTTAGATGTAAATCTACAATGCTTTATTTACAATCATATGATTAATAATAATAGTACACCGATTACATATGAAGCTATTTTTGCAAATGCATTTGTACCTGTTAAAAAGGAAGAAGCTATTATGAATGTAGAAGAAAATGTTCAAGTACCTAGTGAAATGGTTATTGATGCTTAAAATTTAATATGATGTAATAAAATAAAAAATATTACTAAAAAATTATTATAAAAAAATATTACTAAAAAATTATTATAAAAAATCCAATTTATCTTTTAACACTTTTAATATAATAATTTCTATTGAAATTATTATTTTTTATTTATAATTTATAATTTATAATTTATAATATTTATTTTTTTACAAAAATAAAGTGAAACTTTTTTACAAAAAAAAAAAATAAAATGAAATATTGCAATTTGAAAAATTACAATGAAATATTGCAATTTGAAAAATTACAATTTTTAAAAATAAGGGAAATATATTTTCCATTATGTTTTTTTGTTATTTTTGTACTATTTTCTTCTTCCTTTTCTTCAACACGTTGTTTTTTTAAAATAGGTTGATTAATTGATTTTTCATCACTTTCATCATCACTTTCATCAACATATTGATTATTAGCTTTTCGTTTAATATTTTTTGTTTTAGAAACACTAATATTTTGGGGTACAAAAGGTTCAATCTTTTTAGGTAAATTTCCACTTTTACTTCGTGTTCTAATAACGCGAACTGGTGGATTTTTTTTAGTATTTACAGATTTTGATTGAATAGATTTCTTTTCTGATTCTGATTCTGATGATTCAGAATCACCAGAATCTTCATTTGAATTTTTATTTAAATCTTTAGAATTAGTATTAACTATTTCTTCATTTAATTCATCATATTCAATATCATCATCATTATTATTTGATTGTGATTCAAGTTTTGAAAAAACTTTTTGAACACTTTTTTCATTTTCAGATTCTTCTTCACTATCACTACTATCACTACTATTATTATCATTATTAATTGTTTCCTTAGCTTTTGCTAAAGATTCATTATTTTCACGATAAATTTTGCGTAGTAAATTCATTGTATAAATGCGTAATACATCATAAGAACGAGTTCTTGAATCATTTTGTTTAATTAAACCATTAATTTTAGAATCAACTTGGTGTGTTTTCAAACTATTACATTTTGAACATAATACTTGAAAATTTTGCACTTCATTAATCTTTTCACCATATTTTTGAAAATATTGTTTTTGAACAATATGATCTACAATCATATCTCCATTAACTAACTTTTTAGCACATAAATTACATTTACCTTTCTGTAGCTCTGAGCCAACAGTCCATAAATGTTTTGCTCTATAATTTTTATCATAACTTGGTCTTAATATATTATTAATAAATCCGTTATCAGAATAACGAGAATTTGGTTTACGCATACGCGACAATTCTTGTTTAGAATTGCAACTTTTACTTTTATTCATTTTATTAAAATTAAAATTCGTGTAAAAAAATAATATATTTATATTATACTTTTAATAAAACACTTTTGTAATTTAATATTTTTAAAAATCAATTTTTAAAAAAAAAATATGTTTTTAAATTATTTACGTTATATTAAATTTTTTTATAATATATTAACGTAAATCATATTTTTTAACGTAAATCATTTTACTTTTTATTTTTATTACCATAATTAAATATTAATTTTAAAAAAATAAATATATTATTTAAACCACTTATGGTTATTTAATTTGTAAAAAATATAATAAAAAGAATACGTAAATAACTTTTAAATATTTCTATTACTGATTTCAGTAATAAGAATATATAGGAAATACGTTAAAATATGAAAATTAAAATCTTTTAATAAATTAATAAATATTTAAAAAATATTTTTAAGTGGATATAAAGAGAATTTTAAACATAATAATATATTATTTAAAAAAATGAGTCTTCAATTAGCAAGTATTTTAAAAAATGATAAAATTGATAAAAAAGTTGAAAAACACGTTCAAATTTCAGTTCCAAAATTAAATGTTGAATCCCAAAAAGATATATTAATGAAGTCGTTAATTCAGTTTTTTAATAAAAAAGAACATATTGATGAATTATTACCAGTTATTGAAGGTACATCTAAAATATCACTACGTATTTTAGATTGGTTTGTTACAAATTATAGTAAAAAATATAATACAGCATATATGATTGAAACAAAAAAAAATATTAGTAAACCTTTTTCGGTATATATTACATATAAGTCTCAATTAAAAGGTTATCAAAAGAAGCAATTTGATCCATTTTGTCGTCGTGAGCGTATTAAGTTTATAGTGCATGGAGGAAAAGAAGTAATTACTACAGTTGGTCAGTTAAATTTTTTTAGATGGGCAATTGAAAATCGTATTTTAAAATACATTCAAGAACATTATGATGAAATTGAAAAAGATATGAATGAATCATTAAAAGATATTTATAAAAAGAAAGATGGTGAAGATAAGAATAAAAGAAGAAAACGCCGACAACTTTCCGTTTCAGCAATTAAAACTGTTAATAAAAATAATACTTCTATAATTGTTTCTTTTAATTAAAATTATTTTATTTATTTTTATTTATTATTTTTTATATAATTCGTTTATTTTTATTTTTTAAGAAAATAATAAAAAATATTTTTTATCTAAATATAAAGTATAAGATTTATATTTAAAAATGCCTTTTCAATCATTCCAAAGTGGTTGTGGTACTTGCAATGCTTCAACCGATTATGCTGATATTTATTATAGTCAAAATCCTACTTTAGCTTCCAATACTGTCCCTTCTGGTCCTAATCAAAGTGGTGCTGGTAAAAAGAAGAAACGTACTACTTCTACTAAAAAACGTACTTCTATTAAAAAACGTACTTCAACTTCTACTAAAAAACGTACTACTAAGAAGCGCACTACTAAGAAGCGTAGTATGCGTGGCGGTGCTTCAGAATCATCTTTTCAATTAGATGACCAATTTATTCGTGATAATTTAGGAATTTCTTTTGAAACTGTTGGTGGTGCCACTTATATGCCACCTCAATATTATAAAGGTGGTATGTTAGATTCATTCCGTACTGGTACTATTGCTGGTTATGATGCAAATGAAAATAAATATGCTCCTTTAACTGGTGGTAAAAAGAAACGTGTAACTAAAGCTAAAGTTGGAAAAAAAAAAACAACTACACAAAAAGTAGCAAAAAAATCAGTAAAAAAAGAAACAAAAAAAAAGTCTACCAAGAAAGTAAGCAAAAAAAAAACAACAAAAAAAGTAGCAAGCAGTTGGAAACTTTGGTAAAAAGTAAATCAAAACATATGCGTGACATATCGCGAATGCGTGGACCAGCTATGCGTGGAGGCGATAAATGTCCTAAACCAAAAGTTGATAACCCATTAAGTGGTAAATCATGGAATAGTGCGTTTAATAAATTAAATTGTTATTGGAAACAACAAAAAGTAGATGGACTTATTCCTAAAATGGGTGGTTTAGATATAATAAATGGAATGAATAATACAGTTAATTTAACATCTTCATCATTAAACGGATTTTATCAAAATATGAAACGAAAATCAGAAGCATTTGATGCTGCAATTGACGGAAAAATAAAAGCAATTGATGCATGGGGGTCTCAACCTATTTAGTGTTTTACATAAATAGGTTTTTAATAAATAATCAACCGATTTAGACTTTTTTAATAAATAAAAATGAAAATATAAAAATTATATTTTTAATTATTAGTAAATAATTAAAAAATGGTATTAACATTAAAAAAAGCAGAGCATAATTTAATAAGTGCTCAAAAAGAAGCAGCACGTGCTTATAAAAATGTAGAAAAAGCTCGTAATGTATATAATAATTTATTAAATAAATCAGTTGGAGGTGCTAAAAAACGTACTCTTACCAAAGGTAGAAAAAAATCTACTGTTACTAAAGATAAAAAGAAATCTACTGTTACTAAAAGTAAAAAGAAGTCAACTGTTACTAAAGGTAGAAAACGTAGTACTAAGAAGTCAACTACTAAAAAACGTGCTATGCGTGGACCAGCTATGCGTGGCGGTGGTGGTAGCGATTGGCTCAATACAGTCAATTCTCGCGGAAATGTTGATGGACCTGATGGCCATTGGGGTGTTAATGGTCAAAAGTGGTCTAGTCAATTCGAAAAATCAGGTGAATACATTTCAAATTCTGAACTTCGTCGTGGAGGTTTCCAACTTCAAGAATCCGCTGCTTTAGCACCTAAAGTACCATATGGATTATATCCTGATGCTTCAGTACGTGGTCAATTTGGCTCTGGTGCTGATTTAGGAACTCAAAGAGTTTAATATATATCATATTTTTGGTCAAAACCAATACTTTTTAATCCATATGGATTACCATCAATTAAAGTATGCATTTCTAAAGCATCATTTGGCATTGAAATAGTATTTAAACCGTCTAATTTATTTTTGGTTTTACAAATCATTTCCATTTCTTTAAGAATTCCCATTAACAATTTCTGTAATGTATGTAATGAATCATTCATTTTTTTATTACCATTACTACCAGATGGTGATTTAAATATTAGCGATTTAAATGCATTCATACATTTTTTATACTCTTCTATTGAACTTTTATAATCTTGAAACGGATTTTCAAGATTATTTCTCATTTGAACTAATAATCCTAACATATTATTAGCACTTGTTAATGAATCAACATAAGATTCTATATTATAAATTGACATTTCGCGAGTATTATAATAAAATTGAACAATATAAGGATTATAATGTAAATATGATTGACGCAATTCGGGTTTAATATTAATTTGGTCAATATTATTATGTATAGACCAATTTGAAGAAGAGTTCATCATTAAAGTATTTAGGAAATTTAATTCACTTTTTTTATTTTTAGTAAAGCTAATAAAATCACCATAATCTTTTTGAATAAAATAATAAATTACTAGCACACAAAATAAAAATGCTAGTATATGAGAAGGTTGAATAGCTAATCTATGGAAAAAAGCAAAAGCAAGTAAACCAAAAAAAATATAATATATAATTTGTGATTGAGAAATATGATTTAATTGGTCATATAATGAATAATTGTATAAATCAAAATTATCAAAATATGCGTTTATATTATTTGAAGCTTTACCATTTTCAGAATATACTCGTTTTAATATAATATTATTATCCATTTTTACAAAAATAAGTATTACTTAGTACTATAAATGTAAAAGGTTTTTTTTAAACAAATTTTATTTTTATATTTTTTTAAGGATTGTGAAAATATTTTTTTCTTTAACTAAATTAGAAAATAGAAAAAAATGCATATTTTCCAACAACAAACACAAGTATTTCAAAATAGTAATGGACATTTACGAAAAGCTTTTAAAATTGTCAAAGGAAATGATTCTAAAGTAATGGAAGTAAAAGGAGTTACAAATAAAGAAAATCCACATGTATATCATATTTTAAAAACATTAAAAAAAAATAATATGGCATTTCATCAATATTATAAAATAGATGAAAGTGATATAATGCGTTTATTAAAAGAAGGAAATCAAGAGCAAGAATTAGAAAATTTAAAGAAAGATAAAAAAGTAGAAAAGAAAAAAGTAGTTAGCAAAAAAGAAGAGCAGAAAAAAGTAGTTAAAAAAAGCCTCAAAAAAGAAGAAAAAAAAAAAGTATTAAAAAAAGAAGGAAAGAAAAAAATAGTTAAAAAAATAGTTAAAAAATAAATTATAAAAATAAAAAAAATAAGTTTAAAAATTAAGAAAGTATTTTAATTAAAATAATTTTAATTAAAATAAATTTTTTTTCTATATATAAAATATATAAAGAAGAATAAAATGGTCCAATCAGAACAATCTGAACAACAACAATTACTTCAACAACTCCAAAAGCTTTTAGGTGGTGCCAAGAAACGTACTTCAACCAAAGCTAAGAAAGTAGTTAAACGTCGTCGCGTTCGCGGTGGTGCTCAAGAAGTACAAAGTGAAGATAGCTCATCAATTATGGGTATGGAATCATCTCAAATGGGTTCACCTTTAACTGGTGCTGGTAAAAAGCGTAAAGTTGTTAAACGCAAAGTTACCAAACGCAAAGTTGCTAAACGCCGTGTTCGCGGTGGTGGTGAATTAGAAGGTTATGAATCCGGTAATATGGGTTCTCTTATTGCTGGTGGTGCTAGAAAGAAGAAGCGCAGCACTAAAGGTAAGAAAGTAGTTAAACGTCGTCGTCACGGTGGTGGTGAAAATAGTGAATTACGTAATAGTGAATTACGTAATTGTGGTGATGATGAACAAGAATTTATAAATAGTGAAAATGGTACACGTGTACAAGTATGTAAAAAGAGAAATAATTCAACTCCTAATAAACAAAATACTAATATTGTTGCTGAAGAAGAAGAATCACAAAAACCACAAGGACAAGCTGGTGGTAAAAAACGTCGTAGTACCAAGAAGAAAATGGTTAAAAAGTCAAAGAAATCTACTACTAAACGCCGTAAAACTCGTGGTGGAAGCCAAGAAGAAGAAGAACAAGAAGGTGGTGCTAAAAAACGTAAAATGAAGAAAATGGTTAAACGTCGTAAAACTCGTGGTGGAAGCCAAGAACAAGATGGTGGTAAAAAGAAAAGAAAAGGTAAGAAAAGCAAGAAAGGTACCAAGAAAACCTCTTTCTTAGGTCTTTTCAAATTTTAAAAAATCATAGCATAATAATTTATCTTTATAATAATTAGTAAATATTATTTATTATAAAATATGGGACAATTAACAAGTGAAAAACAGCGAGAATTAATGAAAAAATATTATGAAAAATATTATAAAATATATGCTCCAAAATATGGTAAAATTATAGATTATTATGTTAAGAAATTTTTTCCAAAAAGTAATAAAACCATTAAAAGTACTTCATTAAAAAGTTATCAAACCAAATCTAAAAATGTAAATGATTCATTACAAAAGTTAGCAGCACATTCGTTTAATAAATTAATTAAAAAAGATTCAGTATTAACAAAGTTAAGTAAAAGTCGCGATTTTACTTATTTTTTATACGATTTTATTTATCGTCGTATTTTATTACACGAAGTAAACCATTTAGTTTATAAACATATTCAAAATGAAAATGAATTAGTAAAATGTTTAAAAAATCCAGAAGATGCACAAAAATTAAAATATATTGGTTCCGGTGAATACGGTTCTATTTATCAACTTGATGATAAAACTTGTATTAAATTTATTAATGTTACCCATACATTAAGCAATTTAAAATATGTTGATTTTTTAAAAGAAATTAATATGTCAAAAATTGCTGGATCCATTGGCGTTGCACCTAAAATTTATGATACATATGTTTGCATTAATGATGAAGATAGTTCTTGTTATGGTATAATTTATATGGAATTTGTTCAAGGAATGACCTTAACAAATTATTTATATAAAATTCATAGTAAAAATAATAAAACCAAATTACGAAAATTATTAGAAGAAAAGATTATTAAATTACATAATGCTGGTATTATGCATAATGATTTACATTCGGATAATGTAATGGTAATTTTAGATAATAATGACCAATTAAAAGATATTAAAA